>DHCMC07803__coassemble_480_pt1 | contig 187185 bp, 157 predicted proteins | sample DHCMC07803__metabat2_low_PE_003 | metagenome-assembled genome bin DHCMC07803
CCCAGGCCCCAGGCGCCGAGCGTGGGGCTCTCCCAGTCGTCCTCGACGAAGCGGACGTCGTGGTCCGCGGGGTCGAGGCCGATCGCCTTCAGGGACTCGAGGTAGAGCTCCTGGGAGTTCTCGGGGCTCGGCTTGATGAGCACCTGGAACTGGTAGTAGTGCTGCATGCGGTTGGGGTTCTCGCCGTAGCGGCCGTCGGCGGGGCGGCGGCAGGGCTGCGCGTAGCAGGTGCGCCAGGGCTTCGGGCCGAGCGAGCGCAGGGTGGTGGCGGTGTGGAAGGTGCCCGCACCCACCTCAGAGTCATAGGGCTGCATGATCACGCAGCCCTGGCTGCCCCAGTACTGCTGGAGGCGCAGGATGATCTCCTGGAAGGAGAGGGCGGATTGTTCCATCCTTTGATCCCCTATCGTGACGGATTGCTCATACGGTTCGACATGATAGCCCATCGGCGCCGGTCGTGCGGCTCGCACGCGGCGCCGATGGGCCATCTCCCCAAGTTTTCACCGGTCGCCCGGCATCCGTGCGGGCGGGAGTCAGAGCAGGCCGAAGCGGTTCAGCGGCCAATAGCGCAGCGCGGCGACGCCGATCAGGTCCTGCTGCTCGACGGCGCCGAAGTAGCGCGAGTCGGCGGAGTTCTCGCGGTTGTCGCCCATCACCCAGACGCACCCCTCCGGCACGGTGTAGGGGAAGCTCACGATGGTCCCGGGGGCCTGGCTGGCGAACGGCCAGCTCTCCCCCTGCGCGTAGGGCTCGTCGAGCACCTGGCCGTCCACGACGACGCGGCCGTCGACGAGGTCGACCGTCTGGCCCGCCGTGGCGATCACGCGCTTGACGAGGACGTCGTGGTCAGAGGAGCCGTCGGGGTTGCGGAACACGACGATGTCGCCCGCCGCGGGGGACTGGCCGAGGTTGCAGGTCACCTTCTGGGCGAAGACCTGGTCGCCGATCTCGATGGTGGGCTCCATCGACCCGGTCGGGACGACATAGGGCTCGAGCACGAAGGCGCGGACCACCAGCATCGCGGCGATGGCGATGACGAAGATGAGGACCCATTCGACGAGGCTGCGGAAGAACGAGGTGGCATGGGGTGTCATGCGGGCTCCTTACTCGCGCGCGGGGCGCGCGTCCGGTCCATGATAGCGCGCGACGAGCTCGCGCGCGCGGTCGCGCTCCTCGGGCGTGAGGCCCGCGCCATCGATGAGGTCGGGGCGCCAGCGGCAGGTCCGCTCGATGGCGTCGGCACGGCGCCATGCGTCGACCCGGGCGTGATCGCCCGAGAGGAGCACCGGGGGGACCTCGCGGCCGCGGAAGCTCGCCGGCCTGGTGTACTGCGCGTACTCGAGCAGGCCCCCGGACGGGCGGGTGGAGAACGACTCGTCGACCGGCGACATCTCGTCGCCGAGGGCGCCGGGGATGAGCCGGACGACGGCGTCAGCGACCACCATCGCGGGGAGCTCGCCGCCGGTGAGGACGTAGTCGCCGATCGAGAGCCGCTCGTCGGCCAGGTCGTAGGCGCGCTCGTCCATGCCCTCGTAGCGGCCGCAGACGAGAAGGAGCCGCTCGCAGCCGGCGAGGCGCTCGGCGCAGGCCTGGTCGAACCGGTCCCCGCAGGGGGTGAAGAAGACGGTGCGGGGCCGCGGGCCCGAGGCCGAGATGGCCTCGACGGCCTCGAAGATGGGCTCCACCTTCATGAGCATGCCCTGCCCGCCCCCGTACGGCTCGTCGTCGACGGTGCGGTGGCGGTCATGGGTCCAATCGCGCAGGTCGTGGGCGCGGAACTCGAACAGCCCCGCGCGCCTCGCCCGACCCAGGATGGAGGTCGACATCACCGTGTCGAACATCTCGGGGAAGACGGACAGCGTCTCTATGAGCATGCGGGGGCCTCCGGGGCGTCTTCGGGTCCGACCTCGATCAGGCCGTCCATGAGATGGGTGCGGACGGGGCCCGACTCGGGCACGTCCTCGACGGCCGCCTCGACGACGGGGATGAGGACCTCGCCGTACGGACCCTGCACGACCCAGACGTCGTTGGCCGGGGTCTCCATGACGTCCGCGATGCGGCCGACCGATCCGTAGCGCTCGTCGCGCACCTCGCGGCCGATCAGCTCGTCCGCCGCGGCATCGAGCGGCCCGACGTCCAGGTCGGACTCGCGCGCCAGGACGTAGCATCCGGCGATGCCCTCGGCGTCGTCGAGGGACGCGATGCCCGAGAACCGGGCGAGCATGCCGTCCTCGTTCACGTGCTCGACGCGACAGAACCGGTCGCGGTCGAGCGCGGGCGGCGTGAGCGCCACGGTCATGCCCGGGCGCAAAAGGAAGGGAAGGCCCCGTAGACCGGCTACGGAGACCTCCCCCTTCGTGCCGTGCGGGGCGACCACACGGGCGATGTTCCTATATTCGCGCGCCAACGCTACCCCATGACCTCTACCTCGACGGAGGTGCCGAGGCGGGCGGCGAGCGCACGCGCGAGGGTGCGGATGGCCTTGATGGTGCGGCCGTGGCGGCCGATCACCTTGGCCACGTCGTCATCTGCGACGTTGACCTCGATGGTCGAGGACGCCTCGCCGTCGATGACCTCGAGGCTGACGGCATCGGCGTCGTCCACGATGTTGACGACGAGATACTCGACGAGATCGGCGATGCGGTCGGAGAGCATCTCCCCGCCATCCTGGTCGAGCGCGTCATCGGCGCGCTCGTTGAGATCTAGGGACAAGGTTACTCCTCAGCGCCCTCAGCCTCGGCGGCAGCGGCCTCGGCGGCGCGCTTGGCCTCCTCGGCCTCCTTCGCGAGCTGCTTCTTGGACTTTTTCTCGACGGTCTCGGTCTTGGGGCCGGCCTCGGCGGCGCGCACGAGCGCGGCGACGGCGTCGGTCAGCTGGGCACCCTTGGACTGCCAGTCGGCGATCTTCTCGAGGTCCAGGTTGATGGTCTTGGGGGTGGTCAGCGGGTTGTAGCGGCCGACCTCCTCGATGAAGCGGCCGTCGCGGGGCGAACGGGAATCAGCGACGACAACGCGGTAGTACGGACGCTTGTGGGAACCGTGACGAGCGAGGCGGATCTTGACTGCCAATGAAAACTCCTCCAACCAAGCAGCATATGCTGCGACTACGAACAAACGGCTTGTAACTATACGCCAACGACCGGAGCAGGTGAAGCCCGTGAGACAAACTTCTTCGGTATGGCCGCAGGCAAATCCATATTTTGACCAAGATGGGGCGAAATGCAAGGTCTTCACAGTTTTCACGGTATACTGGAGCCATGAAGGGCGAACATACATACGATTCCCCCGGGCCCGCCGAAGCGCTGTTCGGCGCATGGAGCGGACCCGCCGTCGGCCTGCTCGACCTCGACGCGTTCTTCGCCAGCGTCGAGCAGCTCGACCATCCCGCATGGCGCGGCAGGCCCGTCATCGTGGGCGGCGATGCCGATGCCCGCGGCGTCGTCTCGACGGCCTCCTACGAGGCGCGCGCGTTCGGTGTCCGCTCCGCCATGCCGAGCGCCCAGGCGCGGCGCCTGTGCCCGCAGGCCATCTGGACGCACGGGCACTTCGACCGCTACCGCGAGCTCTCCGCGCAGGTCATGGCCTTCCTCGAGGACGAGACCCCCTATGTGGACCGCGTCTCCATCGACGAGGCGTTCTTCGACGTCACCCCGGGGCGCTTCTCCCGGGAGGACCCCGTCGCGATCTGCCGCCGCATCTCCGCGCGCGTCGCCAGCCTGGGCATCACCTGCTCGATCGGGCTGGGCAGCAGCAAGACCGTGGCCAAGATCGCCAGCGAGCGGGACAAGCCGCGCGGCCTCACGGTCGTCTTCCCCGGCACCGAGGAGGGGTTCCTCTCCCCCTTGCCCGTGCGCGCCATGAGCGGGATCGGATCGGCCGCCGAGACGGCGCTCGCCCGCGCGGGCATCCACACGCTCGGCCAGCTCGCCGCGGCGGACCCGCAGGTGCTCTCCGGCGTCTTCGGCGTGAACGCGCAGACGATGCGCGAGCGCGCCCGGGGGGCCGAGCGCAGCGCGGTCTCGGCGGTCGATGCGCCCGAGGAGGTCAAGTCGGTGAGCAACGAGCGCACCTTCGCGCGCGACCTCACCGAGCGCGGGGACGTCGAGGCGGCGATCCACCTGCTCGGCGAGTCGGTGGGCAGGCGCCTGCGCCGCCGCGGGCTCGCGGGGCGCACGGTGACCCTGAAGCTGCGCTTCTCCTACGGGCGCGGCAGGACCGTCCAGCGCAAGCTCGCCCATCCGACCGATGACGAGAACGTCTTCATCCCGGTCGCCCTGGAGCTGCTCGACGGGGTCTGGGCGCCCGGGACGCGCATCAGGCTCGCCGGCGTCGGCATGAGCGACTTCGACCTGGCCGGCGGCGTGCAGACCGACCTGTTCTGCGAGGTCGACGAGAGGGGCGCCCAGGCGAGCGACCGGCGCGGCCTGTCGGTCGCGATGGACGCCGTGCGCGAGCGCTTCGGGGACGCGGCGGTCGGGTTCGGGCGGGCGGCGCGCTTCGATGCGGAGGTCGTGCGCTCGGACCGGTACGGGTCGCGAAACGCCCCGCGCGGGTGAGACGCCGCGGGAGATGAAAAAAGGCGGCCCGCACGGGGCCGCCTGCACGCTTCCCTCGAGAAGCCTAGGTTAGAAGCCGAGGTCGAGGACGGGGGCGTCGCCCCAGAGGCGCTCGAGGCGGTAGTAGTCGCGCGCCTCGGGCGAGAACACGTGGACGATGACCGAGCCGTAGTCCATGAGGATCCAGCTGCCCTCGTCGCGTCCCTCGATGGAGAACGGGTGCTCGCCGCAGGCGTCGGCGACCTTCTCCTCGACCTCGTCGACGACGGCGTCGGCGAGGCGGCTGTTCTGGCCGGTCGCGATGACGAAGTAATCGCAGACATCGGAGAGGGAGGTCAGGTCGAGCACGGCGACGTCGTCCGCCTTCTTGGCGTCCGCGGCCGCGGCGGCGGTGCGGGCGACCTGCTCGGCGGCGACGCCGGTGCTCGACGCGCTCGCCGCGCTTCGGTCGGAGGAGACGGAGAAGCTGCCGTGATGCTCGGACCCGGTCGTCTCGAGCGGGGTGTCGGCGATGGCGGTATCGGTCATGGGATCAGCCTTTCTCGTGGTTCAACGCGAGCGCGTAGGTGTTGTAGATGTCCAGGGCGGTCGGGTACAGGTAGCGCCCCGTCGAGATCACGTAGGTGAGGCCCTGGGAGAAGCAGTCGAAGAACAGCCGCGCGAGGGGCACCTCCCCCACCTCCGCGCGCAGGGCGTCGGCGTAGTCCCCGCGGCGCATGGGCTCGATGGCGTCGGCGACGAAGACCACCATGTCGAGGTCGGTCATGTCCGGCGCGGCGGTGGTGTGGCGGGCGACCGCCTGGAAGACGGAGTCGGGGAGCTCCCCGAACAGCTGGGGAAGCTCGAAGGCGGCCACCGGGCCGTGCAGGACGGCGCGGGCGTTGGCCGGGGAGCCGGCGACGCGGACGCCGTACTGCGCCGCGCGGGCGAGCAGCTCGGAGGGCTCGAGGACCTTGTCCCAGTCGTGGACGAGGCCCGCCGCCTCAGCGAGGAAGGGGTCGACCCCGTAGACCTCGGCGAGGCGGGCGGCCGTGCGGGCGACCCCGAGCGTGTGGTTGCGGCGATGGGTGTCGGCCGCCATGCGGACATCGAGCATGTCGCGCATGCGGGCGAGGTAGGCGCCCTTGTCCTCGATGCGGTATCCGGGTTCGCTGTCGTGGGCCACGGGATCCCTCCTATCTGCGGTCCGGGGACGCCGCGCCGTCGACCCGCTCGACGATGCGGCTGTTGTACAGGCCGTTCTTCCTGATGTACCCGATGACCGACTCCGATGTCAGGTACCGGGCGCTCTTGCCCGCGCTCACGCGCTCGCGGATGTTCGTCGAGCTGATCGCCAGCGCGGGGATCTCGATGTAGCGGACGTCGAAGGGCACGTTGGACGCCGACACCCGCGCGCGGGCCTGCTCGATGTCGTACCCGGGGCGCGTGGCGGCGATGAAGGTGGCGAGCTCCGCCATGGATGCGGCGTCATGCCAGGTGAGCAGGTCCAAGATCGCGTCGGCCCCCGTGATGAAGAACAGCCGGACGTTGTCCGGGTAGTGCGCGCGCAGGGCCCGGAGCGTGTCGATGGTGTAGGTGACGCCCTCGCGGTCGATCTCGAAGCGGCTCGCGTCGAACGCCGGGTTGGCGGCGGTCGCGAGCAGCGTCATCGCGTAGCGGTCCTCGGCGTCCGTGACGCCCGCGCCCTGCTTGAAGGCGGGGACGCCCGCCGGCATGAACAGGACGAGGTCGAGGGCGAGCGCCTCGCGGGCCTGCTCGGCGGTGACGAGGTGGCCGTAGTGGATCGGGTCGAAGGTCCCGCCCATGATCCCCAGGCGGTACTCGCGCGAGGGGTCGGCGCCCAGCTCGGGCAGATGGGGTTCGGCGCTCATCTGCCGCCGTCACCGTCCTCGGGTTCGTCGAGGTAGTCGGTGAGGTCCTCGGACCCCTCGTAGGCGAAGGAGTAGCCGGTGATGCGCACCTCGTCGCCGGGACGGCACCCCGCCGCCTCGAGGGCGGCGTCGACGCCGATCTTGGACAGGCGGTGCTGCAGGTAGATGACCGCCTCCTCGTTCTCCCAGTCGGTCTGCACGCAGAGCCGCTCGACCCCGCGGCCGAGGACGCGCCAGACGCGCCCGCCCTCCGGCACGACGGTGAACGCGCGGTCGCGGGCGCGGCGGCGGCGCTCCCATTGCTCGTCGAGCTCGTCTGCGGGCTCACCGGACTCCGCGAGCTCGCGGCGCAGCTCGAAGACCTGCTTGCCGACCTCGAGCATGAGCGTGTTGAGGCCCGCCCCCGTGAGCGCGGAGACGGCGAAGAAGGCGTGCCCGTCGGCGAGCGCGGCGCGCTTGAGCTCCGCGACCCGCTCGGGCGCGCCGCTCGCATCGCACTTGTTCGCGACCACGATCTGCGGGCGCTCGGCGAGCTCGGAGGCGTATGCGGCGAGCTCGTCGTTGATGATGCGGTAGTCCTCCACGGGGTCGCGCCCCTCGAAGCCGCCGGTGATGTCGACGACGTGCATGATGAGCGCGGTCCGCTCGATATGGCGCAGGAACTGGTGGCCGAGCCCGCGGCCCTCGGCGGCGCCCTCGATGAGCCCGGGGACGTCCGCGACGACATAGGAGTAGTCCCCCGCGCGCACCATGCCGAGGTTGGGCACGAGCGTGGTGAAGGGGTAGTCGGCGATCTTGGGCCGGGCGGCGCTCATGCGCGCGATGAGGGAGGACTTGCCGACGCTCGGCATACCCACCAGGGCGGCGTCGGCCATGAGCTTCATCTCGAGCTCGATCCAGTGCTCCTCGGCGGGCTCGCCCTTCTCGGCGAAGGCCGGCGCGCGGCGCGTGGGGGTGACGAAGTGGGTGTTGCCGCGCCCGCCCGTGCCGCCGGGCGCCACGATGACGCGCTCGCCGTCGCGGGTGAGGTCGGCGATCTCGTAGGCGACCTCCTGCGTGTCCGGGTCGAGCTCGCGGACCACGGTCCCCATGGGGACCTTCAGCACGAGGTCCTCGCCGGACTTGCCGTCGCGGCGGGAGCCCTGGCCGTGGGTGCCGCGCTCGGCGCGGAAATGGTGCTTGAAGCGGTAGTCGACGAGCGAGGAGAGCTGGGCGGAAGCCTGGATGACGACGTCCCCGCCGCGACCGCCGTCCCCGCCGTCCGGCCCGCCCTTGGGCACGTAGGCCTCACGCCGGAAGGACATGCAGCCGGCGCCGCCGTCGCCTCCCTTGACGTTGATGCGGCAGATGTCGGTGAACTGTGCCATCCTGCTCCTTTCGGGAGTCCGATGCGCGGCGGGCGTGTGCACCGCCCGCCGCCGTAGAGAAAGAGGCCCCCGGATGCGCTCCCAGGGACCTCTCGATGATGCGTGAGATGAAGGGTCTGCTTACGCGTTGGCGAGCGGACGGACGTTGACGCGGTGCTTGATGCCGCGGGTGTACTCGACCGTGCCGTCGATGAGCGCGAACAGGGTGTCGTCCTTGCCGCGACCGACGTTGGCGCCCGGGTGGATGTGGGTGCCGCGCTGGCGGACGAGGATGGTGCCGCTGGTCACGGTCTGGCCGGCGAAGCGCTTGCAGCCCAGACGCTGACCGCGGGAGTCACGGCCGTTGCGGGACGAGCCGAGGCCTTTTTTGTGTGCCATGTCTAGTACCTTCTTTCAGACAGCTCGTGGGGTTACTCGGCCGCGGGGGCCTCGGTCTCGGCCGTGCTCTTCTTGGCACGCGAGGTGGCCTGGACCTTGGTGATCTTCAGACGGGTCAGCTGCTGGCGGTGGCCCTGCAGACGGCGGTAGCGCTTGCGCTTGTGGAACTTGAAGACAAGCTGCTTCTTACCCTTGAACTGCTCGACGATCTCAGCAGTGACCTTAGCCTTGGCGAGCTTGGCAGGATCCGTGATGATCTTCTTGCCGTCGTTCAGGAAGATGACGGGGAGCTCGACCTTGGTGCCGACCTCGCCCTCGATCTTCTCGACGTTCAAGAAGTCATCGGTGGCGACCTTGTACTGCTTGCCGCCGGTTGTAACGATTGCGTACATTGTTTTGCCCTTCATGCATCAGTTAGTGCAACAGCCGGATATCCTATCAGGATGAAAATTGCGCGTCAACAGGGAGAACGGACATTCCCCCTGCGTATTCACAAGGACGGCACAGACGAGACGGATAAGGGAGCAGCGTGTGTCCCGTCAGCGCGCGAAGGACTCAAGAGGGATCCGTCAGCATCCTCCACGTACTGGGCAGTCCGACAAATAGAATAGCGCTTCACGGCCGCGAGGTCCTGGATGCCCGTGGAAACGATAGGACCTCCACGTTCCACCTCGGGGGCGAGCCTGCGGTCGAGGGCGGCGAGCAGGATCTCGGGCCTCAGCGACCCGGCGTCACCGCAGCGCGTGTCGAGCGCGAGCCGGACCTCGCCCTCCCCCGCCTGGGATGCCCCGGCCGCCACGAGGGTCGCGGCGAGGTCGAGGGTCTTGGCCTTCCCGCTGCGGACGTACGGGATCGAGCCGGCGCGGACCACATCGTCCAGGGCGCGCGAGACGGCCTGCGCCCTAAGGTCGAAGCCGCGGGCGGCCTGAAGCGCGACCTCGTAGCGCATGCGGGTGATCTGCGCGGTGAGCGCAGGGGTCTTGAGGTCGATGTAGCGGGCGCGGTACGGCGCGAGGTCGGCCGGCGAGGCCGCCTGCAGGCGCTCGAGCAGCTCGTCGGCGGGGACATAGGCGGTGAGGTGCAGGTCGAAGTACTCCTCGTCCGAGGCGGTGCCCACCGGCAGAGCCGATGTGAAGGCGATGCGCATGTGCGGTGAGAACCCCTGCGTCACCGCATAGGGGACGCCCGCGCGACGGACGACGCGCTCGATCGTGTGGATGACCTCGAGGTGCCCGAGGTAGGCGAGCCTGCCGTGCTTCACATAGGCGCAGCGGAGGCGGAAGGTGCCCTGAGGCGATGCGGTCATGATCTCTCACCTGCCAGTACGTTGCTCACGTGCAAGGTCGGGCACACGCCGCACCCGGTGCACGAGGACCTCGTGCAGTCCGGCGTGGTGACGCCCTCGAGGGCGCGCCGGTACTCCCGCTCGAGGTAGCCGCGGGACACCCCGCAGCTCACGTGCTCCCAGGGCAGCCGCTCGTCGAGCGCGTAGGGCGTCCGCGCGACCGCGCGCAGGTCGATGCCGACCTCGCCGGCGGCCTGCTCCCAGCGGTCGAGGGAGAACTGCTCGGTCCAGGCGTCGAACCGGGCGCCGCGCCGCCAGACGGCCTCGACGAGGTCGGCGATATCGCGCCCGCCGCGGGAGAGGACCGCCTCGATGAGGGAGGTCTCCGCATCGTGGTAGTGGACGCGCACCGCGCGGTTGCGGACGCTGCGCAGCAGGAGCTGCTGGCGGCGGCGCACCTCGTCGTCGGGCGTCTGCGCGCACCACTGGAAGGGGGTGGCCGCCTTGGGGATGAACACCGAGCAGGACACGGACACCGACACGCCGCCGCGCTGCGCGGGGGGCACGGCCTCGCGCGCGATCTCGTAGACGCGGTCGGCGAGGCGCCCGATGGCGACGATGTCGTCGTCGGTCTCGCCCGGCAGGCCCATCATGAAATAGAGCTTCACGCGGCGCCACCCGGCCTCGAAGGCCGCGCGCGCGGCCCGCTCGAGGTCGTCCTCGGTGACGTTCTTGTTGATGACGTCGCGCAGGCGCTGGCTGCCCGCCTCGGGGGCGAAGGTGAGCCCGCCCTTCTTCTCCCCCGCCACCTGGAGCGCCATGTCGACCCCGAAGGCGTCCAGGCGCTGCGAGGGGATGGACACCGAGATGCCGGTGTCCTCCAGGCGTCGGTTCAGGCGCGCGAGCACCTGACGGCAGCAGGAGTGGTCGGTGGTCGAGAGCGACGTGAGCGAGACCTCGTCGTAGCCGGTGCGCGCGAGGCCGGACATGACCGCGGAGACGATCTGGTCGGCGCCGCGCTCGCGCACCGGGCGGTAGGTCATGCCCGCCTGGCAGAACCGGCAGCCGCGGGCGCAGCCGCGCAGCACCTCGACGGAGAGGCGGTCGTGCACGAGCTTGGCGTAGGGCACGATGGACTGGGGGACGGGGTCGGTGGCCGCGAAATCGGCGACCACCCGCTTGCGGACCTCGGCGGGCGCATCGGTGCCGGCGCGCGGGACCGCGTAGCCGTGGGCGGTGCAGGCGCCCTCGTGGGAGACCTCGTAGAGCGAGGGCACGTAGGTGCCGGGGATGCGCGACAGCGCGGCGAGGACCTCGGAGCGCGTGGCGCCCGCGTCGCGCAGGCGGCGGTGCTCGGCGCAGACCTCCACCAGGTGCTCCTCGCCCTCGCCGATGAGGACGGCGTCGACGAAGGGCGCGAAGGGCTCGGGGTTGTAGACCGACGGGCCGCCCGCGAGCACGAGCGGGTCGTCCTCGCCGCGGTCGACGGAACGCAGGGGGATGCCCGCCAGATCGAGGGCCTCGAGCATGTTGGTGACGGCCATCTCGTGCGGGACGTGAAGCCCCACCGCGTCGAAGGAGGCGACCGGCGCCGCCCCCTCGAGCGACAGCAGCGGCACGCCCGCGGCGCGCATGGCGTCGGCCATGTCGACCCACGGCACGTAGCCGCGCTCGCACGAGAAGCCCTCCCGGGCGTTCAGGCAGGCGTAGAGGACGGCGATGCCCTGGTTGGGGAGGCCGACCTCGTAGACGTCGGGGTAGATGAGGCAGGCGCGGTAGGACGCGTCGGCCTTGGAGCGGGTCCCCCACTCGTGGTCGATGTAGCGGCTCGGCTTCTCGACGCGGCCGAGCAGCGGCTCGAGGTCGGCGAACCGGTTCTCGTAGACGGCCCTCATCGCGCCGCCTCCGCTGCACGCGCGCCGGCGAGCCCCGCGGCCGCGCGCCGGACGGCGGACGCCGCGGTCCCCACGGCGGCGTTGACGCGGCTGTAATCGACGTCGCGCTCGTAGACCTCCATGAGGACCCGTCCCATGGCGGCGGTGCCGCCGGCGGCGACGAGCGCCTTCACCGCGAAGCCGAGGCGGCCCGAACGGGGGGCGAGCGCCCGCGCCGCGCCGCGCAGGGCGAGGCCCGCCGCCGCGACGCCGGCGGCCTCGTAGGCGCGCTCGACGTGCAGGGGCTTGCCGTAGATGGACGCGAGCTCGAGCATCATGCCGAGCTGGGCCGCGGTCATGACCGGGTAGTCGGCGCCCGGGATGAAGACGAGCGCCCCGGTGGCCATGTTGGTGAGCGCGCAGGAGGCCACCGTGCGGTTGGCCGCGGCGGTGCGCATGAAGCCGAAGTTGGCGGCGAACGCCGTCGCCTTATCGGTCCGGTCGAGGATCCACCGGGCGAGGGACTCGAGCAGTCCCGTGCGGTCGGTGGATGCGATGAGCCCGAGCATCGGGGTGTCGTGCTCGATGAAGGGGACCTCGACGCTCGACTCGGCCAGCACGACGGTCGGGGCGCCCGCCACCACGATGCCGCGCACGGCGTCCTCGAGGAGGTCCGAGCCGCAGGACAGGACGAGGGCGACATCGGTATCGGGTTTGACCTCGGGGGCCGTCGAGTCGAGCGCGGCGACGCGGACGAGCGCCGAGGTGGTCTGGGGGACGAGGGCGTCGCGGACCGCGGCGACGATGTCCGGGGACGCGGTGCGGTCGACGAACACGGCGACGCGCACGGGCTCGTCCGAGTCGCGCAGGGTCGAGACGCCCATCTTGAGCGCGTCGGCCAACCTGCCGATGGGTATGCGCATGGGGTACCTCCTTGAGGACGGGAAGGATCAGGCGGCCTTGGCGCGGTGGCGCCAGATCGATTGGACGATGCCGACGTTGGCCAGCTGCATGAGCATGGAGCTCGATCCGAAGCTGATGAAGGGCAGCGGGATGCCGGTGATGGGCATGAGGCCGATGCACATGCCGACGTTCTCGAGCACCTGGAACAGCCAGATGCCGACGATGCCCGTGCCCACGAGCCTCAGGAACAGCGAGTCGCTACGGTAGGCGACGCGGATGGTGGAGACGATGAGCACGGCGAACAGGCCGAGCAGGATCATCGCGCCGACGAAGCCGAACGTCTCGCACAGCAGCGCGAAGACGAAGTCGGTGTGCGCCTCGGGCAGGAATCCGGAGGCGGACTGGGACGCGCCGCCGATCCCCTTGCCGAAGAACCCGCCCGAGCCGACGGCGATGAGGGACTGCATCAGGTTGTAGCCCGAGCCGGAGGTGTCGGCCTGCGGGTCGATGAAGACGAGCAGGCGGTTCATCTGGTACTGCTTGAGCAAAACGTCGTGCCCGAGCAGGCTGTCGACGACCGAGTCCGCGGCGAGGACGATGGCGACGAGCCCGATCAGGATGGCGATGGTCGACAGCACCCACTCCTTCCGGGGGCCGCTCATCATGATCACGACGGCGCCGGAGAAGAACACCACCAGGCCGCTGCCCAGGTCGCCGGCCACGATGATGGCGCCGAAGGGCACGGCGAGCATGCCGCAGAGCTTCACGTACTCGCGGACCGAGTCGATCTTGCCGTTGTACTGGGCGCCGAGTCCCGCCATCATGAACACCGTAATGATCTTGGCGAGCTCGACGGGCTGGAAGGTGAGCCCGATGCCCGGGATCTGGATCCAGCCGGTCATGCCCATGGCGTTGTAGGACAGGCCGGGGATGTAGGGCGTGAAGATCACGATGACGTCGAGGACGAGCAGGGGCGTGGTGTAGTTGGCGAGCCCCCGGAAGTCCATGCGCCAGCAGAAGGCGCCGAGCACGCACCCGAGGCCGATGCCGAGCAGGTGGCGCGGGAAGGAGGCCTCCAACATGGTGAGGGATGCCGTCCAGATGACAAGGGCGCCGAAGGCGACCAGGCCCGCCACGGAGAGGAGCACGGGCAGGCTGACGCTGCGCCGGAGGGACCCGCGCGCCGCGGCCTGCCGCTTGTTGGTCCGCTTGAGCGCCGCGTCGGAGCGCGCCGCCGCCGATGATGCCATGGGTCCTCCCTTCCTAGCGCACGCCGTCGCCCGCGGTGACCGAGGCGCTGTCGGGTTCGTTGTAGATGGCGCCGAGCACGTCGCGCACGGCGTACATGGCCGAGGTCGAGCCGAAGCCGCCCTGCTCGACCACGGCGGCGACGACGTACTTGGGGTCGTCGTAGGGCGCATAGGCGACGAACCACGAGTAGTCGTCCTCACCGCTCTTCTCGCCGGTGCCGGTCTTGCCGGCGACCTCGACGGAAAGGTTGGTGAAGTGGGACGCCTGGGACTCGGACTCCTCGTAGATCACGCCCCACAGGCCGCGCCTCACGAGGGCGAGGTCGGAATCCTGACGGTAGGCGCCGGAGAGGCGCTCGCGGGGCTCGTAGGTCACCGCCGACCCGCTGCCGTCGCGGCTCACGGCGGAGTGGAACACGTGGGGGACGAACTCGCGCCCGCCGTTGGCGATGCCGGCGTAGGCGCAGGCCATCTGCAGCGGCGTGACGAGGATGTCGCCCTGGCCGATGACGATGTTGCACATGTCGCCGGGGTTCCAGGCCCGGTCGGCGTCGTCCCAGCTCGAGAAGTAGCTGTCCTTCCACTCGGCGTCGGGGACGCGCCCGGAGCTCTCGCCCGGCAGGTCGACGCCGGTCGCCTCGCCCAGTCCCCAGCTGCGGAACATCTCCTGCAGGCCCTCGGGGTTCTCCTCGTCGTAGTAGAACCCCTTGCCGATGTCGTAGAAGACGGCGTCGCACGACATCGTGATGGCGCGCTGGAGGTTGATCACACCGTGGCCCGAATGGTCGTAGCACCAGCGCCCGTTGGCATCGCCCATGCCGGTCCACCAGCCCTGGCAGTCGGTGGTCTGCGTCTCGTCGTAGATGCCGTACTTAAGCGCGGCGAGGGACGAGAGGGGCTTGATCGTCGAGGCGGACATGTAGTCGCCGGCGATGGCGCGGTTGATCATGGGGTAGCCGCTGTCCTCGCTGGACAGCGCGTTCCAGTCGTCGTTCGACACGCCGCCGATGAAGACGGAGGGGTCGTACTTCGGAGCGCTCGCCATGCCGAGGATCTCGCCGTTCGTGCAGTCCAGGCACAGGCAGGCGCCGCGTGCGGCGTTCTCGTACCCGAACTGCCTCGCGACGGCGATCGCATGGTCGAGCCCGTCCTCGCAGGCCTGCTGGATGGCGAGGTCGAGGGTGAGCCGGATGTCGCTGCCGGGCTCGGGGGTAATCGCGCCGGTCGCGTCCACCACGCTGCCGGAGGCGTCGACCTGGACGGTCTGCTCGCCGCGGATGCCCTGCAGCAGGGACTCGTAGCGGATCTCCACGCCCGCCTGCCCGACGATGTCGCCCGACTCGTAGCTGATGGCGCCGGCGTCGGACTCCCCCTGCGACGCCGCCTCGCTCTGGGCGGCGAGCTGCTCGGAGGTGATGGTGCCGGTGTAGCCCAGGACGTGGGCCGCGAGCTCGCCGTAGGGGTAGAGCCGCTCGGTGCGCTCGACGACCTCGACCCCGGCGAAGGCGCTCGGGTGCTCCTGGATGTAGGCGACGGTCGATCGGCGCACGTCGGAGGCGATGGTATGGAGGCTCTGGGCGCCCTGGTTGTAATCTTGGATGTTCCGGCGGACGGCGATGTAGGGCATGCCGAGGACGTTGGCGAGATGGCGGACGAGCACCGTGTCGCTCGCGAGGTCGCGGTAGGCGGCGACCGTCAGGCTGGCGCGGTTGGTGACGAGCGGCACGCCGTTGCGGTCGAGGATGCGCCCGCGCGGCGCGGGCGTGGTCACGGTGCGCGTCTGGTTCTGGACGGAGAGCTCCTCGTAATAGTCGGAGGAGACCATCTGCATGCTCCACAGCTTGGCCGTGATGGCGGCGAAGACCGCGCCGACGGCGGCCGTGAGCATGGTGAAGCGGCCCTTGAACGCCACGCCGGGGGTGTTGCCCTCGCCCTCCGTGGCGCGGGGGCGCGTGCCGTTCTTGGTGTCGAAGGTGAACTTCCCGCCGCCGCGCCTCAGCACCACGATCGAGGCGACGATCGCGAGGACGAGGATGACACCGGCGATGACGACGACGATCTGCGCGTCCAACGTGGCGTCCCTCCCCTATTTCAGAACCTTGTAGCGCGTCCCGCGGCCGCGGGCGGAAAACCCGCGCTGCGACGAGGACGATGCGGTCGCGGCCAGGAAGATCGCGGCGGCGAGCAGGTCGAGCACGGTCGAGGAGATGCCGTGGCCGCCGAGGGCCCACAGCAGGTCCCCCTGGTCGCCCAGAAAGAACAGGCACAGGCCGTAGGCCATGTTCGCGATGAGCGCCGCCACGCCGATGAAGCGCATGGTGTCCGCGTTCAGGCCGCCGAGCGAGCCGCGTGAGGCGAAGGACACCGTGAAGGCGGAAAGCGTCAGGATCAGGGCCATGAGGCCGACCGGGGCGGTCGAGGTGAGGTCGAAGAACAGGCCGCAGGCGAAACCCGCGACGGCCGCCGAGCCCGGGTCGCGGGAGAGGGCGAGCACGAGGGAGAGCACGAGCATGAAGTTGAAGGTTCCGCCGAGGATGCTCACCTGGGGCGAGAGCGCCACCTGCAGCACGCAGGCGACCGCGATGAGCGCGGGGGCCGGGGCGCCGGGGCGCGCTGGATCATGTAGCTGCACGGCTGCCTCCTTTACTCGCTCTCGTCGTCGGTCGTCGTACCATCCTGCCCGCTCCCGTCCGCCTGGTTCGCGGCGGAGCCCGAATCCGTCGAACCTCCACCTGAGGTGGTCACGTCGTCCTGGGCGTTGGCCTCGGACACCTCCGCGTCCGTGGCGACCTGGCCGTCGTTCAGCGCGGTGATGACGAGGACCTCCTCGTTGTTCTCGGTGGAGGCCTGCGTGCGCACGACGATCGTGTAGTAGACGTCGTTGTCGCTGCGCTCCACCGAGGAGACCGTCCCGAGCGGGAGCCCCTTGGGGAAGACGCCGCCGATACCGGAGGTCACGATGATGTCGCCCACGCTCACCTCGGAGTCGACCGAGACGTACTCGAGGCGCAGGCTGCCGTCGGCCTGACCGCGCAGCATCCCTTGGGCGCGCGAGCTCTGCACCATGGCCGACACCCCGGAGGACTCGTCGAAGATGAGCAGGACGGTCGAGGTGTTGAGGGAGACCTCGGTGATCTGGCCGACCACGCCGTAGGAGTTGCACACCGCCATGCCGACCTCGAGGCCGTTGGCCGTCCCCTTGTCGATGGTGACGGTGCGGCTCCAGGCATCCGACGAGCCCCCGATGATGCGGGCCGCGGTCGACTGGAGGTTGTAGGTGGACTGCAGGCCGAGCAGCGACTCGAGCCGCGTGGCGGTCTGCTGGGCCTCGCTGAGCTCGGCGACCTGGGAGGTGAGCTCAGCGTTTTGGGCCTTGAGGTCGCTTAAGGTCTCCTGGGAGGCCGTCAGGTTCTCGATGACGTTGCCCAGGGCGTTGAAGGGCGACGCGACGACCGAGCCCGCGATGCGCAGCGGGCTCGTGACGGTCGTGACGCCCGAGCGCACCGCGTGGATGGGGCCGGCGTCCCCCTCGCGGATGTAGAACGTCAGAAGGACGATCGACAGGATGCTGAGGATCACGAGCGGCCGCATCCCGGAGGACGGGCGCTTGGCGTTCAGATGGCTTGATGGGTACTTCTGGCTGCGGGGCACGCGTGACGACCCTTCCGGCTAAGCGTTGGTCTGCACGAAGCCGCCGTCGAAGGCGTTGGCCTCGAGGACCCGCGCGCAGCCGTTGACGACGTTGTCGAGGGCCGTGGGGCTCACGTTGACCGCCACGCCGGTCTCGTCGCGCAGGCGCACGTCGAGGCCGCGCAGCAGGGCGCCGCCGCCGGTGAGCAGGATGCCGTAGTACATGAGGTCAGAGGCGAGGTCGGGCGGGGTGGCGTCGAGCGCCTCTTTGACCGCCTTGGTCATCTCGTCGAGCGGCTTGTTGAGCGCGCGGCGGATCTCCTCGCTCTCGATGCGGACCGTCTTGGGCAGGCCGCTGATGACGTCGCGTCCGTTGACCTCGACGTCGAGCTCGTCCTTGAGCGGGACGGCGGAGCCGACCTTGATCTTGATGTCCTCGGCCGTGCGCTCGCCGATGGCGAGGTTGTAGGCGTCCCGCACGTGCGAAAGGATGGCCTGGTCGAACTCGTCGCCGGCGATGCGGATGGACTGCGACACGACGATGCCGCCCATCGCGATGACGGCGACCTCGGTGGTGCCGCCGCCGATGTCGACGACCATGGAGCCGGTGGGCTCCTCGACGGGCAGGTCGGCGCCGATGGCGGCGGCCATCGGCTCCTCGATGAGGTAGGCCTGTCGCGCGCCGGCCGAGATGGTCGCCTCGAAGACGGCGCGCTTCTCGACGCTCGTGACGCCGGAGGGCACGCAGACGACGACGCGGGGACGCGGGGTCCAGGGGTAGCGCTTCTCGCTCGCCTTGTCGATGAAGTAGCGCAGCATGGCCTCCGTGACGTCGAAGTCGGCGATCACGCCGTCCTTCAGGGGGCGCACGGCGACGATGTTGCCGGGCGTGCGGCCAAGCATGCGCTTGGCGTCGATGCCGACGGCCAGGATGCGCTCATCGTTGCGGTCGATGGCGACGACGGAGGGCTCTCGGATGACGATGCCCTTGCCGCGCACGGCCACGAGGGTGTTCGCGGTGCCGAGGTCGATGGCGAGGTCTCCCCCGTACTGACCGAATAACATGTCCATCAAAGAAAACAAAGCCGCTCCAAAGGTCCTGTGGGCTCGGATCGTCGCGCGAGGACCGCGCTGCCTACGCAGTGTAGTGCACCGTCGGGCGCCGATGATGCCGGCGCCCGACGGTCACCAAAGAATACATCTACTCGGCGGCCGCCGAGGAGGCGTCGCCCGCCTGGTCGACGCCGTCGCCCGCGTCGGCCTGCCCGTCGGCGGAGGACGCCTGGTCGTCCGTCGACGCGGACTGGTCGGTGGAGGCGTCGGTCGCGGAGGAACCGTCATCGGCGGCGGCATCCGCGGAGGTGCTGCCCGCGTCGCCCTCGGCGTCGCCGAAGTTCATGTCGAAGCTCGAGACCGCCCAGCCGATGTGGTTGTCGGTGCGCACGAAGCTCACGTCGTAGGTGACCGTGCCGCCCTGCGGGAGCGCGACCGACACGGTGGCGGTGCTCTCGGTCATGCCGGAATCGAGCCCCTCGACGGTGGCCGTGGCGTCGCCGAGCCCCTCGATGCTGCTGACGATGGAGTTCTTGTAGTCCTGCGGCAGGCTGGAGGCGAGGTATTGATCGGTGTCGCCGCCGTCGGCCACGGCCTGGAAGAGGCCGGTGACCGCGTCCTGCTGGGAGGGGAAGCCGAAGCCGCGGGTGTAGGCGAAGCCGAGCCCGCCGGCCGCGATCAGCAGCAGGAAGAAGATGACGAGGAAGACCTTGAGGCCGGTGTGGCGGTGCTTGCGGCGCACCTTGGCCTCGCGGCGGTCCTGCTGGATCATCTCGGACTCGCTCATGGTGAAGAAGCCGGTGTCCGAGGGGTCGGGCATGAAGCCGCCGGTGGTGCCCATCGGGTCGAGCGGGTCGACGGCGGTGACCGGCGCGGTGCCCGAGGCGGGCGCGGCGGAGATGGCGGTCTGGGCGGACAGGGCGTCGCGCGCGGAGTCGAAGGCCTGCTGCTGGTCGGCGTCGAGCTGGTAGATGCCGTCGGACGTGGCGCGCCCGAAGGCGTCGACCGCGTCGGCGGCGCGGCCCGCGGCGGCGTAGGCGCAGCCGAGCCCCGCCTCGATGGAGCGCGGGTCGTCGTGCGCGCCCACGTACTCGAGAGCGGTGAGGTAGGACTCCACGGCGTCGCCCGGGCGGCCGAGCTTGACGAAGCAGTCGCCGAGGCTCGCGAGGGCCGAGGCGGGCGCGGGGTTGGCGCCGTCGATGGCGGCCGAGCGGAACGCGACGCCGGCCTCGGAGACGCGGCCGAGCTTCATCTGGGCGTTGGCCAGGCCGAGGTACGCCTTGTACGGGGTGGCGTAGGAGGCGTCGCGCGTGGCGGCGGTGAAGGAGTTGACCGCGCCCTCGAGGTCGCCCGAGGCGGCGAGCGCCTTGCCCTGGTTGGTGAGCAGCGCGCCGGCCTTGCCGTAGGACGCGTCCTGGAGCGCGGCGGCGTAGGCCTCGGCGGCGTCGGCGTACAGGCCGAGCCTCATGAGCGAGTTGCCGCGCAGGTGGTCGGCCTCGCCGGCGAGCTCGCCCGGCTCCTTGGCGGCCGAGAACATCTGGGCTGCCGCCGAGAAATCCCCCGCGCGGTAGGCGGCGCGGGCGCGATCGAAGTACTGTGCGTTCACTGTTGCTCCTTACCGACGATGTCGACGCGCACGATCTCGTCGCCCGCGCGCAGTTGGGAGATGACGTCTATGCCCTCGACCGTCTGGCCGAAGACGGTGTAGCCCGAATCGAGCCCGTGCTGCGGGCCGAGGCAGAAGTAGAACTGGGAGCCGGCGGAATCCGGGTCCATGGAGCGCGCCATGGCGAGGGCTCCGTCCTCGTGGCTGTTGCGCGGGTTGGTGGCGTACTCGGCCTTGATGCAGTAGCCGGGGCCGCCGGTCCCGGGCCGTCCGTCCGGCCCGGCGACGCCGCGCGCGACGTCCTCCCCGGACATGTCGCGGGTGTTGGGGTCGCCGCCCTGGATGACGAAGCCGGGGACGTAGCGGTGGAACTTCAGCCCGTCGTAGAAGCCGTGGAGCGCGAGCTCGCAGAAGTTGGCGACGTGGATGGGCGCGCCGGCGCCGTCGAGCTCGACGCGGATGGTACCGCGCGAGGTCTCGATAACGGCGACCTCGTCGCCTGTCACCTCGTATTCCGGCGTGTAGAGCTTTCTGGCGAACATCTGGACCCCCTCATGGTGACGTAGATTCCCTGCCATTCTATCAAAACGTCGGGGAATCACATGTTCGGCATACGCGTGCGCGCGGAGGGTCACTTGCGCTGCGGCTCCCAGGCGTCGACGTTGGCGTCGTAGTTCTCCAGGTCGCTCGTGCCCGCGCGGCGCATGGGCGCCAAGATCTCGTCCTGCTGCGCCAGGGTCGACTCCCCCTCCGGGATGGCGAGCGAGACGTCCCAGGACTGGCAGATCTGGTCGACGCGGCCGTACATCCACTCGGCGAGCTGCCTCACGTGCTGGATGTCCTCCGCGTACACCGTGTCCTCGGGCGCCTCGAGCGCGTCGATGTCGTCGATGGTCTGCTGGATGGCGTCGCGCAGCTGGTAGGCGGTCTGCGACTCGCTGCGCCGAACGGAGAGGTCGGGCTCGAGGTAGTAGCTGTTGAAGGCGTCGATGACCTGGCCGATGGCCTCCTCGGAGTCGTAGGAGACCACCTGCTGGTACGCGGCGTAGATGAAGTCGTAGACCTCGTCGTCGGTGAGGGGCTCGTCGGCAGCGGGCTCGGCCGCGGCGCCGTCCCCGTCGTCGGCGGGCGCGTCCTGCGAGGCGGAGCCGGCCTCGGCCAGCTGGCGCGACGGGAAGGTCTCCTGCGCCGCGCGGCGGAAGGACTCGTACACGCCGGGCATGACACCCAGGGGGTCCATCGCGACGAAGGCGGTGGCCCCGCCGGCGAGCGCGATGACGACGAGGGCGATGATGAGGCCCCGGTAGGAGCGGCGCCGGGGATGGTAGGGGTCCTCCTCCGCCTCGGCGGAACCGGTGCGCGCGGAGGCGCGCTCGAGGTCGGCCCGGTCGAGGACGTTGGTCGCGCTCGGGTCGACCGAGTCGTCCAGCGCGCGGGCGGCGGAGACCGGCTCGTCCATGCGCGGGGCCTCGGTCTCGATGAGGCTCTTGGTGAGGCGCGGGAAGCTCGCCGTCTTGCCGGCGGCGAGGTCCGCGGAGGCGGAGTCGGTGGAGAGGATGCCGGGGGCCGGGCGCCCGCACTTGGGGCAGGTCCGGTCGTGGAGGGACAGGCGCGCCCCGCACCCCTCGCAGAACACGAACTCGTCGCGGGAGACGGCGCCCACGTAGCCGTGGCAGTGGGGGCAGAACGTCTCGCCGTCCTCGATCGTCTTCAGGCAGTGGGGGCAGATCACGTGGTCCTCGTCTCTCTATCGAAGGTGTTCGGTCATATCGTTCTCCAGGTCCCGCCGGCGGGGTCCGGCGCATGGCGCGCCCCGCGCGCTCAGGATACCACCATAGCGCACCGCGCGGACACCGGGCCCGGTAACTCCCGGCGCGTCCTCAACGTTTACGTTCCCCTCCCCGGGAGCCCATCGAGACCCTGATGCCCGCGGAGGATTTGGTGACGCGCCTGCGCGCCTGCGCGCCCTCGGCGCGGACGGCCCGGCTCGCCGACCTCCGGGCGCGCTCGAGCTCGCGGCGCTCGCGGCCGCGCTCGAGGGCGCCGGCTGCGGCGCGGACCCCCCGGCGCGCGGCGGAGCCGGTCGAGGTGACGGTGCGCCGCCCGTGGCCGAGCGACACCCTGACCCCGCGCCCGAACCCGGTGGCCGAGCGGGCGCGGCGGCCCCCCAGGCGGTCGACGGCCCCGGCGAGGACGAAGAACAGCGCGCAGCCCGCGACCGACACGGCGGCGGTGAGCGCGAGCAGGCCCGCCCCGAGCGGGGCGATGGAGAAGAACGCGGGGAACAGCGCGATGCCGCCGACGAGGCCGGCGACCACGGCGGCGAAGAGCGCGGCGCGCAGGCGGGTGAACGGCCAGCTGATCCGCCAGATGAGGCAGCAGCCCACCGACGCGGTCGCGATGAGGCACATCGTCGAGAGCTCCCGCTCGCCCAGCCCCGCCGCATGGGCGGCGAGCATGCACAGCGAGCACCCGACGAGCACCGCCACCGACGCGGGGCACGCGCGCCTCAGCACGTTGGTGAGGAACCTCCCCTGGACGCGCGCGCGGTTGGGCTCGAGCGCCAGGACGAAGCTCGGGAAGCCGATGCAGAAGAAGTTGATGAGGGTCATCGTGATGGGCTGGAACGGATAGGGCGGCCAGAAGATGCACAGGGCCGCGAGGCCCATGGAGAACAGGGTCTTGGTGAGGAAGAGCGCCGCGGAGCGCTGGAGGTTGTTGATGGAGCGGCGGCCCTCGGCGACGACGGCGGGCATGGAGGCGAAGTCGTTGTCGACGAGCACGATCTCGGCCACGTTGCGCGCGGCGTCCGACCCCGCCGCCATCGCGACCGAGCAGTCCGCCTCCTTCAGCGCGAGGACGTCGTTCACGCCGTCGCCCGTCATGGCGACCGTGTGGCCGCGCGCCTTGAGCGCCACGACCAGGTCGCGCTTCTGCTGGGGCGTGACGCGCCCGAAGACGCGGTAGCGGTCGATGGCGGCCTCGATCTTGGCGGGCGTGTCGAGGGTCGTGGCGTCCACGAAGGCCTCCGCCCCCGGGATGCCCACGACGCGGGCGATGGAGGAGACGGTGCGCGGGTCGTCGCCCGAGATGACGTTCAGGGTGACGCCCTGGTTCGTGAAGTAGCGCACGGTCTCGGCGGCCGACGGGCGGATCTCGTCGCGGATCGCGACGAGCCCCAGCGGCTCGGCCGCGCCCGCCATCGATCCGTCCTCGGTGAAGCCCGGGACCCGGGCGACCACGAGCACGCGGCAGGTGTCGGCGAGCGCGTCCACGGCGTCGGAGATCCGCGCGAAGCGGTCGGGCGCCAGGACGAACTGCGCGGCGCCCATGACGTAGGAGCCCTGCGCGAACGTGGCCCCGCTCCATTTCTTGGAGGACGAGAACGGCACGACCGTGAGCGCCTTGGCCTGCTCGCAGGGGCGCGCGGAGTAATGGGACAGCAGCGCGCGGCACGTCTCGTTGGCGTCCGCGGCGGTCGCGCGGGCGATCCCGCACAGCGCGAAGTCGACCTCGCGCCCGCAGGCGGCGTCGGCGTCCTCGAGCGGGACCGCGCGCCCGTCCGCATCGAAGGCGTAGGCGCCGGCCACCTCCATGCGCCCCGAGGTGATGGTGCCCGTCTTGTCGAGGCAAAGGACGTCGACGCGCGCGAGGGTCTCGATGCAGTAGAGCTGCTGGGCGAGCACGCGGCGGCGCGCGAGGCGGAAGGTGGCGATGGCGAGGACCGAGGAGGTCAGCAGCACGAGGCCCTGCGGGATCATGCCCAGAAGGGCCCCCACGGTCGACAGGATGGCCGCCGAGACGTCCGACCACGCGGCGTCCCCGGACAGCAGCCAGGCGAAGACGGACTGCCGGGTGCCGGCGGCCGCGTAGGACTCGTAGGCGCTCGAGAGGAACAGGGCGATGCCGAGCGGCAGCATGATGGCGCTCGCGAACCGGACGATCGAGTCGAGCGCCCGCATGATCTCGGAGTTGACCTTCTTGACGTACTTCGCCTCGTTGTTGATGCGGGCGACGTAGTTGTCCGCGCCCACGTGCTCGACCCGCGCGCAGACGACGCCGGAGTCGACGAAGCTGCCGCTCATGAGCTTGGATCCCGGGAGCTTGCGGATCAGGTCGCTCTCGCCGGTGAGGAGGCTCTCGTTGACGAGCGCCTCGCCGGAGACCACCTCCGCGTCGGCGGGGATCTGGTCGCCGCGCGCGAGGCGCACGAGGTCGCCCAGGACGATCTGGTCAAGGTCGATCTCGGTCTCGGCCCCCTCGCGGATCACGGTCGCGCGCTTGCTCACGAGCAGGGTGAGGCGGTCGACCATGCGCTTGGAGCGCAGGGCCTGGAAGATGCCGATGCCGGTGTTCAGCAGGACGATCGCGAGGAAGGTGAGGTTCTTGAAGGAGCCGGTCGCGATGACGAGGGCGGCGAGCACGACGTTGATGAGGTTGAACAGCGTGCAGACGTTCTCGGCCACGAGCTCGCGGACCGACTTGGTCTTGAGCTCCATGTTGACGTTGACCTGCCCCGCCTCGATGCGCTCGCGCACCTCGTCGAGGGTGAGGCCGTCGAGGCGCGCGTCGGGCGCGGCGGAGGTTCGGTCGGATGAGCGGTCGCGGTCGTCCATGGCGCTCCCCCGGTTCTCGTGGTGGCTCGCATATGAAAAGAGAACCGGCCCCTGGCGGGTGCACGGTTCTCCGTCTCATCGGTGGTGCCCCATGTCGGATTCGAACCAACGGCCTTCTGCTCCGGAGGCAGACGCTCTGATCCCCTGAGCTAATGGGGCGCAACGGAGAACGATTATAGCGGTATGCGCCGGCGCGCGCCACCGTTCACAAAATCGACCCGAACGCCCCCGCGGGAGGCCGCGGGGTTACAACTTCGCCACCTTACCTCCCCCGCCCCGCTCCCCCGCGTCTTTGGTATACACTGCTTCCTTACCCGAACACACGACACGCCGCGGCCGGACGCCGCGAGGGAGGCACCATGATCGCGATACTGCGCAAGACCGCATCTGACGAGGCCGTCGGCCACCTCGTTTCCTGGATCGAGGGCAAGGGGCTGCAGACCGACGTCAGCTACGGCGAGAACGAGATCGTGATCGGCCTTGTGGGCGACACCACGCGCATCGACCCCTTCCTGCTCGAGTCGATGGACATCGTCGAGCGCGTGCAGCGCGTCTCGGAGCCCTTCAAGAAGGCCAACCGCAAGTTCCACCCCGCCGACACGGTGGTCGACTGCGGGCACGGCGTGCGGATCGGCGGCGGCGCCTTCCAGGTGATCGCCGGGCCGTGCTCGGTCGAGGGCGACAACCTCATCGCCATCGCGCGCCGCGTGAAGGCCGCCGGCGCCACCATGCTGCGCGGGGGCGCGTTCAAGCCCCGCACCTCCCCGTACGCCTACCAGGGGATGGGGGCCGCCGGCCTCGACCTGCTGCGCGAGGCGTCCGAGGAGCTCGACATGCCCATCGTGACCGAGGTCATGGACCCGCGCGACGTGGGCCTGTTCGTGGACAAGGGCATCGACGTCATGCAGGTCGGCGCCCGCAACGCCCAGAACTTCAGCCTGCTCAAGGAGGTCGGCAAGACCCAGGTCCCCGTGCTGCTCAAGCGCGGCATGTCCGGGACCATCGACGAGCTGCTCATGGCGGCGGAGTACATCATGAGCGAGGGGAACCCCAACGTGATCCTGTGCGAGCGCGGCATCCGCACCTTCGAGACGCGCACGCGCAACACCTTCGACCTGAACGCCGTCCCCGTCCTGCACCACCTCTCCCACCTCCCGGTGGTGGCCGACCCGAGCCACGCCACCGGGTACACCCGCTACGTCGAGCCCATGGCGCTCGCCGCCTGCGCGGCAGGTGCCGACGGCCTCGAGATCGAGGTCCACGACCGCCCCGAGCGCGCCTGGTCCGACGGCGCCCAGGCCCTCACCCCCGACCAGTTCGACCGGACGATGGAGCGCATCCGCGCCATCCGCTCCGTGATCGCGGCGGACGGCGAGTAGCCGTGGCCGGCGAACGTGACGGCATGACCGTCGGCATCCTCGGGCTCGGGCTCATCGGGGGCAGCTTCGCCCGCGCCTTCCGCGCCGTAGGCGCGGAGGTCCTCGCCTACGACACGGATCCGGACGTCCTCGCGGCGGCGATGGTCGAGACCGTCGCGGGCGAGCTCGACGACGCCTCCGTGGGCCGCTGCGACCTCATCGTGCTCGCCGCCTACCCGGCGGCGTGCGTGTCGTGGCTGCGCGACCACGCCGAGCTGCTCGGTTCGTGCTCCGACGTCGCGGCCGGGACCGGCCCGGTCGTCATCGACACCGCGGGCGTCAAGGGCCCGGTTTGCGGCGAGGCCTTCGCCCTGGCCGCCGAGCACGGGTTCGCCTTCGTGGGGGCCCATCCCATGGCGGGCGCGGAGAACTCGGGGTTCGCCTTCGCGCGCCCCGACCTGTTCCGCGGAGCGCCCATTGTCCTCACGCCCCCGCCCTCAGACGACATAGCGCGGCTGCTTCTGCTCGACCGCGTGAACACCCTGCTCGCCCCGGCGGGCTTCGGGTCCATGAGCGTGACCGACCCCGCCGAGCACGACCGCGTCATCGCCTTCACAAGCCAGCTCGCCCACGTGGTCTCCAACGCCTACGTCAAGAGCCCCACCGCCCGCTCCCATCACGGCTTCTCGGCGGGGAGCTACCGCGACCTCACGCGCGTCGCGCATCTGAACGCCCCCATGTGGGCCGAGCTCATGATGGACGACGCGGAGAACCTGTCGCGCGAGATCGGCTGGCTCGTCGACGCGCTGCGCGCCTACCGCGACGCGCTCGACGCGGGCGACCGCGACCGGCTCCGCATGCTGCTCGCGGAGGGCGACCGCATCAAGCGCTCCCTCGACGACGAGCGCGACGGCGAGTAAGGAGGAACCGTGTACACCCTCGATGTCGATGCCTCGACCCCCTACCGCGTCCATATCGGCACCTTCCTGCTCGAGCGCGTGGGCGCCATCGCGCGCGAGGCCGCCGGGGGGCGGCGCGCCGTGATCGTGACCGATTCGAACGTCGGCCCGCTCTACGCGGCCCCCGTCAAGACGGGGCTCGAGGAGGCGGGATACGAGACGGGGGTCTTCACCTTCGAGGCGGGCGAGCGCAGCAAGCGCGCGCAGACCTACATCTCCATCCTCGAGTTCCTCGCCTCGCGCGAGCTCACCCGCACCGACGTGGTGGTGGCGCTCGGGGGCGGCGTGGTGGGCGACGTCGCCGGCTTCGCCGCCGCGACCTACATGCGCGGCTGCCGGCTGGTCCAGGTGCCCACGAGCCTGCTGGCCATGGTCGACTCCTCGGTCGGCGGGAAGACCGCGATCGACCTCGAAGCGGGGAAGAACCTCGCGGGCGCCTTCTGGCAGCCGAGCGCCGTCGTCGCGGACGTGGGCTGCCTGGCGACGCTCGAGCCCGCTCAGTTCGCCGACGGCTGCGGCGAGGTCGTGAAGCACGCCGCGATCGCCGACGCGGACCTGTTCGCCGAGCTCGAGCGCACGCCGCTCACCCTCGACCTGCTCATGCGCGACGTCGAGCGCACCGCGCTGCTCATCGCCCGCAACATCGACATCAAGCGCGCGGTCGTGGCCGCCGACGAGCGCGAGTCCGGCGTGCGGAAGCTGCTGAACTTCGGCCACAGCATCGGCCACGCCGTGGAGGCCTGCGACCGCTACCGCACCGGGCACGGGACCTGCGTGGCGATCGGCATGGTCGCCATCGCGCGCGCCGCGGCGGCGCGCGGCGCGTGCCCGGCCGAGGTCCCCGCGCGCATCGAGGCGCTCGCCGCCGCCCACGGGCTCGCCACCCGCACCGACCGCGGCGCGGACGAGCTGTTCGCCGCCGCCCTGCACGACAAGAAGCGCACCGGGGACGACATCGACCTGGTGATACCCCATAGAATCGGCGCGTGCTCGATCGAGCGCGTCCCCCTGACCGAGTTCCGCGCCCTGATCGGCGACGGACTGGACGAGAACGGAGATGAGCCCGAATGCTAGCCCGCATCACACCCCGGCCGCTGTCCGGCAGCGTGCCCGCCATCGCCTCGAAGTCCATGGCGCACCGCATGATCATCGCCGCCGCGCTCTCGAGCGGCACCACGCACGTCGTCTGCAACACCACCTGCGCCGACATCGACGCCACCGTGCGCTGCCTCACGGCGCTCGGTGCGCGCATCGCCCGGGTCGACGACGGGTTCGAGGTGCACCCGGTCCCCAAGAGCGTGGAGCTCGGGATCCTCAAGGCGTTCCAGGGCGCCGAGCTCGACGCCGGGGAGTCCGGGAGCACCCTGCGGTTCATGCTGCCCGTCGCCTGCGCCCTCGGCGCGGGCGCCACCTTCGTCGGCGCGGGGCGCCTGGGGTCGCGCCCGCTCTCCCCGCTCACCGACGAGCTCGAGGCCGCCGGCTGCGATATCGAGGGGGACGGCCTGCCGCTCACCGCCCGCGGGCGCCTGCGTCCGGGGCGCTTCGTGCTGCCCGGTTCGGTGAGCTCCCAGTTCATCTCCGGGCTTCTGCTCGCCTTCCCGCTGCTCCCCGGTCCGAGCGAGATCGAGGTCCACGGGCGCATCGAGAGCCGTCCCTACATCAACCTCACCGTCCAGGCGCTCAAGGCCTTCGGCGTGGACGTCGCGATCGAGCGCGGCGTCGCGGCGGACGGCATCGACGAGGTCACCCGGTTCCGCGCCGGCGGCCGGCCCTACCGCACCCCGGGCGAGGTGACCGTCGAGGGCGACTGGTCCAACGCCGCCTTATGGCTCTGCGCCGGGGCCCTCGGCTCCCAGCCCGTCACCGTGCGCGGCGTGTCCCTCACCTCCGCCCAGGGCGACCGCAACGTGCTCGCCGCGCTCTCGCGCTTCGGCGCGCGCACGCAGCGCGCCTCGGACGCGGCGACCGTGCAGCCCGACCGCCTGCACGCCTTCTCGATGAGCGCGCAGGACATCCCGGACCTCGTCCCGGTCATCTCCGCGGTCGCCTCCTGCTGCGAGGGCACGACGGTCATCCGCGACTGCGCGCGCCTGCGCATCAAGGAGTCCGACCGCCTGGCGACGACGGCCTCGGAGCTCAACGCCCTGGGCGCGCAGGTCGAGATCGACCGCGACAGCCTGGTTGTCCACGGCGTCGGGCGCCTCGCCGGCGGCACGGTGGACGCGCACAACGACCACCGCATCGCGATGATGGCCGCCGTCGCGGCGGTCCGCTGCGACGGGCCCGTCGAGATCCGCGGCGCGGAGGCGGTGGCCAAGTCCTATCCGTCGTTCTTCGACCATTACCGCGCGCTCGGCGGCCTCGTCGAGCTCTCCGGGGAGTAGGGGCGCCCATGGCATCGGTCTTCGGCAACGTCATCCACCTGTCGATCTTCGGGCAGTCCCACTCGCCCGCTATCGGCTGCTCCCTCGACGGGCTCCCCGCGGGCATCGAGCTCGACCTCGACGCCCTCCAGCGCTTCCTCGACCGCCGCGCGCCGGGCCGGTCGGACACGGCGACCATGCGCCGGGAGGCGGACGCCCCCGAGTTCGTCGCGGGCGTCACCGACGGGCGCACCGACGGCGCGCCGCTCGCCGCGATCATCCGCAACGCGGACACCCGCTCGGGGGACTACGCCGGGCTTCGCCGGGTTCCCCGCCCCGGGCACGCCGACTTCCCCGCGCGCATCAAGTACCGCAACATGCACGACGTCGCCGGCGGCGGGCACTTCTCCGGGCGCCTCACCGCACCGCTGTGCGTCGCCGGCGGCATCGCCCTTCAGGCGCTCGAGGGCTGCGGCGTCCGCGTCGCCGCCCACATCGCCAACCTCGGCCCGGAGGGCATCCCCGACGAGCCGCTGAACCCGATGGAGGCCGACCCCGGGCAGCTGGCCGCCATCGCCTCACACGAGCTGCCCTGCATCGACGCCGACGCGGCCTCCCGCATGCGGGAGGCGATCCTTTCCGCCCGCTCCGAGCTCGACAGCATCGGCGGGGTCGTCGAGTGCGCCGCCTACGGCATGCCCGCGGGCGTCGGCGACCCGATGTTCGACGGCATCGAGAACCGCATCGCGCGGATCGCGTTCGGGATCCCCGCGGTGAAGGGCGTCGACTTCGGCGCGGGCTTCGGCGCCGCGTACCTCAAGGGCAGCGAGAACAACGACGCCTACCGCATGGTCGCCGGCGCCGTCCGCACCGAGACCAACCGCGCCGGCGGCATCCTGGGCGGGATCACGACGGGCGCGCCCGTCGTCTGGCAGATGGCCGTCAAGCCGACGCCTTCGATCGGGCGCGCGCAGAGAAGCGTCGACATGGACGAGGGCGCGGACACCGAGCTCACCGTCCGCGGGCGCCACGACCCCTGCATCGTCCCGCGCGCGGTGCCCGTGGCCGAGGCCGCCTGCGCGCTCGCCCTGCTCGACGCCCTGCTGGAGGACGGGCGCTTCCAGGAGCTGTACCGCGCCCCCGAGCGGGGCGAGAACACGACCCGACCGCTACCTTAGGGGGACCGCGATGGACCTGACCGATATCCGCGCCCGCATCGACGAGATCGACGACGGCATCCTTTCGCTGTTCTGCGAGCGCATGGGCCTTGCGTCGGCCGTCGCCGAGGCGAAGCGGGGCAGCGGCCGCGCCGTGTTCGACCCCGCACGCGAGCGCGACAAGCTCGCCCGCGCCGCCGCGGCGGCGCCCGGGGAGCTCGAGCCCTATGTGACGAGCCTGTTCTCCCTGCTCATGAGCATGAACAAGGCCGAGCAGCAGAAGGTCATGCGCGCCGGCGACCCCGAGGCCCCCTCGGCCGTCGCCCGCGCCTCCTACCTCGACGTCGACTCCCCCTTCCCCACGACCGCCACGGTGGCGTGCCAGGGGGTCGAGGGGGCGTACAGCCAGATCGCCGCGTGCCGGCTGTTCCGCGTGCCGAGCATCACGTACTTCAGCACCTTCGAGGGCGTCTTCCGCGCCGTGCGCGACGGGTTCTGCGATTACGGCGTGGTGCCGATCGAGAACTCCTCGGCGGGCTCCGTGAACGCCGTGTACGACCTGCTCGCGCAGTACCGCTTCTCCATCGTCCGGTCGCTGCGCCTGAAGATCGACCACCAGCTGCTCGCCAAGCCCGGGACCCGGCTCGCCGACATCACCGAGGTCCACTCCCATGAGCAGGCGGTGGCGCAGTGCGCCGGCTTCCTCGAGCGCCTGGGCTGCCGGGTGCGCGTCGCGCCCAACACCGCCATGGCGGCGGAGCTCGTCGCGAGAAGCGACCGGCGCGACGTCGCGGCGCTCTCCTCGCGCGCCTGCGCGGGCCTCTACGGCCTCGACGTCCTGGAGTCCGACGTCCAGGACACCGACCACAACTACACGCGCTTCATCGTCATCTCCTCGCAGCCGCAGGTCTTCCCCGGGGCGACCCGCACCTCCCTCATGCTGACGGTGAACCACGAGCCCGGCTCCCTGTACCGGGTCCTCGAGCGCTTCTACGCGCTGGACGTCAACCTCGTCAAGCTCGAGAGCCGTCCGATCCCCGGGCGCGACTTCGAGTTCATGTTCTACTTCGACCTCGACTGCCCCGCCGGGAGCCGACCGCTCGACGTGCTGCTCGACGCCCTCGACGACGTGTGCGAGCGCTGCACGTACTTCGGCACCTACACGGAGGTGGTCTAGTGAGCGCGAACCGGCCCTTCGGCCTGCTCGGCCGCACCCTCGGCCACAGCTACACCCCGCTCATCTACCGCGAGCTCGCAGGGCTCGACTACGTCCGCTTCGAGCGCGAGCCCGACGAGGTCGAGGCGTTCCTGGCCGGCGGCGCGTGGGAGGGCGTGAACGTCACCATCCCCTACAAGCGTACGGTCATGGCCTATCTGGACGAGCTGAGCGACGTCGCCGAGCGGCTCGGCAACGTGAACACCATCGTCCGCCTGCCCGACGGGCGCTTGCGGGGCGACAACACCGATTACTTCGGCTTCCGCTTCCTGCTCGACTCGACCGGCGCCGAGGTCCGCGGCAAGACCGCCCTCGTGCTCGGCGGGAGCGGCGGGGCGGGCTCGACCGTCATGCGCGTCCTCGCCGACGCCGGGGCGGACCCCGTCTCCGTGGGCCGCACGGGCGCCGTCACGTACCGGGACCTCCCGCGCTACGCCGACGCGGCGCTTCTGGTCAACTGCACGCCCGTGGGCATGTACCCCTCCTGCCCCGCGGCCCCCTGCACCCTCGACGGCCTCGACGGGCTCGAGGCCGTCATCGACATCGTCTACAACCCCGCGCGCACGGCGCTCATGATGGAGGCCGAGCGGCGCGGTATCCCGTGCGCGGGCGGCCTCGCCATGCTCGTCGCCCAGGCCGCCCAGGCCGTCGAGCGCTACACCGGGCAGGCGGTGGACGCCGGGCGCATCGCGTCCGTCACGGCGGCCCTGTCCGCGACCGAGCAGAACATCGCCCTGATCGGGATGCCGGGCTCGGGTAAGACGCGGGTCGGGGCCGCCCTCGCCCGCCTCCTCGGGCGCGAGCACGTCGACGCCGACCACGTCCTCGCCGCGCAGCTGGGCGAGTCATGCGCCTCCTTCATCGAGCGCGAGGGCGAGGACGCCTTCCGCATCCGGGAGACCGCCTGCCTGGCGGAGCTCTCCCGCCGCTCGGGCATCGTGCTCTCGTGCGGAGGGGGCGTGGTCACGCGGGAGGGAAACTACCCGCTCCTGCACCAGAACAGCCTGATCGTCATGCTCGACCGCCCGCTCGGCGAGCTCTCCAGCAAGGGAAGGCCCCTGTCCGCCCGGGACGGCGTGGAGAAGCTCGCCGCGGAGCGGATGGGCCGCTACCGCGCCTGGGCGGACATCGTCGTCGCGTCGCGCGAGAGCGCCCGGGCGACCGCCTCCGCCGTCGCCGCGCAGCTGCCCGCCATGATCGCGGCTCCGCACCCGTCGGAGCCCTAGATAGGAGGAACCATGAAGGCCCTGGTCGTCAACGGCCCCAACCTCAACATGCTCGGCATCCGTGAACCGGATATCTACGGCCGCCGGACCTACGACGACCTCGTCTCGCTGTGCCGGGACGCCGGGGGGCAGGCGGGGTTCGACGAGGTCGAGGTCGTGCAGTCCAACCACGAGGGGGACCTCATCGACATGATCCAGCACGCGTACGGACGCTACGACGGGATCGTCATCAACCCCGCGGCGTACACGCACACGAGCGTGGGGCTGCTCGACGCGCTCAAGGCGGTCAGCCTCCCCGCGGTCGAGGTCCACATCTCCGAGGTCGACGCGCGCGAGGCCTTCCGCCAGGTGTCGTATGTGCGCGGCGCCTGCTTCGCGACGGTGACCGGCGAGGGCCTCGAGGGCTACGCCCACGCCCTGAGGCTGCTCGCCGCCCGCCTGTCCGCCCGCTAGGCCGCACGGGCCGCCGCATCCGGGGCGGCGTACGGCGGGGTCCGGGAAGGTTCGAGCGATACGGGGAAACGGGGATCATGGAGGCAACGGGCGCATTCGGCCGCGCCGCGCGCACGGGCCGCGACGTAGGCGCGCGCATCGCGGGCGCGCTGAGCTCCGGAGCGCTCTACACCCTCCTATTCGCGACCATCACGGCCCTGTTCGGCTCCGCCTACACCCTCGTCATCTCCCCGGTCATCGTCATCTTCCGCACGCGCCGCAACGCGGTCATCCCCCTCGAGCTCCTCCCCCGCGTCGCCGTCTCCCTGATCGCGTTGAACGCGCTGGCCCACCTGGCGACGACGGGGGCGGGATGGTGCGTCGCCCTGAACGCCGCCGTCCCCTTCCTCCTCGCGCTCGTCCAGTCGAGCCAGTTCGAGCCGAAGGCCTATTTCGGCTACGTCATGGCGTTCGTCTTCCTCGAGCTGAAACCGCTCACGCCCGCCGGGTTCGCCGTCCAGCTCGCCGCGACCGCGTACGCCGCGCTCGTCCTCACCGCGGTCCTCGCGCTCACGCGATGGCTGAAGGGGCGCGCGCCGCACCCCGAGCGCGACCTCGACGAGGGCCTCGAGACCCTCGCGCAGGTGCTCGACCGCATCGCCGAGGGCGAGGGCGCCGAGTCGCTCGCCTCCGAGGCGACCGCGCTGGAGCGCGCCTTCGACCGGCTGTGCTACCGCGCCCGCGGGCTCGTGCGCGCGCCGGACGGCGTCGCCATGCGCTACTACCTCTACGCGACGCTGTTCCAGCGGGCCGTCTACCTCCTTGACGACGCCTCGTGGCAGCGCGGGGACGAGCGCGCCCCCGACCCGTCGTCCTTCCACGACCTGGCCGCGCTCGTGCGCCAGGTGCGCGCCGCGCGGACGCCCGAGGAGCACGCCGTGATCAGACGGTGCCTCCAGATGCTGCTCGACCTGGTCGAGATGCCCGAGGGGCGCGTGAGGATCTTCTTCCGCAGCATGCTCCACACCCTCATGCTCATCGTATCCGACGAGCCCGCGCGGGGCCGACGGCTCGCCGCCGCGGGCATGGCGCCGGCGCGCGAGGTCCTGCGGTCAGTGCTCGACCTCATCGACCCGGACGCCGCGCAGTTCCGCTTCGCGACGCGGCTCGCCGCGGTGATGGCGACCACCTCGACTATCAGCCTGCTGTGGGGGTTCGAGCACGTGTACTGGCTGCCCCTCAACGCCTTCCTCCTCCTCATGCCGAGCTACGAGGAGAGCGCCCACCGCATGCGCACGCGCCCGGTGGGGACCGCGCTCGGATGCATCCTGGTGTTCGCTTGCGGCCACGTGGTCCAGGGGACCCTCGCCGTCTACGCCTTCTGCATGGTCATGATCCTGTTCGTCTACGCCTGCACCCCCGGGAGCTGGCAGCAGGCCGTGTTCTCGAGCTCGTTCGCGCTCATGATGGCCTCGCTGACCATCGGCGAGGCGACGGCCATGGCGCTCCGCCTGCTGTTCGTGCTGCTGGCGGTCGCGATCGTGCTCGTGGTGAACCGGTTCGTCCTGCCCTCCCGCCGCGAGCGCATCTACGAGGGCAACAAGCGGCAGCTCATGAGGATCGAGGACGCGTACTGGGACCTCGTGGCGGCCAGCGTGGTGCGCCATGTGCCGCTTCACCGGTCGGGCGAGATGCTCTCCGCGTTCCATCTGGTGTACGAGGAGGCCTACGCCTACGCGCAGGGGCTCGACGACGCGGCGGAGCGCTCGCGCGAGACGGGGCGCCTCGTGGTGCTGTGGCACATGTTCTCGGAGGTGGAGCAGGTCGAGTACCTCGTGCAGTCCGGTGAGCTGCCCGAAGGGGACCTCGCGCTCGTGCGGACGCTCGCCATGCGCCTCAAGGGGCGGCCGGCGGTCTCGTCGACCTCCCATGCCACCGTGGCCCTGATCGACGAGGTGGCCTCCGACGACCTGCGCTACGCGCTGCACCGCTACGTGGAGAACGGCCGGCGCCTGGCGTCATGAGGCGGAAGCGGGCAGGCCGCCGCCCGGCCTGCCGTCAGGCGCCCTACAGGCGGCCCGCCTCGGCGAGCATCTGACGGGCGTGGTCGAGCGAGGCCCGGGCGGTGTCGCCGGAGAGCATGCGCGCGACCTCCGCCACGCGCGCGTCGCCGGACACCTGGTGCAGGGTCGTCCGCGGCATCTCGCCGTCGAGCTTCTCGACGACGTAGTGGCGCTCCCCCATCACCGCGACCTGGGCGAGATGGGTGACGACGATCACCTGGTGCGTCCGCGCGAGGTCGGCGAGGACGAGGGCGAGGGCCCGGGCGACCGAGCCGCCGACGCCCGCATCGACCTCGTCGAAGACGAGCGTGTCGACGCCGTCCGCCTCCCCGAGGACGACCTTGGAGGCGAGCATCACGCGCGAGAGCTCGCCGCCCGAGGCGATCCGGCGCAGCGGCCGCGGGGTCATCCCCGGCCCGCTGCGGTAGAGCAGCTCGCAGGAGCGCGGGCCGGCGTCGGTCCACGCGCTGCGGGGGAGCTCCCGGCTCTCCCACACGAGCTCGGCGCGGCCCATCTCGAGGCGCGCCATCTGCTTGCCCACCTCGCGGCAGAACCGAGGGGCCGCGGCATCGCGCGCCCGGGTGAGGGCGCGGGCGGCACCGCGGAGCTCGTCCTCCGCGCGCTCGCGCGCCTCCCGGGCCGCGCGCATGCGCGCCTCCGCGTCGTCGACGAGCGAGAGCAGCTCGCGCGCCTCGTCGCGGCGCGCGAAGACGTCCTCCATCCGCGGGCCGAACCGGCGCATGAGCCCCTTGAGGTCCGCATGGCGCTGCTGGGCGGCGGCGAGGCGGGCGGGGTCGTACTCGACGCCGTCGCGGTACCTGCGCAGCTCGGAGGCCGCGTCCTCGATGGTGATGGCCGCCGAGGAGAGCTCGTCGGCGAACTCGGAGAGGCGCGCGTCGACCGCGCCCATGCGCGCGAGCTCGGAGATGGCGGCGTTCAGGCCGTCGAGCGCTCCCCCCTCGTCGGAGAGGGCGGCCTCCGCGTCGTTGGCGCATACGGCGAGCGCCTCGGCGTGCTCGGCGCGCGGCAGGCTCTCCTCGAGCTCCTCGAGCTCCCCGGGTTTCGGATCCGCCTCCTCGATGCGCTCGAGCGCGAAGCGCGCCTCCTCGATCCTGGCCCCCTGGGTGCGCGCGGCCTCCTCGACGCGGGCGAGCTCGCGCTCGGCCGCGCGCGCGGCGCGCAGCGCCCCACGATAGGCCTCGAGCGCGGCGGAGACCGTCGGTCCCGCCCACGCGTCGACCATCCCCACATGGGACGCGGGGTCCAGCAGGCGCTGATGCTCATGCTGGCCGCACAGGTCGATCTGGGAGCCGACGCGCTCGGAGAGCTCGCGGACGCTGGCGAGCGCGCCGTCGATGCGCACGCGGCTGCGCCCGTCGGCCGAGACGCGGCGGGACACGACCGTGCCCTCCGTGTCGTGCGGCCCGGCGAACACGCGGCCCTCGACGACGGCGGCCGCCTCACCCTCGCGGACCATGGCGGAGTCGGCGCGCTCGCCCATGAGCAGCTTGCAGGCGGACAGCAGGGCGGTCTTGCCCGCCCCCGTCTCGCCGGTGAGGACGGTCAGTCCCGCGCAGGGTTCCAGCTCCGCCTCGCCGATCAAGGCGAGGTTCTCGACGCGGATGTCATCGATCATGGCCGCGCACCCCGTAGAAGACCCTGGAGACCGAGTTGTAGAAGCTCTCGGGACCGTAGTCGAGCAGAAGCACGTCGGCGTCCCCGCGCCGAGCGACGACGCGCTCGATGCGGCCCGCGCAGGTTACGAACTGGCCGTCGACGGAGATCGCGGGATCCGAGGGGCGGTCGTGCGAGACGGCGATCTCCACCGCGTCGGCCGGGGAGGTCAGGAAGGCCCGCGCCTGGATCGTATGGGCGGCGATGGGCACGAACACGAGGCCTGTGAACTCGGGGCTGACGATGGGCCCGCCGGCCGACAGGGCGTAGCCCGTCGACCCCGTGGCCGTCGAGACCACCACGCCGTCGCCGCGCAACCGGTCGATATGGTGGCCGGAAACCGAGACGTCGAACTCGACCATCTCGGAGAGCGGGCCGCGGGTGAGCGCCATGTCGTTCAGGCCGCAGGCGCGCACGGTCTCGACCGCGCCGTCCTCGGAGACGGCGGTGACCTCGCAGTCGAGCGTCGCGCGTCGGCTGACGTGCATCTCGCCGGCCAGCGCGTCGGCGACCACCCCGAGGATGTCGCGCTCAGCGGGGCTCGCCGCGGTGAGGAAGCCCAGATGGCCGTAGGACAGCCCGAGGATGGGGATCTCGCGGGAGCCCACGATCCGGGCGGCGCGCAGCAGCGTGCCGTCCCCGCCCAGCGAGATCACCAGCCCGCTGCCGTCGACGTCGTCGTCGGGCGCGGTCTCGATCAGGGAGCGAGGGTCGCGCGCCCAGGCGACCTCGTAGCCCTGGCGGGTGAGCCAGAGCTCCAGGGTGAGGCCGCTTTGGACGGCCTCGTCGTTCTGATAGTTGGGGACGAGGAAGATCTTCATAGCGTCTTCGACCTTTCGACCAGCCGTTCCACCTGGCTCCCGAGCGCCTCGGGACCCTCCCGCCCGGCCAGTGCCCGGTCACCGAGCAGGAAGAACTCGCGGTTGCCCTTCGCCCCCGTGATGGGGGACGCGCAGAGGTCTACGGGATACAGCCCGGCCTCGGCGAACAGGGCGATGGCATGCTCGAGGACGCGGGCGTGGACCGCGGGGTCGCGGACCACGCCGCCGGCGCCCACCTCGTCGGGCGCCGCCTCGAACTGGGGCTTCACGAGGGTGAGGAACCTGCCCCGATCACCGAGCAGCTCCATGACGGCAGGCAGGATCACGCCGATGCCGGTGAACGAGACGTCGCAGACGGCGAGGTCGAAGGCGCCGGAGAACCCCTGTGCGGGCACGTCGACGATGTTGGTGCGCTCGAGCAGCGTGACCCGCGGGTCGCGGCGCAGGCTCCAGGCGAACTGCGCGCGCCCGACGTCCACCGCGACGACGCGGGCCGCGCCGCGCTGGAGGAGGCAGTCGGTGAAGCCGCCGGTCGAGCACCCGATATCGATGCACGTGAGGCCCGTGGGGTCCACGCCGAACGCATCGAGCGCGCCCGCGAGCTTGAGCCCGCCGCGGCCGACGTACGGGATCCTCCCCTTCACATGGATCGGGGCGCCGGGCTCGATGCGCGCGGCCGGCGACTCGAGCCGCCCCCCGCCGCATGAGACGAGCCCCGCCATGCACAGGCGCAGGGCCTCGTCGCGGTCCGCGGCAAGGCCCTGGGCGATGAGCTCGTCGTCCACGCGCACGCGACGCATGGCTACGCGGTCTCCCCGTCCGGTTCCGACCCGGCTGCGGGCTCCTGCCCCCCTCCGGCGGCCTCGACAGAGGCGTCCACGTCCATCCGGGCGGCGAGCTCGTCCTCCTCGCGCGGGGTGAGCTCGAAGGCGTCGACCATGTCGACGGCCTTGGAGCCGAGCGCGATCGCCTCGTCGAACAGGTCGAGGCTGCGCTCCAGGGAGGTGTCCTTGGAGCGCACGGTGGAGATGATCTCGTCGAGCCGCGCGGTGATGTCGTCGAAGTTGTGGACGGTGGACTCGGCCATGGGGCTACTCCGCGTCCTCGGTCGCGCCGTCAGCGGGTGCGGGCTCCGGTGCCGCCTCGGGCTGCCCGGGAAGCGCGGAGGAGCGGGAGATGCGGCCGAGCACGCCGTTGACGAAGCGCGCGGAGCGGTCGGTGCCGTATGCCTTGGCGATCTCGACCGCCTCGTTGATGATGATGGGGTCAGAGAGCGACGGGTCGCCCAGCAGGCGCATCTCGTACACGGCGATGCGCAGCAGGTTGCGGTCGGCGCTCGGCATGCGGTAGAGGCTCCAGTTGTCCGACACCGCGTGCAGGGCGTCGTCGATGGCGTCGAGATGGGCGTAGCAGCCGCGGGCGAGCGCGACGGCGTAGGGGTCGAGCGGCCCCTTGGACAACAGGTAGTCGCCCTCGAGGATGTCGTTCACCGGGAGGTCGCGCGCCTCGGCCTGGAACAGGATCTGGAGGGCCTGGGAGCGGGCGAGCGTGCGCCCGCGCTCAACTTTCAAACTCAAGAGCTACTCCTTGGGGAAGACGAGCCCGTCGATGCAGACGTCGACCGCGCTGACGCCGACGCCGACCTGGCCGTCGACGGCCTTTACCACCGCGGCGCGCACCGCCTCGGCGAGCTTTTTGAACGGATAGCCGAAGAACACGGTCACGCGGACGGTGATGTGCAGGCGGTCGCCCTCGACCTCGGCCTCGATGGGAGGCAGCGAGGAGGCGGAGGGCTTGGCGGAGAACATCGACACCAGGTTGGTTGCCAGGTCGCGCACGCCCACCGACGCGATGCCCTCGACCTCCTCGACGGAGCGGGAGATGATGATGGAAAGCACCTCGGGAGCGATGGCGAGGCCGTCGATCCGGATCTCTGAAGACATGTTCTCACCCATTTCCTTTGGATCGGGTCTGGAGGTACGGCTCGGGTCACCGAACCAGTCTACACGATACCCCAACCGCGCGGCCGTGCGCGCGCGACATCGGCGCACGACGAAAAAAGGGCGGGACCCGAAAGCCCCGCCCTGTGCGCGAACCCGGTCGCAAGACGGCTAGACGCGGGAGACGAACTTCCCGTCGCGGGTGTCGACCTTGATCTTCTCGCCGACGTTGAGGTACATCGGGACCTGGACGGTGGCGCCGGTCTCGATGACGGCGGGCTTGGTGCCGCCCTGGACGGTGTCGCCCTTGAAGCCGGGGTCGGTCTCGGTGACCTCGACCTCGATGAACATCGGCGGGTTCACGCCCATGAGCTCGTCGTCGGCGTAGAGCAGCTGGCAGACGTCGTTCTCCTTGAGCCACTTGGAGTTGTCGCCGATGAAGTCCACGGGCACGGGGACCTGGTCGTAGGTCTCCATGTTCATGAAGTAGTAGTGGTCGCCGTCGTTGTAGAGGTACTGCATCTCGGTGGTGGTCAGCGTCACGCTCTCGAACTTGGTGCCGGCGTTGCAGGTGTTCTCGACGACGCGGCCGGTCTTGATGTCCTTGGTCTTGTAGCGGACGAAGGCGCCGCCCTTGCCCGGCTTGACGTGCTGGAACTCGACGATGGTGCAGACCTTGTCCTTGATGCGGAGGCCGAGGCCGTTCTTGAAATCGGCGGTGGTGATCGATGCCATGGAGAAGCCTTTCTCACTCGATGCAGGTAACTGTGACAGTATACGACGGAAGGGGGGCCTGCGCAAAACGCGCACGCGCCGCGCGGGCCCGCATGAGGGCCCGTCGCCAAAGGATCAGCAGTCGACGACCTGGAGCTCGTGGGGGCTGCGGGTGAACGGCTCGAAGCCCTCCTCCGTGACCAGGCCGTAGTCCTCCAGGCGCACGCCGCCCACCCCGGGCAGGTAGACGCCCGGCTCGATGGTGATGACGGAGCCGGCCTCGACGATGTTGCTGCGGCGGCCGAAGTTGGGCAGCTCGTGGATCTCGATGCCGACGCCGTGGCCGAGGCCGTGGCCGTAGAAGTCGCCGTAGCCCGCATCGGAGATGATCTTCACCGACAGGTTGTGGATGTCGGAGCCGTCGACGCCCGCGTGAACCGCGGCGGCGCACTCCTCGTGCGTGCGCCGGACGAGGTCGTAGATCGCGCGCTGCTCATCGGAGGGCGCGCCCATGACCACGGTGCGGGTCATATCGGAGTCGTAGTCCCGGTACCGCGCGCCGTAGTCCATGAGCACCAGGTCACCGCGCTCGATGACGCGGTCGCTCGGGACGGCATGGGGGTTCGCGGTGTTGGGGCCCGAGGCGACGATGGAGTCGAAGGCGAGCCCGTCGGCACCGTGGTCGTACATGAAGGTCTCGAGCTCGGTGCGGACCTGTTTCTCCGTGAGGCCGGGGCGCAGGAAGGAGAGCATGTGCTCGAAGGCGGCGTCGGTGATGGCCTGCGCGGAGCGCATGAGCTCGACCTCCTCGGCGTCCTTCACCGCGCGCATGCGGCGGATGTCGCCGTGCATCTGCGGGAGGGCCGCCGCGATGGAGCGGTCCTCGAGGCCGCGGACGATGCCCTGGTAGAACGACAGCTGCATGTCGTCCTCGATCGCGACCGTGCGGCTCGCCGTCTCGAGCGCGCGCTGGGCGACCCAGCCGGGGATGTCGAAGCCGTCCATATCGACCTGCCAGGGATGCCCCTCGGGCAGCCGCTCGGCGAAGGTGTTGAAGTAGCGCGAGTCCGTGTGCAGGAAGCACGCGTCCTCGGTGATGAAGGCGGCGTGCGGGAACTCGAAGGTGTAGTCGAACACCCCGGTCGCCCCGGTGAGCCAGCGCAGGTTCGCCTCGTCGCGGATGACGACGGCGTCGTAGCCGCGCTCGGACATGAGGGCGCGCAGCCGCGCGATGCGGCCCGCGGGCCCGTGAACGGTATCGGTCATAGCCCGGTCCTTTCCGTGTTCCGATGGTCTAGGTCGTGCGAACACGATTCTAGCGCTCCCGGCGCGCGCCGTCAGTTCCCGGCGCCCGTCTCGGCGAGCAGCTCCGCGCGCGAGGCCAGGAAGGCCTCGGCATGGCGCGCGAGCACCTCGTCGTCGACGGACGAGAGGCGGATCGTGCCGGGGCGCTTGGGGAGCGACAGCATGAAGCGGTTGGAGCGCAGGAAGCGGTCCGCCTTGAGCGCGGAGACGAAGCGGTCGGCGTCGAGCTCGAAGGGCACCTCCTCGACCCCCAGGTCCTCGAGGCGGTCGTCCTGCTCGAAGATGACGTCGACGTCGAGGTCGCAGACGTCGTGCCCGAGCCGGGCCTCGAAGCGCATGCCCTCGGCGAGCAGGCGGTACCAGGGGACGCCCGGCCCCAGGCAGGCGGCGAGGGCGCGAGCCGTCGAGGCGCCGTAGCCGAGCGCGGTGCGCGCCGAGGGGCTGGCGGAGCGAATGGCCCCGGCGCGCGCCCCTTGGGTCTTGCAGAGCGCCTCGGTGAAGGCGACCGCGTCCCCGGCCACCATGCCCTCGATGCGCTCGGGGAACTGGTCCCACGCGCGGCGGCTCTCGGCGAGCGCGGTCCCGAGCATGGTGACGTAGCCCGCCCCGAGCTCCTCGACCGGCCGGCCGAGGACGCGGGTGAGGTCGCAGACGACCATGTCCCAGCGCGGGCGCGCCGACACCACCTCGTCCACCCCGCCGACCGACAGCGGGCGCATGGCGGTCGTCAGGGTGCACATGGCATCGAGGGTCTGCGGGATCGCCGCGCAGGACATGCCGTCGCACCACAGGCCGGCGGCGAGCGAGACGACCGAGCACAGGCGCACGCCGCCCACGGCGACCACGAGGTCGTCGGCGGTGAGGCCGCGCTCCGCGAAGGCCGCGAGCAGACGGCCCGCGGCGTCGAAGCCCTCGAGCCCCCCGTCGTCGGCGGCCTCGTAGCGGAAGACCTCGAACCCGATGTCGACGAGCGCGCGCCGCACGGCGTCATCGGTTGTTTGCTCGGATGAGCCGTCGAGGGCGACGAGCGCGCGCTTGGGGGCGCCCACCACGTTCTTCAGGATCCGGGGCAGATCGTCCATCACCGAATCCCCGACCCGGTAGTCGGTGCAGGTGGTCCCGAAGTTGACGAGCTGACGGCGGACGGTCATAGCAAACCACGCTCCAAAAGCATCTCGGCGCACAGATAGGAGACATCCTTGAAGCTCCTGCCGCGGATGTCGACGGTCAGGTCGGCGGCCTGCTCGTACAGGGGCCGACGGTGGGCGAGCAGGCGCTCGGCGTGCTCGGCGGAGCGGAAGTCGGGGCGCGTGTCCCGGCGGCGTATCTGCCGCAGGGAGTCGCCGATATCGCATTCGAGGTAGACGCAGTAGCCCATCTCGCGCATGAGGACGATGTTCTCGGGGGTCTCGACGATGCCCCCGCCGCAGGAGACCAGCAGGCTGCGCTCCTGGGACAGCGACGCGAGCGCCTCGGTCTCGAGCTCGCGGAACCGCGGCTCGCCCTCGCGCTCGAAGATGCGGGTGACGCTCAGGCCGCGCCGCCGCTCGACCATGCGGTCGGTGTCGACGTAGCGCCGGTTGAACATCCTCCCGAGGTTGCGCGCGAGCGTGGACTTGCCCGCACCGAGGAACCCGATGAAGAAGATATGGTCGCTCCCCCGCTTCACGGAACCGGTCATCTCGCCCCTACTCCTCGCAGGGCACGCGACGCAGGGCCCTGCGCTCGAAGATGCGGAAGATGCGCGTGTACCACAGGTCGACATGGGTCTGGGGCTTGACGAGGATCGAATCGACCCCGGCGAGGTTGGCCGACCAGACGTCGGTGTAGAGCTGGTCGCCGATCAGCACGGCGGCCTCGCGGGCGACGCCCATGCGCGCGAGGGCGCGCGTGAGGGCGAACGGGAGCGGCTTGCAGGCGAAGCATATGCTGTCGAGCCCGAGCTCGGCGGCGGAGCGCTCCACCTGGTCGCGATGCCAGTTGTTGGAGACCATGTAGAGCTTGAAACCGAGATCGCGAGCATGGTCGAGCCACGCGGCGACCGAATCGGGCGCGCAGGCGCGGTCGCGCGGCACGAGGGTGTTGTCGCGGTCGAGCATGATGGCGCGCTTGCCGGCGGCCCACAGGGCGTCGAGGTCGATGCGCTCGACACGGGAGACGTAGCGTTTCGGGGACAGGATGCTCATGACAGGGACTCCGCGTAGGCCTGGCTGTCGCGTTCGAACTGGGCGTAGTCCGAGCTGAAGCGATGGGTGCCGTCTCCCTCGGGGGAGGCGACGTAGTACAGGTAATCGGTCTCGTCGGGGTTGAGCGCGGCCTCGATCGAGGAGACCGAGGGGCTGCAGATGGGCCCGGGTGTGAGACCGAGGTTGGTGTAGACGTTGTAGGGCGAGTCGATCTCGAGGTCGGAATAGGTGACCGGGTCGCTGCCCCCGCCGCGGGCGTAGACGATCGCGGCGTCGATCTGGAGGTACATGCCGGCGTCGAGCCGGTTGTAGATCACGCTCGCGACGACCGGGCGCTCCTGCTCGTCGGCCGTCTCGCGCTCGATCAGCGAGGCCATGGAGACGATCTGCTGGGCGGTGAGGCCGTTCGCGCCCGATGCGAGGTCGAGCCCCTCGGTCTCCACCTCGAACTGGTCGAGCATGGCGCGGATGACGTCGTCGGCGGTCGCCCCCTCGGTGAAGGTGTAGGTCTTGGGGTACAGGTACCCCTCGAGGGAGTCGTCGTAGGCGCCCTCGACGAACGGGTAGTCGGCGGCGTAGTTGGACGCCTTCGCCTGCGCGAGGAACTCGTCGGCGGGTATGCCGAGGGCCTCCTCCACGCGCGCCGCCGTCTGGGCGACGGTGAGGCCTTCCTGGACGGTGAGCTGGTTGCCGGCGTTGGGGCCCTCGACGAGCTGGTTCACGACGTCCACGGGGTCCATGCCGGTGTAGAGCAGGTAGTCGCCCGGCTTGATGGACTGGGCCGCGCCGAGCTGCTCGACGGCGGCGTAATAGTCCTGAGGACGGTCGATGACATGGTTCTCGGAGAGGGTCTGGGCGATCTCGTCGCCCGAGGCGCCCTGGGCGACGGTGACGCGGACCTCCTGGCCGGCTTCGACGGCGGGGGCGAAGGCGCCCCCGACGAGGGCCCCGACGCGCGGCACCACGAGGACCGCGAGCACGACGGCGACCGCGACGGCGACGATGACGCCCGCGGCGACCGCCGCGGGCGAGGTGCGCTTGCGGGCGGCGCGCGGCCTCACCGGGCGGACGGGTGCGGGCCGCGGCGTCGTGCGATGCGGCCCCGTGGCATGGTGCGCCGCAGGCGCGCGCCGGGCCGCGGGCGCCGGGCCCGAGCCGGTCGAGGTGCGGAAGCGGGTGCCCGCCTGTCCGGTCCCGCGTCGGGTCGGCCCCGCGGCGGGTTGGCGGCGCGGGCCGTCTGAGCTATGCCTGTCCACGCACGTCCCCTCCGTTCCTGGAATCGAGCCACGCCTGGAGGAACAGGGAGGCTGCGAGCATATCGACCTTGCCGCGCATCTTGCGCTCGGTGAGCCCCTGCTCGCGCAGGATGCGCTTCGCCTCAGCCGACGAGAGCCGCTCATCGGCGAACTCGACGGGCAGGCCGAGCGCGCGTGCGAGGTCGCGCCCCGCCTCCATGACGCGCTCGGCCTGGGGGCCGTCCTCCCCCGCCAGGGTGCGCGGCCGCCCGACCACGAGGACGTCCGGCTCGTGGTCGGCGACGATGGCGCGGAAGCTCCGGGAGAGCCCGAGGACCTCCGCGGCGGGCAGGACCTTCACCGGCGAGGCGACGGTGCCGGTGCGGTCCGAGACGGCGACGCCGATGCGGGCGTCGCCGATGTCGAGCGCGAGCGCGACCATGCGGCCTACAGCCCGAAGCGCGCGCGGGCGGCGTCGAGGGCGGCGTCGATGCCCGCGGCGTCCTTGCCGCCGGCCTGCGCCATGCCGGGACGGCCGCCGCCGCGGCCGTCGACGCACGGCGCGATCTCCTTGATGACGTCGCCCGCAGAGAACCCGGAGGCGACGGCCTCATCGGTGGCGGCGGCGAGCAGCGCCGGGGTGCCCTTGCCGGTCACCGTGGCGAGGACGCAGGCGACGGGACCGGAGACCTTCTGGCGGACGGTGTCCCAGACGTTGCGAAGGTCAGCCGCCTCGAGCCCCTCGAGGCGCGCGACGACGAGACGGTAGGCGCCCAAGTCGGCGGCGTCGGCCACCGCGGCGCCGATGGCGTCCGAGGACCCGCCCGTCAGGGCGGCCTTGAGCTTCTGGTTGGCCTCGCGCAGCTCCTTCTGGAGCGACTCGATGCGGCCCGTGACCTCGTCGGGGCGGCACTTGAGGGCCAGGGCGGCGCGCTCGAGCGCAGCCGCGCGCCCCTCGAGGTAGGCGATGGCGCCCTCGCTCGTCACCGCCTCGATGCGGCGGACGTTGGAGCCGGTCGAGGACTCGGAGACGATCTTGAACAGGCCGATCTCCGCCGTGTTGCGCGCATGGGTGCCGCCGCACAGCTCCCGCGAGAACGGGTGCTCCTCCTCGCCCACCGACACGACGCGGACGACGTCGCCGTACTTCTCGCCGAACAGGGCGACGGCACCGGCGGCCTTGGCCTCGTCGATGCCCATGATGCGGGTCACGACGGGCTTCGCGGCGAAGATCTCCCGGTTCACGAGCGCCTCGATGCGGGAGAGCTGCTCGGAGGTGAGCGCCTCGAAGTGCGTGAAGTCGAAGCGGAGGTGCTCGGGCGCCACGAGGGAGCCGGCCTGGTTCACGTGGTCGCCGAGGACCTCCTTCAAGGCCGCGTCGAGCAGGTGGGTCGCGGTGTGGTTGCGGCGCAGCAGCGACCGGCGGTGTCCGTCGACGACGGCGCTGACGACGTCGCCCTCGCGCAGCTCCCCGGCATCGACCTGGGCGACATGCGCGTAGAGGCCGTTATGGCTCTTGGTGTCGAGCACGGTGAGCACGGTGCCGCCCGCGACGAGGCTGCCGGCATCGCCCATCTGACCGCCCATCTCGGCGTAGAACGGGGTGCGGTCGAGCACGACCTCGACGCCCTGCTGCCCGCGGTGGACGCGCTCCACGCGCTCGCCGTCGACCACGAAGGCGAGCACGCGGGCCCCGTCGAGCTGCTCCTCGTCGTACCCGCAGAACTCCGTCGCGGGCAGCACGTCGGAGAGCTCGGTCCACACGTCGTTGAAGGAGCCCCAGGCGTCGCCCTTCACGTTGGCGCGGGCGCGCTCGCGCTGCGCCTCCATCTCGCGGTCGAAGCCCTCGGTGTCGACGGCGTGCCCGGCGCCCTCGGCGATCTCGACGGTGAGGTCGATGGGGAACCCGAAGGTGTCGTGCAGTTTGAAGGCGGTGGCGCCGTCGAGCACCTCGCCCTCCCCGAGGCCGGACAGGGCCTCGTCGAGGTAGACGCGGCCGTTGTCGAGCGTGGCGGAGAAGCGCTCCTCCTCCGCGTTCACGATGCCCTGGACGAGGGAGACGTTCTTGGTGAGCTCGGGGTAGGCGTCGCCCATGAGCTCGTTCACGCGGTCGATGAAGCGCCCGAGGAACGCGCCCTCGATCCCGATGAGGCGGCCGTGGAAGACGGCGCGGCGCAGCAGGCGGCGCAGCACGTACCCGCGGCCCTCGTTGCCCGGGAGGATGCCGTCGGAGATCATGAAGTCGACGGAGCGCGCATGGTCGGCGATGATGCGCAGCGAGCGGCTCGGCCCCTCGTAGTCGTCGCTCACGTAGGCCACGCCGGAGATCTCCTCGCCGAGCTTGATGAGCCCCTGCATGATGTCGCTGTCGAAGAAGGAGGTCTTGCCCTGCATGATGGCGCTCATGCGCTCGAGGCCCATGCCGGTGTCGAGGTTGCGGTGCGGCAGCTCCGGCATGGAGCCGTCCTCCTGGCGGTCGAACTGCGTGAACACGAGGTTCCAGTACTCGAGGAAGCGGTCGCAGTCGCAGCCCGGGGCGCAGTCGGGGCGCCCGCAGCCCACGTCCTCGCCCATGTCGTAGTAGATCTCGGAGCACGGGCCGCACGGGCCGGTGGGGCCCGCCGCCCAGAAGTTGTCGTCGGCGCCCAGGCGCGAGATGTGGTCCTCGGCCACGCCGAGCTTGCGCCAGATGCCGTAGGTCTCGTCGTCGTCGGTGAACACGGTGAAGTGCAGGCGCTCCATGGGCAGGTGGAAGACCTCGGTCGACAGCTCGAGGGCCCAGGCGCAGGCCTGCTCCTTGGACACGCCGCCGAAGGAGAAGTTGCCGAGCATCTCGAAGAAGCTCGCATGGCGGCCGTCGGAGCCGATGATGTCGATGTCGTTGGTGCGGACGCACTTCTGGCACGAGGTGGCGCCGATCTCGTGCATGGTCTTCTTGCCCTGGTAGTACTGCTTGAACTGGTTCATGCCGGCGTTGGCGAGCAGCAGGGACGGGTCGTCGGGCACGAGCGACGAGCTCGGGAACAGCTTGCACCCGCGCTCCTCGAAGAAGGCGAGGAAGGCCGAGCGGATCTCGGCGGTGGTCATGGTCGGGACATCAGCGTTCATACGGTGAGCTCCTCGGTTGATGCGATAGGTAGGCGTAAACGCAAAAGAGTCTATCAGATACGGGGGGCTTGCGCGGAAACTCACGTGAACTGCGATTATGGGGGTCGCATGCGGGCGCCCGCGGCCCGCGGGCGCGCGGGGCGACGGGAACGCGGAGCGCCCCCGTGCCGGATGCCCGCGAGCGGGCGATCGGGTACGGGGGCGCTCCTGCGCGCGGACGACGGCCGCAGTTGCGTCTCAGCGGCCGTCGTCCTCCTTGTCGTCGCCGGGATCGTCCCCGCCCGCGAAGGGGTTCCGGAACATCCCGGTGGAACCCGGCTGGAGGCCGGCGAGCTTGGACCAGGGGTTCTCGAACTCGGGCTTGGGCAACGCCGTCGCCTCGGGCACGAGGTCGTCGGTCAGGAGCTCGGAGTCGGCGACGAAGGAGTCGTCGCCGAGCGCGTCGAAGGCGGGCACCGGGTCGCCGTGCTCATCGCGGTACGGCGTCCCCCGGAAGATCGCGCCGTCGTAGTCGACGAGCTGGCGGCCGGTGCGCTTCTCGAAGTAGAAGATGAACAGGCCCTTCAGGGCGGCCGTGAGCGGGATGGCGACGACCATGCCGAGCGGGCCCATGAGGGCCGAGCCGATCACGATGGCCGCGAGGCTCATGGCGGGGTGCACCTGGACGCTGGACTGCATGACCTTCGGCGAGATGACGTTGTCGGTGATGTTCTGCGCGACCACGCACACCGCGAGCGTCCACAGGGCCGTCGCGGGGCCGTGGAAGAAGGCGACGAACACCGACGCCGCCGCCGAGATCCAGGGGCCGACGACGGGGATGAGGTGGAAGATGCCGGTGAGGACGCCCATGAGGCCCGCATAGGGGTGCCCGACGAGCACGAGCCCGATGAAGACCATGACGCCGTTGACGACCGAGGTGACGATCATGCTGCGCATGTACCCGCCGACCGAGCGGGACAGGATCGCGAGCAGGAAGCGGTAGTCCTCCTCCTTGCCCTCGCCCAGCGCGCATCCGACCTCGCCGTGGATCTTGGGGTAGTCGCGCGCGAGCCAGTACGCGAGCACGAGCCCCAAGAAGACGATGAACAGGGTGTTGGCGAACCCGCCGATCAGCGGCATGACGCCGCGGCCGAGGTCGGCGGCCAGATCGGTCACGAACCCGGTCGCCGTGCGCTGGAGGGAATCGAGTACATCGGTGAGCCCGCTGAACATATCCGACGAGGTGAGGGCTCGGAAATCCCCCACGAGACGGGATATCCACGCCTGCAGCGAGACGAAGTAGCGCGGCATCTCGTTCAGGACGTCGATGACCTGGCTGATGAGCATGGGGAGCAGCATCGTGAACAGCAGCACGACCGCCGCGATGACCACGATGAGGCCGACGAGCGCGCCGACCCCGCGCGGGACGCCCCGATGCTCGAGCCCGTTGACGACGGGGGCCTCGACGAAGGCGATGAGCGAGCCCACGGCGAGGAACAGGACGACGGGGGCGAGGACGCCCACGACGTTCAGCAGCATGGCGCCGATCACGAGGGCGCCCACGACGGCCCAGATGCGCAGGGCGATCAGTCGCGTGTCGCGCAGGGCGCGGTCGGCGCCCGCGGCGCCGGGTTCTGCGTTCGTCATCGCTTGCCCATGACCCCCTCGGGATCGATCTTGTCCTGGATCTTCTTGAGCGTGCGCCGCAGCAGGCGCGAGACCTGCACCTGCGACACGCCGAGCTTCTCGGCGATCTCGATCTGGGTCATCCCCTTCACGAAGCGCATCTCGATGACCTCGCGCTCGCGCGGCGAGAAGCCCTTGAGCGCCTCCTCGATGACGAGGCGGTCGTCGGTGAAGGCCAGCGCGCTGTCCTCGGAGGCGTAGCGGTCGAGGACCGAGGGGGTGTCCTCGGAATCGGAGCCGCCGGGCGCCTCCAGGGGCACCGAGGTGTAGGCGGATGAGGACTCCATGGCCTCGAGCACCTCGTCGACGGTGGAATCGAGGTACTCGGCGATCTCCTCGACGGTCGGAGAGCGCTGCAGGCTCGTGGTGAGCGCATCGGTCGCCTGGTTGACCTTGGCGGAGAGCTCCTGGAGGCGGCGCGGGACGCGCACGCTCCAGCCCTTGTCGCGGAAGTGCCGCTTGATCTCGCCCATGATGGTCGGGGTCGCGTAGGTGGTGAACTCGAGGCCGCGATCGGGGTCGAAGCGGTCGATCGCCTTGAGCAGGCCCAGGTAGCCGACCTGGATGAGGTCGTCGAGCGGCTCGCCGCGGTTCTTGAACTTGTTGGCGAGGAAGCGGACGAGGTTCAGATGGGACATGACGAGCTTCTCGCGCGCCTCCATGTCGCCGTCCTGCTTGTACCGGCGGAACAGCTCGTGCGTCTTCTCCTTGTCCCAGGCCGCCTTGCCCGAAGCCGCCCTCTCAGCCATCACAGGTCCGCTTTCAGCGTCAGCAGCAGCGCGGCGGGCTCGGGGCGCTTCTCGTAGGCGTCGCACACCGCGCCGAGGATGAGGTCGGCGTACAGGGCAGACTCGTCGCCGGGCTCCGCATCGGGCAGGGGTCCGTCGAGCTCGACTGCCAGGGCGACGCGGGCGGGGTCGACGTCGAAGTCGAAGGCGACCTCCCCGCCGGGGCGCGCGGCGCACGCGAAGATGAAGGCCTCCTCGGCGGCCATGCGGACGTCCTCGACGCGGTCGACGGACATCGCGCACAGGGCCGCGACGTTCGCGGCGGTCATGCGCACGAGGCGCGCGAGGTGCGGGTCCGCCGCGACGGACAGGCGGATATGGGCGTTTTCGTTACTCATGCGAGCTCCCGGATTCGGTGTCGGACGGGGCGCCGGCCGCGGCCCCGTAGGTGTAGTAGCCGCGCTCGGGCGCGGGATCGGCGGCGGGCGCCTCAGGCACCTCGGCGGTATCCCCCTCCGAGCCCTCGGGTTCCTCGGCGTCGTCGGCGCCCGAGGCAGGCTCGTCGAGCGCGCGGTCCTGAGGGGCGGGGCCCCGCCGGCCGAGGAGCCTCGAGACCTTCTCGGTGGCCGCCGAGGCGATCCCCGAGACGGCGCCCGTGGCGGTCTGCATGTCGCTGGTGACGGCGGAGACGTCGCGCAGGACGCCGTTCACCTCGATGAGGTCCGCGGAGAGGGCCTCGACGGCGATGCTCCCCTGCTTGAGGAGCGGCTCGACCTGCCCGAGTGCGGGCTGGAGCTCGTCGAGGGCATCGTCGAGCTTGGCCATGACGGGGCGCGCCTCGGCGAGGGTGCGGTCGAGTTCCCCGAGCGTGCGGTCGACGGACTCGACGGTCCCGCGGGCCCGGCGGAGCGTGACGGCGAGCTCGGCGACGGCCCATATCGCGGCGATCGCGAGCAGGATCAAGACGATGTGGAGCGGGTCCATGCTTCCTCCCCCAATACGGTCGACGCGCCCGCGGGGCGCGGGCGCACTTCATCTGATACTACCCCGGCCGGACCCCGCCTAACGGGCACAGTGCAAAATCGGGCGAATGAGCGCACCTAGTCCCCGACCTCCGGGGCCGCCCCCGAGCGGTCGCGGCTGGACTGCTCGAAGCGCCACTGCTCCCATCCGCGGCCGTCCGGCTGCCAGAAGCAGCCGCGCTCGAGCCCCTCCGGGAGATAGCGCTGCTCCACCCAGCCCTCGGGGTAGTCATGCGGGTAGAGGTACGTGCCGTACTCCTCGGAGCCGGGGCGGTGGCGGTCCCGCAGGTGGCTCGGCACCTCGCGGCGGCCGCTCGTGCGGACGTCCTCGAGCGCGGCGTCGATGGCGGCCTCCGCCGCGTTGGATTTGGGTGCGAGGGCGTTGTAGATCGCGGCCTGGGCGAGGTTGATGCGGCATTCCGGATATCCGATCACCTCGGCGGACTTGAACGCGGCGGCTGCGACGAGCAGGGCCTGGGGGTCGGCGTTGCCGATATCCTCCGACGCCTGGATCATGATGCGCCGCGCTATGAACTTGGGGTCCTCGCCCGCGTCGATCATCCGTGCGAGCCAGTACACCGCGGCGTCCGGGTCCGAACCGCGCATCGACTTGATGAAGGCGGATATGACGTCGTAGTGCATGTCCCCGTTCTTATCGTAGGGCAGGCCGCGGCGGGGGTTGGCGGTGCGCACGTCCTCGACGGTGATGGGAACCGGCTCCCCCGCGTCGACGAGGGCGTCCGACTCGGGACGGGTCAGCGCGAACTCGCTCGCGAGCTCGAGGGTGGTGAGCGCGCTGCGCGCATCGCCTGCCGCCAGGGTGCAGACGGCCTCGACCGCGTCGTCGTCGAGCGCGTAGGCGCCCGCCAGGCCGCGCTCGTCCGCGACGGCGCGGCGCACGAGCACGGCGATGTCCTCATCGGAGAGCGGTTCGAGCTCGACCACGCGGCTGCGCGAGAGCAGGGCCGAGTTGACCTCGAAGCAGGGGTTCTCCGTCGTGGCGCCGATCATGACGACCGTGCGGTTCTCCACGGCGTGCAGCAGCGCGTCCTGCTGGGAGCGGGAGAAGCGGTGGATCTCGTCGATGAACAGGATGGTGCGCCGGTCGAAGGCCATGAGGCGGCGCTGGGCCTCCTCGATCTCGCGACGCAGGTCCTTCACCGTCCCCGTGACCGCCGACACCTCGACGAACTCGCTGCGCGTGTGGGCGGCGATGATGTGGGCGAGCGTGGTCTTCCCCGTCCCGGCGGGGCCGTACAGGATCACGCTCGACAGGACGTCGCGCTCGATGGCGCGGCGCAGCCAGGAGTCGGGCCCCACGGCCTTTTGCTGCCCCACGTACTCGTCGAGGGAGGCAGGGCGCATGCGCACCGCGAGCGGGGCGTGACCGAGGCGCCTGGCGCGCTCGCTGCTGGAAAACAGGGTCTCCACGGGTCGGCTCCCTTCATCTCCTCCGGATGCCCGGCGCTCAAGCTTAGCACTCGTTGATGTAGGTGCGCTGCGGGAAGCGGATCTCCGGGAAGAGCTTCTGGGCGAGCTCGGAGAAGTAGCCGTCGGTCATGGAGGCGATGTAGTCGACGACCGTCTGGTCGAGGTCGTCCTCCCAGGCGTAGCGCTTGCCGTAGTGCGACAGCGCGGCGTCGATGCGCGCGATATGGTGCCGGAAGATGTAGCTCGACTCGTCGCGGGCGCGCAGGTCGCCGAGGCAGTGCTCGTACATGAGGGAGAAGGCGCGCCCCAGGACCTCGGCGCGCTCGCCCTCGATCCCGCTCGAGCGGTAGATCTTGCGGTAGTTCTCCGCCTTGGCGCGCCGGATCTCGCAGAACAGCTCCTCGCTCATCTCGATGCGGTCGCGCCCGTAGCTGTGCTCGATGATGTCGGCGGAGGCGTGCGACAGGATCCAGGAGTTGTACGCCCCGCCCAGGCCGTCCTCGAACCCGTCCTGGTCGAGCAGGCCCGCCGCGATGGCGTCCTGGCGGTCGCGGCCGACGTAGGCGATGATGTCGGAGATGCGCACCACGCACCCCTCGAGCGTCATGGGGCGCAGGGACCCCACCGCCGCGTGGCCGCGCTCGCGGCACTCCGCCACCGCGCGGTCGAGGTCGTCGAAGCCCCGGGCGCCCGACAGCTCGAACACGCGCTGCTCGTACTCGCCGTTGTGGGTGAGGCACCCGTCGAGCGTCTGGAGGGTGACGTTGCGCCCGTACAGGGCGTCGAGGACGCGCACGGAGTGCACGTTGTGGAAGAACCACCGTCCCGTCCGGGCGTGGTAGACGTCGTTCAGCGCCCGCTCGCCGGCATGGCCGAACGGCGTGTGGCCGAGGTCGTGCGCCAGCCCGATGGCCTCGATGAGGTCGCAGTTGAGCCCGAGCGCGTACCCGATGTCGCGCGCGATGCGGGAGACGAGCTGGACGTGGATCCCGCGCCGCGAGAGGTCGTCGTTGCTCCGGAAGCTGAACACCTGGGTCTTGCCCGCATAGCGGTTGTAGGCGGGCGTGTGGATGATCTTCTCCACATCCCGCACGAAGGGCGGGCGCCAGATGCTCCCGGCATCCGACGGCCTCGCCTCGCGCCGCAGCGCGGACCCGTCATTGGTGCGGTAGGGGTTCACCCATCCGCGTGCCCGGTCGTCCTCGATCCTCTCGATGAGCCCGTCGCTCAACCGATCGGGGATGCGCTCCATGTTCTCGCGCACCTCGGTGCGGTGCGCATCGATGCCGATACCGCTCATACGCTGCGACTCCCTTCGAACTCCGTGTCTGGGGACATCATCGCACACCGTGTGGACCGAGAAGCGCGTCGACGTCCGCGGCGCGCCGTGGACGGGAGGGGCGGGGCGGGGCGCGGAAGGCCCCCGATCCGCGACCCGGCGCGCGAAGCGGGCGCGCCCGCCGTGGCGGCAAGCTGCGCGCACGGACGCAGACGGGCATCCTCACCTGCGCGTTCGGATTCCGTTAAGACCGCGGGGGAAGTCCGGGGGCCGGCTGCCGGAGCGCTTCGGGCCGGCAGCCGGCCGGCGCGCTACGCTGGAACCGGAAACCGTCGAGGTTAAGATCGAAGGAGGCCGCCGTGACCGGTCCGACCCTGACCCTGCTCGTCTGCGGCCTTCTGGCGGCCGCGGTCATCGACGCGCGCCGCTCGCGCTACCCCAACGGGCTCGCCGCGTTCAACGCGGCCTGCGCCTGCGCCCTCGCCGCCTCGTCGTCCGGCGCCCGCGGCCTGATGCACCGGTGCGCGCTCGCGGCGGCCGCCTGCCTGGCGCTCACCTGCCTGGAGGCGGCCTGGCGCGCGGCGCGCGGCGAGCGGGGACTGGGCGGCGGGGACATCAAGTACCTGGCCGCCGTCATGGTCGCGCACCCCTTCGCGGGCGCGGCATCGTTCGTCTGCGGACTCGCGGCACTGGCTGCGGCCGCCGCAGCGACCCGCAGGCGCGCGCTCCCGCTGCTCCCCTTCTGCGTGCCCGCGTTCCTCGTCCTGCTCGCCGTCAGCGCGATGCGGGCGCGCTGAGGCGCTCTGTCCTATAATCGAGCGGTCGGACCCACGGGGAGGATCACCATGGAAGCACACGAGCCCGCCTGCGGCGGGACTCCGGGCGCGCGGCCCATAGAGAGCGCCAGCGCCTCGACCGCCTGCCAGACGAACGGCTCAGCCTTCGCGTATATCGTCACCGCCGCCGTGATGGGGGTCGCCGCCCTGCTCGCGGCCGCCGTCGCCCTGCTGTTCTACACCGTCATCGCCGCCGACGCCCCCTACGCCGCGCAGGCGGGTCCGCAGACCGACAGCGCGCAGGAGCTGCCCTGGGACCTCTACGAGCAGGATGCGCGCATGCGGGACCCGTACGGCATCGGCGTCTGAGCGGGACGCTGCCGCCGCCTACTTCGCGCCGTCCATCACCTGGTCGAGCGTCACCGAGACGCCGTGCTGGGTGGGGACCCAGTCCACCTTGAGGAAGAGCGCGGCCACGGTGATGGGGATGTAGGTGAACATGAACAGCGGGAAGGTGAACAGGTTGGCGAACACCCGCAGCCGGCTCGGGCAATGGATGTGCCTGCGCTCGAGCACCGTGGTCAGCAGCCCGAGCACGAAGAACGTCAGGTACATGGAACCGAAGGTCATCGCGATCGACCCGAAGCACATGGCGAGCTCGCGGTCGGTGGCGAGGAAGCCGTGCGAGAGCGACCCCACGATCAGGAAGGTCACGTTGACGAGGACGGAGATGAGCGACAGCAGGTTGCCCGGCGCGACGGTCATGAACAGGTCGTAGGCGGCGAAGCGGCGCAGGATGGCGAAGGACTTCACGAGCTGCGAGCCGTAGGTGAAGAAGACCTGGTAGAACCCTTTCGTCCACCGCATGCGCTGCTTCCAGGACGCCGCGAAGGTGACCGGCTGCTCGTCGTAGAACTCGGCGGGGGCGTAGCCGATCCTGACCCCGTGGATGGCGCAGAAGGTCGAGAACTGGATGTCCTCGGTCAGGGTGTGGAAATCCCAGCCGTGCATCCCCTCGATGATCTTCGCGGACACCAGGAAGCCCGAGCCCGAGACGGCGCACGAGGTCCCGCAGATCATGCGCGCGTTGTTGAGGAACCGCGCCTCCCTCAGAAACCAGGTCGCGTAGGCCGACGAGATCCAGGAGCTCCCGTAGTTCTTGGAGTTGCGGTAGCTCGTGAGCGCGAGGTACCCCTGGTCGAAGGCGTCGTTCATGATGGAGACGTAGTCGCGGGACAGCAGGTTGTCCGCGTCGAAGATGAAGAACGCCTCGTAGCGTCCCGGGTACTCGTTGAGGATCCGGTCGAACCCGTAGTCCATGACCCAGCTCTTGCCCTTGCGCGCGAGGTCGTTGCGCTCGTACACGATGGCGCCGGCCTCGCGCGCCACGCGCGCCGTGTCGTCGGTGCAGGCGTCGGCCACGACGAAGATGTCGATGAGCTCGGACGGGTAGTCCTGCTCCTTGATGGACCGGACGAGGTTGGCGATGACGGCCTCCTCGTTGTGAGCGGCGATGAAGAACGCGTAGCGGTGCCTGCGCTTGGCGGGCGGGAGCCTGACCTCGCCGCGGAGGATCCCGACCAGGAAGAAGATCCCCTGGTAGAGGAAGCAGACGGTGAACAGGGCGCCGAGTATGAAGTTGAAGGCGACGATGGGGGTGATGTTCGACAGATCGAGCAGCATGGGGGCCTCTCGCGAAGTGGACGGCCGAGACGATGCGCTCAAGTGTATCGCAGCCGTCCTTCCCGGTGGTGGAGCTTATGTGTCACAGCGGGGCTCAGAGATAGAGGCCGAGCTGGCCGACGATGCGCTCCCCCGCCTCGGTGCGGCCCATCGAGCGGTCGGCGAGCTCCTCGAGCGCGGCGGCGAGGTCCCAGGGGAGCTCGTCGCGGCATTCGATGTCCTCCCCGGTCACGGGGTGCGTGAACCGGACGCGCCACGAATGGAGGAACTGGCGCGTGAGGCCGAGGTTCGCCCGCTCGCCGCCCCGCCCGTAGAGCGGGTCGCCCACCAGGGCGTGGTTGATGTGGCGCATATGCACGCGGATCTGATGGGTGCGGCCGGTGTAGAGGTGGCATTCCACGAGGGTGTAGCCCTCGTCCCCGCGCCGGGCCTCGAAGCGCTCGAGCACGCGGAAGGTGGTGATCGCCTGGCGGGCGAAGGGGTCGTCGGAGACGGCCATCTTGACCCGGTCGCGGGTGGAGCGGGCGATGCCGGTGTTGACGGTCCCCTCGTCCATGGCGATGTAGCCGTGGGCGAGCGCGATGTAGCGGCGGTCGAGCGTCCGAAGGCGGATGAGGTCCTGCAGGGCGCGCTGGGTGTTATCGTCCTTGGCCGCGAGCATGAGACCCGAGGTGTCGCGGTCCAGGCGGTGGACGATGCCGGGGCGGTCCTCGCCCTGCACCGTCCCGAGGTGGTCGATACCGCAATGGTAGACCAGCGCGTTGGCCAGGGTGCCGGAGTCGTGGCCGTGGGCGGGGTGGCAGACGAGCCCGCGCTGCTTGGACAGGACGATGAGGTGGTCGTCCTCGTACCGGATATCCAAGGGGATGGCCTCCGGCACGACGGCGCCGGGCTCCGGGTCGTCGGGCAGCTCGACCTCGACGCGGTCCCCGCTCGCCAAGACGAGCTTCTTGGACGTGCAGACCTCGCCGTTCACCGCGACGGCCCCCGCCTCGACGAGCCGGGCGCAGGCGGAGCGCGAGGGGCAGCCCGGCTGGGCGCCGAGGAACGCGTCGAGGCGGGTGCCCGCGCCCTCCTCGGTCACGAGCAGGCGGATGTCCGCGCTCATCGGCCCTCCCTCCGTCCGCGCCGCGCGGCGCGGCGCTCGCGCGCCTCCGCGTCTCGGCGGTCGAGCTCGGCGGTGGCGTCGACCTTGTTCGCCGGCGAGAACACGAATCCGATGAACGCGATCGCGGCACCGCAGGTGATGCCGATGTCCGCGATGTTGAAGATGGGGAAATCGATGAACTGCGTCGCGATGAAGTCGGTCACGTAGCCGAAGACGGCGCGGTCGACCGCGTTTCCGACCGCGCCGGCGGCGACGAGCGCCAAGCCCACGACCTCGAGCTTCGAGATGAGCGGGGCGCGGCGGAGGTACCACGCGCAAAAGCAGGTCACCGCGACGGCGAGCAGGACGAACGCCCAGCCGAAGCCCTCCCCCAGGCTGAAGGCGGCGCCGGTGTTGGCGGCGAAGCGCAGCTCGACCACGCCGGGGATGAGGTCGCGCGCGACGAACCCGGCGCGCACGGCGGCGCGGACGACGACCTTGGTCGCCTGGTCGGTGGCCAGCACGAGCGCGAAGAGCAGCGCTGCGGTCGTCGCGCGCCAACGGCGCGGCGGGATGAATTCGGTGGTGCCGCTCAAGGTCGAGGCGCCTCCCTCCTCTGCCGTCCGCCCGCCGACGGCTCCTGCCGCAGGCGGGCGGACATCGGGGCGGCCCGGGCGGCCCGCCCCGCGGGTACAGGTCAGTTGCGCGCAGGGCGCGCGGTTACGCCCCGAGGGCGGCGGCGCAGCGGTCGCAGACGTGGGCGTGCCCGCCATGGGCGCCGGTCGATGCGCGGTAGTTCCAGCACCGGTCGCAGCACTCCCCGCGTGCGGCCTCGACGGTCGCGGAGAGCTCCTCGCCGCAGGCGAGCTCGACCTCGGAGACGATGAAGAACTCGGCGAGATCGCAGGCGTAAGGGCCGGTCAGCAGCCCGTAGGCCTCCTCGGGGACCGTGGCGACGACACGCGTCGCCTGGCTCTTGGTGAAGGTCCCGGCGGCGCGCGCCTCCTCGAGCGCCTTGGTGACGACACCGCGCAGGTCGAGGGCGGCCTCGAGGACCGGGCGGTACGCCTCCGCCTCCTCGACGGAGATGGGCGCGCGGTACCAGGAGAGCAGCGCCGCGTGCTCGACATGGTCGCGGCAGCCGGCGGGCGCGAACTCCATGACCTCGTCGCACGTGAAGGCGAGGATGGGCTGGAGGTCGCGCAGCAGCATCGAGAGCAGCTCGGACAGGACCGTCTGGGCGCTGCGGCGCGACAGCGAGCCGACCGGGTCGCAGTACAGGCGGTCCTTCAGGGCGTCGAGGTAGACGTTGGACAGCTCGGTCACCACGAAATCGTAGAGCGTGCGGTAGACGCGGTTGAACTCGTAGGAGGCGAAGGCCTCGTCGACGTCCGCCTGGACCAGGGTGAGGCGGGCGAGCATCAGCTTGTCGAGCGGGAGCAGGTCGGCGAAGGGGACGCCGTCGGCCTCGGGGTCGAACTGGTCCTCGATCTCGCCGAGAAGGAAGCGGAACGTGTTGCGGAAGCGCCGGTACGCGTCGCTCGTGCGGGCGAGGATCTCGTGGTCGATGGCGACGTCGGTCGAGGTGTCGACGGAGGCGACCCACAGGCGGATGATGTCGGCGCCCATCTCGTCGCAGACCTTGTTGGGGTCGATGACGTTGCCGAGGGACTTGGACATCTTGCGGCCCTGCCCGTCGAGGGTGAAGCCCTGCGAGACGACCGCCTTGTACGGCGCGACCCCGTTGGCGCCCACGCTCGTGAGCAGGGAGCTCTGGAACCAGCCGCGATGCTGGTCGGAGCCCTCCAGGTAGACGTCAGCCGGGTAATCGAGCTCCTCGCGTCCCTCGCAGACCGCGCGCCAGGACACGCCGGAATCCCACCACACGTCGAGGATGTCGCGGTCCGCCTTGAGGTGACGGCCGCCGCACTTCGGGCACACGCAGGCGTCGCCGAGATAGCTCTCGGGCGCGTCGGTGAACCAGGCGTCGGACCCCTTCTCGCGGAACAGCGCGATCACGGCATCGAGGGTGGCGTCGTTCATGACCTTCTCGCCGCAGTCCGCGCAGGTGAAGCTCGGGATGGGGACGCCCCAGTTGCGCTGGCGCGAGATGCACCAATCCGGGCGCTGCTCGACCATGGCGCCGATGCGGTTCGCGGCGTGCGCCGGATACCAGCGGACATGGTTGCGGATCTGGTCGAGCGCCTCATCGCGCAGCCCGGTCTTGTCCATCGAGACGAACCACTGGTCGGTGGCGCGGAACAGGACGGGGTTCTTGCAGCGCCAGCAATGCGGGTAGCTGTGGGTGATCTTGACGCTGGCGACGAGGGTGCCGCGCTCGCGCAAAAACTCGATGATATGCGGGTTGGCCTCGTCGGTGTCCATCCCCGAGAACGGACCGCCGGTGCCGAAGGTGTCGCCGACGTAGAACCTGCCGTCGTCGTCGACGGGCATGCAGATGTCCATGCCCTCCTTCATGCAGACGTAGTAGTCGTCCACGCCGTGGCCGGGCGAGTTGTGGACGATGCCGGTGCCGTCCTCGGTGCCGACGTAGTCCGCCAGCAGCGCGACGCCCTCGACGCCGTCGAAGACGGGCTGCTTGTAGTGCAGGTGGTCGAAGGTCTCGGCGGGAACCTCGTAGGGCGCGCCGTCGACCATGACCGGGGTGGGCTCCCAGCCGGCGATGCCGCAGACCTTCTCGGCGAGGTCCTTCAGCATGATCTCGGCGCGGCCGTCATGCTCGATGGCGGTGTAGACGGCGCCGGGCTTCAGGGACACGGCCTGGTCGGACGGGATGGTCCAGGGGGTCGTGGTCCAGATCACGAAATCGACCGGGCCGTCGAAGGACTCGAGGCCCGCGGGCTTCGAGGTGAGCTCGAAGCGGACGTAGATCGACGGGCTCGTCTCATCGGAGTACTCGATCTCCGCCTCGGCGAGCGCGGTGTGGCAGTGCTTGCACCAGTGGACCGGCTTGTGCCCGCGGTAGATCATCCCCCGGTCGAACATAGCCTTGAAGACCTCGATGTCAGCGGCGTCGTGCTGGTTGTAGAGGGTGAGGTAGGGATGGTCCCAATCCCCCAGGACGCCCAGGCGCTTGAAGCCCTCGCGCTGCAGGTCGATGTTCTCGACCGCGAATTTGCGGCACAGCTCGCGGATCTCGTCGGTCGGGGTCGCGTTGAACTTCTCGGTGCCGAGCATCTCCTCGACCTTGTGCTCGATCGGCTGACCGTGGCAGTCCCAGCCGGGGACGTACGGGGTCTCGAGACCCTGCATCGCCTGGTAGCGCTCGATGATGTCCTTGGAGATCTTGTTCATGGCGTGGCCGATGTGGATCGGGCCGTTCGCATACGGGGGGCCGTCATGCAGGACGAACTTCCCGTGCCCCTCGTTCTTCTTGAGCATCTGCTCGTACACGCGGTCCTGCTGCCAGCGGCGCAGGCGCTCCGGCTCCCGCTGCGCCAGGGCGGCGCGCATGGGGAACCTGGTCTTGGGCAGGTTCATGGTGCCCTTGTACTCGTTTGCCACGAATACCCCTTTCGGATCGGGGGCGCCTCCCAAGAAAAAAGCGCCCGTCCCGTGCAAGCTGGGACGAAGCGCTCAGACGTAGTCGCGGACCGGCGGCCGCGTGCAAGCTCCTCGCTGTACCACCCAGCTTAAGGCGCTCCCGCGCCCGTTACTCGGCTGGTCTATGACGGCGACCATCCCGGCGACGTCTACTGGAACAGCCCGGTTCGCGATGCACCCCGCCTCGGCGGGGGCGGTGCATCCTGCGGGCCGTTCGTTCGGGTCGCGGCTCCGGGGTGATATTCGCACGGTCGCGCGCGCAGGCTTCACAGCTACCGCCTGCTCTCTGATGCGCGCGGGGGCCGGCTACTCCTCCCCATCACAGCCATTGGGCGGTATTGTAGCACGCACCCGCCCGCGCTGCCAGGACGCGGACGGGTGCATGTGACGGACACGAAGAGGGGACCCTGTCGTCATGACGGCGAGGACTCCCCCGCGTCACGGCGACCGGGCCCATCGGACGGCGGAGGGGCTACCGCCGCCGTTCCTCACGCCGCCGGAGGGCCGTCATCGCCCCCGCCGCGACGGCGAGGGCGCCCGCTGCGGCGAAGACGGCGTGCTCGGCCGTATCTCCGGTCTTCGGGAGCGCGGAGCGCCCGTCCGAACCGCCGCCCTTCTTCTTGGAAGCGGTCGTGACGGAACCGGCGGGGTCGGCAGGGTCATCGGGCGTTCCGGGATTTCCGGGTCCGGTGGGCGCGGTGGGCACATCGGGCGTCCCGGGGTCGACGGGGCCGCCGGGATCGGACGGGTCGTCGGGTTTCCCGGGCTCGGCGGGGTCGACCGGCGTTACGGGGACGAGCTCGTTGGTGAGGACGAATCCCCCCTGCGTGGGCTCGGGATCCCCCGCGGCACGGTAGCCCTCGGGCATATCCTCGCTGACCGTGTACTCGATCGGGCTCCCGCCGCGTTTCGCATCGAGCCCCTCGAACCGGGACGTCCAGTCGTCAGCGGTCCCCTGCGCCCCGTCGGGGCCGGCTGCGGTGAGCTCGAGCTCGCGGCCGGTGTCCTCCCCGTTCGCAAGCAGGTGCACGGTGAGCTCGGAGGGGCGGATGCCGCGCTCGTCGTCGCCGTCGTTCCAGCGCTTCGCGACATCCACGGAGACGGTCGAGGGCCTCTTGCGGTTGATGACATCGATGTACCCGAAATCCCGTCTGTCGAGGTCGTCGTCATCGAGATTGAGGTCCGTCGAGACCTCGCTCGCGTAGCCGTCCGGCACGTCGAGCTCCTCCACCTCGACGCCTCGGAGCTTGGGCCATGCATCCGTGCTGTTGCGGAACCAGATGGAGGCGCCCCACCCGCGCTCCTCGTTGAGCACGATCGTCCAGTCGTCGTCGGTCCCGACGACACCGTCGGGCCCCTCCTCCGAGATCTCATCCTGACCGGAGCCCTGCGGATACTGGAGGTAGTACCAGGGGTCTTCCACCGGATACCCGTCCTCTTCGACCGCATCGACCTTCACGCGGACCCTCACGGAGTCCGCCCCCGGTTTGGCAGGTTTGCCTTCCTCGTCATACCAGAGTTTCCGCACATCGATAAGGATCGCATGCGCCTCCGGTTTCGCCGCGGCCGTATGGGGGGCGGTTGAGAGCAGCAGGGCCCCGGCGGACGCGGCTGCAACCGCACCCGCTACCACCGCCAAGCGCTTCCGTCGCGCCATGTCGCACCTTCCTTTCAGGTTTCAGGCGACCCCGCTCGGGGCGCCCTCGTTTCCGTGTATCTCGAAACACACCCTATAGCGGGGACCGGACTCCATCCGTTCCCCGTTCGGGACCCGGTGGGACCGTGCTTGTGCGCAAACTATGGTTTCAGTGGGTAAATCGCCGGAACCGCGCCTTGCACCGTCCGGCAGGGGCATCTAGCTCGAAGACACGCATCCGGCCCCTCGCGCTCGCGCGCCCTGGCGGCATCGCACTGGGAAAAAAGTGCCTGTCACCTTTTTCCCACGCCCGCGCGCCCTGGCGGCACCGCGCCGCCACGGACCCGCGCGATGCCGCCTGCGTTCCCGCGCGGGGCCGGACCGCGCGTGGCATGCCGCCCGAACGCAAGCGGGCATGGGACCTAGCCTCCCGTCCACCGCGCGCGTCCGATCCCGCCGCACGGGGCACGGGAGGGGAACGGATCGCGGACCCCTCGACCCTACACTTCCCCGCAACCGCCTACCGACCTACCGACCAGACCGGGGGGGCACCCCCGACATCGACCGAACGGAAGACCACTATGCACGCAGAACGCCCGCCGTACACCGCGAAGCGCCCGCCGGCCCCGATCCCGGAGGCCGACGGCGCGACGCCCGTCGGGATCGTACGCTTCAAACGGGACACCCTCGCCATCGTGGGGTCCAACGAGCAGACTTGGAGGATCGTCGGGATCGGCTCCTCCGACGGCGCGCTCAGGGCATCCGTCAGCGAGAGCATCGACCGGCTCGTCCCCCTCGCGGACCTGAGCTCCTTCCACGCCCTGCTCGACGCGGGGAGCGCATCGCAGCCCCCCGCCGAGTTCGACGCGCGCATCAGGCGCGCGGACGGGACCCCGATCGAGATAGCCTGCTGGCTCTCGCTGCTGCCCGACGCGACGGGGCGCAAGGACGCCGTCTGCCAGCTCGTCATGATCGACGTGACGCACAAGCGCGACATCGCGCGCTCGAGGAGCCGCGCCCGCAGGGCGAAGGAGCTCGCGCTCGCATACGACATCGTGTTCCTCATCGAGCCGGGGGAGCGGCGCGCCCGCTGCCTCAGGTTCGAGCGGGACGAGCGGATCGCGCGCCTGGGCTCCCTTCGCATCAGCCTGACGGATGCCCTGGACTACCTCGTCGAGCACCTTGCGGCCCCGTGGGAGCGCGCCGGCCTGCGCGCGTTCGTCGAGAACGCCTGCCACGCGGGCGAGGGCAACAACCCCCCCATCTGAATCGCCGCAGCGCATCGAGTTCACGGGTGCGGGAGAGGCGGCGGGCGGCGGGATGCTGCGGGAGGCGGTCCTCATGGACGCCGAGGGCGGGGGCTTCTTCCTCTGCTCGCGCATCGTGGACCGGGCTGCGTCCGACGAGCCCGCAGCCCTCGTTCCGCGTGCGCGCCCGGCCGGGGCCGCGCCCCGGGAGGCGGATGCCGGCCGCGGGAACGGGGACCCGCGCGTGACGATCAGGACCTTCGGGTACTTCGACGTCTTCGTCGACGGCCGGCCCATCGCGTTTCGCAGCGAGAAGGCCAAGGAGCTGCTCGCGCTGCTCGTCGACCGGAGGGGCGGGTACGTGACCTCGGCGGACATCATCACGGCGCTCTGGGAGAACGAGCCGATCACCGGCCAGCTGCGCACGAGGTGCCGCAAGGTCGCGCTCCGGCTGAACCGGACGCTCGAGGCGAACGGCGTCGGCGGCATCGTCGAGTCCGTCCGCGGCAAGCGGCGCATCGTGCCCGAGCTCGTCTCGTGCGACCTGTTCGACCACCTCTCCGGTTCCGCCGACGCGTGCGCCGATTTCCGCGGGAGCTACCTCAAGAACTACAGCTGGGCGGAGGGCACGCTCGCCGAGCTCATGCAGGAGGGCATGCGCAGGTGATCGGGACGGGGCGCGCGGCCCCGTCCCCGTCCGCGCCCGGGGCCCTCAGAGCTCCAGGGTCTCCAGGTCATCGGGGACGAACAGGTTCCCGTGGAAGTACGCGCTCCCCTCCTCCGTGTACAGCTCGCGCCGGCGCTCGATCGTCCGATCCTCCGTGTGGTACAGCACGAGGTTCTCCACGCCCAGCCGCTCGGCCAGCTCGCAGGCGTCCTTCACCGTCGAATGGCTCTTCTCGTACGGACGGAAGATATCGGCCTGGCTGTGCAGGCAGAACGCCTCGTGGAGCAGCCAGGTTGCGCCCTCGGCGTAGGCGCGCTCGCACTCGTTATAGGGCTCGTCCCCGCAGCAGGTGAGGCGCCTGCCCGCGCCCAGGTCCATGGCGTCCTCCTTCGATTCGCCCCCGTCAGGATAGCGCAACCGCACGGGATCTCGCGGCGGCGGAGCGCCGCGCATCCGCACGCGAGCGGGCCGGCCGCATGGGACGATGCCCGGCATGCATGAGGGCGACGCGACGGGAGGTTCGCATGCGGACGAGGCGGGGGCGCCCGACCGGGAGCCCTATAATGCTGCACGGGCATTCCCGTTCCCGACCGAAAAGAGGTTCCATGCGCACCATTCAGATGAGCGATTACACCGTGGGCGAGGACGCCTTCGACGCGATCCCCGAGACCCTCGCCGCATACGGCGCGAAGACGGTCGTGCTCGTGGGCGGCAGGCGCGCGCTCGACGCCGCCGCCCCCGGGATTACGGCGGCGCTCGCCGGCACCGGCGTCGCGGTCCTCGACACCGTCGTCTACGGGACGGATTCAACCCGCACGAACGTGAACAGGCTGGTCGCGCACCCCGCCTTCGCCGAGGCCGACGTCGCCTTCGCCATCGGCGGCGGAAAGGCCATCGACACCGTCAAGACCGCGGCGAGCGAGCTCGGCAAGACCGTGTTCTCCGTGCCGACCATCTGCTCCAACTGCTCCGCGGCCACGGCCATCGCCGTGATCTACCACGACGACGGGTCGCTCGAGGGCTACGCCTACCCGCCCTGCCCCGCGCATATCTTCATCAACCCCCAGATCATCGCGGAGGCCCCCGCCGAGTACTTCTGGGCGGGCATCGGCGACGCGCTCTCCAAGCAGCCGGAGGTCGAGTGGGCCACGAGCACCCGCGCGCTCGGGCACACCGCACGGCTCGGCCTCGCGCTCGCGCGGACCTGCACCGAACCGCTCATGACCTGGGGCGTCCAGGGGCTCGCCGACGTCCGCGCCGGCCGCTCGAGCGAGGCGGTCCGCCAGATCGCCCTGGATATCGTGGTGAACACCGGCTACGTGTCGAACCTCACGAACCAGCCGGACTTCTACTACAACTCGACGCTCGCCCACGCCTTCTACAACGGTTCCACGGGCGTGAAGCGCCCCGGCACCTACCTGCATGGGGAGGTCGTCTCCTTCGGCGTCCTCGTCATGCTCGCCTACGCCGGGAACCGAGCCGAGCTCGAGCGCTACGCCTCGTTCAACCGGGAGATGGGCCTGCCGGTGACCCTCGCCCAGATCGGGCTCGACGGGAGCCGGCTCGCCGAGCTCACCGAGTACGCGCACGTCTCGAACGAATGGAAGCAGGGCAACCCCGAACCCTTCGAGGACGCCCGCTTCATCGCAGCGATCGAGGCGGCGGACGCCTACGGCCGCTCGCTGCTCTAGCGCCCGGCGCATGCGAAGGGGCCCGGGGCGGCCGTTTGCCGAACCGCACCCCGCTCCTTGGACGGCGGCGTCCATGGAACGGGACGGCTCGGGCGGCTGCCCCGGGCCCCGTGCGACCGCGGTCGCGGCGCCCCCGTCACGCGGCGGGGGCGCTTGCGTGCGTCAGGCCTGCTCCCCTGCATCGGACGGCGCCGCGTCGGGCGCGGGTGCCGCGGGCTGGTCCGGGGAAGCGGGATGGGCCGCGGGCTCCGGCGCCGGCTCGGGAGCCGCCGCGCCGAGCTTCGCCCCGCAGTTCATGCAGAACGCGTCGCCCTCGTTGACCGGTGACCCGCACGCGGGGCAGGTCGCCTGGGCCGCGGCGGGGGCGGGCTCGGGTTCCGCGGGGACCGCCTGAGCTGCGGCGTAGGCCGCCTGGATCTCCGCCATGGGCTTGCCGCAGCCGCAGCAGAACATATCCGTGGCGGAGATGCGGGTATGGCAGAAGGGGCACTCGATGCTCACGGCGGCCTGGGCGGCGGCGGCCGCCTGGCGCTCGAGCTCGTCGAGCTGAGCCTGGATGGCGTCGCGCTCCTGGTCGATGGCGGCGATCCCGTCGTAGAGCGCCTCGCGCCCGGAGCGCAGCGCGGCGTCCTCGCGCGTGACCTCGTAGAGGCTCGCGCCGAGCTGCGCGGCGAGCTGCTGGCGACGCTTCATGGCATCGTTCATCTGGTTCTTGAGCTTCATGGACTCAACGCCGCGGTTGGCCCCTGCGACGCCGCGGTTGACCGAAGCCTGGACATCGTCGAGAAAACCCATGTCCCGTCCTTTCACCTAGTGCCGACCCCTCAAGTATGGACCATCCCGGACGGCGTCGGATGGTGATTCGATAAGCGAGCGTTTAAGATTCCCTGACGCGGAGGTAGATCTGCCGCTGGCCGTTGGCGCCGCCGGGCTCGTCGAACTCGTAGGCACCGAGGGACTTCAGGAACGGGCGGAGTTTCTTGAACCCGTAGTTGCGCACGTCGAAATCGGGCAGGCGCTTGCCGAGCTGGTCGCCGAGCTGCCCGAGCGAGACCCAGCCGTCGTCATCGGAGAACTGGTCCACGATCGTGTTGACCGTCTCCCGGATCTTCTTGAGATGCCGACGCCGGTCGGCGCGGCTCATCTCGCCGAAGTCGACGGCGTCGTCCTCATCGTCCTCGGACACGGGCTCGGGCTCGGACGCCAAGACGCGGCCGCCGGCGTCCCCGGGGCGGCGGCGGGGCTGCGCATCGGCGAGGCCCGCCTCCCCGTCGCAGGCGTCGGCATCCTGATCGGTCCCGGCCTCGGGGGCCTCGCCGGGCGCCTCCGCGGCGTCGCGGCGCCTGCCCGCGCGCGAGGCCCGGCGCCTCCGTGAGCGCGGGCGCGGCGCGTCCCCGTCGGCGTCCTCGGCGTCGCCGTCCGCGGGGTCGTCGGCCTCCTCCGCCTTGCGCGCGGCGTAGAGCAGGTCGAGGTACTTGAACTGGTTGCAGGCGGAGATGAAGGGCTGCGGGGTCTTCTGCTCGCCCATCCCGATCACCTGCATGCCGCTCTCGCGCAGGCGTGCCACGAGCCGTGTGAAGTCGGAGTCGGAGCTCACGATGGCGAACCCGTCGACGGTCCCGGAGTACAGGATGTCCATCGCGTCGATGATCATGGCGGAGTCCGTGGCGTTCTTGCCGTAGGTGTAGCTGTACTGCTGCATGGGGATGATGGAGTTGTCGAGTAGGCAGCTCTTCCAGCTGGCGAGCCGGGGGCTCGTCCAGTCCCCGTAGATGCGCTTGTAGGTGGCGATACCGGAGTTCGCCACCTCGTCGAGGACGATCTTGATGTACTTCTCGGAGATGTTGTCCGCGTCGATGAGGATGGCGAAGCGCGGATCGGAACTGTAGGCGTTGGGCATGTGCACCTCGATTCTCGAAGATATCCGTACCCGATGGTACCCGCATCCCGTGCTGCGCGCATGGACGTATGCAGATCCGCGCGCCGGGCGTGCGAAGGAGGGTCTCGCAGGCGGGCATAAGCGCGCCCCCGGCCCCGGTCGTCGGGGTCGGGGGCGCGCCTGTGTGGGAGCGCTCCCTATCAGCCCTGCTGCTCGGGCTTGGGCATGAAGGGGTTCTCCCGCTTCATGAGCGTCATGAACTCCTCGCCCGTGATCGTCTCCTTCTTGTAGAGATAGCGCGCGAGCTCATGCAGCTTGAACTTGTTCTCGCGCAGGATCTGCAGGGCGCGCTCGTGCGCCTCGGTGATGAGCTTGAGCACGGCCTCGTCCACGCGCTCGGCGGTGCCCGGCGCGCAGGTGAGCGAGGTGTCCTGGTTGAGGTAGGCGTTCTGCACGGTACCGAGCGCCATCATGCCGAACTCGTCGGACATGCCGAAGCGCGTGATCATGTTGCGCGCGAGCTTGGTCGCCTGCTCGATGTCGTTGGCGGCGCCGGTGGTCATCTCGCCGAAGATGAGCTCCTCGGCGGCGCGGCCGCCGCAGTACACCGCGAGCTTGTTCAGGACCTCCTGCTTGGTGGTGAGGAACTTCTCATCCTGCTCCACCTGCATGGTGTAGCCGAGCGCGCCGCTCGTGCGCGGGACGATGGTGATCTTGGTCACCGGAGCGGAGCCGGTCTGGCTCGCCGCCACGATGGCATGGCCGATCTCATGGTAGGACACGACCTGCTTCTCGTGGTCGGACAGCACGGTGGACTTGCGCTGCTGGCCGGCGATGACGACCTCGACGGACTCCTCGAAGTCCTCCTGGCAGGCGAGCTTGCGGCCCATGCGCACCGCGCGCAGGGCGCCCTCGTTGATGATGTTCGCCAGATCGGCGCCCGAGGCGCCGGGCGTGGCGCGCGCGATGGCGCTCATGTCCACGGGCTGCTGGACCTTGACGTCCTTCAGATGGAGCTCGAGGATCGCCTTGCGGCCCGTGAGGTCGGGCAGCTCGACGGGGACGCGGCGGTCGAAGCGGCCCGGGCGCAGCAGCGCCGGGTCGAGCGAGTCGGGCCGGTTCGTGGCGGCGAGCACCACGATGCCCTTCTTGTTATCGAAGCCGTCCATCTCGGTGAGCAGCTGGTTGAGGGTCTGCTCGCGCTCGTCGTTGCCCGAGAACCCGCCGCCGTCGCGCTTCTTGCCGATGGTGTCGATCTCGTCGATGAACACGATGCAGGGGGCCTTCTCCTTGGCCTGCTTGAACAGGTCGCGCACCTTGGCGGCGCCGCGGCCGACGAACATCTCCACGAACTCGGAGCCGGAGATGGAGAAGAACGGGACGCCCGCCTCGCCGGCGACGGCCTTGGCGAGCAGGGTCTTGCCGGTGCCCGGAGGGCCCACGAGCAGGGCGCCGCGCGGCAGCTTGGCGCCGATGGCCTCGTAGCGCTCGGGCTTCTCGAGGAAGTCGACGACCTCCTTCAGGGACTCCTTGGCCTCCTCCTGGCCGGCGACGTCCTTGAACGTCACGCCGACGTCCTTGGAGGCGACGATGCGCGCACCGGACTTGCCCAGGCCGCCGGCGCCGAAGCCCCCGAAGCCGCTGCTGAAGTCCATCGAGGGGTTGTCGTCGCCCATGGCCTTCTTCATGCGGCGGTTGAGCCACCAGCCGAACAGGATGAAGATCAGGATCGGGGCGAAGGTGATGAGCAGGTACAGCCAGGTGCCCGAGTCGTTGCTCGGGATGGTCACGCTCGTGTCGGCACCGGACTCCATGATGAGCTGCGAGAGGGTGTCCTCGGCGCCCGGCATGGCGGTGGTGCTGTAGGCGACGCCCTCGTCCTCCCCCTTGCGGGTGTACAGCACGTCGGAGTCGCCCGCCGTGTAATCCATCTTGTCGACGTTCTTGCTCTCGAGGTCAGTCAGCAGGGTGCTGTAGCTGACCTCGGTCACCTGCTGCTGCGTGCGCATGCTGGGGAACAGCACGGTGCTCAGCACCAGGTAGAGCGCGAAGGCGATGAGCACGTAGAGGATCATGTTCCGTCTGCGCTTGTGGTCGTCCATCTCCATACGTTCACTCCGTACTACGTGGTCGGGATTGGCAATGGTTCAAGGATACCCAAGCGCCCGCGCGATAAACAGGGCCGCGGGCGAAATCATACGGTGCCGAACGGATCGCCGGCGCGCCCCGCGCCGCATGGAGAGGCGGTGAATCCCCGCGCGCCGCGCGATCGCGGGCGGGCGCTTCCTACCATGGGGATGCTGCGTCGACGGGGAGATCGGGGGGATCGGATGGCGTTCGGGAAACGGGCGGGCACGCATCACGCGCAGGCGGCGTCGCTCGATGTGACAAGCGGGACGATCTGGCGGCAGCTTCTGCTCCTGTGCGTCCCCATCTTCCTGAGCTCGTTCTTCCAGCAGGCGCACGCCCTGGTCAACACCTTCATCCTGGGGCAGTTCGGCGGGAAGCTCGCGCTCGGGGGCGTCCAGGCCACGGCGTCGCTGTTCGAGCTCGCCGTCGGGTTCTCGGTCGGCCTCGGGGCGGGGTGCGCGGTGATCTCGGGGCAGTTCTTCGGGAGCCGCGACGACGAGCGGCTCTCGCGCGCCGTCCACACCGCCATGACGCTCGCCGTCGCCCTCGGCCTCGCGATCTCCGTCGCGGGCGTCGCGTTCATCCCGCAGATCCTCGCGCTCATGGGCACGCCCGCCGAGCTGATGGCCGAGGCGGTCCCCTACTCGCGCTTCTACGCCGCTGCCATGGTCTTCTCCCTCGTGCTCAACATGGGGTCCGCCCTGCTGCGCTCGGTGGGCGACACGCGCACGCCCGCCCTCATCATCGCGAGCGGATGCTTCATCAACGCCGCGCTCGACGTCGTCTTCGTCGCGGTCCTCGGCCTCGAGGCCGCCGGGTGCGGCATGGCGACCGCGATCACCCTCGCGGTCAACGCCGCGCTCATGACCGGCCGCCTCATGCGCGCCCGCGGCGCATGGAGGCTCGACCTGCGACGGATGGGCATCGACGGGCGCATCTGCAAGAGCATGCTCGCGTGCGGCCTTCCGCTGGGGATCCAGTCGTCGCTCTACTCGATCTCGAACATCATCCTGCAGTCGACCGTGAACACCTTCGGGACCGACGCCGTCACGGGATGGGGGCTCTCCGCGCGCCTCGACGCCTTCATCTGGATGGTGACCGAGGCCCTCGGCGTCTCGATGACCACCTTCGCCGCGCAGAACTTCGGCGCCCGGAACTACGAGCGCATGCGCCGCGGATACCATACGTCGCTCGTCATCACCGTCGCGGTCATCGGGTCGATGTCCGCCCTGCTCGTGGTCTTCGTGGAGCCGCTGTCCCGCCTGTTCATCGACGATCCCGCGGTCACCGGGTACACGACCCTCATGATCCACTTCATCGCGCCGTTCTACGCGTTCTACTCCATCGTCGACAACACCTCGGGGGCCATCCGCGGGTCGGGCGAGAGTCTGCGCCCGATGCTGCTCACGATCCTGGGCACGGTGGTGTTCCGCGTGATCTGGCTGCTCGCGGTGGTGCCCGCGCACCATGCCATCGAGACGATGCTCATGGTCTACCCGGTGACCTGGATCCTCACGGCGGCGCTGTTCGTGGCCTACCATCATTGGGGCCATTGGCTGCGCCATGCCGAGGACCGCGCCACCCGGCTCAGCGGCGGCGTCGTCTGAGCGATGGCGCCGGTGGGACGGCCTCCCTTCCCACCATGGGAACAAAGGCCGCACCGTCAGATGGGGGGTCGAGCGGGGCTCCGGCGTCGCAGGGAGCCTCCCCGCGACACGGCGCGTCAGGCGAACATACCGGGCCGGTAGCGATACCCGTTGTCCGCATGGGGGCAGAGCTGCCAGAAGGCGACCGCGCTCGCGGCCGCGACGTTCAGCGAGTCGACGCCGTTCGCCATGGGGATGCGGACGCATACGTCGGCGCCCTCGATGGTCGACGCCGCAAGACCGGAGCCCTCGGTTCCCATGAAGATCGCCATGCGCCCGATCCGATGAAGGCTCGGGTCGTCGAGCGATACGGAGTCGTCGGACAGGGCCATCGCGATGCTCGTGAACCCCTCGTCGCGCAGGGTGGCGAGACCGTCTGCGGGCCAATGGCGCGCGTCGCTGCCGATCCGGCACCAGGGGACCTGGAACACCGTGCCCATGCTCACGCGGACCGCGCGGCGGTACAGCGGGTCGCAGCACGTGGGGCTCACCAGCACGCCGTCGACGTTCAGGGCCGCGGCGCTGCGGAAGATCGCCCCGACGTTGGTGTGGTCGACGATGCCCTCGAGCACGCAGACGCGCACCGGGCGGTCGCCGGCGCGCTCCACGAGGCGCTTCAGGAACGCCCCGGCCTCGGGCATGGGCGGACGGCGAAACGCCGCGAGCGCGCCGCGCGTCACCGTGAAGCCCGTCAGCCGCTCCATGAGCTCCATGGGCGCGACGAAGACGGGGACGTCCTCCCCCGCGCGCTCCGCGGCGACGCGTTCGAGCAGCGGCATGAGCTGGTCGAGCCAGCGCTCCCCCAAAAGGAAGCTCACCGGTGCGAGCCCGGCCTCCACGGCGCGCTCGATCACCTTGGCGCTCTCGGCGATGAAGATGCCGCGCTCGGGCTCGAGGACCGATCTCAGCTCGCGCTCCGTGAGGCGCGTGTAGGCGTCCAGCCGCGCATCGGACAGGTCGCCGATCCGGATGACCTGCGGTCGATTCCCCATCGGCTCCCCTACCTGCGCGGCACGATCTCGAGCCAGAACCCGTCCGGGTCGGCGATGAAGTAGATGCCCATCTTGGGGTTCTCGTGCACGATGCAGCCCATGCGCTCGTGGAGCTCGTGGGCGGCCTCGATGTCCGGGGTCTCGAAGGCGAGGTGGATGTCGCGCGTACCCATGTCGTAGGGCTCCGTGCGCCCATCGTTCCAGGTGAGCTCGAGCTGGTGGCCCGCCTCCCCGTTGCCGAGGAACACGATCTTCCAGGAGCCGTCCTCCGGGGCGACCTCGCGCTGCACGGTGAGGCCGAGCGCCTCCTCGTAGAACGCGAGGGAGCGGTCGAGGTCGAGCACGTGGATCTCGGTGTGGATCATCTTGAACGCCATGGCGCCCTCCTAGTTCCGCTTGCGTCCGAGCAGGTGACGCCCGGTGTTCTTGAGCTTGTCGACGATCGTCGGGTCCGGGTGCGCGGCGTTCCAGGCGTCGCGCGCGGCGCGCTTGCCGTACTCGGCGATGAGCGGGTCGCCGTAATCCGCGACGAGCCGGCGGTACCACGACACCATGTCGGCGACGTCCTCTTCGTTGGGCCGGCCCTTGTTCATGCCGCCCATGAGCTTGTAGGGGCCCCAGGTGTCGAAACCCGGGCACCCGTGCCCCGCCAGGAAGTTCGCCCGGGTGGCGCGGCAGATGCCGTCCACGTCCTTGCCGTACCACTTGCTCGCGCCGCCGTAGGTGAGCAGGCTGAAGACGAAGTCCCCGTCGCGCAGGGACGCCTGCAGCACGCGGGCGAGGTCGCGGTCGATCTCCCCGTGGTAGATGCCGCTGGCGACGCCAACGAGGCGGTAGCCGGACAGGTCGACCTTCTCGCCCTTGCCCAGGGTGGCGACATCGACGGTGTCGACGTCTTCGGGGAAGGCGGCAGCTATGGCCTCGACCACCTTGCGCGTGTTGCCGTGGTGGCGGGAGCGGTACATGATCATCGTGCGCACGTGCGGGACCTCGACGGGCTCCTCGGCGGCCGCAGCCTCCTCGTCGGCGTCTCCGGTGCCGGCGCGGCGGTAGGTGACGAAGCGGTACTCGATCCCGTGGTCCTCCTCGTCAGCCGCGATGCGCGCGGTATCGGATTCGGACGCGATTTCCCATCCGTCGTCCTCGTCGAGGTTCGGGAAATAGGTGTCCGCCAGGCGGAGGCAGTGGTTCTTGGTCACGACGGCGCGGGCGCAGTGCGGCAGGAAGGCGCGGTAGACCTGCTCGCCGCCGATGACCCAGGCCTCGGGCTCGCCCGCCACGGCGTCGAGCGCCTCCTCGACGGAGCGCACGACCTCGGCGCCCTCGCACGAGAAGCCCTCGTCGCGCGTGAGCACGATGTTCCTGCGGTTCTTGAGGGGCCGGCCGCCGGGAAGGCTCTCGAGGGTCCTGCGCCCCATGATGACGGGGTGGCCGGTCGTGAGCTCGACGAAATGGCGCATATCCGCGCGGTTGGAGACGATCATGCCTCCCTCGTACCCGATGCCCCAGTCGTCGCTCACCGCGACGATGGCAGATAGCTTGCAGGTCATGGGATGCTCCTTCGGTGGTTTGCGGATACGGGTCGCCGGCCGGCGAGGCGCCGGAGGCGCGCTAGACGGCGATGGGGATGTTCCTGATCTGGGGTCCGTGCTCGTAGCCCTCGACGATGAGGTCGTCGGTGGTGAAGGCGTAGAAATCGGTCACCTTGGGGTTCAGGCGCACGCGCGGGGCCGGGTACTGGGGCCGGGAGATGAGCTCGCGGACGATGTCCACGTGACGGTCGTAGATGTGCGCGTCGACGATCACGTGGAGCAGCTCGCCGGCGACCATGCCCGAGACCTGCGCCACCATCATGAGCAGGATCGCGTACTGGCACACGTTCCAGTTGTTGGCGGCGAGGATGTCCTGGCTGCGCTGCATGAGCACCATGTTCAGGACCGGCTTGTCGCAACCCGGCTCGCGCGTCACGTTGTAGGTGACGCTGTAGGCGCACGGGTACAGGTTCATCTCGGAGAGGTCCGCGAAGGTGTACATGTTCGTCATGATGCGCCGGGAATACGGCGTGTGGGCGAGGTCGTACAGGACGCGGTCCATTTGGTCGAAATCGCCCTCGGGGTAATGCGACTTCTGGGCGATCTGGTAGCCGTACGCCTTCCCGATCGAGCCCGTCTCGTCGGCCCACTCGTCCCAGATATGTGAGTTGAGGTCGTGGATGTTGTTGGACTTGCGCTGGTAGATCCACAGGATCTCGTCCATCGAGGACTTGAGCGCCGTGCGGCGCAGGGTGAGCGCGGGGAACTCCTCGCGCAGGTCGTACCGGTTGGTGACCCCGAACGACTTGATGGTGTAGGCGGGGGTGCCGTCCTCCCAGTGCGGGCGGACGCGCTCGCCTTCCGTGGTGGTGCCATGGTCCAGGATGCCCTGGCACATGGAGACGAACAGCTCGTCGGCTTTGCTCATGCGCGCTCCCTCTCGAAACGGTCCACGGCACACCATTGTACGGCAGGCCGGACGGGGGGCGCGGATTCCACCATAAATCAGCGACCGGACGGCCGCGGGCGGGGCCCGTGCCGCGGGCGGAAGGGCGTCCCGCCCGCGGCGCGCCGTTCGAGCTCTACGAGGTCGACAACCGCGACACCGCGGACCCTCGCGAGTTCCTCACCGAGGTGCAGCTGCGCGTCGAGGCGCCCGCGGGCTGAGCCGCCCCTCGCGACAAGGGCTACTTGCGCCGCATCTGGCGCTCCATCTCGCGGAGCATGTCCATCTCGGAGCCGCCGGAGCCGCCGAAGGGGTTCGCCCCGCCGAAGGGGTTGGCGCCCATGGAGCCCATGCCGGGGATGCCGGGCATGCGCATCTTCTTGCCGCGCTTTCCCTTCTTGCCCTTCTTGCCGCCGCCCGCCTGCTCGGCCATGGCCCGCATGCGGCCCATCATCTTGTTCATCTCGCCCCACTGCTTCATGAGCTGGTTGACGTCCGCGGGCGTGGTGCCGGACCCGCGGGCGATGCGGGCGCGGCGCTGGCCGTTGATGATGGAGGGCTTCACCCGCTCCTCCGCCGTCATCGACATGATCATCGCCTCGTTCTTGGCGAAGATCGACTCGTCCAGGTTGCCGCCCATCTGGTTGAGCATCTTCTGCCCGCCGGGGAGCATGCCGAGGATCGACTTCATGCCGCCCATCTTCTTGACGGCGCGCATCTGCTCGAGCATGTCGTTCATCGTGAAGCCCTCGCGCAGCATGCGCTCGGCCGCCTCCGCCTGCTCGGCGTCGGCCATCTCCTGGGCCTTCTCGATGATGCCCACCACGTCGCCCATGCCGAGGATGCGCTTGGCCATGCGGTCGGGGTGGAAGGGCTCGAGCGAGTCGGGCTTCTCGCCCATCGAGACGAACTTGATCGGCTTGCCGGTCACGGCGCGCACGGACAGCGCCCCGCCGCCGCGGGCGTCGCCGTCGAGCTTGGAGATGATGACGCCGTCGAAGTCGGTGCGCTCGGCGAAGGTCGAGACCACGTTGACGATATCCTGGCCGGTCATGGCGTCGACCACCATGAGGACCTGGTCGGGCTTGACCGCGCGCTTGATGTCGACGGCCTCCTGCATCATCTGCTCGTCGATCTGCAGGCGGCCGGCGGTGTCGACGATCACCACGTCGCGCAGGCGGTCGACGGCCTCGCGGACGGCCCCCTGGGCGATCTCGACGGGGTGGGCGCCGTCGCCGCGGAACACCGGCACGCCGATCTCGCCGCCGAGCGTGGCGAGCTGGTCGGCGGCGGCGGGACGGTAGACGTCGCAGGCGGCGAGCAGCGGGCTCCTCCCCTGCTTCTTCAGCAGGTAGGCGAGCTTCACCGCGGCCGTGGTCTTACCCGAACCCTGCAGGCCCACGAGCATGATCACGTTGGGGATGCGGCTCGAGAACACGAGCTTGCTCTCGGTCGAGCCGAGCAGCTCGGTGAGCTCGTCGAGCACGATCTTCACGACGTTCTGCGCCGGGGTGAGCGAGTCCATGACCTCGGAGGTCAGGCAGCGCTCCTTGGTGCTTGCCACGAAGTCCTTGACGACCTTGAAGTTGACGTCGGCCTCGAGCAGGGCCATGCGGATGTCGCGCATGGCGCTCGTGATGTCGGCCTCGGTGAGCTTGCCCTTGCCGCGCAGGCGGTCGAAGGTGTCGTTCAGGCGGTCGGAAAGCGAGTTGAACACGGGAGTCTCCCCTTTCGGTATCTATCGGCGCATCCGCGCGCGTCGTTGCGGCCCGTGCGGCCGCGGCCCCGGACAGGCCTGCGGGGCGCCCGCACGGGCCTCCGGGGACGGGGCCGCGGGACGCCCCGTCAGTCGTCGCAGCCGACGAGCGCCCGGCAGAAGGCGCGGGCGTCGAACCGCTGCAGGTCCTCGACCTGCTCGCCCACGCCGATGCGCAGGATCGGAAGCTTGAGGCGCGAGGCGACCGCCATGGCGATGCCGCCCTTCGCGGTGCCGTCGAGCTTGGTCATGATGACGCCGTCGAGCCCCAGCGCCTCGTTGAACTCGATGGCCTGGTTGAGCCCGTTCTGGCCCGTGGCGGCGTCGATGACGAGGACCACGTGGACGGGCATGGGGCCGCCCGCGCACTTCGACGCGCGCTTGCGGGTCACGTTCACGACCTTGGCGAGCTCGCGCATGAGGTCGGCGGAGGTGTGCAGGCGCCCCGCGGTGTCGATGAGGACGAGGTCGGCTCCCTCGCGGTCGGCGACGTCGAGCACGTCGTAGCACACGCTCGCGGGGTCCGCGCCGCGCTCGCGCTTGACCACGGGCACCCCGGCGCGCTCGCCCCAGACGTCGAGCTGCTCGATGGCGGCGGCGCGGAAGGTGTCGGCGCTGCCGATGACGCAGCGCTTCCCCTCGCGCGCGGCGGCGCTGGCGATCTTGCCGACCGTGGTCGTCTTGCCCGCGCCGTTGATCCCCACGAACAGGACGACGGAGGGGGTGTCCGAGAAGGGGTCGGCCGACGGGACGGTGAAGGTCTCCTCGAGCCGCTCGGCGAGCGCCTCGCGGAGCTGCCGCGCGGTCTTGAGGTTGTTCTTCGCCGCGAGGTCGCGCAGGTCGTCGCTGACCGACATCGCGATATCGGCGCCCATGTCGCCCATGACGAGGGTGTCCTCGAGATCCTCCCAGAAGCTCTCGTCGACCTCGCCGCCGAAGTAGAAGATCTCGTTCAGGGCCTCGCGGCTGCGCTTGAGACCGCGGGAGAGACTGTCGAATAGACCCATTAGTTGTTCACGACCTTTCCTGTTGCGCGATCGAGCCGCTGGCTCACGACGCGGGAGACGCCGTCGGCCTGCATGGAGACCCCGTAGAGGACGTCGGCGTCCTCCATGGTGCGGCGCTGATGGGAGATGACGATCAGCTGGGTGGTTCGGCGCAGGTAGTCGATGGCGCCGATGAGCTTGCCGAGGTTGGAGTCATCGAGGGCCGCCTCCACCTCGTCGAGCACGTAGAACGGGACGGTGCGCGTGCGGTAGACCGCGAACAGCAGCGCGAGCGCCGTCAGGCTCTTCTCGCCGCCGCTCATGAGGGTCATCTTGGCGATGCGCTTGCCGCGCGGCTGCGCCACGACCTCGATGCCGGTCTCCGAGGGGTGCTCGGGATCGGTCATCTCCAGGTGCGCCTGGCCGCCGGGGAAGAGCATGCCGAAGACCTCGCGGAAGTTCGCGTCCACCTTCTCGAAGGTGGCGAGGAACTGCCGGCGCATCTTGCGGTCGATGGCGGCGGTGATCTTGGTGAGCGCCGAACGGGCCGCCTCGAGGTCGGAGAGCTGCGCGGCGATGTAGTCGGCGCGCGTGCGCAGCCGCTCGTACTCCTCGAAGGCGACCTGGTTGACGGGCCCCAGGTTGTTGATCTGCCGCGCGAGGTCGGCGAGCTCGCGCTCCGCCGCGGCGCGGTCGTCGGGGGCGGGAAGGGCGAGCGCCTTCTCGAGCACCGTGGTCCCGTCCGCCGTGATGGCGGCGATCGCGTTCTCGACCTGGACCTCCAGGCGGCCGCGCTCGACCTTCAGGTCGGAGAGGGCGGCCGTGGCGGCTTCGACCTCGGCCTTGGCGGCGTCGACCTCGGCGCGGGCGGCCGCGATGGTCTTCTTGAGCGACGCGGAGTCCGCCTCCTCGATCGAGGCCTGGTCGCGCAGGCGCGCGGCCCAGTCCATGGCCCGCTCGGAGAGGGCGAGGTAGCGGTCGTGGAGCGGGTCGACGCGCAGGCGCAGGACCTCGAGCGAGCGGGAGGCCTGCCGCGTCGCGCGGATGCGGCGGTCGATCCCCTCGAGCCGCCGGGCGAGCTCGGGGGCGCGCGCCTCGAGGCTGCGCTGGCGCTCCGCCGCCTGGGCGGCGCGGACCTTGGCGTCGGCGAGCTTGCCGGAGGCCTCGGAGTCCTCTCTCCGGAGGCGCTCGATGTCGTCGGATGCGTCCTCGATGCGGCGGGAGAGCTCCTCGGCGCGGACCCGCGCCCCGTCGCGCTCGGCGGCCAGCTGCTCGAGGCGCGGCCGCACCTCCTCGACGGCCGCGGCCGCCTGGGCGCGCCGGCGCTCGATCTGCGCCTGCTCCGCGAGGGACTGCGAGAGCCCCTGCTCGAGACGGCCGATCTCCGCCAGCAGGGAGCACCGCTCGCCCTCGAGGCGCGCGATCTCGCCCGCGACGTCCCCGTCCGCGGAGCGCGCCTGCGCGAGCGCCGCGGTGGCCTCGGTGACGAGCTCGGAGGCGTGCGCGAGCACGGCGGCGAGCTCGGGCTCGGCCTCCTCGAGCTCGCGGATCTGGCGCTTGCGCTCCAGCGCGCCCGCCGCGGCGTCGCCGGCGGCGCCGACGCGGACCGACCCGGCGGCGACGCGGGCGCCCTCGGGCGTGACGTAGACCGTCCCGGGGACCGCCGGGGCGTCGAGGGCCTCCTCGAGCGTGTCGACCACGCGGTAGCAGCCGAGCAGCGCCGCGACCGCGGCGCCGTACCCCTCGCGGACGCGCAGGCGCTCGACCAGCCGGTACCCGGGGAGGTCCCCGGGCTGGTCGGCGAGCGGGGCGTCCCGGGGCACGAGGGCCACCTCGCCGGCGGCCCCGCGCTCGTCGAGGGCCGCGCGCCCGGCACGGGCGACGTCGTCGCGACCCTCGAGGACAAGGGCGTCGATATCGGACGAGAGCAGGCCCTCAACGAGGCCCTCGAGCTCGCGCGGGGCCTCGATGAGGTCGCCCGCGCGCGCGAGCACCGCGTCGGCGAGGTCGCGGGCGACCGACGACACGAGCTCGGAGGCGCCGGCCATGCGCTCGTCGAGCCTGCGCAGGCCGGCGAGCTCGGAGGTGGCCTCCGAATGGCGGCGGCGGGCGTCGGATTCCCGCGCGCGCCGGTCGTCGAGGGCGGACTGCGCCGCGGCGATCGCCTCGCGGGCCTCCTCGCGGCGGTCGCGCGCGTCGGCGAGCTCGGCCTCGAGCTCCTCGGCGCGGCCGCGGCGGCTCTCGAGGGAGGCGCGCACCTCGGCCGCCTGGTCCTCGATCTGCTCGAGGCGCGAGGCGTACATCGAGTCCTCGACCTCGGCGTTGGATACGGCCTCCTTGGCCTTGACGTACTCGAGCGCGGCGTCGTCGGCGCGGCGCTGGGCCTCCCGGCGCTCGCGCGAGAGCTCGGAGATGGTGTCGTCGAGCTCCACGCGGCGCGCGTGCAGCTCATCGGCGGCGGGGCCGAGGGCGGCCACGTCGGCGCGGGCGACCTCGGCGGCGGCGCGCACCTCGTCGAGCTGGCGGTTGACGTCCTCGAGCTCGGCGGCGGCGCGGCGGCGCTGATGCTCGGAGCCCGAGAGGGTGCCGCGCATCTCGGAGAGGCGCGCGACCATGTTGCGCCCCTTCTCCTCGAGCAGGCGCATGTCGCTGCCGATGCGGCCGACGACGTCCTGCATATGGCGGCGCTGCTCGCCCAGGTCGCCGACGAACAGCCCCTTCTCCTCGAGCATCACCTGCAGCTTCTCGAGCTCGCGCTGCTTCTCGCCGAGCCGGTAGCGGGCGAGCTCGAGGGCGGCGTCGCCCTCCTTGGCCCGGCCCTCCAGGTCGGTCCAGGCGGCCTGGAGGCCGCGCAGCTCGTCGACGGCGAGGATCTGGGTGAGCTCGCGGGCGCGTGCGGTGAGCTCGCGGTGCTTGCGCGCGCGGTCGACCTGGCGCTCGAGGGGCTTCAGCTGCCGCCTGATCTCGCGGTTGATGTCGCGGGCGCGCGTCAGGTGCTCGTCCATGGAGGCGATCTTGCGGGCCGCGCGCTCCCGGCGGCGCTTGTGCTTGGAGATGCCGGCGGCCTCCTCGATGAGGCTGCGGCGCTCCTCGGGCCGGCTCTGGAGGATCGAGTCGAGCTTGCCCTGGGAGATGATGGAGTGCGTGTCCTTGCCGAGGCCGGAGTCGTGCAGGATGTCCTGGATGTCCATGAGGCGGCAGGGGCTCGAGTTGATCAGGTACTCGCTCTCCCCCGATCGGTACATGCGCCGAGTGACGGCGACCTCCTCGAAGTCCACGGGCAGGACATGGTCCGAGTTGTCGAGCACGAGCGTGACCTCGGCGACGCCGACCGGCTGGCGGGCGGAGGAACCGGAGAAGATGACGTCCTCCATGGCCTGGCCGCGCAGCTGCTTGGCGCTCTGCTCCCCCAGGACCCACAGGATGGCGTCGGAGATATTCGATTTACCCGAGCCGTTGGGCCCCACGATGACGGTGAGCCCGGGCTCGAAGGACATCTGCGCGCGGTCGGCGAAGGATTTGAACCCCTTCAGGGTGAGCGACTTGAGATACACCGGATGCCTCGCTAACCCAGCTTGCGCTTGAGGATGACGCCGTTGTGCGTGTACCCCATGCGCTCGAGCGCGTCGAGCGCCGCCGCGGCCTCCGCCTCCTTCTTGGACGAGCCCGTACCGCGCCCGCGGCGCACCCCGTCGACGATGGCGACGGCCGTGAAGGTGGGCTCGTGCGCGGGGCCCGAGCTGTCCACGAGCTTGTAGGCGGGGGCCTCCATGCGGTCGCGCTGCACGCACTCCTGCAGAAACGACTTGGGGTTGGTGGGGTGCTCGGCGCGCTCGGTGGCGAGGTGCGGCTTCAGGGTGCGCGCGATGAACGCGGCGGCGACGTCCCATCCGCCGTCGAGGTAGAGCGCGCCCACGAGGGCCTCGTAGACGTTCTCCAGCGCGGAGTGCATGCCGCGGGCGCCGGTGCCCATCTCGGACGAGCCGAAGACGATGCAGGCATCGATGCCCAGCTCCCGGCCGACGTCGGACAGGGTCATGCCGCTGACGAGCGAGACCTTGAGCCGCGTGAGCTTGCCCTCGTCGAACGTCGGGTAGCTGCGGTACAGGGAGTCGGCGACCACGGCGCCCAAGATGGAATCGCCCAGGAACTCGAGCCGCTCGTAGGAGGCGTCGACGGGCTCCCCCTCGACGGCCGAGGGATGGGTGAGCGCGGACCGGAGCAGGACGCGGTCGGAGAACTCGTGACCGCAGATCTGCTCGGCGCGCGCGAGCTTATCGGACAGGGACACGCGCTAACCCTCCAGCGCCTTCTCGACCGCGTCGATGGCGTCGGACACCGATGCGATCGACGCGAGGCTCTCCTCGGCGAACTCGATGTCGAACTCGTCCTCCATGGCGGTGACGAGCTGGAGCCGGTCGAGCGAATCGGCCTCGAGGTCGTCGAAGGTGGTCGCCTCGGTGATGCCGTCCATGTCGACGCCGAGGACGTCGGCGGCGATGTCTGCGATCTTGGCGAGGATCTCTGCGCGCTCCATGAGCTTGCTCCTTTCGCGGTGGCCGGCGGTCGCCGGCCGTATCGTGGCCCAGATGGGATTCTACCCGCTTGCGCGCATGCGCGCCACGCGCGAGCGGACACCCCGCGCGCCGTGCGGGCGCGCCGCGCCGCGGGATCAGCGGACGATGCCCTCCATGGAGTCGGCGAGCTTGTCCACGAGCCCCTCGCGCACGGCGCGGGCGGCGGCGAGCGTCCCGTTCTTCACGGCGTCGACGCTCGTCGCGCCGTGGCCGATGAGCACCACGCCGCGCAGGCCGAGCAGCACCGCGCCGCCGTAGGAGTCACCGGAGAGCTTGGCCTGGATGGCCTTGAGGTCGTCTTTGACGAGCAGGGCGGCGAGCTTGCCCTTGGCGGAGGACAGCAGCGTGTCCTTGAGCTCGTGCAGGATGAGCTTCGCGGCCCCCTCGGTGGCCTTGAGCGCCACGTTGCCCGCGAAGCCGTCGCACACCACGACGTCGAAGTCGCCGGAGGTGAGGTCGCCGCCCTCGCAGTTGCCCGCGAAACCGGGGACCTGCTCGCGCATGAGCGGGAAGCACGCCTTGGTGAAATGCGACCCCTTGGTGTCCTCCGACCCGTTGGACAGCAGGCCCACGCGCGGCGCGTCGATACCGCAGACGACGTGCGCGTAGGTGGCGCCCATCTGGGCGAAGCGGACCATGTCCTCGGGCTCGACGTCGGGGTTGGCCCCCAGGTCGCAGAAGACCGTGTGGCCGCCGCGGCGGTTGGGCATGGCGCTCACGATGCAGGGGCGGATGGGGCGCTTCTCGCCCTCGGCGTTCAGGTACTTGAAGGGGGTCACGTAGGCGGTCGCGGCGGCGGTCATGGCGCCGGTGGCCCCGGCGGAGAAGAAGCCGGACGCCTCCCCCTTCTTGACCGCGCGGCAGGCGAGCACGATGGAGGACTTGCGCTTGCGCATGACGGCCTCGAGCGGGTCGTCCTCCATGGTGATGACGTCGGGCGCGACGAGCGCGCGGACGCGCTCGCGCCGCTCGGCGAAGGGCTCGACGAGGTCGGCGGGGCCGACCGCGAGGACCTCGAGGTCCCCGTCGGCGGCGAGTGCGGCGTCGATCCCGTCGAGGACGACCTGCGGCTCCTCGTCGCCGCCCATCACGTCGACCGCGATGCAGACCTTGTTCATGGGACGATCCCCTCCTATACGCAAATGGCCGACTCGGGTGAGCCGGCCATACGGTTCCAATTCGCTCACGCCGCCCGAGGCGACTGCGCGACCGGGTGTCACGGCACCGAGCTACTCGGTGACGATGACCTCACGGTCCTTATAATAGCCGCAGTTGGGGCAGACGTGATGGGGAAGCTTGACGGCGCCGCAGCGAGGGCAGACGGAGCGGGAGGGGGCGTCAATCTTCATGTTGGCGGAACGACGGGTGTGGGTGGCTCCGCGGCCCTTCTTTTGCTTAGGTACTGGCATGATGACCTTCCTTTATTGCTATGTCCTGGCACGATTACGCGCAAGTAGCGATACTATCATAGAATCCCGGCCTGTACAGATGTTTTTCTTCTCCACATGCCGCGACCATAGGTTATGCACGCACGGACCCTCCCGGGGCGGGGCGCTTCCGCCCTACTCGCCCAGATCGAGCCCGCGCAGGACCGCGAAGGGGTTGTCGTCGCCCTCCAGGCGCTCCCGCTCCGCGCGCTCGGCGCAGCCGCAGGGGCCCTCGTTGAGGTTCGCGCCGCAGGTGGGGCACAGCCCCGCGCAATCCGGGCGGCACAGGATCACGAACGGGGTGTCCATCACCATGGCGTCCCAGATGGGGCCGGAGAGGTCGACCGTGCGATCGGGCCCCACGAGCTCGAAGCCGTCCTCGTAGGCATCCGCGTCCTCGGGCTCCTGGAACAGGAAGTACTCCTCGATCTCGCCGGCGATGTCCACGTCCGCGGGCTCCAGGCAGCGGTCGCAGGACGCCTGCGCATGCGCGCGGACGATCCCCGTGGCGAGGATGCCGTCGCCGGCATGGGTGAGGACCACGTCGTAGGAGACGCCGTCGGGCAGGGCGAGCTCCTTCTCCCCGGTGCTGTACGAGCCGATCTCTATCCGTCCGGAGACGGGCAGCGAGTCGCCCGGGTTCTCGAGCCGCTCCCCGAGCTCGACGACGATGGGGTCGAGCGCGTCCATCACCACGAACCGCCCTGGCCGTTGGCGCCCTCGTTGAGCTGCTGGCGGCAGCGGGCAACGGTGGAGGTCAGCGATTTGAGGTTCTCCTCGAGGTGCGTGAAGACCTGCTCCGCGTAATCCTCGGCGGCGTAGCGGGTCTCGCGCTCGTACTGCTGGGCGCGCTCGCGGATCTCGTCGGCCTGGCTCTGGGCGAGGCGGACGATCTCCTGCTCGCCGGCGATGGTGAGGGCCTGCTGCTGGGCGTCGGCGATGATCGAGTCGGCCTGGGCCGAGGCGCTCGCGAGCAGCTCGTCGCGCTCCTTCAGGATGCGGCGGGACTTCTGCCACTCCTCGGGATAGCTCATGCGGATCTCGTCGAGGATGTTCAGGACCGCCTCGGTCTCGATCATCTTGAACTGGGATTTGCCGAAGGGAGGCTTGGCTTCCTCGATGATAGCCCACAGCTCATCGACAAGGCTTTCGATCCTCTCGCCGGGAAAGTTGTCGCCAGCCATCAAGTCTCCTTCCGTCGGCTGTGTTCAAGAGCTAATAGTATCACAGGCCCGAGCGCGCCCGATTTCGCGGGCGCGGCCGTGTGCATCTTATGAGAAGCGGGCGCGCAGGGCCTCAACCACATTGGGAGGGACGAGGGCCGAGACGTCCCCGCCGAACGAGGAGATCTGGCGGACCACCGAGGAGGATATGTAGCCGTACTGGGGCGCGCTCATGACGAAGATGGATTCGAGCTCGGAGTCCAGGCGGTAGTTGAGGTCGGCCTGCTGGAGCTCGTACTCGAAGTCCGTCATCGCGCGCAGGCCCTTCACGACCGCGCCCGCCCCCAGCTGGTGCGCGAAGTCGACGAGCAGGCCGCAGAACGGCTCGACCTCCACGCCCGGGGTTCCCGCTAGCGCCTCCCGGGCGAGCGCCACGCGCTCATCGAGGCTGAACACCGGACCGGAGCCGTTCTTGCCGATGGACTCGGCGACGGCGACCGTCACGCGCGGGAACAGGCGGCGCGCCCTGCGCACCACGTCGATGTGCCCGTAGGTGATCGGGTCGAAGGTGCCGGGCACGAGCGCGTGCTCGATGGTGCAGATCATGGTCGGATCCTCCTTTTGCAGCCCCGTTGCGACCGCATCATTGTGGCGCAGCGCGGCGGGCGGGGCAAGGGTCGCCGTACCATGGCGCGGCCGGCGCGCTCAGGTCAGGCGCAGCAGGTCCACCGCGGTGATGCCGTAGCGCTTCTCGCGGAGGACCTCGAAGCCGTCGGGGCGCGCCCCGACGTCGCCGGCGGCGTGCTCCACGAGGGCGAGCGCGCCGGGGAGGATCGCGCCGGCGGAGCGCAGGGCGCGAAGCAGCCGCTCGGCGGGCTCGGCGCCCAGGGCGTAGGGGGCGTCGATGGCCACGAGGTCGAAGGGGCCGCCGGCGATCCTCCCGCGCTCCGCGTAGGCGAGCACGTCCCCGCAGGTGACCCGGTAGCGCTCGCGCGCGCACCGCACCCCGGCGAGGTTGCGGCCCACCAGCGCCGCCGCCTGGCGGTCGATGTCGAAGAACGCGGCGAAGGCGGCGCCGCGCGAGAGCATCTCCAGCCCCAGGGCGCCGGACCCCGCGAACGCGTCGAGCACGCGCGCGCCCTCGATCCCCGTCGGGAGCGCCGCCTCGACCATGGAGGCGCACGCCTCGCGGACGCGGTCGGTGGTCGGCCTCGTCACCTCGCGCCCCCGCGGCTCCTCGATCCTTCTTCCGCGCCACTCCCCCGCAACGATCCTCATCCTCCGCTGACCTCCTTGAACACATCTCCGTACCGGTCCGCGACGGCGCACCGCAGCGGTGCGGTGGCCGTGCTCGAAAGGGTGCGCGCGTAGCGCAGAAGCTCGACGGCGTCGGCATGCGCGGCCTCGATGAGGTCGGCGTCCGCATCGAGGTCGACGAAGCGCAGCGTGACGCCCCCGTGCTGGCGGTACCCCAGGATCTCGCCCTCATGGCGCAGCCTCAGGTCCATCCTCGCCAGCTCGAAGCCGTCCGCGGTCCGCTCCAGCGCGCGCAGACGGTCCAGCGCGGGCGAACCGCGCCGTCCGCGCGCCCCCTCCGCCACCACGAAACAGCGGCCCGCGAGCTCGCCGCGGCCCACGCGCCCCCGCAGCTGGTGCAGGGTCGCCAGGCCGAAGCGCTCGCCGTTCTCGATGAGCATGACCGTGGCGTTGGGCACGTCGACCCCGACCTCGACCACCGTGGTAGAGACGAGCACCTGCACGGCGCCGTCGCGGAACCGCTCGATGGTCTCCTCCTTCTCCCGCGCCGGCATGCGCCCGTGGAGCAGGCCGACCTCGTAGCCCGCGAACACGCGGCGCAGGCGCTCGGCCTCGGTCTCGGCCGCATGGAGCGGGGCGCGCTGGACGGCGCGGCCCTCCTCGTCGCGCTCGATGCCCGGGACGTCCTCGAGCTCGTCGGCATCGTCGCGCTCCGCGACGAGGGGGCAGATGACATAGGCCTGCTGCCCGGCCTCGAGCGCCTCCCGGATCGCGCCGTAGGCGATGTCGCGGCTCGCGTCGTCGAGGACGCGCGTCTCGACGCCCGCGCCCGGGTGGGGGCGGTGCCTGATGATGCTCGTGTCCAGATCCCCGTACACCGACAGCGCGAGCGTGCGCGGGATGGGGGTCGCGCTCATGACGAGCAGGTCGGCACCGGGTCCCTTGGCCCTCAGGGCGCTGCGCTGGCCGACGCCGAAGCGATGCTGCTCGTCGATGACGGCCAGCGAGAGGCTGCGGAACACGACGTCGTCCGAGAGGACCGCATGCGTGCCGAAAAGCACGTCCAGCTCGCCCGCCGCGAGGCGCGCGAGGATGTCCGCGCGCTCCGGGGCGGGGGTCGCGCCCGTGAGCAGGGCCGAGCTCACCTGCGCGCGCTCGAGCAGGGGCATACAGGAGGTCGCGTACTGGCCCGCGAGCACGCCGGTCGGAGCCATGACGCACGCCTGGCGCCCTGAGTCGGCCGCGGCGGCGAGCGCGAAGAGGGCCACGGCGGTCTTGCCGGTCCCGACATCGCCCAGAAGCAGGCGGTTCATGACGCGCCCGGGATCGGACATGTCGGCCAGGATCTCATCGACCGCCGTCCGCTGCTCGTCGGTGAGCTCGAACGGCAGCGCCCCGCCGAGCCGCTCGACCCGGGCCCCCGGGGTGTGGCCGATCGGCTCGACGCCCGAGAGGGTCGCGTCGTCGCGCAGGCGGAGGGCGAGCTGGAGCAGCAGCACCTCGTCGTAGGAGAGGCGGCGGCGCGCGAGGTCGCGCTCCCCCATCGACGAGGGGAAGTGGATCGCGCGCAGCGCCCGCGACAGGCTCATGAGCCCGCGCTCGGCGCGCAGGCGCGCCGGGACCGGGTCGGGGAAGGTCGAGGCGGCCTCGAGGGCCCCCGAGACGATCCTGCGCATCCAGGCGCGGCTGACGCCCTCGGTCACCGGATGGACCGGCAGGATGGTCCCGGTGGACGCGCCCGCGTCGAGCCGCTCGTACTGGGGGCCGCTCATCTGCTTGAACCCGTAGGCGAACTCGACCTTGCCCATGACGGCGATGCGGTCGCCGGGATGGAGGTCCCGGGCGATCCAGGGCTGCTTGAAGAAGGCGGCCTGCATGACGCCCGTCTCGTCGACGAGGTAGACCTCGGTCACGGAGAGGCGCGGGCGGGGGTGCTTCTCGCTCACGCGGTCGACGGTCGCGACCACCGTGGCGACCTCCCCGATGCGCGCCGCCTCGATGCTCGAGGCGTGCGAGAAGTCGAGGTAGCTGCGCGGGATATGGAGAAGGAGGTCCCCCACCGTCTCGATGCCGAGCCGGTGCAGGGCCTCCTCGCGCGCATCCGACACGTATTTCAGGCGCGCGGCGTCCTGGCTGAGGACGGCCGCGCGGGACAGACGCGCCGACACGCGGGGTGCGGCGATGCGGTGCGCCATACGGGAACCTACTCGATGGAGAAGATGACCGGGTAGAGGGGCTGCTCGCCGCGATGCGGGTCGATCTCGAGGTCGGGCTGGTCCTCCTCGATGGCGGCGACGATCTCCTCGAACGCCTCGTCGGACAGGTCCGAGCCGGCGAGGATGGTGAGCGTGTCGCCCTCCTCCTCGGCCTGCATGCGGCGCACGCACTCGAGCGTGACGTCCTTGACGTCGGAGCCGACCACGTCGATGGAGCCCGAGACGATGCCCATGACGTCGCCGGAGCGGATGGGCGAGCCGTCGGCCGCCTGGGAGTCGCGCACGGCGGTCGTGACCTCGCCGTCGCGCACCTCGGACGCGGCCTCGGCCATGGCCTCGACGACCTCCTCGACCGGGGCGTCGGGCATGACGGCGAACAGGGTGGAGAAGGCCTGCGGCACGGTCTTGGTGGGGACCACGAACACGCGCTTGTCGGCGCAGGCGCTCGCGGCGGCCTCGGCGGCCATGCGGATGTTGCCGTTGTCCGGCAGGATGATGACGGCCTCCGCGTTCACGCGGTCGACGGCGTCGAGCAGGTCGGCGGTGCTCGGGTTCATGGTCTGGCCGCCGGACACGATGACGTCGACGCCCATGGAGGTGAGGATCTCCGCCTGGCCCGAACCGGCCGCGACGGCGACGAAGCCGATGGGCTTGGCGGGCTCGGAGGGAGCGGCGGCCTGCTCGTCGGCATGGATCTTGGCGGTGCGCTCGTGGGACTCCATATCCATGTTGTGGATGAAGACCTCGTAGACCTGGCCGAAGCGCAGCATGTGCTCGAGCACCAGGTTGGGCGTGTTGGAGTGCACGTGGACCTTGAAGTCGGGGTAGGCGCCGACGAGGAGCTCGCAGTCGCCCATGGACGCCAGGAACTCCAGGCACTCCTCCTCGTCGAAGGGGCGCTCCGCGCGGAACAGGAACTCGTTGCAGTAGCGGTACTCCGAGCCCTCCCAGTCGTCGTTCGCCTCGATCTTCACGCGGTCCAGGGCCGAGTCGCGCGCCGAGCCGGCGTCGAAGGTGGTGGCGAAGTCCTCGACCTGGGCGGTGCGGCCCAGGGCCGCCGCGACGAAGTTCTCGAGGAAGATGGCGAAGCCGAAGGCGCCGGAGTCGACGACGCCGTTCTCCTTCAGGACGGGGAGCAGGTCGGGGGTGCGGGCGACCGACTGGTACGCCTCCACCACGATCGCGTCGAGCGTCTCCTCCACCGTGAGGCGCTTCTTCTCGCACTCGTCCGCCTTGGTCGAGATGTCGCGCAGCACGGTGAGGATCGTGCCCTCGACGGGCTTGCGCACCGCCTGGAAGGCGACCTTCACCGCGCGGCGCAGGGCCTGCGCGATGTCGGCGCTCGACGTCGGGCTGCCCGCGCCGACGAGCCCCTCGGCCACCCCGCGCAGGATCTGCGAGGTGATGACGCCGGAGTTGCCGCGCGCGCCCATGAGCGAGCCGTGGGTGATGGCGCCGGCGACGGCCTCCATGTCGGCGTCGGCGGGGAGCGCGGAGAGCTCCTTGACCACCGAGCCCAGCGTCAGGGACATGTTGGTGCCCGTGTCGCCGTCGGGGACCGGGAAGACGTTCAGCTTGTTGATGTCCTCCGCCTTGTCGGCGACCGCCTTCGCCGCGACCGGGAAGCACGTGCGGATGGTTTTCGCGATCATGTTGGTGTATCTCCGTTGTATCGATGGATGCCTAGCCGCGCGACTTCAGCGCGTCGATGTGGATGGCGATCTTCAGGGCCGCGGGGTCGATCTGGGCGATCTCGGCCAGGGTGAACGACACCGAGCTGGCCAGGTTCTCGCAGACGGACTTCATGTTGACGCCGCTCTCGATCACGATGTGGAGGTCGATGGAGAGGCCCTCCTCGGTCGAGGACACGAGGACGCCCTTGCGCAGGCGCTGGCCGGCGAGCAGGCGGACGGACTCGACCCCCTGCTGCTGCTCGGCCATGCCCACCACACCGTAGCAGGACAGCGCGGCGTAGCCGGCGATATCGGCGATGACGTCGTTGGAGACGCTCAGGCTGCCGGGGATGGTATCGGTCACGGTTATCTCCTTCCCGGATGCACGGGGCACCCACCGTGGGAGCAGTCATTTCCGTATTCTACAACGTTACCCGACCCCCGATGCGGATATCTGATGTTCCACATGTACGGTCGGCCGCCGTCCGCGGGCGGCACGGGATTCGCGGGGGCGCGCGGCGCCGGGTTTGGATAGAATCGAGGGAGCGGAGGCACCGAGACGAGAGGCGGCGCGCATGATCAAGAAGCTCATCCTCATCAGGCACGGGAAGGCGGAGCCGATCGGCCCCGGCCAGTCGGACTTCGACCGCGGGCTCACCGGGCCGGGGCGGGCGGCGCTCTCCTCGGTCGACGGCTTCATGCGCTCGTTCTACCTTCTGGACGCGCACAGCTCGTCCCACGCGACGCTGTGGTCGAGCCCCGCGGTCCGCGCGATGCAGACCGCCGAGGAGGTCGACCGCGCGCTCGGCGGCTGGCTCACGACGGTCCCGGTCGACAGCCTATGGGAGCAGGACGAGGCCGCCTTCGCCGACCAGCTCGCCCAGACGGACGCGGACTGCCTCATCGCGGTGGGCCACATCCCGTTCATGGAGCGCATGGTCGAGCGCCTGACCGGCGTGAAGCTCGCGCTCAAGCCGGGCGGCATGGCGACCGTCGGCCTGGACGCGGACGGCCGCTCCGGCACGCTCGAATGGTTCGTCCAGGGCCCCGAGGTGGAGGACTAACCGGGACGCCCCATGGGCGCGGCCCCGTCCGGTGCGCGGCGGCGCGGACCGGACGGGGCCGCGTCATGCCGCCGCTCGCTCCGAGGAGCCTGCGGCGGGGCACGCGCCCCCGTCCCGGGCCCCGCGGGGATCCGCGACCCTAGAAGCTCACGTTGCCGAACTCGGACAGGGTCAGCCCCGCATTGTGCTCGAGCGCCCAGTCGACGTTCCAGGGGCTCGTGAACAGCAGGAGCTTCCCGCCCCGCATGTCCTCGACGCGCAGGGTGTCGCGGGTGAGGTCGAGGGCGGCCACGTCCACCGACTCGGCGTCCGCGATCCAGCGGATGTCGGTGTAGCCCAGCGGCTGGCGGCGCACCTCGACGCGGTACTCCGACTTCAGGCGCTGCTCCAGGACGTCGAACTGCAGGGCGCCCACCACGCCGACGATGACGCTCTCCATGCCGGCGCCGAGCTCGCGGAAGATCTGGATCGCGCCCTCCTGGGCGAGCTCCTCCATGCCCTTCACGAACTGCTTGCGCTTCATGGTGTCCACCTGGCTGACGCGCGCGAAGTGCTCGGGCGCGAAGGTGGGGATGCCGGCGTAGCGCACCCGGCGCCCCGCGCAGACGGTGTCGCCGATGGAGAAGATGCCGGGGTCGAACAGGCCCACGATATCGCCCGCGTACGCCTCGTCGACGGTCGCGCGGTCGTCGGCCATCATGGCGGTGCCCGTCGCGAGCTTGATCTTCCTGCCCCCTTGGACGTGCCAGGCGTCCATGCCGCGCTCGAACCTGCCGGAGCAGATGCGCACGAAGGCGATGCGGTCGCGGTGGTTGCGGTCCATGTTCGCCTGGATCTTGAAGACGAACCCGCTGAAGCCGTCGGTGAGCGGGTCGACCTCCTCCCCCGAGTCCGCATCGGTGTGCGGGCCCGGCGCGGGGGCGTAGCGCAGGAAGTCCTTGAGGAACGGCTCGACGCCGAAGTTGGTGAGCGCGGAGCCGAAGAACACCGGCGAGAGCTTGCCGGCGCGCACCGCGTCGAGGTCGAACTCGTCGGCCGCGCCGTCGAGCAGCTCGATGTCATCCATGAGCGAGCGGTGGTTCTCGGTGCCGATCAGCTCGTCGAGTGCGGGATCGCCGAGCGCGGCCTCGATCTCGTCGACCTTCTTGGACGCGTTCGCGCGCCCGTCGCCCTCGAAGGCGATCACATGCCGGCTCGCGCGGTCGAAGACGCCGCGGAAGTTCCTGCCGCTGCCGATGGGCCAGTTCATGGGGCAGGTCCCGATCCCGAGCACGTTCTCGATCTCCTCCATGAGCTCGAAGGGGTCGCGGATCTCGCGGTCGAGCTTGTTCACGAAGGTGAAGATGGGGATACCGCGCAGGGCGCAGACGCGGAACAGCTTCACGGTCTGGGCCTCGACGCCCTTGGCGCCGTCGATGACCATGACCGCGGCGTCGGCGGCCATGAGGGTGCGGTAGGTGTCCTCCGAGAAGTCCTGGTGGCCGGGGGTGTCGAGGATGTTGACGCAGCAGCCGCCGTAGGTGAACTGGAGCACCGAGGAGGTGACGGAGATGCCGCGCTGCTTCTCGATGTCCATCCAGTCGGAGACGGCGTGCTTGGAGCTGCTCTTGCCCTTGACCGAGCCCGCCGACTGGAGCTGGCCGGTGTAGAGCAGCAGCTTCTCGGTGAGGGTCGTCTTGCCGGCGTCCGGGTGCGAGATGATGGCGAACGTCCGTCGGGACGCGATCTGGTCGGCGATGCTGGGCATGGGCTCCCCCTCGATGGCGGCGGTATCAGGTGTGCAAACTTCGGTATTGTAGCCGTTGGCGGGCGCCTTCAGGGGGCGCCCCGCGCACAATCACCGATTACCCGCTTTCCGCACCGACCGCCGCGGCGGCGGATGGGGCCGCCCCCGTGTCATGGCGACAGGGAGGGCGGCCCGTGTCACCCCCGCGCCGTCGCAGCGGGGCGCCCGGCGGCCTCTGCGCGGCCGTAGAACGCGGCGAGGTCGCGCCCGAGCAGCTCCAGCGTGGGCTCGTCGACATACGCCATGTGCCCGCAGCTGTAGAGCCTGAAGGTCACCCGCTCCCTGAGCGCGTCGGGCAGGAACAGGCGCGAGACATCGTGCACGGCGTTCCAGAACGGGGTCGCGGCGTCGTAGCGACCTCCCAGGACCGCCACGCGCGCGGTCGGGTTGCGCCTGAGGGCCTCCGCGAGGTCGTAGGCGACGTTGGGGGCGTCGGCCCGCATGCCGCCGGCGCCGGGGACGATGTGCGAGCGGTCCCAGCCGACCCCGATCGTCGCGAAGCTGCTGAGCGGGTAGCGCGGGGCTCCCCGGTACCCGATCTCGGCGAGATGGCGGCGGAACGCCGCGTTCCACGCCGGCTCGACCGCGTCGGAGGACGCATCGGAGCCGGCGAAGGGGACCTCGGTGCCCTGCAGCGCCAGCGGGGCGTACGAGGTGAAGCGGGTGTCGAAGCGCCCGAGGACGCGGCCCTCGTCGGCGAGCAGGGAGCGCCTGAACGTGTCGAGGTCGATACGGAGGCGGCACCGCTCGATGAGCTCCGGGGAAAGGCCGATGAGGTCGGACAGGCGGCGCGCCATGGAGGCGCGCTCGGCGGCGGGCAGGCGGTCGCCCGCGAGCAGGGCCGGGGCGTAGGCGCGTTCCGCGAAGGCCATGGCGTCGTCGAACCACGCCTCCTCGTCGCTTCCCCGCCCCGCGCGGCCGAAGTATCGCGCCGTCGCCGCGTAGGTGGGGAGCAGGCCCAGGTAGGAGAGGTCGGATCCGGGCATCTTCGTGACCCAGTCGAACACCGAGGACATCATCACCGCGCCGGTCACCGGGATGAAGCGCTCGGCGAGCAGGCGCATGAGCACGGCGTTGCGAACGGTGCCGTAGGACTCGCCGAACAGGTAGACGGGGCTCCCCCACCGCCCGTTCTCGGTGAGCCACGCCTCGATGGCGCGCGCGAAGGAGTCGGCGTCGCCCTCGACGCCCCAGGCCTGCGTGGGATCGAAGCCCTCCGCGAGCTCCGAGTACCCGGTTCCCAAGGCATCGAGGAAGACCAGGTCGCTCGCGCGCAGCAGGGTCGCCGGGTTGTCCTCCATGACCGCCGGCTGCGCCAGATGGGAGATGCCGGCGGTGGCGACGCGGCGCGGGCCGATGCCGCCGACGTTGATGGGGACCGACGCGCTGCCCGGCCCGCCGTTGTAGCAGAAGGTGACGGGCCGCGCGAGCGCATCGCCCGCCCCCGCGGCGACATAGGAGAGATGGAACATCCTGCCCATGAGGGACCCGCCGTCGGAGCGCACGTCGATGTGCCCGGCAGTCGCCCGGTAGGCGATGCGCTCCCCTCCGGACTCCCAGACGAGGTCCGCGGAGGCGCTCTGCGGGACGGGCGGGAACCGGCTCGCCCCCGCGATGTAGAACTGCCGAGGGGAGCCCCCGTCGCCCTCGCCCTGCCGCCGTCCGACCTCTTCGTCCGCCATCGCGTGCCTCCTTCTGTCCCGTCTCCGCCCGGATCCCGGCGCCGCGGCGCCGGGATGGTACCCTCGTGTCATGACGATAGCACTGCCCGCCCCGCGCGCGGCGCCGCATCATGACGAGGGACCCCGTGCGATGCGCCCGAGGCCACAAACTCGGGCTACAAGCGAGAATGCGGGACGAGGCGCGACGCAAGCATCCGCACGGGCGCCCGAAGCCGCGTGCGGGGACGGAAGGAGGGACGGGGATGGACAGACGGGAGGCGCTGGCGGCGCTCGATGCGGCGGGCGTACGCTACGAGCTCGCCGAGCACGAGGCGGTGTCCACCGTCGAGCAGGCGCACGGGGCGGGGATCCCGTTCGCCGCCTTCGGCGCCAAGAACCTGTTCGTGCGCGACGACCGGAAGCGCCGCTACTATCTCGTGACCATGCCCGACGACAAGCGGGTGCCACTCAAGGAGCTGCAGGGGCGCATCGGCTCCCGCAGGCTCTCGTTCGCCTCGCCTGCGGACCTCGCGGACAGGCTCGCCCTCTCCCCCGGATCGGTCACCCCGCTGGGGGCGCTCCACGACGGGGCGCGCGACGTGGAGATCGTGTTCGACCGAGCGCTCGTGGAACGGGGGCGGGTCGCCGGCCATCCCTGCGACAACACGGCGACCGTGCTCGTGGGCACGCGGGACCTCATCCGCCTGCTGCAAGGACGCGGCAGGTCGGTGCGCGTCATCGACCTCTGACCGCCCTCCCCGCTCGGCAGCCCTTCACCTCTCGTTGCCGAGCGCCTCCCACGGCAGCCGCCTCGCGCCGTTAGACACCCCCTCCCGGCAACCGGATCCACGGCATCGCGACCCGCCGTGGGGCCTCAGAGAATCAGCCGCCCGCCCCGAGAAGGCGGCCGGTGCTAGACTGTGATGCGGAAACGAACGGAAGCACCCGAGGAGCCGCCATGGCGACGAATCCGCCCATCGACCTTTCCGGGGACCTCACGGTCTTCGAATACCCGACCTACGTGCGCTACAGCGAATGCGGGCACCGGGGCCTCATGACCCTGCCCGCGCTCGTCGACGCGTTCCAGGACTGCAGCACCTTCCAGTCGGAGGCGCTCGGGGTGGGCATGGCCTGGCTCCGGCATGAGCAGCGCGCCTGGGTCCTCACCCACTGGCACATCGTCATAGACCGCTACCCCTCGCTGTGCGAATCGATCACGGTGGGTACGCGCGCCGCCCGGTTCCGCGGGTTCACCGCGAAGCGCAACTTCTACCTGCGCGACGAGTCGGGCACCATGATCGCCCGCGCCGACTCGTCATGGGCGTTCATCGACCTCGAGACCGGGAGGCCGACGCGGCCGGGACCCGAGCACGTCGAACCATACGGGGTGCACGATCCCCTGGAGATGCCCGAGGAGCCCCGTCGCGTGAAGCTGCCCGATGGGCTCGAGCCCTGCGACCCCGTCCCCGTGCGGCGCGGGCTCATCGACACCAACGAGCACGTCAACAACTGCCGCTACATACAGATCGCGCTGGAGGCCCTGCCCTACGAGGTCGCCCCGCGCCGCGCGCGCGTGGATTACCACCGCGCCGCGGTCCTCGGGGACACCGTGCACCCGCGCGTCGCCCGCGACGGCGGCGTCATCGCCGCGTCCCTGGAAGATGCCGCGGGCTCGCCCTTCGCCGTGGTGGAGCTGACCCTGTAGGAGGACCCGCCGCATGGCGGGCGGATGGAGGGAGAGGTATGGACGGCCGCCCGAACGTAGTGTTCGACATGGGCAACGTGCTCATGACCTTCGACGGGCCGTATTTCGCCCGGTGCTTCACCGACTCCGACGACGACGCGCGCCTGCTCCATGCCGCGCTGTTCGGCAGGCCGGAATGGGCCCTGCTCGACGCGGGCGCGATCGGCCACGACACCATGCGGCGCGTCGCGGAGGCGCACCTGCCCCTTCGGCTGCATGCGGCGCTGCACGCGTGCCTCGAGCACTGGCCGGAGCGATCGGAGCCCATCATCCCCGTCTGCGACCTCGTCGCCCGCCTCAAACGCGCCGGCGCGGGCGCCTACCTGCTCTCGAACGCCTCGACCCGCATCGACCTGCAGCTCGCCGGCTGCCCCGCCTACCCGCTCATGGACGGCCGGGTGGTCTCCGGGTTCGAGCGGGTCATGAAGCCGGACCCGGCGATCTACCTGCTGCTCTGCGGACGCTACGGCCTCGACCCGGCCCGCTGCCTGTTCGTGGACGACAACGCGGACAACTGCCGCGGCGCCGAGGTCGCGGGGATGCGCGCGCACCGGTTCGACGGGGACGCCGCCGCGCTCAAGGACGCCGTCGAGGCGTTCCTGGGCGCATGGGGCATGGGCCTGCGCTAGACCGCCGCGGCCCCGAGCCCGAAACACGGCGCGCTGAGCCCGGCGCGCGAGGGGGGGGGACGCCCTGAGCCCGGCGGCAGGGTGCCGCCCAGAACCCCGCGCCGGGCGGACCCTCCCCACGGGCTCCGCCCCCGCGCGACAGGGCTCAGCGCGCGGCGCGGACCTCCGCCGCGGCGTCCACGAAGGAGCGCCAGAGGTTGAAGTCGGTGGGCAGCGTGCGCCAGGTGTACTCCGGATGCCACTGGACGCCCAGGCAGAACCGCTCGGAGGGCACCTCGATGCCCTCGGGGACCCCGTCGGTGGCGCGGGCCACGAGCTCGACCCCCTCCCCCAGCCGGTCGACGCAGCAGTGGTGGCTGGAGTTCGCCTGGACCTGCGTGAACCCGCCGAGCGCGCGCTCGAGCAGCGAGCCCGCCCTCACCTCCACGGGATGGGCGGGGTCGGACAGGATGGGGCGGTGGCGCCACAGCGCCATCCCGTCGACCGGCTCGAAGGACGGCACGTCCATGCACAGGCTCCCGCCGAGCGCGACGTTCAGGATCTGGGCGCCGCGGCAGGTGGCGAAGATGGGCCGGTGGGCCGCGAGCGCCGCCTTGATGAGGCGGGCCTCGAACGCGTCGCGCTCAGGGCACAGCAGGGCCTCGTCGTAGGGGGAGTCGTCTCCCCACAGCGCGGGGCTCACGTCCTGGCCGCCGGGCAGGGCGATGCCGTCGGCCATCTCGACCATGCGCGCGATGAGCCCCTCGTCCTCGGTCAGCGGGGCCATGAGCGGCAGGCCGCCCGCAGCGAGGATCGCATCGAGGAACACGGTCGCGGCGGTCTCCTCGGGCGCGAGCTTCTCGGGCATCTTGAGGCAGGGCTGGCAGTCCTCCAGGCGCGGGGCGACGAGGATCACGGGCCGCTCAGAGGCGGCAGCGGGTACGTATTCGGGTTCTTGCGCCATGGGGCATCCACCTTGCTTCTCTCATGGGTATCCGCGCGCCCGCGCCCGGATGCGGGCGCGGGCGCGCGACGGATGAACGGGACGGGGCGCTCGCGCCCCGCAGGGGGTCAGTGCCCCCGGATCGAGTCCAGGAAGTCGCGGGCGCGCTGGGTCCGCGGATGGTCGAAGAAGGCGTCGGGCGCCCCCTCCTCGACGATCTGGCCGTCGGCCATGAACACCACGCGGTCGGCGACGCGGCGCGCGAAGTTCATCTCGTGCGTGACGATGACCATGGTCATGCCGCCGCGCGCGAGCTCGACCATGACATCGAGCACCTCGTTGATCATCTCGGGGTCGAGCGCGCTCGTCGGCTCGTCGAACAGCATCGCCTTGGGGTGCATCGCGAGCGACCGGGCGATGGCCACGCGCTGCTGCTGCCGGCCGGACAGCTGGGCGGGCACCTTGTCGGCCTGCTCCGCCACGCCCACGCGCTCGAGCAGCTCCATGGCGCGGGCGCGGGCCTCGGCCTTGTCCATCCCCAGGACGTCGACGGGTCCGAGCGTCACGTTCTCGAGGATGGTCTTGTGGGCGAACAGGTTGAAGCTCTGGAACACCATGCCGAGCTCGGCGCGCATCGCCGCGAGCTCGCGCCCCTCGAGCGGCAGGGGCTTGCCCTCGATGAGCACCTCGCCCGAGTCGATGGTCTCGAGGCGGTTGATGGTCCGGCACAGCGTCGACTTGCCGGAGCCGGACGGGCCGATGACCACGAGCACCTCGCCGCGCGCCACCGCGAGGTTGATGTCGCGCAGGACGTGCAGGTCCCCGAAGTGCTTGTCGACGTGGCGCAGCTCGATGACGGGCACATCGCCGGTACGGTCGGATGTCATGGTTCTCCCCTCTCGCAGGCGCGATGGCTAGCGGATGATCTTGACGCCCATGCGCTCGGCGACGAAGCCGGACAGCTTGTTGATGGCGTAGTTGAGCAGGATGTAGACGATGGCGACGGTGAAGTACATGGAGACGAGCGCATCGTAGTTGGTGATGAGGACGCGCGCGTTCTGCATGAGGTCGGGGTAGCTCACCACGTAGGCGACCGTGGTGTCCTTCACGACGACCACGAGCTGCGAGATCAGCGAGGGGATCACGAAGCGGACGGCCTGGGGCAGCACGATCTTGAACATGATGCGCCCGCGCCGCATGCCGAGGGACAGGGCGGCCTCGACCTGGCCGCGCGGGACGGCGTTCACGCCGGCGCGGAGGACCTCGGCGAGCACGCCGGAGGCGGCCAGCGTCACCGGGAGCGTGAGCATCCAGAAGGAGGACAGCCTGATGCCGTACTGCGGGACCGCGAGGAAGAAGAAGTAGATGAGCAGCAGGCTCGGCACGCCGCGGAAGAAGTCGGTGACGACGCGGCAGAGCGCCGAGAGCGGGCGGATGCCGCTCGTGCGGCCGAGCATCAGGACGAGGCCGAGCAGCAGGGACAGGACGCCCGCGGTCAGCGCGACGCTCACCGTGCCGCGGAACCCCTGGAGCAGGTAGCGCCAGGTGGTGGGCTGCGCGAGAAAGGTCCAGTAGCGCGGGGCGAGCTGGCCGGTCACGTAGAACTGCCGGATCACGAGGCCGATGCCGATGATCACGAGGATGCCCGTGACCACCGTCCCCGCCACCATCAGGCGGCGGGTGCGGGGGCCGGGGGCCTCGTAGAGCGCATCGCGGATGCTGGTGGGACGTGCGGGCGCGCTCATCTCAAGATCCTCACCTTCTTGTCCAGGCGGTTGCCGACCAGGCTGATGACCGCCGCCGTCCCCACGTAGCCGAGCGCCGCGATGAGGAACGCGAGCACGCCACCGGTGGAACGGGTGTTGATATAGGACACGATGCCCGTGAGCTCCTCGGGGTTCATGGGGACCTGGGAGCCCAGGGCGGTGGTGAGCATCACGGCGATCAGGAGGTTCGTCATGGGCAGGACCGCCGAGCGGAGCGCCTGGGGGATGACGATCTTCGAGATGATCTGCGTGAAGGTGAGCCCGAGCGAGCGGGCCGCCTCGATCTGCCCCACGCCGATCGTGTTGATGCCGCTCATGAAGTTCTCGGAGCCGAACGCCGAGGCCATGAGCACCGTCGTCACGATCACGCAGGTGGTGTAGTCGAGCACGACGCGCAGGTTGGGCAGGGCGTACACCACGATGACGAGCAGCGCCACGCCCGGGATGTTGCGGAACACCTGGACGTAGAAGTCGCCCGCGAGCCGCAGGGGCTTCAGGGGCGACACGCGCATCACCGTGATGGCGACGGACAGCACCATCACGAAGGCGAACGAGACGGCCGTCATCCACCAGGTGGTGACGAGCGCCGAGAGGTAGTCACCCCCGTAGGTTGAGAGGAGCTCGGAGATTCCCATGCAGCCTCCTTAACGGGCGCGGGGCCCGCGCGCGACGGCGCCGGCCCCACGGCAACCTGACCTATCCCCCGCCGCCGGCGGCGACGGGATGGAGACGGGCGCCTACGCGCCGATCGCCGGCGGCTCGGGGGCCGTCTCGACCTCGGCGCGGTCGCCGATGCAGACCTTCCACAGCTCGGACCAGGTGCCGTCCTCCTCGATGGAGGCCAGCCAGGTGTTCACGAACTCGACGCCGTCGGAGTCGAGCGGCAGGCCGATGCCGTAGGCGTCGACCGGGCCGAACTCCTCGCCCGCCAGGCGGTACACGCCGGGCTCGCGGGTCATGGAGCCCATCTGCATGGCGGTGTCGATCACATAGGCGTCGACGCGGCCCTGCTTGAGCGCGGTGCGCGCCTCCTCATCGGTGGAGAACTCCTGGATGGTCGCCTCGGGGGCGTACTCCTCGAGGACCGACGGGCCGGTGGAGCCGGACTGGGCGGCGACGTTTTTGCCCGCGAGGTCGTCGACCCCGTTGATGTCGGAGTTGTCGGCCATCACCAGGATGGACTGCTGGGTGGTGTAGTACGGGCCGGCGAAGGAGATGATCTCCTTGCGCTCGTCGGTGATGGAGTAGGTGGCGAACACGGCGTCGACCTGGTCGTTGGTGAGGACGCTCTCACGCGTGTCGGAGGTCACCTGGGTGAGCTCGTAGGCGTTCTCGTCTCCCAGGATGTAGCGGGCGAGCATCTGGAAGAGGCCGGCGTCGAAGCCGCGGACCTTGTTGTCCTTCTCGTTCATGAGGCAGAACAGCAGGGAGGTCTGGACGCCGCCGACGCGCATGCTGCCGGCGTCGCGGATCTTGGACGCCCAGGCGCTCGCCTCGACGACGGCGTCGTCGGCGACGGGCGCTGAGGCCACGAGCTCGTCGTAGGCGGCGGCGTCGATCTGCGCCTCCTGCGCGTCGTCGGAGGAGGAGCCTGCGTCGCCGGAGCCCTCGGGCGCGGGGGCGGGCTCGTCGCTGCAGCCGGAGAGGCCGAAGGCCGCGACGGCGCCTGCGGCGCCCAGGCCGAGCAGCGCGTGACGGCGGTCGAGCAGGAGCTCGGGGCGCGGGGTGTTGTTGGACATGGTGCATCCTTTCGTCTATGCGCGCAGCATCGCACTAAAGCATATGCTGGACAAACGCGTTGAACGATATTCTAAGGCTAAATCATACCCGTTCGCTCATGATTTGAAACAAACTTGGGGATCCCGACGCGAGCGGGCGCCGCGCGGGAACGTCCCGCCCGGCGCCCGCACGGCGCGCGGCCCCGCCCTAGGACGGCTCGCCCCGGAAGGGGCCGCCCGGGATCAGTCCTGCTCGCCCGTGTCGGCGAACTGGGAGTTGTAGAGCTCGGCGTAGAAGCCGTCCTGCGCGAGCAGCTCCTCGTGGGTGCCCGACTCGACGATGTCGCCGTCGCGCAGCACCAGGATCTTGTCCGCGTTGCGGATCGTGGAGAGGCGGTGCGCGATGACGAAGCTCGTACGGCCCTGCATGAGGGCGTCCATGGCGCGCTGGATGCGCTCCTCGGTGCGCGTGTCCACGTTCGAGGTCGCCTCGTCCAGGATGAGGATCGGGCGGTCGGCGATGAAGGCGCGCGCGATGGTGAGCAGCTGCCGCTGCCCCTGGCTCACGTTGGAGGCGTCCTCGTTCAGCTCGAAGTCGTACCCGCCGGGCAGCGTGCGGATGAAGTGGTCGGCGAGCGCGGCGCGGGCGGCGGCGCGGACCTCGTCGCCCGTGGCGTCGGCGCGCCCGTACCGGATGTTCTCCATGATCGAGCCCTGGAACAGCCACGTGTCCTGCAGCACCATGGCGAAGCCGGCGCGCAGGTCGTCGCGGGCGTAGTCGCGCACGTCGACGCCGTCGACGCGCACCGAGCCCGCGTTGACGTCGTAGAAGCGCATGAGCAGCTTCATGAGGGTCGTCTTGCCGGCGCCCGTGGGGCCGACGATGGCGACCGTCTGGCCGGGCTCGACCCGGCAGCTGAAGTCGTGGATCACGGTCTTGTTGGGCACGTACCCGAACCGGACGCGGTCGAACTCGACCGCGCCGCGGCCGCGGGCAGGGAGCTCGGGCGTCACGGCGTCGGGCGTCTCCTCGGGCTCGGCGAGGAACTCGAAGACGCGCTCGGCGGCGGCGGACAGCATCTGCAGCATGTTGGACACCTGCGTGAGCTGGGTGATGGGCTGGGTGAAGTTGCGCACGTACTGCATGAACGCCTGGATGTCGCCCACGGAGATGGAGCCCGCGACGGCGAGGAACGCGCCGAAGGACACCACGGCGACATAGGCGAGGTTCGCCACGAAGTTCATGATCGGCTGCATGAGGCCCGAGAGGAACTGCGAGCGCCAGCCGGCCTGGTAGAGCAGGTCGTTGTCGGCGTCGAAATCGGCCACGGCGCGCTGCTCGCGGTTGAACACCTTGATGACGTTCTGCCCGGAGAAGCTCTCCTCGATGGTGCCGTCGACCCGGCCGAGCAGCGCCTGCTGCTGGCGGAAGTAGCGCTGGGAGGTGCGCACGACGAGCACGATGAGCACGAGCGAGACCGGGATCGTGAGGAAGGTGAGGCCGGCGAGCGCGACGGAGACCGACAGCATCATGACCGTCACGCCGATGATCTGCGTGATGGAGGTGATGAGCTGGGTGACGCACTGGTTGAGCGACTGGCCGACGGTGTCGACGTCGTTGGTGATGCGCGACAGCACGTCGCCGACCGCGTTGCGCTCGAAGTAGGCGAGCGGCATGCGGTCGATCTTCTCCACGATCTCGCGGCGCATGCGGTAGCACACGCGCTGCGTGACCCCGGTCATGAGCCAGCCCTGGCAGAAGTTGAAGGCCGCGGAGGTGAGGTAGAGGCACAGCAGGCCGGCCAGGATGTACCCGATCCCGGCGAAGTCGATCGAGCCGGTGCCCATGACCTTGGCGGTGATGCCCTCGAACAGCTTGGTGGTCGCCTGGCCCAGGATGCGCGGGCCCACGACGTTGAAGACGACCGAGGCGATGGCGCAGACGAGCGCGATGACGAGCGCGATGCGCTCATGGGCGAGGTAGGCGACCAGCTGCTTGAGCGTGCCCGAGAAGTCGCGGGCGCGCTCAGAGGCGGGGCCGCGGTGCGCGGGACCTGGCATCAGCGCTCACCTCCTTCCTGAAGGGAGCCGGGTGCGGGGGCTTCCTCCCCGTCGAGCCCCAGCTCGGATGCGGACAGCTGGCTCTTGGCGATCTCCAGGTACTCGGGGCAGCTGCGGAGCAGCTCGGCATGGGTGCCGCGCCCGACGATGCGCCCGTCGTCGAGGACCAGGATCTCGTCGGCGTGCATGATGGTGGCGATGCGCTGCGCCACGATGACCACCGCGGCGTCGGAGCACTCGCGCGCGATCCGGGCGCGCAGGTCGGCGTCGGTCTTGTAGTCGAGCGCCGAGAACGAGTCGTCGAACACGAGGACCTTCGGGCGGATCGCCAGCGCGCGGGCGATGGACAGGCGCTGGTTCTGGCCGCCGGAGACGTTCGACCCGCCTTGGGAGATGCGGCTCGCGTAGCCCTCGGGCTTCGCCTCGATGAACTCAGCGGCCTGGGCGATGCCCGCGGCGCGCTCCATGTCGGCGTCGCTCATCGACTCGTCCCCGTACTTGATGTTGCTCTCGATGGTCCCCGAGAACAGCATGCGCTTCTGCGGGACGTAGCCGATGGCGCGGCGCAGCTCGGCGAGGTCGATGTCGCGGATGTCGACGCCGTCGAGGGTGACGGAGCCCTGCGTGACGTCGTACAGGCGCGGGATGAGCTGGACGAGGGTCGACTTGCCGCAGCCGGTGGAGCCGATGATGGCCGTGGTGCGCCCGGGCTCGGCGGTGAAGCTGATGTGCTCGAGCGTCGGGCAGTCGGCATCCGGGTAGGAGAAGGTGACGTCGTTGAACGAGACGGCGCCGCGCCACCCCTCCCCGCGCTCGCGCGTCACGCGCCGCTCGGGCTCGGGGTCGGAGATGGAGGTCCGCGTGTCGAGCACCTCCTGCACGCGCTCGGCGGCGACGCCCGCGCGCGGCAGCATGACCGAGATCATGGTGAGGATCATGAAGGACATGATGACCTGCATGACGTAGCTGATGTAGGCCATGAGGGTGCCCACCTGCAGCCCGCCGGTGTCGACGCCCTGGGCGCCGAACCACACGATGGCGACCGTGGTGCCGTTCATCACGATGAGCATGATGGGCATGAGCAGGGCCATGCAGCGGTTGGTGAAGATGTAGGTCGAGGTCAGCTCGCGGTTCGCCTGGTCGTAGCGGCGCTCCTCGTGCTCCTGGCGGCCGAACGCGCGGATGGGCATGATGCCGGTGATGATCTCGCGCGCGAGCAGGTTGTTGCGGTCGACGAGCTTCTGCATGATGCGGAACTTGGGCATGGTGACGCCCATGAGCACGCCGATGGCGATCGCGATGGCCGCGATGGCGACCACGAGGATCCATTCCATACCGGTCGGCGTGGCGAGCACGCGCACGACCGCGCCGATGCCCATGCACGGCGCGAACAGCACGATGCGCAGGCACATGACGCAGATCATCTGGATCTGCTGGATGTCGTTGGTCGCGCGCGTGATGAGCGAGGCGCTCGAGAAGCGGTTCATCTCGGCCGGCGAATAGTCCAGGACCCGCTCGTAGAGCTGATGGCGCAGGTCGCGACCGATCGCCGCGGAGGTGCGGCTCGCGTTCAGCGCGGCCAGGATCGCGCACAGGGCGGATGCGAGCGCGAGCCCGAGCATCGACAGCCCCTGGCTCCACAGGTAGCCGCTCTGGACGGCGGTGAGGTCGACCCCCGCGTCCTCGTAGGCGCGCTCGACGTAGGCGATGGCGCGCGACCGGACGACGGTGTCGGCGTTGTCCCCCAGCGAGTCGACCAGCGCCTCGCGCGAGGCGACGAGGTCGTCACGGCCGATCAGACCGGCCTCGACGAGCCACCGGATGTCGGAGGTCTCGACGGTGTCCCCCATCGCGGCCTCTATCCGCTCGCGGGCGGCCGCCTGGGCCTCCCCCGATGCGCCCGAAGCCGCCGAGGCGCCGGATGCATCGATGAACCGGTCGAGCGAGACCCCCTGGTCGAACTGGTATGCGAGCATCTCCGCCTCGCCCATGGGGTCCTCGAGCTCGGCGCGCGCCGAGGCGTCCCCCGTGAAGGTGCGGACGCCCCTCGTGTCGGGCTCGCTGAAGCTCGCCTCGACGCGGTCGGTCTCCGCGGTATCGAGGAACAGCTCGATGTCGGACAGGTCGTCCGCACGGATCGTGTCGGGGACCGCGCTGTCGATGCCGCCCTGGCTGATGCCCACGTCGACGATGTCGCTCATGATCTGCGGGAGCATGAGCTCGAAGTTCGCCTGTGCGAACAGGAGAACCAGCGCGATCAGAAAGCTGAGCTTGTGGTGTTTCAGGAAACTGAAGATCTTCACGCCCGGTTACCCTCCCCCTTCTTCCGGATGCCTTCAGATGCGAGCCGCGCACCCGGAGCGGATGCCCGGGCGCGCGGCGCGAACCATTATTCCCATGCGATCGGACGAGCGGAGGTCCAGACGGCCGAAGCCACTCTCCTCCATAAGAAGGCGACAACTTAGGCACCTTATTATTTAGTGGGCGCATCGGCTCGCCGTGGCCCCGGGACACGCTTCTTGGGGACGGGCGGCCCGCTCGGGACGGAAAAGAAAAGGCGCCCCGGAGGGCGCCTGAGCGTTCGTTGTGTACCGTTGACCCGGTTCACGCGTTGTTTGCCGCAAGGAAAATTAGGAGCGGGCCACCTTGCCGGACTTGAGGCAGTTGGTGCACACGTTCATCTTGCGACGGTGACCGTCGACGACGACGTAGACGCGCTGGATGTTGGGACGGAACTTGCGGATGGCGACGCGGTGGGAGTGGCTGATGGAACGCCCTGCCACGGGGTGCTTACCGCAGATTTCGCAAACTTTAGACATGTCGTAACCCTCCTTGGGCGGCGGAACTCGAAGCCGCGTGAACAAACAGCATTGCACTATATCACAGAACGTCGAAGCTATGCGAAATCCACACATGCGCCCCGAGAAGTCGGGACGGCGGCCGGTCCGATCCCCGATGGGCACGCCCCGTATACATGATATCAGCGGATCGCCGCCCGTGAATCCCGCGCAAACGCGGACGGGCGGCACGGCGATGGAGGGGACCGTCCTTCCGGTCATGCCGCTTGCCCCGATGCGTTCACAGACCATGGCAAAATGCAAGCCGCTCAATATTGAAGCGTTTCACATTTCGAGAGCGTAGCAATTGAATGATTCATACTCGACAACCCTCTTACGTGCCGCTTTCAAAAACCTACCCACTTTGTTCCTGCATGTTTGTCTTCACAGGTCTGTCATGATTTCGTCAATTTTCTGCTATTGAAGCGTTTCATTAGTACCGTTTGCGGCAAACTATCCTACAAGCGCCCCGCGCGCGTGGGGTGTCCATACAATGGGCACCATAGGCAGGCACCGATGAAAAGGAGCTCAGCATGGCAAAAAAGCCAACGGTCGAAGCCGCCCCCGCAATCGTAGACTCGATCGAGGCCTTCGAGGCAAAGCTCGCGAGCATGCGAGAGGCCCAGAAGGTCTTCGCCACCTTCACCCAGGAGCAGGTGGACAAGATCTTCTATGAGGCGGCCATGGCAGCCAACAAGCAGCGCATCCCGCTCGCCAAGATGGCGGTCGAGGAGACCAAGCGCGGCGTGCTGGAGGACAAGGTCATCAAGAACCACTACGCAGCCGAGTACATCTACAACGCCTACAAGAACACCAAGACCTGCGGCGTGATCGAGCGCGACGAGGCCTACGGCATCACCAAGGTCGCCGAGCCCATCGGCGTGGTCGGCGCGGTCATCCCCACCACCAACCCCACGTCCACCGCGATCTTCAAGTGCCTCATCTGCCTGAAGACCCGCAACGCCATCATCATCTCCCCGCACCCCGCCGCGGCCCAGTGCACCATCGCCGCCGCCAAGGTCGTGCTCGACGCCGCCGTCAAGGCCGGCGCCCCCGAGGGCATCATCGGCTGGGTCGACAAGCCGACCCTCGAGCTCACCAGCCGCCTCATGAGCGACGTGGACATCATCCTGGCCACCGGAGGCCCCGGCATGGTCAAGTCCGCCTACTCCTCGGGCAAGCCCGCCCTGGGCGTCGGCGCCGGCAACACCCCCGTCGTCATCGACGAGACCGCCGACATCCTGAACGCGGTCAACTCCATCATCCACTCTAAGACCTTCGACAACGGCATGATCTGCGCGTCCGAGCAGTCCGTCACCGCGCTGGACTCCGTGTACGACCAGGTGAAGGCCGAGTTCGAGCGCCGCGGCTGCTACTTCGTCAAGAAGGGCAAGGAGCTCGAGGCCCTGCGCGATACCATGTTCAAGAACGGCGCGCTCGACCACCGCATCCCCGGCATGCCCGCCGCCAAGATCGCCGAGCTCGCCGGCATCTCCGTGCCGCCCAAGACCAAGATCCTGATCGCCGAGGTCACCTCCACCGACCCCGCGACCGAGGAGTTCAGCCACGAGAAGCTCTCCCCCGTCCTGGCCATGTACCACGCCAAGACGTTCCAGGAGGCCGTCGACAAGGCCGAGCACCTCGTGCTCGCCGGCGGCCCGGGCCACACCGCGTCCCTCTACGTGCACCCCGCCGAGAAGGAGAAGATCGCGCTGTTCGAGGACACCATGAAGGCGTGCCGCATCGTGATCAACACCCCGTCCTCCCAGGGCGGCATCGGCGACCTGTACAACTTCGGCATGAAGCCGTCCCTCACGCTGGGCTGCGGCTCCTGGGGTGGCAACTCCGTCTCCGAGAACGTTGGGGTGAAGCACTTGCTCAACATCAAGACCGTGGCCGAGCGCCGCGAGAACATGCTCTGGTTCAGGGCTCCCGAGAAGATCTACTTCAAGAAGGGCTGCACGCCCGTCGCCCTCGACGAGCTCGGCCGCGTCATGGGCAAGAAGCGCGCCTTCATCGTGACCGACTCCTTCCTCTACAAGAACGGCAACTGCCGCGCCATCGAGGCCAAGCTCGATGAGATGGGCGTCGCGCACGATGCGTTCTACGACATCTGCCCCGACCCGCGCCTGCAGGACGCCCAGAAGGGCGCCGAGCGCATGCGCCTGTTCGAGCCCGACGTCATCATCGCCGTCGGCGGCGGCTCCGCGATGGACGCCGGCAAGATCATGTGGCTCATGTACGAGCACCCCGAGGTCAACTTCGAGGACGCCGCCATGGACTTCATGGATATCCGCAAGCGCGTCTTCACCTTCCCCAAGCTCGGTGAGAAGGCCTACTTCGTCGCCGTCCCGACCTCCTCGGGCACCGGCTCCGAGGTGACGCCGTTCGCCATCATCACCGACGCCGAGACCGGCATCAAGTGGCCGATCACCGACTACGCCCTCATGCCGAACATGGCCATCGTCGACGTCGACAACGCCATGACCGCCCCGAAGGGCCTCACCTGCGCCTCCGGTATCGACGTCATGACCCACGCCATCGAGTCCTACGTCTCGATCATGAGCTCCGACTACACGCGCGGCCTGTCCATGCGCGCCGCCAAGCTCGTGTTCGAGAACCTGCCGGCGGCCTACGAGAAGGGCGCCGACGACCCGCACGCCCGCGAGGAGATGCACAACGCCTCCTGCCTCGCCGGCATGGCCTTCGCCAACGCGTTCCTGGGCGTCAACCACTCCATGGCCCACAAGCTCGGCGCCTTCCATCACCTGCCCCACGGTCTGGCCAACGCCGTCATCCTCACCCGCGTCATGCGCTACAACGCCGCGGAGAAGCCCGTCAAGATGGGCACCTTCTCCCAGTACCAGTACCCGCACGCGCTCAAGGACTACGCCGACCTCGGCCGCTACTGCGGCTGCACCGGCGCCGACGACCGCGAGGTGTTCGAGAACTTCATCCAGAAGCTCGAGGACCTCATGGAGACCATCGGCATCAAGAAGACCATCGCCGAGTACGGCGTCGACGAGAAGTACTTCCTGGAGACCCTCGACGACATGACCGAGCAGGCCTTCAACGACCAGTGCACCGGCGCCAACCCGCGCTACCCGCTGATGAGCGAGATCCGCGAGCTCTACCTCGACGCGTACTACGGCCGCGAGCCGCAGAGCTACGAGGCGTAACGCCCGCTTTCGCTCCCCTCGTTTGCTGCCCGGGGCGCGCCGCTCACCGCGCCGAGCGCGCGGCGCGCCCCGGAGCCACTACAGTGGTGTCGACGCGATCTCCTCGCGCCGCACCCAGAAAGGAAGGTAACGCCATGATTCTTCCGGACACCAAGGTAGAGGTCGCCCGCCGCGGCAACAAGGTCGTCTACGACCTCGGCGACAAGATCGTCAAGGTCTTCAACGAGACGAAGCCCGTCTCCGACGTCTTCAACGAGGCCCTGAACCTCGCCCGCATCAACGAGTGCGGCATCCGCTCGCCCAAGGCCCTCGAGGTCGCCCAGGTCGACGAGGGCGGTTGGGCGCTCGTCACCACCAAGGTCCCCGGTGTCACGCTCGCCGAGAAGATGGCTGCCGAGCCCGCGCGCTTCTACGAGTACCTCGAGCAGTTCGTGGACCTGCAGATCGAGATCCACTCCTTCCGCTCGCCGCTGCTCAACCGCCAGCGCGACAAGTACGCCCGCATGATCAACCAGCTCGATCAGCTGAACGCCTCCACGCGCTACGACCTGCTCCAGCGCCTCGACGGCATGAAGATCGAGACCAACGTCTGCCACGGCGACTTCAACCCCTCCAACGTCATCGTCGGCGATGACGGCAAGCTCTACGTCTGCGACTGGGCGCACGCCACCCAGGGCGCCCCTGCGGCCGACGCAGCCATGACCTACCTGCTGTTCGCGCTCGAGGACAAGCAGCAGGCCGACGCCTACCTGGAGCTCTACTGCAACCGCGCCGACGAGCCCATCCAGATCGTCCGCAGCTACATGTCGATCGTCGCCGCCTCCGAGCTCGCGCGCAAGCGCGGCGGGGCCAACGACGAGTTCCTGATGAGCTGCATCGACGTGTTCGACTACCAGTAGGACACCGTCCCAGCGAGGGGCGGGGCATCCCACGCGGTCCGATCGCGCCTGCGGCCCTCAGAGGACCGCTCAGGATGTCACGCCCCTTCTGAGCGCCCCCACCGGATAGGCTCTGATGCATTGAGCATGAAGGCCGGCCCGCCTCGCGCGGGTCGGCCTTCGCTTGTTCGCAGGACGGCGGGGATACACAGCCCCCTCCCTTCTGTCCTCTGCGGGCTGATCGCGCCTTCGGCGCTCAGAAGCCCGCAGGGGACGGGAGGGAGGGGGCGGGTACCTACCTCGTGCGGCGGCCGCGCCGGGGCGGACGGGCCTGGAAATCGTCCTCCATGACGCGGTTGTAGACCGAGAGCACCTTGTAGAAGGCGTCCACCTCGGCCTCGGTGCACTCCCGCCGCAGCTCGGCGGTGGTGCGGGCGATGTCCTCGGTGTCATAGCGCTTATGGGCGCATCTCGCGGGCGTTGCCCTCCTTGCGGCTCTTGGTGAGCAGCCCCTCGCGCTCGAGATGGGTGATGACCTGGGACAGCGCGCTTTTGGTCTTGTGCCAGATCTGGGAGAGCTCGGTGATGGTCACATCGGGGTGGTCCTCGATGTAGGTGAGCGTGTGCACCTCGATCATCGTCAGCGGGATGCCCTGGCCGTAATCGTGCTCGGACAGGATGTAGCTGGTATACCCCATGACGAACTGGTAGTCCGACGTCTCCAAGACGACGGTCCTGCTGGCCGACATCGCAGATTTCGCCGCCGTGAACGAGGTCTACGCCGAGTTCTTCAGCGCCCCCTACCCCGCGCGCTCCTGCTTCCAGGTCGGCGCCCTCCCCATGGGCGCCAAGGTCGAGATCGAGGCCGTCTGCTGATCAAGGCCCCGACCGACCGTCGCACGCGACGCCGCATCACGAATACCGACATGCACGCCCCCGCCGCCCGCGCATCCGCAGGACGGCGGGGGCCTTGTCGTCAGGGGGCGGGCACAGCGCATGGGCCCCTCCCTCCCGTCCCCTGCGGGCTTCTGAGCGCCGAAGGCGCGATCAGCCCGCAGGGGACGGGAGGGAGGGGACGACGGGCTTTTGAGCGCCGCAGGGGACGGGAGAGCGGGACCGCAGGGAGGCCTACCGGAACGCCCAGCAGGCGATCGTGCCCTCGTGGCAGGCGATCGTCGGCGACGCCTCCTCGATCACGTTCGAGATGCCGAGGTCGGAGAGGAGCTCCACGCGCCGGCGGTCGAGCTCCCACCTGAAGCCGCGCTCGCTCACGACGGCCTCGCCGGACAGCGGGATGAAGGAGAACCGGGAGCCCACGGGGGCCTCGGGGCGCCAGGAGGACCCGCCGTGCAGGATGCGGCCGTCGAACCCGTCCTCGGCGAGCTCGACGCCGCCCTCCCAGCCGGCCAGGCGGCCGAGCACGCCGAGCAGGTGGTCGGGGTTGCCGCCCGAAAGGCAGGTGCAGACGAGGGCCGGGTCGCCCCAGCGCTCGCGCACCGCGCGCAGGACGAGGGAGAGGTCGGTGAAGTCCTTATGGGGGTCGTAGCGCTCCACGTCGAACGCCGCGCGCTCCCCCGCGTCGCAGGCGCGCTCCGCGGCCCTCACCGCCGCGGCGCCCTCGGCGCTCACCGAGTCCGCGTCCCCGCAGAACAGGTCGACCGGCACCCCCGCCGCACGGGCCGCATCGAGGCCGCGGTCGACCGCGACGACCGCGTCGGCGTCCCGCACGGCGCGGCGGACGGCGGATGCGCCCGACGGCTCCGGGGACCCGCCCACCACCGCGACGCGGCGCACGCGCGGCTCCCCCGCGCACGGGGACGGCACGGCTACTCCCCCTCCGTGAACGACAGGATGCGCTCGAGCGGGAGCTCGCTGAACTCGTCGACGAAGATCTCGCAGCGGGAGCGCACCACCTCGCGGTCGGCGCGCCCGTGCGGATCGTACACGCCGACGCGCCGGTAGCCCGCCGAGCCCGAGCTGGCGAGCCCGAACATCGCGTCCTCGAACACCCAGACGTCCCGGTGAGCGGGCACCTCGGACCCCGTCGCGGCGCAGAGCCGCTCGAGGGCGAGGTCGTACACGTCGGGGTGCTCCTTGGACGCACCGGCCTCGGCGGTGGTCACGAGCACGGGGAAGAACCCGTCGATGCCCAGCCGCACGAGAGCGCTGCGCACCAGGTCCTCGTCGGTCGAGGTCGCGATCGCCATGGGGATGCCCGCGGCGCGCGCCTGCTCCAGGAACCCCGCGACCCCCTCGCGAAGCGGGATCGTGTGCGCGTACCGGTCCGTCAGCATCCCGCGCAGCTCCGCGATGAGCGCCTCGGCGCTCTCGCCGATGCCGAGCTTCTCATGGTAGTAGGCGATCTCGTCGGGCAGCGCGAGGCTCTCGGTCGCGGCGAAGTCCTCGGGCGTCATGGAGATGCCGTAGCGGGCGACGAGCTCGGGGTAGATGGTGAGCCACATGCCCATGGAGTCGATCAGCGTGCCGTCGCAGTCGAAGATGAACGCGCGCGGCGCCGTGCGCTGGGTGTCCGACATACCGTGTCCTTCCTTTCACGAGTGGCGAGCCGAAACCGTCGGCACCGACCACTATAGAGGAACGGCAGGCCCCCTGTCCCGCGGGCGCCCCCCGCACATGCCGTACGCCGAATCGACGCCCCGCAACCCGCCCGCTGTGCTAGCCATCGCCCGGGACTGCCTTCAAGCTGGGACGACGCCGTCATCGCGCACCGGGTCCCGTGCCCGCGCGGGCGCCCCGCGGGCGCTCAACGGACAAAAGCGACCGCACTCCGCCTCCGCCTCCCCTGCTTGACCGCTCAAGTGGTAAATTATGGGCGTCGCTGTTTTTGCGAACCCACCCCCGGCGGCGGTGACCCCGCGCCGGATGCGGGGCGCATACGCGGCGATGTCGTATCCGATTCGGGCGACGACCGGTCGCCCATGTCGATTGGACGGACAAGTTGGACCGCACGCACGCTGAGACCGACACCACGGCGTCGGCCGCCCGCCAGAAGGACGACCCCTGCCTCATCATCACGGACGACGACATCCATCTGTTCGCCCAGGGCCGTTGGAACCGGAGCTGGGAGAAGATGGGCGCGCACCCCGACACGCAGAACGGCGTGGACGGCTGGCGCTTCTGCGTCTGGGCGCCCGAGGTCAGAAGCGTCCACGTGATCGGCGACTTCAACGGATGGGACGTCACCGCCGACCCGCTCACCGAGCTTGCCACCGGCGGGCTGTGGCAGGGCTTCGTCCCCGGCCTCTCCCAGGGCGACCTCTACAAGTACGTCATCGAGACCGATGACGGGACCCTGCTCTACAAGGCCGACCCCTACGGGTTCTGGAGCGAGAAGGTCCCCGGCACCGCGTCGCGCCTCATGGACATCACCGGCTACGAGTGGGGAGACGCCGCGTGGATGGAGCGCCGCCGCGAGGCCGACCACATGAAGAGCCCGCTCAACATCTACGAGGTCCATCTGGGGAGCTGGCGCAGGCACGGCGACCAGCCGCAGGGCGAGCCGCGCGAGGACGGCACCTATCCCGGCCCCATGGACCCCTTCCCCGCCCAGATCGGCGAGTACTACAGCTACGACGACCTCGCGGTCGAGCTCATCGACTACGTCCGCGACATGGGCTACACGCACATCGAGATCCTCCCCGTCCAGGAGCACCCCTTCGACGGCTCCTGGGGCTACCAGGGCACCGGCTACTTCGCCGCCACCGCCCGCTACGGGGAGCCCAAGCAGCTCATGCACCTCATCGACGCCGCCCACGCCGCGGGCATCGGCGTGATCTTGGACTGGGTCCCCGGCGGCTTCTGCGCCGACGCCCAGGGGCTCGCCACCTTCAACGGGCACATGCTCTACGAGCGCGAGATCCATCCCAACTGGGGCACGCACAAGTTCGACTTCGGCCGCGGCGAGGTCCGCAGCTTCCTCGTCTCCAACGTGCTGTTCTGGATCGAGCTGTTCCATGCCGACGGCATCCGCATGGACGGCGTGTCGAGCATGCTCTACCTCAACTTCGGTGTCGACGACCCGTCCCAGAAGAAGTTCAACAAGTACGGCGACGAGGGCGACCTCGACGCCATCGACTTCATCCGCCAGGTGAACACCACCGTCGAGCTTGCCTTCCCCGACGTCATGATGATGGCCGAGGAGTCCACCGCGTGGCCGCTCGTCACCTACCCGCCCGAGGACGGGGGCCTGGGCTTCAACTACAAGTGGGACATGGGCTGGATGAACGACACCCTCCACTACATGCAGACCGATTTCCCCTGGCGCCCGGGCAACCACAACCTGCTCACGTTCTCGATCATGTACGCGTTCTCCGAGAACTTCATCCTGCCGCTCTCGCACGACGAGGTCGTGCACGGCAAGTGCTCGCTCATCGGGCGCATGCCCGGCGACTGGTGGCGCCAGTTCGCCGGCCTGCGCACCCTGGCGTTCTACCAGATGACGCATCCCGGCGCGAAGCTCAACTTCATGGGCAACGAGATCGCCCAGTTCATCGAGTGGCGCTACTACGAGTCCATCCAGTGGTTCCTCACCGACCAGTACGAGACCCATGCGGGTCACCAGCGCTTCATCCGCGCCCTGAACCACCTGTACACCGAACAGCCGGCCCTCTACCAGCTCGGGTACGTCGAGAAGGGCTTCGAGTGGATCGACCCCGACAACGCCGAGCAGTCCATCGTCTCCTTCGTGCGCCACGGCGACGACCCCGATGACGACCTCGTCATCCTGATCAACTTCGACCCGGCGTACTACGAGACCTACCGCATCGGCGTCCCGCGCGAGGGCGACTACGTCGAGATCTTCAACTCCGATACCACGGACTTCGGCGGCTCGGGCAAGGGCAACGCCGGCACGCTCTCGAGCCATCCCGAGCCCGAGCACGGGTTCGAGGACTCCATCGAGCTCACCGTCCCGCCGCTCGCGGGCATCGTGCTCAAGCGCCGCGGCCCGAGCTCCTACAAGCCGCCCAAGCCCAAGAAGACCACCGCGCGCAAGACGACCGCCCGCAAGGCCTCTGCCGGCACGAAGGCGACGGGCGCCAAGAAGACCGCCGCTAAGGCGAAGGCGACCGCGTCCAAGACCACGAAGGCCGCCGCGACCAAGGCCGGGAAGCCGGCCGCGAAAAAGGCCTCCGGATCCGCGAAGACGACCGGCACCGCCAAGAGCACGACCAAGCGCACGTCCGCCGCGAAGGCGGACGGCGCCCCCACCTCATCCACCCGCACGGCTCCCGCCAAGGCAGCCGCGAGGAAGACCGCGAAGGCCGCGCACGGAGCGGCCGCCGCCAGAAAGGCCGATCCCGAGGCCTAAGCGCCCGGGACGGCGAACCGACCGCAAGGGAGACACCCGCATGCATAAGATCTTCGAGACCACCGATGAGTTCAAGCGCGACTACCGCACGATGCTCATGGCCGAGGTCGGCAAGGACATCGACGTCGCCAAGAACGGCGAGCGCTACCGCGCGCTGGCCAAGCTCATCGCGTCCCGTGCCAACCGCCAGTTCGCCGAGTCGGACTCCGAGAACGGCAAGAGCGACAAGAAGAAGGTCTACTACTTCTCGCTCGAGTTCCTCATGGGTCCGCTGCTCGACAACTACCTGCTGAACTACGGCGTCCGCGACGTCGTCGAGCAGGGCCTGTCCGAGATGGGCATCGACCTCGACGACCTCCTCGCCGAGGAGGGGGACCCGGGTCTGGGCAACGGCGGCCTGGGGCGCCTCGCCGCCTGCTTCCTCGACTCCATGGCCGCCGAGGGCATCCTGGGCTTCGGCAACGGCATGCGCTACCGCTACGGCCTGTTCAAGCAGGAGATCCGCGACGGCCGCCAGGTCGAGGTGACGGACAACTGGCTCGCCAAGGGCTATCCGTGGGAGACCCGCCACCCCGAGAGCCGCGTGCTCGTGCGCTTCGGGGGCGACGTCGTGCGCCACGAGGACCCCGACGGCACCTTCCACTTCGACGTGGTCGGCGGCGACCTCATCGAGGCGGTCCCCTACGACGTGCCCATCATCGGCTACGGCGGCAAGACCGTGAACCGCCTGCGCCTGTGGAGCGCCGAGCCGGCGGGCGCCGACTTCGACCTGGACGCCTTCAACGCGGGCGACTACGCCAAGGCCAACAAGTTCCGCACCGACGCCGAGGCGATCTCGGAGATCCTGTACCCCAACGACGCGGGCGAGCACGGCCGCATCCTGCGCCTCAAGCAGGAGTACCTCTTCGTCGCCGCGGGCGTCGCCTCCATCCTGCGCACCTTCAAGAACGACTACGGCACCTCCTCCTGGGAGCGCTTCCCCGACCTCGTCGCCATCCACACCAACGACACCCATCCCGCCATGTGCGGCGCGGAGCTCATGCGCCTGCTCATGGACCAGGAGGGGCTCGACTGGGACACCGCCTGGGACATCGTCACCCGCACGGTCTCCTACACCAACCACACCGTGCTGCCCGAGGCGCTCGAGAAGTGGCCGATCGACACCTTCCGCCACCTGCTGCCGCGCGTCTACATGATCATCGACGAGATCAACCGCCGCTACATGGAGTCCTTCCCGCGCGACATCGACGCTTGGCAGGACAAGCTGCGCAACACCGCCATCCTCTGGGACGGCCAGGTGCGCATGGCCAACCTCTCGGTCATCTGCAGCCACTCGGTCAACGGCGTGGCGCAGCTGCACACCGACATCCTGAAGCGCGAGACCCTGCACGACTTCTACGAGCTCGCGCCCGGGAAGTTCAACAACAAGACCAACGGCATCTCCCCGCGCCGCTTCCTGGGCAACGCCAACCCGTCGCTCTCCCGCCTCATCACCGGTAAGATCGGCGACGGCTGGCTGGTCGACGCCTCCGAGCTCAAGCGCCTGGAGGCCTGGGCCGATGACGGCGAGTTCCTGGACGCGCTCGCGCAGAGCAAGCGCGAGAACAAGGCGCGCCTCGCCGCGTACGTGAAGCGGACCTGCGACATCGAGCTGGACGTCGACTCCATCTTCGACGTCCAGGTCAAGCGCTTCCACGCCTACAAGCGCCAGCTGCTGAACATCTTCAAGGTCATGCACACCTACAACCGCATGATCGCCGACCCCGGCTACCGCCCGCACAAGACCTCGTTCATCTTCTCGGGCAAGGCGGCGAGCGCCTACACCTTCGCCAAGGAGGTCATCCGCCTCATCAACTCGGTGGCCGACGTGGTGAACTCCGACGAGCGCGTCAACGACGTCATCAAGGTCGCCTTCATCCCCAACTTCGCGGTCTCCAACGCGCAGCTCATCTACCCTGCCACCGACATCTCCGAGCAGATCTCCACGGCCGGCAAGGAGGCGTCGGGCACCTCGAACATGAAACTCATGATGAACGGCGCCATCACGCTCGGCACCCTCGACGGCGCCAACATCGAGATCGCCGAGCTCGCCGGGCTCGAGAACGAGAAGATCTTCGGCATGAAGGTCGACGAGGTCGAGGCCCTGCGGCATGGCAACTACTTCGCCTGGGACCTCGTCAACGCCGACCGCGAGGGCATCGGCCGGTGCATCGAGGAGCTCACCGACGGCACCTTCGGCCGCCTGTCGGGCAACTTCGAGTCCATCCAGGCCGAGCTCATGAACAACAACGACTACGACTTCGTGCTCGCCGACTTCGCCAGCTACGTGCAGGCGTGGGAGGAGCTCACGCAGGTCTACGACGACACGCGCACCTGGCAGCGCATGGCGCTCATGAACATCGCCAACTCCGGCCACTTCTCGTCCGACCGCACCATCCGCGAGTACCGCGACGAGATCTGGCACGCGTAAGGGGCGGCCGCTCGCGGTCCGTCGTCCGCCACGGACGGCGGACCGCTCGCATACAGGCAAGGCAGTATCCGAGACGTTTAGGCAATGAAGGAGAATTCGATGAGCAGAAAAGAATGCATCGCTATGCTCCTCGCAGGAGGACAAGGCAGCAGATTGGGGGCCCTCACATCCAAGATCGCCAAACCCGCGGTCAGCTTCGGCGGCAAGTACCGCATCATCGACTTCACGCTTTCGAACTGCGCCAACTCGGGCATCGACACGGTGGGCGTGCTGACCCAGTACCGCCCCTACCGCCTGCATGCCTACCTCGGCAGCGGATCGGCGTGGGACCTCGATGAGCGCGGCGGCGGCGTCTCCATCCTGCCCCCGTACGCCACCCAGGACGGCGGGGCCTGGTACGCCGGCACCGCCGACGCCGTCACCCAGAACCTGGACTACATCAAGGCGAACGACCCCGAGTACGTCCTGATCCTGTCCGGCGACGCCCTCTACCGCATGGACTACCGCAAGATGCTCGACAGCCACATCGAGAACGGCGCGGACCTGACCGTAGCCGTCATGCCGGTGCCCTGGGAGGACGCGAGCCGCTTCGGCATCCTCACCACCGACGACGAGGGGCGCATCGTCAAGTTCACCGAGAAGCCCGAGAAGCCCGACTCCAACCTGGCCTCCATGGGCATCTACATCTTCACCGCAGACTTCCTCATCAACGCCCTCGAGGAGGACGCGCTCGACCAGCGCTCCAGCCATGACTTCGGCGGGGACATCATCCCCAACGCGCTGGCTGCCGGCAAGCGCCTGTTCGTCCACGAGTTCCACGGGTACTGGAAGGACGTCGGCACGATCGCGAGCTACCACGAGACGAGCATGGGCCTTCTGGGCGCGAACCCCGAGTTCGACATCTACGAGAAGACCGCTCCGATCATGAGCAACGACACCACCCGCCCGCCGCACTACATCGGCCCGGACGGCCGCGTCGACGACTGCCTGGTCTCCAACGGCTGCGAGGTCTTCGGCACCGCCAAGCACTCCATCCTGTCCACCGACTGCGTCATCGAGGAGCGCGCCGTCGTCGAGGACTCCGTCCTGCTCCCCGGCTCGGTCGTGAAGAGCGGCGCCCATGTGGTCCGTGCGATCCTGGGCGAGAACGCCGTCGTCGAGGAGGGCGTCAAGCTCGGCAGCGTCGACACGCAGAGGGACACCGCCGTCGTCGGAAACGACGTCGTCATCGGGAAGGGGGAATGATCCGATGATCAACAACAAGGCCATCGGTTACATCACAGCCAACTACACCGCGATCGAGCAGGGCAAGCTGCTCGCCAGCCGCCCGCTTGCGTCCGTGCCGTTCATGGGGCGCTACCGCCTGATCGACTTCCCGCTGTCCAACATGGCCAACGCGGGCATCAGGACCGTCGGCCTCGTGATGCCGGGCAACTACCGCTCCATCATCGACCACGTGGGCCATGGCAAGGACTGGGGCCTCGACCGCAAGCGCGGCGGCCTGTTCCCCCTGCCGGGCAACCCCTACGGCTCTACCAAGACCGGCATGCGCTTCCTGCTGCGCGACATCATCTCCAACAAGACGCTGTTCCAGCGCGCCACCCAGCCCTACGTCGTGCTCATGGGTTCCAACATCATCTTCAACATGGACCTGAACGCCATCATCGACGCCCATGAGACCAGCGGCGCCGGCATCACCATGGTCTACGTCAAGACCGAGCGCGACCACGAGGACTGCAGCTCGCTCGTGATCGGCGACGCGGGCCGCGTGCAGAGCGTCAAGGAGGGCTGCCGCTACGGCGACAACAAGTTCCTCGACTGCTTCATCATCGGCCGCGAGCTGCTGCTCGAGATCATCGACCGCTACGCCACCGCGGACTACCTCGACATCTTCGAGGCCATCGCCTCCGACTTCGCCCGCATCGACGTGTGCAGCTACGAGTTCAAGGGCCTGGCCGTCGGCATGTTCAACGAGGGCACCTACTACCGCCGCAGCATGGAGATGCTCGACCCGCGCGTCTGCAACCAGCTGTTCATGAAGGACCGTCCGATCCTCACGAAGGCCCACGACGCCGCGCCGGCCAAGTACGCCTCCGGCTCGCTCGCCTGCAACTCCCGCATCTCCGCGGGCTGCGAGATCATGGGCACGGTGCGCAACTCCATCCTCTCGCGCGGGGTCGTCGTCGAGAGCGGCGCCAGCGTGATCAACAGCATCGTCATGCAGGGCTGCATCATCCGCAGCGGCGCCCGCGTCGAGAACGCCATCATCGACAAGAACAACGTGGTGCCCGCCAACACCGAGCTGCGCGGCACCCCGAGCGACATCCTCGTGGTGGGGAAGGCCCCCATCACCGAGTAACGGGCGCGTCCGTCCGGTTACAAAACCGACCCCCTCGCCCCACGGAGGCCGAACAGGGGTATCATGGAATCGCCGTCCGGCTGTCCGCCGGGCGGCGATTTCGCAAGACCGTGAGCTTAAACAGGAGAAGATTCCCATGGCTAAGAAACTGCAGATCGTGTTCGCGAGCGCGGAGGCCGCGCCCTTCGTGAAGACGGGCGGCCTGGGCGACGTCGCGGGCTCCCTGCCCGAGGCGCTCGTGCAGGCGGGCGCCGACGTCATCGTCATGGTGCCCAAGTACGCCACCATCGCCGACGAGTTCAAGGCCCAGATGGAGCACGTCGGCCAGTTCTACGTGCCCCTCGGATGGCGCAACGAGTACTGCGGCATGGAGCGCATCGTCCGCGACGGCGTGACCTATCTGTTCCTCGACAACGAGCACTACTTCAACCGCAGCTACCCCTACGGGTTCTTCGACGACGGCGAGCGCTTCGCGTTCTTCTCCAAGGCCGTCTGCGAGAGCCTGCAGTACCTGCCCGACGGCTTCATGTGCGACATCCTGCACTGCAACGACTGGCACACCGCGCTCGCACCCGTGTTCCTGCGCGAGTTCTACATGGACATGCCGCTGTACCGCAACGTGAAGACCGTGTTCTCCATCCATAACATCGCCTTCCAGGGGCAGTTCACCGACATGCTCCTCGGCGACGTGCTCGGCATGGCGCACATCGAGCCCGCCGTCCGCCAACTGCGCTGCGACGCCCGCTCCATCAACTACATGCAGGGCGCCCTCAACTACTCCGACGCCATCACCACCGTCTCTCCCACCTACTCCTGGGAGATCCGCACGCCCGAGTTCGGCGAGGGCCTCGACGGCGTCCTGCGCCGCCGCGAGAACGTCCTGTCCGGCATCCTGAACGGCCTCGACCTCAAGAGCAACGACCCCGCGACCGACTCGCGGGTCCACGCCAACTACTCGCGCGACGACCGCTCCGGCAAGGCCGCGTGCAAGGCCGCGCTCCAGGCGGAGCTTGGCCTCGAGGTCCGCGACGACCGCCCGCTCATGGCCATGGTCACGCGCCTCACCCGCCAGAAGGGCATGGACCTCGTCACCTACTCGCTCGACCGCATCCTCTCCGGCGGCGTGCAGGTCGCCGTGCTCGGCACCGGCGACGCCGAGTACGAGGAGGCCCTGCGCTACTTCGAGCGCACCTACCCCGGCTCGATGGCCGCGTGCATCGAGTTCGACCCGTACCTGTCCCAGCGCATGTACTCCGGCGCCGACATGTTCCTCATGCCGTCGCTGTTCGAGCCCTGCGGCCTGTCCCAGATGATCGCCATGCGCTACGGCACGCTGCCCATCGTGCGCGAGACCGGCGGCCTCAAGGACACCGTCATCCCCTACAACATGTTCACCGGCGAGGGCACGGGCTTCACGTTCACCCACTTCAACGGCGACGAGATGGGCGATGCCGTCTTCCGCGCCGCCCGCACCTTCTGGGATGACAAGGACGCCTGGAACAAGCTGATCGACAACGCCATGGACGCGGACTTCAGCTGGACGCGCTCCGCCGCCGCCTACATGGACGTCTACTACGGGCTGCACCCCGAGATGGAGCGCTACGTCCCTTTTGCGCCTGAGACGGCCGCCGAGCCGAAGGCCGACGAGACCGACGCCGCCCCCGTCGAGCCCGAGGCGGCATCCGACGAGGCCGCCGCTCCCGAGCAGGCGGCCGAGAAGCCCGCTGAGCCCGCGGTGAGCGCACCCGAGCCCGCGGCGCCGAAGGCCGAGGAGAAGCCGGCTGCGCCGAAGGCCGACGCCGAGCCCGCCCCCGAGCCGGAGCCGAAGGCCGAGGAGAAGCCGGCTGCCGATCCGGAGCCGAAGAAGACGACCACCCGCAAGACGACCAAGACGGCGACGAAGACCGCGGCGACCAAGACGACCGCCGCGAAGAAGCCGGCTGCCAAGAAGGCCCCCGCCACCAAGGCGGCGGCGACCAAGACGACCGCCGCGAAGACCACTGCCGCGAAGGCGACGACAACCAAGACGGCTGCCGCGAAGACGACGGCGACCAAGACGGCCGGGACCAAGGCGTCCACCGCCAAGACCGCGGCCGCGAAGGCCGCCCCCAAGGAGGACGCCGCGACCGCCGCGGCCGCCGAGGAGAAGCCGGCGACCGCGAAGACGACGAAGACGGCCGCGAAGGCCTCCACGGCGACGAAGGCCGCTGCCAAGCCCGCCGCGAAGACGACGGCCGCCAAGCGCACCGCGACCAAGACCGCGGCCGCCAAGCCCGCCTCCACCAAGACCGCTGCCGCGAAGACCGCGGCGGCCAAGGCGACGCCCGCGGAGAAGCCCGCATCCGACGAGCCCGCCGCCGTGCCGGCGACCAAGGCGACCGCCGCGAAGAAGCCCGCCGCGACCGAGCCCGCACCTGCCGCCCCGGAGGAGAAGGCGCCCAAGGCGACGAGCGTCTCCGCGGCCCGCAAGGCCCCCGCGCGCAAGAAGCGCTAGGACGGCCGAGCAAGATTCGCCCTCCGGACGGGGAGCCGAGCTCGCGCACGGCTCCCCGTCCCTTTTGCGCGCGCGTAACGCCCAAGAAGCGGCGCAACTACGTTAAACTGTACGTTTGGCGTTCACGCCGAATGAACCGACCCCCTATCGCGCAGCTGCGCGGTACGCATGCAAGGATTCCGCTATGAAGCTTCGACACAACAGCCGTCTGGCCCGATACCGGACCCCCTTCGGGGCCGTGACCGCCGGCACCGAGGTCACCTTGACCCTCGAGGTCGTCAAGGAGGACGCGGCGGGCATCGAATGCACCCTGCGCACCTGGATCGACGGGGTCGGCGAGCAGCTCTACCCCATGGCGGCCGACGGCTCGGGCGGCTACCGCGTCACCGTGAGCTGGAGCGATCCGAACATCGTGTGGTACAGCTTCATCGTCCGCACCACCGACGGCTTCGAGAGCCGCGTGGGCGCCCCCGAGGGCCATGTGGGCGGCGAGGGGGTCACCTACTACGACCGCGCCGACGTCCCCTCCTTCCAGATCACCGTCTACCGGCACCGCGCCCAGCGGCCGACATGGTACGAACGGGGCATCGTGTACCAGATCTTCCCCGACCGCTTCGCCCGCGACGACGACTGGCGGACCCGCGCCCTGGGGCGCCTCGCCCATCCGCGGAGGGGCTGCGAGCAGCACATCGTCGAGGACTGGGACACGCCCCCGGTCTACGACCGCGACGAGACGGGCGCCATCCGCAGCTGGGACTTCTACGGGGGCTCCCTGCGCGGCATCGAGGAGCACCTCCCCTACCTCTCCGAGATGGGCGTCACGGCGATCTACCTCAACCCCATCTTCGAGGCGGCGAGCAACCACCGCTACGATACGGCGGACTACATGCGCATCGACCAGCTCCTCGGCACCGAGGAGGACTTCCGGAGCCTGTGCTGGCACGCCCGCGCGCTCGGCATCTCCATCATCCTGGACGGCGTGTTCAACCACACCGGCTCGGATTCGGTCTACTTCAACGCGTTCGGCAACTACCCCGAGCCGGGCGCCTGGTCGGGCGACGAGGACTCCCTGTGGCGCGACGCCTTCCGCATCAACGACGACGGGACCTACGACTGCTGGTGGGGCGTGGGCAACATGCCCGCCGTCAACCAGGGCTCCGAGGCCATCAGCCGGCTCATCCTGGGACCAGACGGGGTCATCCGCCATTGGCTGCGCGCCGGGGCGAGCGGCTGGCGCCTCGATGTCGCCGACGAGCTCTCCGACGAGTTCCTCGCCGGCATCAAGGAGGCCGCGACGCGGGAGAAGCCCGATGCGCTCGTGCTCGGCGAGGTCTGGGAGGACGCGTCCAACAAGATCTCCTACGGCAGGCTCCGCCGCTACCTGCTGGGCGACGAGCTCGACTCGGCCATGAACTACCCCTTCCGCGACCTCGTGATCGGGCTGCTCACGGGCGAGGGGTCCGGCTACACCGCGCGCGACGCGGCCGAGGCCATCGAGAGCCTCGTCGAGAACTACCCGCCCGAGGCGCTCGACTGCGCGCTCAACCTGCTGGGGAGCCACGACCGCCCCCGCATCATCTCGGTGCTCGGCGGCCTTCCCGACATCGACGCCCTCCCCGAGCGGGAGCGCGGCACCTGGCGCCTCACCGACGAGCAGCTCGGGCTGGCGAAGGGCCGCTTCTGGCTCGCCGCCCTCATGCAGATGACCTTCAAGGGCGTGCCGTCCATCTACTACGGCGACGAGGCGGGCGTGCAGGGGCTCACCGACCCCGGCAACCGCGCGACCTTCCCCTGGGGCCACGAGGACCGTGACTTCTTCACCATGGTGCGCAACGCCTCGGCCCTGCGCCGCGCCCTCCCGCTGCTGACCTCCGCCCCGCTCGAGGCCGAGGCGCTCGACGACGACGTCCTCTCCTACACTCGCGACGGCGGGGAGGGCGAGAGCGCGACGGTCGTCGTCAACCGCAGCACGACCGAGCTCCGCACGGTGAGGATCCCCTTCCGCGGCGAGCGCGGCGTCGACGTCATCGGCGGCGCCGACCTCGTGCGCGGGGAGGACGGGACCGCGGAGCTCTCCCTGTGGCCGCTCGGCAGCGCCGTCGCCTACTTCCATGAGGCGGAGCGCCTCCAGAAGCCGCTCGAACGCGGCTGGGGCGTGGTGTGCCACATCACCTCCGTGCCCAACGAGGACGGCCGGCCGGGCACCCTCGGCGCACCGGCGCGCGCCTTCGTCGACCACCTCGCGGAGATGGGCGCGCGCTACTGGCAGGTGCTGCCCGTGAACCCCACCGATTCGTTCGGCTCGCCCTACGCGGGGCCCTCCGCGTTCGCCGGCAGCACCGACCTGCTCGAGGAGACGCCCCGCGAGCTCGAGGCGGCCTACGAGCGGTTCAAGTCCGACGGCGGCCAGAACTCCGCGGACTTCATCGCCTTCCAGGAGCGCAACGAGGTCTGGCTCGATCCCTACTGCGCCTTCATGGCCGTGCGCGACGCCTCGCGCGGGGCGAGCCGCCACCGCTGGCCGCGCGCCTACAGCCGCTACGACGTCCGCATCCTGGACGACGCCCGCTTCATCGACCGCGGCCGCTTCCACGCCTTCGCGCAGTACCGCTTCGACGCCGAATGGGCGGAGCTGCGCGCCTACGCGAACGCGCGCGGCATCGAGATCGTCGGCGACATCCCCATGTACGTCTCCGACGACTCCGCGGACGCCTGGAGCGAGCCCGCGATGTTCTCCCTGTCCGCGACGGGCAGGCCCACCGAGATCGCGGGCACCCCGCCCGACCGCTTCTCCGCCACCGGGCAGGTCTGGGGCAACCCCACCTACCGCTGGGACCGCATGCGCGAGAACGGCTACACCTGGTGGATCGAGCGCCTGCGCCGCTCGCTCGCGCTGTACGACCGCGTGCGCCTCGACCACTTCCTGGGGTTCCAGTCCTACTTCAACATCCCCGCGGGCAAGGAGGGAAGCGCCGGCCGCTGGCTCCCCGGACCGGGTATCGACCTGTTCCGCCGCGCCCACGAGGAGTTCGGACCCCTGCCGTTCATCGCGGAGGACCTGGGCTACCTCACGCCGGCCGTGCGCGCGCTGACCGCCTCCTGCGGCTTCCCCGGCATGGACGTGCTCGAGTTCGAGGACTACGACGTGCGCGGCGGCGTGAAGCCGGCGGCTGACAAGGTGGTCTACACCTCGACGCACGACACCTCGACGCTCCTGGGGTGGACGGGGGCGCGCTGGGGCGCCGACGCGACCGCCGAGGAGCGGGAGGGGCTCGCGGCCTCCATCATGCGCTCCGCGCTCGAATCGTCCGCGGACCTCGTCATGATGCCGTTGCAGGACGTGCTGATGCTCGGGGACGACGCCCGCATGAACGTCCCGGGGACCACCGAGGGCAACTGGTCGTGGCAGGCCGATGAGGCCGACGTCACCGCGGCCGTCGCGCGCATCCGGTCCCTTGTGGAGGAGACCGGCCGCCTCTGACCCGCCGGCCCGCGGCCCCTCCCGCCGCCGCGCCGATCCGGTGCGGCGGCGGTCTCATGCAGATTCGCCGTCGATGCGCCGGCGGCCGCGGGACCCGATGCGGATTCGGGTAGAGTATCGAGCGTATGACGAACGATGGGGCCGCGTGCGCGCGGCCGGGGACAAGGAGAGCTGAGATGGCACGTTACGACTACCGCTGCACCTCGTGCGGCACCGTCTTCGAGGTCGAGCACGGTATGACCGAGCGCCCTGCGGTGAGCTGCCCGGCTTGCGGCGGCGACGCCGAGAAGGTCTTCTCGCCGAGCGGCATCGAGTTCAAGGGCTCCGGGTTCTACAACACCGACCAGCGCGGGGGCTCCTCGAGCACCGCGGCGACCTCCGGGTCGTCCGAGCCCGCCGGCCACAGCTGCGAGAACTGCCCGCACAAGAACGACTAGCGACCGGCGATCGACAGAGCGCTCGAAGGCCGCCGCGCCGAGGGACCCCCTTCGGCGCGGCGGCCTTCGCATGGACCGGGTCGGCGCGGCGCCGGGAGGCGCGGGCGCATCCCGTCGGGCACCTTGTCGCGGGCCGGACGGCGGAGCGGGACCTAGGCGTTCCGGCGCAGGCGCGCGCAGAAATGGCCGTCGTAGCACCCCGGGGACGGCACGCTCTGGAACATCCCGTCCCCGTCCTCGCAGGCGCGCAGCAGCTCTGCGGCGGGGACGAACGTCGGGAGGGAGAAGATGCCGGACCTCGACACCGGGACGGGAGAGAAGCCGGCGCCCCGTTCGCCGGACAGGAAGGCCTCGACCACCGCGCGGTTCTCCGCGGAAAGCACCGAGCAGGTGGCGTAGAACAGCTCGCCGCCCGGCGCCACGTGCGCGGCGGCCTGCTCGAGCATGGCGAGCTGGAGGCCGGGCAGACCGGTGCGCGCATCCGCGTGGTCGAGGCGCCAGGGGATCTCGGGATGGCGGCGCATCGTGCCCGTTCCGGAGCAGGGGGCGTCGACCAGCACGGTGTCGAACAGCCGCGGCGGCGCATCCGCCCCCGCGAGCGCGCCATCGAGGTCGCGCGCGTCCCCGGTGACGAGGCGCACCCCGTCGATGAGGCCGGCGGCCTCCAGGCGCCCCCGGTTGAGCGCGCACTTGCGCTCGTGCAGGTCGAGCGCCGTGTGCTCGCGCGCGTACCCGGCCCGGCGCCCCTGAGCCGCCATGACGTAGGTCTTGGTCCCCCTCCCCGCCCCGATCTCCAGGCAGGTACCGGGCCGCGTGGCGGCCGTGGCGACGAGCTGGGCGCGGAGGTCGGACGCGGCCGCGTCGCCGCGCTCGAACAGGCCGCTCGCCACGAGCCGGGGGCCGTCGGCACCCTGGATGCACCCGGGCAGCGCCGACGGGCTCCCCCCGACCGACGCGGCGTCGACGGACCCCTCGGCGCGCGGGTTCACGTGCACCGCGAGCGGCGCGACGCCGAGCTGGGAGCCGAACAGGGGGCGCGCGGCGTCCCCGCAGGAAGAGCGGATCTCGGCCGCGAGCCAGACCGGCAGCCCGGCGCGGCGCGCTTCGGCGACCGCGGCGCGCCCGGCAGGGGCGACGTCCTCGGCGGAGAGGTACGCGTCGCGCGCCTCCGACACCCGGCGGAGCACGGCGTTGGCGAGCCCGGCCGCGCCCCGGGCGGACGCGCGCACGAGCTCGACGCCCTGGCTCACCGCGACCTCGGGGGCGGTGCCGCCGTAGAGCAGCTCGAACGCCGCGATGCGCAGGGCGCAGCGCACGCGGGGCGACACCTTGTTCGGCTTCGCGAGGAAGGCGTCGAGCGCCTCGTCGAGGCACCCGGAGGTCGCCGTGACGCCGAGGGTCAGCCGCATGGCGAGCCCGCGGTCGCGCGCATCGAGCGCATGCGGGGACTCGGAGGCGGTGAGCAGGTCGCGCACGTAGCCGCCGCGGCGCGCCGCCTCGAGGAGGGCGCGGTGCGCCGCGACGCGGGCGGGGGCGGGGGCGCTCACGAGAGGCGCTCCCAGCAGCCCTCCTTGGCCTGGAGGCCCGCCGCCCAGGCGGACGCCTCCATGGCGCGCTTGCCGTCCGGCTTGACCTCGGTCGGCTCGAACGCGCCGTCGGCGCAGCCCAGCAGCACGCGGCGGCCGCGGACCGCGAAGGCGCCCGGCGCGGGGACGGCCGCCTCGCCCGCCGGCACGGGGACCGCGCGCAGCACGCGGACCGCGCGGCCCGCGACGCGGCAGCGGGCGGGCGCGGCATCGGAGGAGGCCAGGGCGCGGCGGACGTTCTCCCCCGCCGTGGTCCGGGGGTCGAGCCACAGCTCGGATTTCTCGATCTTGGCGGCGTGGGTCACGAGCGCCTCGTCCTGCTCGGTCCACACGGCGGTGCCGTCCACGATGGAGGGCAGCGTCTCCGCGAGCAGGTCGGCCCCGAGGCGGGCGAGGTCGGCCGTGAGCTCGTCGGCGGTCTTCCCGGGGACGGGGCAGCTCGCCTGGGCGCAGTAGGCCCCGGTGTCGACCCCGTGGCCGATGCGCATGATGGAGACGCCCGCCGTGGCGTCCCCCGCGAGGATGCAGCGCTGGATGGGGGCCGCGCCGCGCCAGCGGGGCAGCAGCGAGGCGTGCACGTTCACGCAGCCGGCGGGGACCATGGTGAGCACCTCGTCGGGCAGGATGCACCCGTAGGCCGCCACGCAGAACACGTCGGCCCCCGCCGCGCGCAGGGCGTCGAGCACCTCGGGCGTCATGCGCTTCGCCTCCATGACCGGGAGGCCGAGCTCGAGCGCGGCCGCCTTGACCGGCGAGGGCTCGAGGCGCCTGCCGCGCCCGCGCACCGCATCCGGGCGCGTGAGGACGAGGGCCACCTCGAAGGAGGCGGCCAGCTTCTTCAGGGTCGGGACGGCGAAATCCGGCGTCCCCATGAACACGACGCGCATACCGCGCCCCCTTTCCGGGCGGGGTCGGCACCGCCCGCCCGATGGAATCCGTAGTGCGAGGGCGGCGCCTACTCGGTGTCGCCCGGCTTGGCGCCGCGGGCGCGCGCCTGCTGGTAGTCCCGCATGGCCGCGATGCGCTTCATCGGCGACAGGCGCTCGAACATCGTGATGCCGTGCAGGTGGTCGATCTCGTGCTGCAGGCAGACGCACAGCAGGTCGCCGTCCGCCTCGTAGCGCATGAGGTCCCCGTTCAGGTCGTAGGCCTCCACCGCGACATGGTCGGCGCGCTCGATCTCCACGTTGATGCCGGGGATGGACAGGCACCCCTCGTTGAAGGTGAAGGTGGAGTCGGACTGCTCGACGATGCGCGGGTTGATGAGCACGAAGGGGTCGTAGTCCGCCTCGCCGGTGTACTCGGTGTCGATGATCACGAGCTGGATGAGCTCGCCCACCTGCGGGGCGGCCAGGCCGCAGCCGTTGTTCTCGAACATCTGCCCCTTCATACGCTCCACGAGGCGCTCGAGGGCGGGCGTGATCTCCTCGATCTCGGCGCACTCCTGCCGCAGGCGCGGGTCGGGCGACAGGACGATGCCGTTCATCTCCATATCCGGTCCTTTCATGAGGCCGGGCGCGCCGATCGCCGGCGGCCGGGTGTACTCGTTTTGCATAATTATAGAGGTGCGCGCGTGCGCTTCGGCCTCCTGAGGCCGCTGCACACATTCAACGGGGGATGTCTTTGGGGGGGGGATCCATGCAGTCTAGTCGCTCGCTGCGCCTCGACAACGCGAAAGGCGCTCTCATCATCCTGGTCGTCCTGGGCCACTTCCTATGGCAGTACCGCGAGGACGCGGGGGTGTCGACCCTCGTGCTCGCGCTCTACGTGTTCCATATGCCGGCTTTCGTCCTCATATCCGGGTACCTGAGCGGTGTGGACCTCGCCCGCAACGCGCGCGGGGCGGCGCGCCTGCTCGCCATGTACGTCCTGGCCAACGGGCTCATGACCTGCCTCGTGGTCGCGGCGACCGGGGCGGCTCCGTCGCTGCTCGACCCGTACTACTCCTTCTGGTACCTCCTGTCGCTCATCTGCTGGCGGCTCACCCTTCCGTTCGTCGCGAGCTTCAGGCTCGCACTGCCGCTGTGCACGGCGGCGGCCCTCGCATCCGGCTTCGCACCCGAGATCGGCAACGACCTCTCCCTCATGCGCACGATAGCGTTCTACCCGTTCTTCCTACTCGGATACCGTCTGAGGAGCCGCGGCGTGGACGAAGGCTCGATCGAGGGGCGGCGGCGCGTCGGGGCGGCGATGCTCGCCGTGGGGATCGCCGCCGCGGTCGCGGCGGTCGCCCTGTTCGGCGTGGGAGAGCGCGATGTGATGATGTACGCCTACCGCGACGGCCTCGCGGCCGGCCTGGCGCGCCGCATGGCGGTCCTCGCCATCGCCCTGGTCGCCTCGGTCGGCCTCGTGCTCGCGCTCCCCGACCGCAGGCTGCCCGCCGTCACCGGATGGGGCGCGCGGTCGCTGCCCATCTACCTCTTCCACCGATTCGCCACGCTGGCCTTCGTCAAGGTCCTCCCCGCGCCGGCGGCCCTGCTCTCCCCCGTGGGCGCGGCGAGCCTGGTGGCCACCCTCGCCACCTGCGCGATCCTGGGGAGCGTCCCGTTCGCCCGCCTATGGGACCGCCTCGTCGACCGCGTGTGCGCGCTGGCGCGCATCCCCGAGGGCCCGGGAAGCGCATCGCGGGAGGCGCTCGGGACCGCGCTCGCCCTGCTCCTCATCGTCACCATGGTCCTCCAAGGGACCATGGGCTGGGAGTAGGACGGCTCGCGCCGCCGGCAACGGTGCGCAGGCGGCTCACATGAGGTCGTAGGCGTCCACGTCCACGGCGACGCCCACGCCCGCGGGCGGGGGCGTCTGCGCAAGGGCGTCGGCCACGAGGGGCGAGACATCCGCCTCGAGCGGCGCCTTGACGAGGAAATGGAAGCGGTAGCGGTCCTTCGCCCGCTCGATCACGCAGCTCACCGGACCCAGGACGACGGGGCGGTCGAGCCCGCCCGCCGCCGGCGCGAGCGCGGCGATGCGGGCGCGCACCTCGGCGGCGAGGCGGTCGATGTAGCCGCGCGCGGACCGGGCGTCCTTCCCGCGCACGATGACGTTCGTCAGGCGCACGTAGGGCGGGTAGAGCGCCTCGCGGCGCTGGGCGGCGTCCGCCTCAGCGTAGATCGAGCGGTCGTGCGCGGCGACCGCCCGTATGACGGGGTCGTCGGGCAGGTAGGTCTGGATGATGACGCGCCCGGGGCGCTCGCCGCGGCCGGCGCGGCCCGCGACCTGCTCGAGCAGGTCGAAGGCGCGCTCGGAGGCGCGGAAGTCGGGCATCTTGAGCGCGTAGTCCGCCATCACGACGCCGACGAGCGTCACCTCGGGGAAATCGAGCCCCTTCGCGATCATCTGGGTGCCGAGGAGCACGGCGCAGTCCGCCGCGTCGAACTCCTCGAGCAGGCGCTTGTGCGCGTCCTTCCCGCGCGTGGAGTCCGCGTCCATGCGGATGACGGGGACGTCGGCGGGGAGCACGGCGGCGAGCGCGTCCTCGACCTGCTGGGTGCCGACGCCCATCTTGGCCAGGTAGCGGCTGCCGCACGCCGGGCAGGCGCTGCCGGGGGCGGGATAGGGGCGCACGCGCGTCACCGCCCCGCAGGTGTGGCACTCGAGCGTATGGGTGCGCTCGTGGTAGGTGAGCGCGGTGGAGCAGTGCTCGCAGGTGGGGACGCAGCCGCACTCGCGGCACATGAGGAAGGGGGCGAACCCGCGGCGGTTGTGCAGCAGCACCGCCTTCTCGCGGCGCTCGACCACCTCGGCGAGCGCCTCGCGCAGCGGCCGCGAGAACATGGAGCGCGCCCCGCTCGAGAACTCGCGGCGCAGGTCGGCGACGACGACCTCGGGGAGCCGCCCGGCGCCCGCGCGCTCCGGCATCTCGACGCGGAGCCACCGCTGGCCCCGATGGGAGCCGGCACGGCACCGGGCGAGCGCCTCGGCGGAAGGGGTGGCCGAACCGAGCACGAGCGGGCACCCGCAGTCGCGGGCGAGCCGCGCCGCGACCTCGCGCGCATGGTAGCGCGGGCTCGAGCCCTGCTTGTAGGACGACTCGTGCTCCTCGTCGATGATGACGATCCCCAGGTCCGGGAACGGGCAGAACAGCGCCGAGCGGGCGCCCACCACGACGCGGGCCGCGCCCTCGAACACCATGTCCCATTGGTCGCGGCGCTCGCCGGCCGACAGGCGCGAGTGGAAGACCGCCACCGTGTCCCCGAACCGCGAGCGGAAGCGGCCCACGGTCTGCGCGGTGAGCGAGATCTCCGGCACGAGCACGCACGCGGAGCGCCCCGCGGCGAGGACCCGCTCGATGGCGGCGAGGTAGACCTCGGTCTTGCCCGAGCCCGTCACGCCGTCGATGAGGACGACGTCGCCCGAACCGGCCTCGCGCGCCGCCTCGATGGCGTCGAGGGCCGCGCGCTGCCCGGCGGTGAGCTCGACCGGGGCGCAGGCGCGCGCGGACGAGAGGGTGGTCCCCCCGTCCGGCGCGCGCCAGGCGCGGCGCTCGTCCACGCGGACCACCCCGCGGTCGCGCAGGGTGCGGATGGCCGCGGACAGGTCCGTGTAGAGCAAGTTCAGCTCGCGGGTGGTCACCGGGCCGCAGGAGAGCGCCTCCATGAGCATGCGCTGGCGCGTCGCGTTGGCGGGTGGCTCGTAGTCGAGGCCCTCGGGCGTGAGGGAGACCACGCGCTCGCGGGCCTCCCCCACCGCCGGGGGCTCGAGCTCCCAGGAGCCGTCCGCGGCGCGGCGCAGCCTCGGAGAGCCCCCCGGGGGAAGGAACAGGCGCAGGCACTCGGCGAGCGACGCCACGTACTCGCGGCTGATCCACGATGCGAGCGCGGGGGCGCCGGCGGAGAAGGCGCGCGCGGAGAGCAGCGCGGAGACGGGGCGGACGCGCGCGGGGTCCAGCCCCTCGGCGCCGGGGAGGCCCGAAAGGTCGTCCGCGCGGGCGACGACGTAGCCCACGGCCGCGCGGCGCCCGAACGGGACGAGCACCGCGCAGGCGACGTCGACGTCGTCGGCCAGCCGCTCGGGGACCGCGTAGGCGAAGGGCTCGGAAAGCGCCCGCGCCGGGATGTCGACCACGACCGAGACGAAGCCGGCCCAGCGCTCGCGGGACCTTGGGGCCCCGTCGGCTGACGGGCGCGCGTCCGGCGCGCCCGCATAGGACGGGAACAGGGACGGCTGGCAGGCCATGCGCCGCGCCTACTCGGAGATGCCGCAGGCTGCGCGCAGCTCGTCCACGCGGTCGCAGCGCTCCCAGGTGAAATCGGGGTCCTCGCGGCCGAAGTGGCCGTAGGAGGCCGTCTTCTCGTAGATGGGGCGACGCAGGTCGAGGTCGCGGATGATGGCGCCCGGACGCAGGTCGAAGACCTCGGAGACGGCGCGCTCGATATCCGCCTCGGGCACGCGGCCGGTGCCGAAGGTGTCCACCATGAGCGACAGCGGATGCGCGATGCCGATGGCGTAGGCGAACTGGACCTCGCAGCGGTCGGCGAGCCCGGCCGCCACCACGTTCTTGGCGACCCAGCGCGCGGCGTAGGCCGCGGAGCGGTCGACCTTGGTGCAGTCCTTGCCGGAGAAGGCGCCGCCGCCGTGGCGCCCCATGCCGCCGTAGGTGTCGACGATGATCTTGCGCCCCGTGAGGCCGGTGTCACCCATGGGGCCGCCCACGACGAAGCGGCCGGTGGGGTTCACGTAGATCACGGCATCGCGCCAGGCGATCCCCTCGGCGTCCATAACCGGGGCGATGACCTGCGCCACGAGGTCCTCGCGGATGCGGTCCATGGACTCGACCTCGGGGGCGTGCTGGGTGGAGATGACGACGGTCTCGACGGCGACGGGGCGGTCGTCCTCGTAGCGGACGGTCACCTGCGTCTTGCCGTCCGGGCGAAGATACGGCAGGGTCCCGTCGTGGCGGACGGCGGCCAGGCGCTCCGCGAGGCGGCTCGCCAGGTAATGCGGCATGGGCATGAGCGTCGAGGTCTCCCTCGAGGCGTAGCCGAACATCATGCCCTGGTCCCCCGCCCCGATCAGGTCGAGCGGGTCGGAGGCGCCGTGCTGGGCGTCGAAGCTCTCGTCCACGCCGGCGGCGATGTCGGGGCTCTGCTCATGGATCATGTTGATGACGCCGCAGGTCTCGGAATCGAAACCGAACTTGGCGCGCGTGTACCCGATGCGCTCGATCACGCGGCGCGCGATCTTCTGGACGTCGACGTAGGCCTGGGTGCGGATCTCGCCGGTGACGATCACCGAACCGGTGGTGACGAGGGTCTCGCACGCGCAGCGGACGTTGTCCAGGCACGCCGGGACGCCCTTGTGGTCGACGTACCCCTGGGCCTCGAGCTTGGCCTCCTTGGCGAGGATGGCGTCGAGGACCGCGTCGGAGATCTGGTCGGCGACCTTATCCGGATGGCCCTCCGTCACGGACTCGGAGGTGAACACGTAGCTGCGGGGTCCCTGGGTGGAACGAAGCTGGTCTGGCATGATGCCCCTTTCGATGACGATGCCCGGCGACCGTTGCCATTCCGCCGGGGCTGTAAGGGAAGATTGTACACTCGACGCGACGCGGGAGGCCGGGAACCCGCCCACCCGAGAATCACCACGGACGGGTCGGCCCGCGCGCACGCGGCGCGCGGGAACCCGGGTCCCCGCGCCCCGTGAGATACCGGGCGCCGCGCGGCGCGCCGGCGGCGGGGCGCCCGCGCGACGGGGCCGTCGCGCGGAGGACGCGAACCGAGGGGGCGCCTACCGGGCGGCCAGGCGCTCCGGGCGGATGCGGAGCCGTGCGCGCTGGACCAGCAGGGAGCCGATGAAGGCGACGAGGGCCCAGACGAGCGGCGCGGCGAGCGCCCCCGCGGGCACCGGGGAGCCCGCGAGCGCCCGGCGCAGGCCGTCGGCGAGCACGGGGACCGGCAGGATGCCGCCGAGCGCGGCGAGCGCGCCGCCGGACATCGACGCCGGGATGACGGAGCCCGCGCAGACGAGCTGGAGCGCGATCAGCGCCGCCGAGGCGGCGACCGCGTATCGGCGCGCGGCGAGGCGGACGAGCTGCGCGATCGAGGCGCAGGCGAGCGCGCCGGCGGCGAGCAGGCCCCAGAAGGCCGCGGGGTCGGCCGGGGCCGCGCCGGCTAGCGCGAGGGCCGCCCCGATGAGGACGGCCTGCGCCGCGCAGGCGGCGAGCAGGGCCGCGAGGCGGGCGGCCAGGGCCCCCGCGCCCCTGCCCGCGATGGCGGCGCGCGCGTCGGCGGGGACGAGCGCCAGCGAGGCGAGCAGCGCGCCGACCCACAGGGCCCCGGCGGCGAGGGCGGGGACCGCGGCGGCGAGGCCCGAGGACGCCTCGTGCATCCGGGTGCTCCTGAACGAGACCGCCGAGGACGCCGCGGCGGCGCGGTCGGCGTACTCTGAGGAGGCCGAGGACAGGCTCTCGCCCGCCGACGACACGGTGTCCGCGATGCGCGCCGAGCCGTCCTTCAGCTGGAGCGCGCCGTCGCCCAGCGCGCCGGTGGCCTGCGCCATGGCCGACAGCCCCTCGCCCAGCGCCCCGGCGCCCTGCCCGACGGCGGAAAGCGCGTCGGCGAGCGCGACGCCGCCCGTCGCTATCTGCTCCATACCGGTCGAGAACGGGGCGAGGACGTCCGAGAGCGCGCGGACCCCCGTCGCCAGCCCCACGGCGCCCGATCCGACGGCGCCATCGGCGGAGAGCTGGCCAGCGAGCGCCGAGACGCCCGACCCCAGGGCCTCCACCTGGCCGCCGAGCCCATCGAGGCCCTGCTGCACCGCCAGGGCGCGCGCCGCGGCCGAGGCGACCGGCTCGGCGAGGCGCCGGGCGATATCGCACACCTGCCCCGCCTCGTCCGCCGCCTCCGAGCGGGCGGCGTCGTAGGCGTCCCGGGCCGCGGCGAGGTCGGAACGGGATGCCTCGGTGCCGGCGAGGGCGTCGGCCGCGTCCCCGGCCTCGGCCGCGAGCGACGCCGCCTGCCCGGAGGCGTCCCCCATCCGCTCGACGAGGGCGTCGCGCCGTGCGGAGAGGCCGTCGAGCTCCTCCACGACGGCGGCGAGCTCGGCGGCGTCGACGGGGCCCTCCCCGCCCGCGAGCTCCCCCAGGCGCTCGTCGAGGGCGTCGGCGTCCGCATCGAGGCGCTCGAGCTCCTGCCGGATGCCGGGGTCCCCGTCATCCGCGTTGTCGATCTCGCCGGCGAGCGAGGTCGCGCGGGCGCTCGCGGACGCGGCCGCATCCCGGGCGCCGTCCACGGCCCCCACGAGCCCCGAGGCGGCGGAGGACACCTCCCCGGCGGCGGTCTCCGCGCGCTGGAGCGCGTCGGCGAGCGAGGCGGCATGGGGCGCCGCCTCGAGCGCGATGCGCCCCGCGTCCGCGAGGTCGGACCCGCTGGCGGCCAGGGCGTCCGAGAGCTCCCCGATCGCGGACCCCGCCGCGGTCACCGCCGCGCCCATGCCGTCGAGGGCGGTGGACGCGCCGTCGAGGCCCGCCGCGAGCGCGTCCGCCCCCGTGGCGAGCGGGCCCACGGCCTGCCCGCTCACGGCGGAGAGCCCCTCGGCGAGCGCCGCGGCCCCGGTCCCCAGGCCGCCCACGCCGGAGGCGATGCCGTCGATGCCCGAGGCGAGCGCCGCGGTCCCGGTCGCCGTCTGCCCCAGCCCCGCGGAGACGGCGTCCGCCCCCTGGGCGAGCGCGTCGTACCCCGCATCGAGCATGGCCGTGCCGTCGGCGGTGAGGGTGAGCCGCGACCCGGTGCCGCGCATGTCGCCGAGGACCGACAGCAGGTACTCCTCGCCCAGGTCGGCGCGCAGGCGCGCCTGGACCTGCTTGAGGGCCTCCGACCCGGCCTCGGTGGCCAGCGCGTTCACCCCGCCGTCCGAGACGATCTCAACGGCGGCCCTCACCGGGTCGGCGCCGTCGAGGCTCGCCACGCAGGCGGAGTAGTCCTCGGGGATCTTCAAGACGAGCTCGTAGGTGCCGTCCGCCAGGCCCCGCTCGGCCTCGGACTCGTCCGCGACGGTCCATGCGAGCTCGCCGGATTCGAGCAGCGAGTCGACGAGGTCTTCGCCGCGCGTCCCGTCGTCGAGGTTCACGACGGCGACCGGGATGCGCCCGGTGGAGCCGGAGAGCGCAGGGGCGAGGGCGCCGGCGAGGACCAGGACGATGGCCGCGGGCGCAAGGACGACCGCGAGGGTGCGCGCACGCGACCTCCCGCCGCGCGCGACGGGGGCCAGAAGCGCGCGCAGCGCGTCGGGGATGCGGCGGGCGCTCATGAGCGGGCCTCCTCGGGTCGGGACGGGCGGGGGGCGGCGAGCGCCTCGGCGGAGGGGATGTCGAGGGCCACGGCCGCATCCGCGGCGCGCGCAGCCGCGGGCTCGGGCGTGCACGCGATCACCGCGCAGCCGCGCGCCCGCGCGATCCGGCGCCATGCGGACACGGTCAGCTCCGCATCCCGGGCGCTGAGCCCCTGCACGAACGGGTCGCCGAGGTCGACCACGGCGACGGCGGGCGCCGCGGCGAGGGCGAGCGCACCCGACAGGCGGGCGCGCGAGCGGGCGTCGAGGAGGTCGAGGCGACGGTCGGCATGCGTGGCGAGCCCGTGCTCGCCCAGGTAGACGAGGACGTCGGCATCTGCCGCCCCACGCCAGGCGAGCTCGCGCGCCACCGCCTCCTCCACCGTGAGGGTGCCGTCGACCTCGGCCGCCCCGGTGACGAACCCGATCCCGACGCTGCCGCGCGGGAGGCGGGCGCCGCGACCCCGCGCCCGCGCGAGCTCGACGCCGCGGATGCGCAGGGACCCGGAGGTGGGCCGCACGAGCCCCGCCACCGCGAGCCCCAGGTCGCGCGCGCAGGCCGGGTCGGCCGACAGCAGGGCGGTCACGGCGCCGGGGGCGGCCTCGAAGCTCGCGAACTCGAACGAGCGGTATCCCCCGCGGGGCGCGTAGGTCGCATCGCGGCAGACCACGACGGGGTCCGCCGACGGGCCGTGGGGCGAGCCCGCCTCGGGAGCGCGGGTCTGATCGGTATCGTCTGGAAGCACGGAACAACCTCCCGGTCAGCATGGGACGGCGGAGGGCGCGCGGCGCCGGTCCTATCCTGTCATCTATACCCGCTCGCCGTGCCGATAACCCACCATATGAGGGGGCGCCGGGCCGTCGCGGCCCGGCGCCCCCTCGCCATCGCATCCGTCGCGGTCGGTCCCGGCGCCCCTACAGCGCCAGGGCGCGGGCGCGGTCGATGCGCGCCAGGCAGTCGGCGCGGCCGATGAGCTGCATGGTCTCGCCGAGCGGCGGGCTCACCATGGTGCCGCACTCGGCGACGCGCACGGCCTGGAACACCAGGCGCTTCTTCATGTCGAGGGCCTCGGGCAGCGCCTCCAGGGCGGCGTCGATCGCGCCGGCCTCCCAGGCACCCTCCGGGACCGCCTCCAGCGCCGAGCGGGCGGCGTCCAGCACGGCCCCCATGCCCTCCTTGGCCAGGCCCTTCGCCACGGACTTCTCGTCGTAGGCGAGGGTGTCCGCCGTCGCGAAGACGGGCGCCGCGACGGCCGCGGCGTCGGCGGGCATCTTGGTGCGGGGGCGCACGATGGAGGCGAGCAGGGACCACCAGGCATCGTCGTGGTCGGCGCGCGCGACGGGCACGCCCGCGGCGGCGAGCTGCGGCAGCGCGATGCCGTCCACGAACGCGTCGTCGTCCATCGCGTTGATGTACTCGGCGTTCATCCAGTCGAGCTTCTTGGGGTCGAAGGTCGCCGGGTTCTTGGAGATGCGCTCGAGCGAGAACTCGCGGGCGAGCACCTCGCGCGGGATCACGGTGGTCTCGCCGTCGAGCGACCAGCCGAGCAGCGCCAGGTAGTTCACGAAGGCGTCGGACAGGTACCCGGCGTCGCGGTACTCCTCGACGCTCGTCGCGCCGTGGCGCTTCGAGAGCTTCTTGCCGTCGGCGCCCAAGATCATGGAGATGTGGGCGAAGGTCGGCACCGGTGCGCCGAGGGCCTCGTAGACCATGACCTGGCGCGGGGTGTTGGAGAGGTGGTCGTCGCCGCGGATGACGTGCGTGATGCCCATGCACGCGTCGTCGACCACGGTCGCGAAGTTGTATGTGGGCGTGCCGTCGGAGCGGAAGATCACGAAGTCGTCGAGCTCCTTGGCGTCGAAGACGACCTTCCCGTGGACGGCGTCGTCGACCACCACGTCGCCGCGGTCGTCGGGCACCTTGATGCGCAGCGTGTAGGGCTCGCCGGCGTCCATGCGGCGACGCGCCTCGTCGGGGTCGATGTCGCGGCAGCGGCGCTGGTAGCCCTGGAAGGGGTCCTTGCGGGCCTGCGCCTCGGCGCGGTCGGCGGCGAGCTGCTCGGGCGTGCAGAAGCAGGGGTAGGCGCGTCCCTCGGCGAGCAGGCGCTCGGCAGCCTCGCGGTACAGCGCCAGGCGCTCGGTCTGCGCGTACGGGCCGAAGTCGCCCCCGACCTCGGGGCCCTCGTCCCAGTCGAGGCCCAGCCAGCGCATGGCGCGCAGGATGACCTGGGTGTTCTCCTCGGTGGAGCGCGTGGGGTCGGTGTCGTCGATGCGCAGGATAAAGGTGCCGCCGTTGGCGCGGGCGAACGCCCAGTTGTAGATGGCCGTGCGGGCGCCGCCGATATGCAGCTTGCCGGTGGGCGAGGGCGCGAAGCGCACACGGACGTTTGAGCTCATGGATGCTCCTTGCATTCGTCGGGTTCGGAACCCCTGCATTATAGGGCAGGCCGCGCCCGCGTCCGCCCCGGGTCAAGGCGATGCGACGGAAGCGACAATTAAACCCGAGTCGTGACCGCGGCGACGGGGGCGCCGTGTCGGGGGACCGTCACGGCGACGGGGGCCGCCCCGCCTGCCGGACCCGTCATCTTCCCGCCGCGCCGCCGTCCGCGGGGATGCGGGCCGCAGCTCACCGCTCGGTGCCGCCGACCACGGGCTCGATATCCCCCTCGGGATGCCCGACGATCGCCTCGAGGGCGAGCTCGAGCCCCCGGACCATGGTGTCCAGCGGCATCGTCGGCGTCCCGGCGGGCAGCTCCGGCGCCTGCTCGGCGGCGTACGGGACGTGGATGAACCCGCCGCGCACGCCCGCGGCCTCGGTCGCGCACAGGTGGAGCAGCGCGTAGAGCACCTCGTTGCAGCAGAAGGTGCCGGCGCTGAAGGACACGGCCGCCGGGATGCCCGCCGCGCGCATCCTCTCCACCATGGCGTGCACCGGCACCGTCGCGAAGTACGCGTCCGACCCTCCGGGGACGACCGGGACCCCGCGCGGGCGCGCGCCGTCGTTGTCCGGGATGCGCGCGAGGGCGTAGTTGATGCCCACGAACTCGGGGGTGATGCGGCTCCGCCCGCCCGCCTGCCCCACGCAGACCACGGCGTCCGGCCGCAGCCCGCGCACCAGGCCGCGCAGCTCCTCCGCATCGCGACCGAACGCGACGGGGAGCGCATGCGCGAGGACCCGCGCCCCCGCCACCTCCGCCGGGAGGCGGCGCACCGCCTCCAGCGCCGGGTTGGCGACCGCGCCGCCGAACGGCTCGAAACCGGTCACCAGGATCCTCATGGCCTCCGCCATCGCGGCCCCTCCCATCGCGCGCCCCGATATGGCGACGGTCCGCCCCGATCGCGCGACGCATCGCGCCGGTCCCCAGGGCGCGCGGGGCTGCCCGCGAGCGTCGCCACCGTCTGATTATGGCACGGGGCCGCCCCGTGTCCACGGCCGGTCGCGGCGCCCCGCCCGGCCGCCGTCTCGGCGCCCGCCCCCGCCGTGGCGCACGGCGCCCGCCCCGCCGAAGCGCGCGGGCGGCCCCGCCCCCGTGCCCGCCGCCGCCCTCCCCCGTCTCCGCGCGGTCAGGGTCCGGGCAGATATGGAGATTCCCGCACCGCGCCCGCGTTCGCGCCGGTCGCCGCACGGGCACCGACCCCGCGCGGCATCGGGGATGGCGCTCGCGCCCCGCTCGCGCGACAATGGACGGGCTGGAACCCGCACCGCGCCGCGACGAAGGAGCGCCCATGGCATCCAAACCCCAGACCCTCGCCACCACCTCCGCCTTCGAGATCCTCGGGCCCGTGATGGTCGGACCCTCCTCGTCCCACACCGCCGGCGCGCTGCGCTGCGCCCAGGTGGCCGCCTCCCTGCTCGAGGGCGACATCGCGCAGGTGCGCTTCCGCCTGTGGAACAGCTTCGCGCACACCTACCGCGGGCACGGCACCGACCGCGCGCTCGTGGCGGGCATCCTGGGGCTCGCCACCGACGACGAGCGCATCCGCGACGCCTTCGGCCTGGCCGGGGAGCGCGGCGTCTCCTTCGAGTTCGACATCGCCGGCGACGACCCCTCGCTGCATCCCAACACCGTCGACATCGAGATGTCCGACGGCTCGGGCGCCGCCGCGGCCGTGCGCGGCGAGAGCCTGGGGGGCGGGCGCGTGCGCATCAGCCGCATCAACGGCGTGGGCGTCGACATCTCCGGCGCGTACTCCACGCTGTTCGTCGCGCACCGCGACGTGCCCGGCGCCCTCGCCTCGCTCGCGAGCCTGCTCGCGGAGGCTCGCGTGAACATCGCCTTCTGCCGCACCTACCGCACCGAGGCGGGGGGACGGGCGTACTCGGTCTTCGAGACCGACGGCGCCCCCGACCCCGCGGTGCTGCCGCGCGTGCGCGCGCTGGACGCGGTCGACAACGCGACCTTCATCGAGGTCCCAGGGTCCGCCTCGACGCTCGCCCCGGGCGTCTCCACGCCCGAGATGTTCGACGACGCCGCCCAGCTCGTCGACGCCTGCTCGGAGCGCGGCCTCACGATCGGCGGGGTCATGGCCCTGCGCGAGGCGCGCCTGACCGGCGGGGAGCGCGCGGCGCGGTCCATGCGCCGCGTGCTCGAGGTCATGCGCGAGGAGACCTCCTCCCCCATCGCCGCGCCCGCGCGCTCCCTGGGCGGCTTCATCGGGGGCGAGGCGCGGCTCGTCGACTCCGCGGGCGAGCGCGTCGGGGCCGCGCTCATGGGCGCCGTCCAGACCGACGCCGTCGCCCGCGCCATGGCGGTCCTCGAGCGCAGCGCGAGCATGGGCGTGATCGTGGCCGCGCCGACCGCCGGGTCCTCCGGCGTCGTCCCGGGATGCGTGCTCGCCCTCGCCGACCACCTGGGGCTCGGCGACGCGGCGGTCGAGGAGGCCCTCTACTGCGCCGCCGCCGTCGGCCTGGTCCTGTCCACGTCGGCGTGCGTCGCCGGCGCCGAGGGCGGCTGCCAGGCGGAGGTCGGCAGCGCCGCCGCCATGGCGGCCGCCGCGCTCGTGCAGATGCTCGGGGGGGCTCCCGCCTGCGCGCTCGACGCCGCCTCCATCGCCCTGTCCAACCTGCTGGGCCTCGTCTGCGACCCGGTCGGCGGCCTGGTCGAGGTCCCCTGCCAGAACCGCAACGCCATCGGGGTCGCCGCGGCGTTCTCCTCGGCGCAGCTCGCGCTCTCGGGGATCTCCAGCCTCGTCCCCTTCGACGAGATGGCGCAGGTCATGCTCAAGGTCGGCCGGGCGCTCCCGGCGAGCCTCAGGGAGACCGCGAAGGGCGGTACCGCCCAGGCCCCCGCGGCGCTCGAGGCCTGCCGCCGCTGCGGCATCTGCGGATAGGCGGCCCGCTTCCTCATCGCGGGGAGGAATTACCTGAAAAACACATGCATACGGACCACTGCGTCCGCACATGCAGGTATAATCCTCCCGAACCGACATCCGGCCCGCGCACGGGCCGCATATCTGAGCGCGAAGGAACTGACCGAGCATGAACGACAACCGAACCGAGGGGCGTATCGTTCCCCCTCGCCCCATTCAGACCGGGGCGCACCGCGCCCGCCCGAACGACGCCGGGCCCCTGCGCCCCGTCGACCCCGCACGCCTGGCCTCCGTCCGCGCCGCGCACGCCCGCGCCGCGGGGACCCAGCGCCCTGCGGGGGCCCAGCCGGGCCCCCAGGCCCGTCGCGGGGGGACCGACCCCGACAGCACCGTGTACATGAGCGCCGCGGCCACCCGCCGCGCGGCGGCCCGGCCCGGCGCCGCGCCCGCGGCCCCCGCGGCCCCCGCGCGCCGCGCGCAGCGCGCGGCGGGGCCGGATGCGACCGCCCGCATGGCGGCGGTCCGCCCCTCCGCGGGCGACGGGCTGCCCCCTGTCGACGCCGGCACCGCCTTCGGCGGCGATGCGGAGGAGCCGCGCCCGGGCGGCCGCCGCGGACTGAAGATCGCGCTTGCCGCCGCCGCGGGCGTGCTCGTCGTCGGCTACATCGCCGGCGCCGTCGCCTTCTCCAACATCTACTACCCCGGCACCTCCATCGCCGGGGTCGACGTGTCCCTCACGGGAGCCGGCGAGGCCGCGGACCGCATCGAGGCCTCCGTGGGCGCCTACACGCTCAAGGTCTCGGGCCTGGGCTTCGACTGGACCTACGAGCCCGAGGCGGGCACGTTCACCGTCGACGCGCAGGCGGAGGCGGATGCCGTCCTCGGCGCCAACGAGGCGCTCATCTGGCCGGTCCGGCTGATCGGCAACCTCGTCTCCGGCGGCTCGGATTCCGCGACCGACCCCTCGGCGCTGTCCGTGACCTACGACGAGGCGGCGTTCGAGGAGGCGCTCGGCGCGGCGATCGACCAGTTCAACGCCGACCGCCCCGGCACCTTCGACGCCGCGGGGGCCTATGACGAGGAGGCGGGCATGTTCACCGTCGCCCGTGCTCGCGCCAGCCAGAAGCTCGGCCGCGACGCCGTCATCTCCGCCGCCAAGCAGGCCGCGGCGTCGGCCGAGACCTCGCTCGAGCTCGACGACTCCATGTACGAGCCGCTCGCGGGCGGGGCGAGCGACGAGGAGCTCCAGGCGGCGTGCGACGCCGCCAACGAGATCATCGGCGTCAACGTCGACCTCAAAATGGGCGGCACGGTGGTCGCGACGCTCGACGGCAAGACGATGACCCAGTGGATCACCTTCGACGAGAACCTCGACCCCACCCTGAACTCCGAGGGGCTCGCGGCCTGGATCCGCCAGCTCGCCGCCGCCCAGCTCGACACGGTCGGCACCGAGCGCAGCTACACGCGCCCCGACGGCAAGGTGGTCAACGTCTCCGGCGGCACCTACGGCTGGATCAGCGACGAGGCGGCGCTCGCCGAGCTCATCCAGCAGGCCGTGGCGAACAAGCAGACCGGCGAGATCGAGATCCCCACGAAGCAGACGGCCGCGGCGTACCACGGCGCTGGCGGGCGCGACTGGGGCGCCTACGTCGACATCGACATCTCGGAGCAGCATGTGCGCTACTACGACGCCAACGACAACCTGCTGTGGGAGTCGGGCTGCATCACCGGCAACCCCAACGAGGGCAACGACACGCCGACGGGCATCTACAGCATCAACAACCTCGAGCGCGACGTGGCGCTCGTGGGCAAGAAGGACCCCGCGACCGGCGAGCCCGAGTACGTCTCCTACGTGGACTACTGGATGAGCTTCATCGGCTCGGCCATCGGCCTGCACGATGCGGACTGGCAGGCGTCCTCGAGCTTCTCCGACCCGACCGCCTACACCTGGACCGGCAGCCACGGCTGCGTGAACCTGCCGCCCGACAAGGCCGCCGAGCTGTTCGGCATCCTGCAGGTCGGCGACTGCGTGATCGTGCACAACTGACGCGGCGCGGTCGCAGCCGCCCCGCGTCATCCCCCGTCCCCCCGCGTCGACGGTGCGCCCACCCCGCGCCCGCATCCGGCACCTCCCGGATGCGGGCGTTTCCGTATGCGGCGTGCTACGATACCCCCGACCGACCCGGGCCGGCACCGCGCACCGCCGGCACCCCGCGGGGTCGGACCCGCCGGATCCCATCGCGAGAAGGGGGCGCCATGGGCGCGAGAATCCTTTTGGTCGAAGACGACCCGCTCATCGTCGAGTCGCTCACCGAGCTGCTCGTCGGCGAGGGCTACTCGGTCGCGACCGCATCGACCCAGCGCGACGCCATCGAGCGGGCCCTCGGCGACAGCGCATGCCGCCTCGTCCTGCTCGACATCTCGCTGGCCGACGGCAACGGCTTCGCCGTCTGCTCCGCCGTGAAGGCGGAGCGCCCCGATGTCCCCGTCATCTTCCTCACCGCCTCCGACGACGAGTTCAACACGGTCACCGGCCTGACCATGGGCGCTGACGACTACGTCGCCAAGCCCTTCCGGCCCCGCGAGCTGCTCGCGCGCATCGCCGCCGCGCTGCGCCGCGCCCAGCCCGAGCGGCGCGCGCTCAGGCTGGGCCCCCTGGCCATCGACCCCGACCGCGCCCGCGTGGAGCGCGACGGCGCCGAGGTGGCCCTGTCCGCCCTGGAGTACCGCCTGCTCCTGCTGTTCGCCGCGAACCCCGGGAAGCTCGTCACGCGCGAGGCCATCCGGGATGCCCTGTGGGACGAGGCGGGGACCTATATCGAGGAGAACACGCTGTCCGTCTACATCAAGCGGCTGCGCGACAAGATCGAGGACGACCCGGCGCATCCCTCCCTCATCGTGACCGTGCGCGGCCTCGGCTACCGCGCCCGCGGGTAAGGGGCGATGCGCCGTGCTCGCCCGCAACCGCGCCTTCGCGCGCGCCCTCGCCGCCTCCGTCCTCGCGACCGCCGCGCTCGCCCTCGTCCTCGGATCCGTGCCCGGCGCCCCGCCCGCCCTCTGCGTCGCCGCCGGCGCGCTCGCCGCGGCGCTCCCCCTGTGCGCCCTCACCGTCGCGCGCTACCGCGCCATCGCACGGCTCGCCGAGCGGCTCGACGAGAGGCTCCACAGCGATCGCGCGCCCGGGTTCGATGACATGCGCGAGGGGGAGCTCGCCGTCCTCGCCAGCGAGCTCGGCAAGCTCACGCAGCGCCTCGCCCTGACCGCCGAGCAGCTCGAGCGGGAGCGCGCCCGGCTCGCCGACGCGCTCGCCGACATCTCCCATCAGCTGAAGACGCCGCTCACCCAGCTCTCCCTCACCACCGAGCTCATCCGCACCCGCGTGGCGGCCTCCGGCGGCGACGGGATCGACGCGGCGGCGGTGCGCGACATCGCCTCCCGGCTGCGCCGCGCGGAGCTGCTGCAGGAGCGCATCGGCTGGCTCGTCTCCGCCCTGCTCAAGCTCGCCCGCATCGATGCGGGGACGGCCGGGCGCGCGGGGTCAGAGGTGCCGGTCCAGGAAGCCCCCGACGAGGGCGGCGTAGCGCGCCGGATCGGCATACGAGCAGGCGCCGTGGCCCGCCCCCTCGAACACCGCGCGCTCCCTGACCGGGCTCGCGCAGGCCTCGAACACGCGGTCGAGCATGCCGAAGGGCACGAAGTCGTCCGCCGACCCGTGGATGAACAGCATCGGCACCCGCGCGCGGCGCACGCCCTCGACCGCGCTGGCCTCCCTGAGGCTGAAGCCGGCGCGGGCCCGGCAGACCGCGTCCGCGGCATCGAGCAGGGGGCGCGCGGGCAGGTGGAGCAGCTGGCCCATCTGGACCTCGCACTCATCCCAGGCGCTCGTGTAGCCGCAGTCCTCGACGATGCAGCGCACCTGGTCGGGCAGGTCGAGCCCCGACGCCATCATGACCTCGGCGCCGCCCATGGACACGCCGTACAGCGCGATGCGGGCGCGGGGGTCGAACGACGCCACGAGACGCGCCCAGCCCACGAGGTCGCGCGCGTCGAGGCAGCCCATGGTGGCGTAGCGGTCGGCGTTGCGCTCGTGGCCGCGCGCCGCCGGCAGCAGGACCGAGAAGCCGGCGGCGTGGGCCGCCCGGGCCTCGCGGGCGAGGTCCGAGGGGCGCCCGCTGTAGCCGTGGCACAAGATCAGATAGCGATGGAGGTCGTCGGTGCTCGCGCCGTCGTCGCGGCCGCCGTCGGGGGACGGGACCACGCCGGGGGCGAGCACGCGCCAGCCGTGGAGGACGCCCCCGTCCGCCAAGGGGAGCTCGACCGGTCGCCTGGCCTCATCGAACCAGAGCCGCGCCTCCCTGCGCGCCGGGTCGCCCGCGAACACGGCGGTATCCACCCCCGCCGACGCCCCGGCGCCCGCCCGCGCGAGGATCGAGCGGGGCGCGCGCGGGTTGAGCGCGAGGTCGAACAAGGCGTTGCCGGCGGCGGCGAGCCCCGTGCCGCCGAGCGCGACGACGCCCGCCGCAGCGGCCCCGAGTATTCCGATCATAGGCTGACCTCCCCGGCGCGGCGGGCACGGCGCCCGGCGCGCGCACAGAAACGGCGCGCCCCGCGGGAGCGCGCCGAAGCCGACATCATCTCGAAGGGCGGCGCTTGCGCGCGAGCGCCGAGGGCGAGACGGTGATGCCGTCCGCCGTGCGGCGCACCCGTGTGCCGCGCTTCCGCGCAGGCGCCTTCGCGGGCCGCGGCGCCGATGCGCCCGCAGGGCCCTCCGCGGCCGCTTCGGCAGGCTCCCCTGCCGTCGCGCGCGAGGCCGCGGCCTCCGCTCGCTCGACGGCGGCCGTCTCGGTCGCGGACGCCACCGCGGCGGCAGCCGAGGCGCCCCCCGCCGTGCGGCGCCTGCCCATACGGGAGATCGCACGGTCCCATCGGTCGTGGATGCTCGCGCTGTGGGAGCTCTTGAGGCCGAGGAGCGGCGCCGCAAGGATCGTGGGCGCGATGAAGGTGATGAGGCGCCACAGCAGGTAGCCCGCGGTGGCGGCGCTGCCGTAGAAATGGCCGAGGAACAGCGCGAACCCGCCTTCCGCCCCGCCCGTGCCGCCCGGCAGCGGCACGGCGGAGGACAGCAGCTGCACGAACGCGGAGGCGGCCATCACGGAGAAGAAGTCGACGTCGTGATGGCCGAAGGACAGCATGAGGAAGTACGGGACGAGGTAGAAGAAGGCGAGCTGCAGCATGGTGATCACCACGGTGAGCCCCATGGAGCTCAGATGGCCCGCCGCGAGCTTGAACTTGTCGGAGAACGACCAGATCTCCTCGTCGATGAAGGCGTTCCATCCCTCGCAGCGGTCCCGGGCGACCCCGACGCGGGAGAGCACCGAGATCAGCCAGTGGGCGACGCGCACCACCATACGGGGCATGAGCGCGATGGCGAAGATGGCGAGCAGGATGCACACATGGCCGCCGAAGCTGAACACGCTGATGATGGTGATGTCGCCGTACTGCGCCGTGAAGAAGGGCATGCGGGCGATCAGCAGGATCGCGCACCACGCCACGAGGCCGAACTGGTAGACGATGAAGCGCGTGAACTGGATCGCGCCGGCCTCGCCCACGTTCTGCCCCGCCTTCGTGAGGCGGTAGATCTGCGCGGGCGTGGAGCCCATCTGCATCGGCGTGAGGTTGCCGAAGAAGATGCCGCTCGCCTCGACGGAAATGAGATCGCGGATGCCGACGGGGGACGCCGGATCGAGCCAGACGGCGATGGCGTAGGCGAGGATACCGAAGACCAGGTAGAGCAGCATGGAGACGCAGGCGACGAAGAGCCACCCGGGCTGGACGCTGCCCATAGCCTCCCAGAACTGCGCGACCTGGCCGGTCACCACGAGGTAGACGACGTAGACGACGAGGACGAACCCGATGAAGATCGCCCCGCGGCGCGCACCCCGGTGGTCGTCCCCGCCGGACGCCTCCGCGGCGACCTTGGGCTTGGGGACGGTATGGGTGGAGCTGTTCATGGATCACCTCGGTATGGGAAGACGCCGGGGATCCGGCGCGTTGCGTTTGAGGTTCTATTGTACGGCTGACCGAAACGAGGTCCCGCGCCGGCGGGCCATGCGTAGGAAATACAGAGCGGCTGCGTGAGCCCATGCGGTGCGCGCAGGCAGGAGACCCGGGCGCGGGCGCAGCCTCCGTGATCCGGGACGATATGGCCGCCCGCCCTGCCGACCCGTCCCGTCCGTCGGCTCACGCGCAAGTCCGTCCCGTCAGGGGACCCGCCCCGCGATCCCCGTCCGCCGGGCCACTCGCAAGCCCGCTCCGACCGATAACCCGCCCCGACCGACAACCCACCTCATGAGCCCCGTCCGACAGCCCGCTCGCAAGCCTATCCCGTTCGCCGGCCCACGCGCCAGCCCGCTCCGATCCAGCATCCCTCCATAGGTCATCCACAAGTTCGACTTTCTTACGAATCCCCCTTGCGCGCCCGCGCCAGTTCCCGTAATATCCTTCCTGCGCAAGCGCGCACCACATATGGCCCGTTCGTCTAGCGGTTCAGGACGCCGCCCTCTCAAGGCGGAGATCACCAGTTCGAATCTGGTACGGGCTACCAAATGTTCAACCCGGGTCGCAAGACCCGGGTTTTGTTGTGAATCCATCCGCCCGTTACCGTTTGAGCCGGCTTAAGGGCCGGCTTCTTTGTATCGACCCGCGTCCCGGCAATACGGCGGTGCCGACCCCGAGCGATCGCCGGCCGACCCCCACCCGAAGCCTGCGCCCCGAGCCCCCCCACCAGAAGCCGGCCGACCGCCCTGATCCCCCACTCAAAGCCGGCCGGAGACCCGTCCCCACGCGAAGCTGAAGCACCGGATTGCTTCGGTGCCGAAGGGGAATCGCCTCGTCCCGCTCCCGCGGATCAGCGAATGGACCGGGACGGGGCGGGCGCACGTTCCCGATATGCCTCACCACCGGACGCCAACCGAGGGCGTTCCGGACTCAAAGCCGCTCTACCTGCAGGTTTTCCATCCCCGCATCTGTCGGACAGAGGCGGGTCAACTTGTCCGTCTTGGCAGGATTGCGATATTGGGTGCATCTTTTCGGAAGTGCCGCCAGCACCGACGAAGACACGGTCAATCGCTCAGCATTTCCCCAGGAAATCGCCTTCGCCACCACCGGCATAGTGACGGGTTCTGAAAGATCCACACAATATCGCAATCCTGCCAAGGCGGACACGGCTCGCCACCATCAAACCAGGTCCATAGGACAAAGAGTGGGTTATAGGACGAAACATGAGGTTATAGAACGAAAAGCATGTCTCAATAGAACACCGGTCCTAGTCCAACCAGAAGGGTACAGCACGGGGCCGTCGCACCCATCCGCGCATCCGAACGGGGCCGTCGCACCTGCTAGACCGGCAGGACGACGATCTTCAGGCCGCATCGCTCGTCGAGGCCGGCATTCCGATCCCCCCGCCGCAGCGATCTGCCAACATGTATGAGAAAACAAAAACCCGGGCCTTGCGACCCGGGTTGAACATTTGGTAGCCCGTACCAGATTCGAACTGGTGATCTCCGCCTTGAGAGGGCGGCGTCCTGAACCGCTAGACGAACGGGCCGTATGAAGGATGGCTGGGATGGAGGGAGTCGAACCCCCATTGACGGAACCAGAATCCGCTGTCCTGCCATTAGACGACATCCCAATGGTGCATCCGCGCTCGCGTTGCCGCTTCGCGCAAGAAAGTATATTACGGCACCCCATCCGACTGCGCAAGCACTTTTTTGAAAAAGTTTGCCGTACACCGAATGGCCTCGGAATGGATGCGTCTGAGACGGCGCGCAGCCCCTCCCGGTGCGCAGGGAGGCCCCAGTGCGGGGCGTGTCCCACTCCCACGGCCTCAAGCATCACCCGGTGCGCGAAGCGGCCCCGGCGATGGCATAGATCGCCGTGCGCCCTGTCCCAACCCCTCCCGGCGCGCAGGGAGGCCCTGCCCCGACGCACCGCACTCAGGCGAGGGGCGACCGCGGAAGAACGACCTCGCGCGTCGCCACCTGTGCGACGAGCGCCGGGTCGTGCGAGACGACCATGAGCCCCATCCCCCGCTCCCCCGCGATCTCGAGCACCGCGCGCCACACCTGAGCCTGCGTGAGCGCATCGAGCATGGCGCTCATCTCGTCGCAGATGAGGTAGGCGGGATGCGCCAGCAGGGCCCGCACGATACAGAACCGCATGAGCTCCCCGCCCGAGAGCTCGTGCGGGAGCCTCGACAGCCATTCGTCGCGGATGCCGAACGCCTCGATCAGCCCCTCGCCGCGCGCGCGTTCCAGAGCCGCTGCGCGCGGAAGGTCCGCGGCGCCCTCCGCGAGCGACCTCCCCATCCGCATCCGCGGGTCGAAAGCCTGCTCGGGATGCTGCCAGATGAGCTGCACGGCACGCGCCGCCCCGACGCCCGCGCGGTCCGCGCCCCCGGTGCCTGCACGACGATCGCGACCCGTCATCGGGACGCCGTCGACCGAGACCGAGCCCTCCTGCGGCGCGAGGTACCCCGCAAGCAGCCGGCACAGGGTCGACTTCCCCGCGCCCGACGGCGCCCGCAGCGCCACCCGCTCCCCCGCCTCGACGGCGAGCGAGAGCCCGCGGTACAGCGGGGCGGCCCCCGGGTACCCGAAGGTTATGTCACGCGCCTCGAGGGCCATCGCCCATCGCCTCGCTTCCGTCCAGTCCTGATGCCGCCGGGCCGCCCGCGATCCCGCCCCGTATCGGGACGGGGGCCGCGGGCCCCGGGAAGCGGCCGTCATCCGCGCACGCCGCCCCGGCCACGCGGTCTCCGCCGTCGCACGCCGTCCCGGACGGGTCGACGCCCGCATGCGCCGCCCCGGCCGCGAAGCCCCCGCCGTCGAGCGCAGCCTCGGCCGCAGCCGCATCCATACCGTGCCTCGGCATCGCATACCACAGCGCCCGCGAGAACGGGTCGCGCAGGAGCCCCGGCGCGGTGAAGCTCGAGGCGGCGGTCTCCTCCACCACGGTGCCGTCGCGAAAGACCGCCACCCGGTCCGCCGCGCGCAGGGCCAGCTCGAGGTCGTGCGTGATGAGCAGCACGCCCCCGCCCCCGTCGGCGAAGGACCGCAGGTCGCCCACGGCGCGCACGGCGAGGTCCATGTCCAGCCCGGGCGTCGGCTCGTCCGCCACGATCAGGCGCGGCGCATCGACCAGCGCGCAGGTCAGCAGCGCGCGGCGCGCCATGCCCCCGGACAGCTCGTGGGGGTACATCCGCTCGACGGACGCGGGCAGGCCGTACGCCGCGAACAGCTCGCGCATGCGGGCGCGCCGGCGCTCCCGCTCCGCCCGGGGGTGCGCCCCGACGACCTGCGCGCCCACGCGCATGAGCGGGTCCAGGTGCGTCACGCTCTGGGGGACCAGGGAGATCCCGCGCCCGCGGAGGCGGGCGAGCCCCTCCGCGTCCTGCGGGGAGCCGTCGAACCAGATGCGACCGGTCACGAGCGCATTGGGCTCGAAGATCCCGAGCAGCGCGTCCGCGAGCACCGTCTTGCCCGAACCGCTCGCCCCCACCACCGCGAGCACCTCGCCCGCGTGCACCGACAGCGTGAGGTCCCTCAGGACCTCGACGCGACGGCGCGGCGCGCTGAAATACGGGGCGTCGGGGTCGTAGAGGTCGAAGGAGACGGACAGCCCGTCGACGAAGAGCAGGTGGCTGCCGCCCGGGTGCCTCGAGGCGCCGGCATGGCTGTGGCGATGGTGGAACTCCCCGTCGCGATGGCCCACCGGACGCCCGGCGGTGTCGTCACGCATCATGCCTGCACCCCCTCGACGGACAGAAGCCTGCGCAGCGCGGAGCCGACCCGGTCGAACATGAGCACGACGGCCAGCAGGGCCGTACCCGGGAACACCGCGAGCCACCAGGCGCCGGAGGTGAGGTAGCCCATCGCCTCGGACAGGATGACGCCGATCGCGGGCTGCTCGGGGGAAAGCCCGAAGCCCAGGAAGGTGATGGAGGCCTCGTGCAGGATGGCATGGGGGAACAGCAGGACGAGCCCGACGAGGTACTGCGGGAGCACGCAGGGAAGCGCATGGGTGAGCGCGAGCCGCACCCGAGACACCCCGAGCGCCCGCGAGCACGCCATGAAGGGCTGCGCCCGCAGCTGCATGATCTCGGCGCGCAGCACGCGGGTGAGGCTCGGCCAGTGCGTGAGCGCCACGCCGACGCAGACGCCCGCCGCTCCGCGCCCGAGGGCGTAGCTCACCAAGATCAGCAGCACGATGTGCGGCACGCCCATGATGAGGTCGATGAGCCATCCGACGACCGCGTCGACCCGCGGGCCGCCGAGCGCGGAGGCGGCGGCGAGGACGAGGGCGATGACGGAGGAGACGGCCGCCGAGACGGCACCGACGACGACGGACGTCGAGAGCCCGGCGAGCGTGCGCGCGAGCATGTCGCGGCCCATCCAGTCCGTCCCGAAAGGGTGCTCGAGGCACGGGGCGAGGTTGGTCGCGGTGAAATCGGTCGCCGAAGCGCGCTCGGCCGACAAGGCGCCGGCGACGACCGCGGCGACGAGGACGGCGAGGGCGACGAGGGCGCCGGCGAGCAGGGCGCGCCTCCCCCCGAGCAGGCCGCGGGCGCGCGGCGCGTGGAGGCGTATCGGGACGCCGCCGGGGACCGGAGCCCCTGCCGAGCGACCGGCCTCCAGCGGACCCGACGCCGCCGCGGCGACAGGGGCCGTCGCACCGTCGCAGGCTGCGACGAGCGCCCCGCCGCCGCGACCGGCAGCCGCCCCCTCAGGGACCGGACGGGGCGAAGCGGCACCGGCAGCGGCAACGGAACAACCCGCCGCGTCGACGGCACCCGCCGCGGAGCCGCCCGCGTCGGCACCGGCCCCCTCGTCGGCGCCGCGGACCGCCCCGGCGCCGCCAACCGCCCTCATGCGCGGGTCGACCGCCCCGTACAGCAGGTTCGCCGCGAGGTTCCCCGCGAACACGATGGCCGAGGTGGCCAGCGCGATGCCCACGAGCAGCGGCGCGTCCCCGCCGAGCCCCGCGGTGACGGCGGCCTGGCCCAGGCCGGGGTACGAAAAGACCTGCTCCACCAGCACCGACCCGCCGACGATCTCGCTCACCGAGGTGAACTGCAGGGTGAGCGCGGGCAGCGCCAGGTTGCGCAGGCCGTGGCGGAGCACGGCGCGGCGGCGCGTCTCCCCGCGCGCCTCGGCGAAGCGCATGTACTCGCTCGCCATGACGTCGACGGTCTTCTCGCGCGTGTGGAGCGCGACGTTGGCCACGCCGGTCAGGGAGAGCACGAGGGCGGGCAGCGCGGCATGGTGGATGCGGTCGAGCAGCGTGACGCTCGCCGAGGAGGCGCCGATGGGAACCGAGAACCCCACCGGGAACCAGCCGAGCCAGACCGAGAAGACCATCAGCGCCAACATGGCGAGCCAGAACCCGGGCGTGGCGGAGAGCAGGTAGCACCATCCGCGCACAAGGCGGTCGAACAGGCTGCCTTGCGCGGCGCCCGCGGCGACCCCGAGCGCGAACCCGATGGCCCCGGAGAGCAGCCAGGCGCAGGCGAGCAGCAGCGCCGACCCCGCGAGCCGCTCGCCCACGACCTCGACGACCGGGGCGTTGAAGCGCAGGCTCTCCCCCAGGTCGCCGCGCAGGGCGTCGGAGGCCCATGCGGCGTAGCGCTCCGCGAAGGGCTCGCCCGCGCCCCAGCGCTCGGCGAGCTCCTCCCGCTTCTCCGCGCTCATGGAGAGCAGCGCGGCCTGGCCGGTGTTGGCCTGGACCGGGTCGATGGGCGAGGCGCTCACCAGGGCGACCGTCACCATGCTCACCGCGACCATGAGCAGGGCGAAGCGAGCGAGCTGGCCGGCGGCGAAGCGCAGGGCGGCGGGCATGCGCCGTGCGCCCCGGGGCCGACCGGGGGCGGCGGGCGCGCACCCGCCGCCTACCCCCGTCATCGGGCGACGGCCGCTCACGCGCCCCAGCTCCAGCGGTCGACGTTGTTCACGAGCGACCATCCGTGCCCGTGCGGATGGGGCTTCTGGTCCGCGACGTCGAGCCCGTCGCGCTGGAAGTAGAGGTGGTCGACGTTGGCGATCCAGCACCAGGTCGCGGCGCCCTGCGGGGCCACGCCCTCGGCGCCGTCCCACATGGCGCGCCGCCACAGGTCGAAGGAGGACCCCATGTCCGTCTGCGCGAGCGCCGCGTCCAGGTACGCATCGACCGTCGCGCTCTCGTAGCAGGCGTAGTTGCCCCACCCCGTCGAGTAGTTGAGCTCGTAGACCTCCACCGGGGAGTTGGACCCCCAGCCCCACAGCACGGGGCTCTCGTATTGGTGCGGGTAGATCTCGTCCCAGCTGCCGCCGCGCGGCGTGACCTCGATGCCGAGCTCGCGCATCTGGTCGGCGAACTCGTTCGCGATCGCCTGGCGCACCGAGTCATCCGACGCGTACCACAGGTCGAAGGCGGCGCGTACCCCGTCGCGCTCGCGGATGCCGTCCCCGCCGACCGTCCACCCCGCATCGTCGAGCAGCTCGCAGGCGCCGGCGCGGTCGTACTCCACCCGCATGTCGTCGCTGGACCACGGCATGCCGTCGCCCACGCTGAAGGCCTCGGTACCGTACCCCGCGATCACGTGGTCGATGACCGCCTGGCGGTCGACGCCCCGGCAGATGGCCCGCCTGACCGCCACGTCACAGGTCACGTCGTTGCCCGTCGGGTACGCCATATCCCCCTCGACCGTCTTGGTGCCCCCCGCCTCCACGCAGGGCAGGGAGATCCCGCGCGAGTCCACGGTCCCGTACGCGGCGAGCCGGTAGCCCTCGAAGGACCGGTCCGCGTGGGTGGCGTAGGTGTAGGCGATGTCCACCTGCCCGGCCTGCACCGCGGCGAGCGCCGCGTCCTCGTCCATGAACACGACCACGAGGCGCTCGATGTTGGGGGCCTCGCCGTAGTAACCGGGGTTCGCGCGGAAGATGACCTGCTGCCCGCGGTCCCACTGCTCGAGCAGGTACCTTCCCGAGCCGACGGGGCTCTCCCCGTACCCCTCGCCGTAGGCGTGCTCGGGCACGATGCCCATGACGGCGAGGGTGTAGAGCAGCGCGTTGTAGGGCTTGCTCAGGCGCAGCTCCACCACGGTGTCGCTCAGGGCGACCGCCTCGTCGACCATCGAGAGGTCCGCCTCGGAGGTGCCGCCGTGGGCGATGGAGTTCACCGTGAAGGCGACGTCCGCGGCCGTCAGGGGCTCCCCGTCGCTGAAGCGCGCGTCGTCGCGGATGGTGAACGTCCAGATGAGCCCGTCGTCCGAGCACAGGTACTCGGTGGCGAGGTCGTTGGTGAAGTTCAGCTCGTCGTCCGTGACGATGAGGGTCGACTGGATGAGCGGCTCGTGCACATGCTCGCCGCATCCCCACGCGACGAGGGGGTCGAACCCCGCCGCGGGCTCGCTGCCCGCGTTCATGGCCACGACGACCTGACGCGAGGGATCGACCCCGCCCGATGCGCCCGAGCCGGCCGATGCCCCATCCCCGCCCGAGCAGCCGGCGAGCGCCGACGCCGCCCCGGCGAGCGCGGCGCCCAGAAGGCCGCGCCTCGTGATTGCCGTACCTGCAGCTTCCATGTGAATCCTTCAGAAGTGTTACGAATACCATGATTCGTGTTACCGACCTGGGCATCGTATCATTGGAGTCGACTCCAACGCAAGCGCCCCGCCCGGGGGGATCCCTCCGGACGGGGCGCGAGGACCGATCGGGCAGAAGGCCGCGGGTCGGCGGATATGGGAGCGCGGCGGGCGGGCGCTGCCGGCGGGAGCCGCCTAGCGGGCGAGCGCGCCCATGGGGTCCCAGGGGGCGAGCTCGACCGGAGCGGACTCGTAGGCGGCGAGCTCCTCGGCCGTCAGGTACTTCTTGTCCACGACCACCTGGTAGACGTACTCGGAGAACCAGGCGTCCGACGCGATGTCGTAACCCTTCTTGCCGCGGTCGCAGCCCCAGCTGTTCTCGATCCGCCAGCGGGTGGGGTTGCCGTCGCCGTCCAGGTTCACGCCCTGCAGCGTCATGGCGTGGGTCATGAGCGACTCGCCGTAGTCCAGGCGGGCAGCCTTGTCCAGGCCGGCCTCGATGTCCATGCCGAACAGCCCGTCGATATCGAGCGCGGCGGGGTCGAGCACGCCGTCCGCGCGCAGGAAGCTCTGCCCCACATCGGACCCGAACCACACGGGCAGGCCGTCGGAGAGCTGGGCAACCGCCATGCGCTTGAGCGACTCGATCGGCAGGTTCACGTAGCGCACCCCGCCGTCCTCGACGACGTTGCCGAGGAACTTGACGGTGTAGGAGCGCAGATAGGGCTTATCCGAGGTCGGCGCATTGATGACCGAGATGTAGTCGTCCAGGTCCATGTCGACGAACTCGGCGAAAAAGGCCTGGGGTGTGTAGGTGCCGCTCGCCTTGAGCTCGTTGGCGTCGTCGCGGATGCGGACCTCGAAGCTCGCCGGCGGCTCGCCCAGGCAGATGACCAGGTAGCGGTATACGTTGTCCATGAGCCCGGACTTGATCCGCGCGAGCTCGCCGGCGTCCGCCCCGGCCGCGACGGCGTCGCGCAGCCGCTTGGCCCCGGCGCGCAGGTACCGCGTCAGGTGCTGGTTGAGGTCGCCCGTGTTGGACGAGTGGAAGGTCTCGGGCATGGCCTCCTTGGGCACCACGCCGTACTTCTTCACGAGGGAGCGGAACATGTCCCACTGCCCGCCGTCGCACAGCGGGTCGGTGAGCAGGTAGGCGACCTCGCGGTCCGCCAGGGGCTTGCCGGCGGTGGCGATGACGTTCTCGAAGAACCAGTTGGAGCGCTCGTACTTGTCCCAGAACAGCGGGTAGGCCTGGGACAGCTCGAAGGTCTTGAGGCCGAGCTTCCTCATGATGCGGAAGCGCATGGTGTTGAGGCTCGCGAACATCCAGCAGCGGCCCGAGCGCTTCTGGTCGGTGATATCCCCCTGCTCGAGCTGGATATCGAAGGTGGTGGTGGCGAGCGCCGCCGCCTGGGGGTTGCGGGCGGCGGAGGCGATGCCGGCGCTGGTGACGGCGTTGCGGGCGATGGCGCATGCGCGGTCGCCCTCGAGGGCGGCGCGGGCGCCCGCGATGACCTCCGGCGTGAGGGCGGGGTTGCGGTCCATGGAGGCTCCTTTCATCAAGCCCGGGGAACCACCGATCGCGTTCGCGCCAGATGCCGCCGCGGCGAGACGGACGCGGGCGAGGGCGCGGAGGGCGCGGTTGCGCTGCGCCGACGGAGCCCGAGCCCGCAGGCGCCCACCACGGGGGGCGCGGCGCGGGATGGATCGGTCGGTGTTCCCCTAGGTCCGGTAGGTTTACAGGTCCGACCGCTAGCATACCCCGCGCGCGGGCCGGGGGCCGGCCGTCAACAATTTCCCATATCCGCGGGGCGCGCCGCGCACGCCACGCGCCCACGGCGTGCGCGTCGGCATCGGAGACAGCGAGCCGGGGCCGTCGGACGGGCGGCAGCGCCCCCGCGCCGCGGCGGACGGCGGCATCGCCCGGAGCGCCATGCACGGAGGCGCCCCATGGGCGGGGCAACGGTATACTGGTACGCAGGACCAAGGAACAGAAGGCGGTGGAATCCGTGATGGATGCGAAGATGCGTCCCCAGTTGAACGGCATCGGGCTCTCCCGGGCCGGCGAGCGCGTGCTGCGCGTCCTCGAGGACGCCGGGCTCGAGGCCTGGGTCGTCGGCGGGTGGGTCCGCGACGCGCTCAGGGGGGACGCGGGCCACGACGTCGACCTCTGCTGCTCCGGATCGTGGCAGGACAGCGAGGCCGCCCTGCGCGCGGCGGGGATCCGCGTGGTCGAGTCCGGCATCCGCTTCGGCGGGATCACCGCGGTGGAGGACGGCGAGCGCATCGAGGTCACCACCTACCGCCTGGACGGCTTCTACACCGACGGCCGCCACCCCGAGCAGGTCACTCGGGCCGAGCGCGTGGAGGACGACCTCGCGCGGCGCGACTTCACCGTGAACGCCATGGCGTGGCATCCCGAGCGCGGGCTGCTCGACCTCTACGACGGGGCCGGCGACCTCGCGCGCGGGCTCATCCGCGCGGTGGGCGACCCCCGCCGCCGCTTCGAGGAGGACGCCCTGCGGATGCTGCGCGCGGTGCGCTTCGCATGCCGGCTCGACTTCCGCATCGAGGAGGCCACCGCCGCCGCGCTGGCGGACTGCGCCCCCCTGCTCGACCGCGTCGCCCGCGAGCGCGTGGGCATCGAGCTCGAGGGCATCCTGGTCACCGCGCACGGCGGGGACGCCCTCCTGCACCACCCCGAGCTCATGTGCGCCGCCATCCCCGAGCTCGCGGCCTGCCGCGGGTTCGACCAGTGCAGCCCCTACCACGCCTACGACGTGTACGAGCACATCGCCCGCGTGCTTACGGTGGCGGGCGAGCTGTCGCGCTTCCGGATCGACGGGGGCGACCCCGATCAGCCCCCATCGCCCTCGCTCATGTGGGCGGCGCTGCTCCACGACATCGGCAAGCCGGCGACCTTCACCCGGGACGAACGCGGGTGCGGGCACTTCTACGGCCATCCGGAGCTCAGCGCGAAGACGGCGTGCGCGATCATGCGGCGCCTCTCCGTGCCGGGTGACGTGATCCGCGACGCGTGTCTGCTCATCCGCTACCACGACCGCCCCATGATGGCGGAGCGCGAGGACCTGCTGCGCGCCATGGGCCTGTTCTCCGGCGAGGGCCTCGACACGCCGCGCCTCATGGGCGAGCTGTTCGACCTCAAGCGCGCCGACGCGCTCGGGAAGGCCCCCTCGTGCTTCTCGTATGTCGAGGACCTCGAGCGGATGCGCGAGATGGTGCGCGAGCTTCTCGCCAACCGCGAGGCGTACGACCTCGACTCGCTCGACCTGCGCGGACGCGACCTCCTGGACGCCGGCGTGAAACCGGGGCCGCGCATCGGCGAGCTGCTCCGCCGCGCGCTCGAAGGCGCCGTCACCGGGGCGGTCCCCAACCGCCGCGCGGACCTGATCGCGTACCTCGACCTGACCTGAGGGGCGCCGTATGACGAAAGCGCCCCGCGGCCTCCTTCGGGCCGCGGGGCGCGTCGGGCCGGCCTACCGGCGTCGGGGTGAGTCTCCCCTGCGGGGCGCATAGCCCTAGCGCGGCAGCTTCTCCACCACGACGCGGCGGCTGTACTCGTCGACGTGGCTGAAGTCGCCCAGGCCGACGCTCTCGGCGACGTTGGCGCCGGTGGCCATGGCGAGCTTCAGGGCCTCCTCGACGTTGTCGCGGTTCCCGTACCACTTGTACAGGAACGCGGCGAGCGTGCAGTCGCCCGCGCAGACCGAGGAGACGAGCTTGATGTTGAACTCGCGGCGGGCGTACCAGACGTCCTCGCCGTTGGAGAAGTAGGCGCTGCCGCGGCTGCCCATGGTGAGCAGGACGTTCTGCACGCCGGACTCATGCGCCATGCGCAGCGCGCGCTTGGCGTCCTCGTGCGTGTCGATGCGCACGCCGTAGATCTCGCGCATCTCGTGGTGGTTGGGCTTGATCAGCAGCGGCTTCTTCTGGCAGAGGTCCTTCAGCTTGCTGCTCGACAGGTCGAGCACCACGTCGGCTCCGCGGGCCTGGGCATGGTTCACGACCTGGTCGAGGAAGTCGGCGGATGCGCGCGGGGGCACCGAGCCGGAGACCACGAGGCAGTCGAGGCTGCCGGCGGTGTCCAGGATCTTGTAGAGCTCCTGCTCGCCCTGCGGGGTGAGCGGGGCGCCCGGGTTCAGCACGCCGTACTCGTTCTCACCGTCGTTCAGGTACGTGTTGATGCGGGTGACGCCGTCGATCCACACCGGGCGGCACAGGCACCCCATGTTCATGGTCTCCTCGACGATGTACTTGCCGGTGAAGCCGGCGAAGAAGCCGAGCGCGACGGAGTCGACGCCGAACTTCTTCAGGGCGAACGAGACGTCGAGCCCCTTGCCGTTGGGCGTGTAGCTCGCCGAGCCCGAGCGGATGTTCTCGTTGGGCACGAGCGGGCCGCACGAGACGGTCATGTCGACGGCAGGGTTTGCAGTCAGCGTGTAGAACATGGTCAATCTCCCCTTTCACAAAGGGCCGCGCGACCCCGGGCGGAGAACCCGGGGATGCGCGGCCCTGAGACAACGTTATGGCACGTCGATCGCCATCAAGACACCTACCGGGCGTTGGCCTCGAGAAGCGCCTTGACCTCCTCGGCGGTCGACAGCTCGAGCACCTTGGCTGCGAGCTCGTCCGCCTCCGCCTTGGTCCACTGCGAGATGGCCTTGCGCGTGCGCAGGATGCTCGGAGCGGAGGTCGAGAACTCCTCCATGCCCCAGGCGATCAGCAGCGGGGTGAGCAGCGGGTCGGCAGCGGCCTCGCCGCACATGCCGACCATGATGCCCGCGCGCACGCCGGCCTCGATGATGTTCTTGATCGCGCGGAGCACCGCCGGGTAGTACCAGCTGTACAGGTAGGCCACGCGGTCGTTGCCGCGGTCGGAGGCCATGGTGTAGCCGGTGAGGTCGTTGGTGCCGATGGAGAAGAACGCGGACTCCTTGGCGAGCAGGTCGGGGATGTTGGCGGCGGCGGCCGTCTCCATCATGATGCCCACCTGGATGTTGTCGTTGAAGGTGCGACCCTCCTCGCGCAGCTCGGCCTTGCACTCCTCGACGAGCTTCTTGACGGCGCGGATCTCCTCGACGCAGGTGACGAGCGGCACCATGATCTTGATGTCGCCGAAGGCGCTGGCGCGCAGCAGGGCGCGGAGCTGGACCTTGTACTCATCGGGGTTGTCGAGGCAGTAGCGGATGGCGCGGTACCCCATGAAGGGGTTCTCCTCCTTCTGGAGATTCATGTAGGGAATCTCCTTGTCGCCGCCCACATCGAGGGTGCGGATGATGACCGGGGCGCCCTTCATGGCCACGGCGACCTTGCGGTACGCCTCGAACTGCTCCTCCTCGCTGGGGAGCTCCTTGGCGTCCATGAACAGGAACTCGGAGCGGAACAGGCCGATGGCCTCGGCGTCATGGTCGAGGGCGCCGTTGACGTCGTCGGGCGAGCCGATGTTGCAGGCAAGCACCTTGGCGATGCCGTCGGCGGTGACGCTCGGCTTGCCGCGGAAGGCCTCGAGGGCGCGCTTCTCGGCGGCGAACTGCTCGGCGCGCTCGGTGTAATCGGCCAGGGTCTCCTCGTCCGGCTCGCCGATGACGACGCCCATGGAGCCGTCGACGATGGCGGTCATCCCGTTGTGCAGGGCGCCGCAGGCGTTGGACACGGACAGGACGGCCGGGATCTCCAGGGCGCGGGCGATGATCGCGGAATGCGAGGTGCGGCCGCCGGTCTCGGTGACGATGCCCGCGACGTTGGCCTTGTCGATGGTGGCCGTCATGGACGGGGTGAGGTCGTGGACGACGATGATGGTCCCGGCGGGCAGGACGGAGAGGTCGACGACCTCGCGGCCCAGCAGCTCGGCGAGGATGCCCGTGCGGATGTCCGCGATGTCGGCGGCGCGCAGGCGGAAGACCTCGTCGTCCATGGACAGGAACATGTTCTCGAACATCGTGCTCGTCTCGACGAGCGCCTGCTCGGCGCAGGTGCCGCCGTCGATAGAGGCCTCGATGGCACCCGTGAGCTCGGGATCCTGGGCGAGCGTGACATGGCCGCTCATGATCTCGGCCTCGGCCTCGCCCACGCTGGCCTTCATGTGCTCGGCCTGGGCCTCGGTCTTCTCGCAGAAGACCTCGAGGGCGGCCTTGAACCGGGCCTTCTCGGCCGCGGCGTCCTCGACGGCATGCGGCGTGAACGTGAGGTCGGGCTCGACCGCGACGGCCACGGTGCCGATGCCGATGCCCTCGGATGCGTTAACTCCCTCGTACATTGCTTTTCCTCTCCTTATGCAGCCCGGATGGCCCGGACTCCCCTGCAAAGGCGCGGGAGCCGCGTACGGTCCCGCGCCGAACAACCAAATGAGATCGGAGGGCGGTTCCTCAGAGGGACGGCCGGGCTACTCGCCCAGGCCGCTCTTGATGAGGTCGAGCGCGGCGGCAAGCGCCTCGTTCTCGTCCGTGCCGTCGCAGCGGACCTCGACCTCGGTGCCGCAGGGGATGCCGGCGGCCATGAGGGCCATGGGGCTCTTGCCGTTGACCTCTTTGTCGGCGGTGACGATGGTCACGTCGCAGGCGAACTTGCCCATGGTGGAGGCGAACAGGCCGGCCGGACGCATGTGGAGGCCCTGCGGGTTGATGAGGGTGACCTTCTCAGAAACCATACTTTGACTCCTTTGTTGCTCAGATCGCGCCCGCCGACGAGCTCGACCGGCGCAACATATGACGAGCATAGTTTACCCCATCGCAGCATGGATGGGCCGCAAGAACGGCGTTCGGGGGCAAATAGGACCCCCTCCGCGGGCGCGCCTATCGGAGCCGGTCGTTGAGGATGCGGGCGATGTCCTCCGGGGAGGCGGCGGACGTGACCGCCGCGCGGAAGGAGTCGTCCATGAGCGACTCCGCGACCCGGGAGAGCAGCCGCAGGTGGGCGGCGCCGTCCTCCGAGTCGGGGATGAGCAGCGCGATGGCGACGGTGACGGGGAGCTCGTCCATGGTGTCCCAGCCCGCGATGCCCGCGTCCGCGCGGACGACGAGCACCGACGCGCGGCGGATGGCGCGGGACTTCGCATGCGGGATGGCGAAGCCGTCCATCATGCCCGTGGTGCCCTCCGCCTCGCGGCGGTGGAACGCCGCATCGAGCTCCGCGGCGTCGTCCGCCAGGCCGAGGCCGACGGCGCGCGCGGAGATGAAGGCGAGCGCCTCATCGCGGTCGGCGAGCTCGACGCCCATGAGCACCTGCTCGACCGGGACGAAGGGGGCGTCGGCCGCGGCGGATGCACCCGGGCTCCCGGCGGACGGCGCGGCGGAAGCCGGGACGGGGGCCGCTTCGGCTGAGGGGCCCGCCTCGCGGCCGGCCTCGGGGCCGCGGCGCCTCAGCGCCGAGACCATGCGCGAGATGATCCCCCTGTGCTCGCCTGTCTCGATGCGGTCGTCGTGCTGGGCCATGAGCCACCTCTCCCATCTGCAGAGTCCGCGCGCGGAGCGCCGGCGCGAGACGCCGTCGAATCCTGTGGGAAAGCATACCACGCCGCGCGGTCGACGGCGGCACGCGGAGAGGACGCCACGGGAGCGGATGGCGGATGCGACGGCGCCGGGGGCGGACGGAATCCGCGCCGCGCGGCGGAGGAACGGGATGCAGCGGCTCGAGGGGTGGACGGGTCCCGCGCCGAAACGGCGGAGGAGCTGCGCCTCCGTATGGGCGCCGCCGAATTATGCGCCTGCCGTGGCCCTCGCCGCCCGCCGCCCCGCGCGCCCGGGCATCCTCTATAATCTGGTGAGCACGCGCCATTAGCTCAGTTGGATAGAGCAGGGGACTTCTAATCCCAAGGTCGTTGGTTCGAATCCGACATGGCGCACCACAGCACGCACGCGGACGCCCCGGGAACGGGGCGTCTCGACATTCCGCCGAGGAGCACGTTCCATGCAAGCAAACCTTGACAACAGCCGCATCGCCGTCCTCGTCCCCTGCTACAACGAGGAGGTCACCGTCGGGAAGGTCGTCGCGGACTTCCGCCGGGAGCTGCCGGGCGCCGCGGTCTACGTCTACGACAACAACTCCACCGACCGCACCGCCGAGCTGGCCGCCGCCGCGGGCGCCGTCGTGGTATCCGAGCCGCGCCAGGGCAAGGGCAACGTCGTCCGCCAGATGTTCCGCGACATCGACGCCGACTGCTACCTCATGGTCGACGGGGACGACACCTACCCCGCGGACGCCGCGCGCGCCCTGTGCGAGCCCATCCTCGCCGGACACGCGGACATGACCGTGGGAGACCGCCTCTCCAACGGGACATACGCGGAGGAGAACAAGCGCGCGTTCCACGGGTTCGGCAACGACCTCGTCCGCACCATGATCAAGTGGATCTACGGCTACGCCTTCGACGACGTCATGACGGGCTACCGCGCGTTCTCCCGCGCGTTCGTGAAGACCTTCCCCGTCCTCTCGGACGGGTTTCAGATCGAGACCGAGCTGTCGATCCACGCGGTCGACCGGCGCTGGCGCATCCTCGATGTGCCCATCGTCTACCGCGACCGGCCCGAGGGCTCGGAGTCGAAGCTCTCCACGTTCTCCGACGGGGCGAAGGTGATCATGACCATCGCCGGGCTGTTCAAGAACTACCGGCCCATGAAGTTCTTCGGCCTGATCGCCCTACTGTTCCTCCTTCTGGGCCTCGTCGCCGGCATCCCCGTGATCGCCGAGTTCTTCTGCACCGGGCTGGTCCCGCGCCTGCCCACCGCCGTGCTCGCCTGCGCCCTCGTGTTCCTCTGCGGGCTCTCGCTCGCCACGGGGATGATCCTGGACTCCGTCGCCAAGGTGGAGCGCAAGCAATGGGAGCTCGCCGTCAACCGCGAGATGGAGCACGAGCGGGCGCGGTAGCCGCTCGGACAGATCCGCCCTTCAAAACGAAGGCGAGCTCGGGCCGGCCGCGAGGCCGGCCCGCTTCATGACGGCATCCGAAGGCCGCGGCGCTTCCGCACCGCTTGCCCCGCCTACTTCAGGCCCAGGTAGCTCTCCCAGAACGCGCGCGACGTCATGTACGGGAAGGCGTCCTTCCACGCTTGGCGCACCCGCTTGCCCTCGGCGCGATAGCGCCGCATGAGCTCGTGCTCGCGCTGGCGGATGGCGCGGAAGCGCGCCCGGTCCATGTGGCGGATGGCCCCCTTGGTGCGCGTGGGGTCCAAGAACACGATGGTCCGGCGGCCCGTCGAGCTGCCCTCGAGCGTCGCGGCGCCGTTCTTGACTACGTAGCCGGGACGGCTGCCGAGCAGGGGGCGGGGCAGGTAGTGCTTGTCGTAGGGAAGCGAGCGCCACAGCTTCATGAAGCGCGAGGGGCGGAACTCCAGGCTCGCGTTGGCGAGCACCCCGTCGGTCACGCCCGCCGCGCGCAGCAGCGAGGGATCGAGCTCCTCCACGGGAACGAGCTTCTCGTTGCGCGCGCCGTTGGCCGCCATGAGGGCCGACCCGTCGAGGGCCTGCAGGTACTCGGGGCCCTTGAGGTAGTCCTCGAAGCCGTCGAGCAGCAGCTCCGCGGCGCTGTAGTCGAGGTCGCGCAGGTCCTGGCGCACGCTGCGCTGCAGGCGCACGATGAACAGCGCCTCGGAGGCGCAGTCGTCCACCGCGATCATGGCGAGGAAGTTGCGGATGTACTGGTAGCAGTCGACCGAGGCGCGGAACCGCCCCTCGAAGCTCTCGTGCCACACGCAGATGCCGCCCATGGTCATGTAGACGGGGTCGTTGCGCATGCCGAACTCGACGTCGTCGCAGCGGATGAAGAACGGCATGGGCAGGCCGTTCTCCTCGATGGCGGACACCGGGATGCAGCTGTACCACCAGGCGCCGTAGGCGCGGGGCACCTCCACGTCGATACGCTCGTTCTCGATCACGTCGGAGAGATCACCAACATGCAGGTCCCTCTTTGCGCGACGATATGCGCCAGAATTCAAAACATAGGACACATCCTCGAACTGGCGCGTGGGATCCTCCAGCGAGAGCATGGCCCCGTTCACGAAGGCGCCCCGATAGGGGCCCTGTGCGAGCGACAGCAGGTTGTAGGTGCGGATGAGGCTCTCGGGCATGATGCGCACGTCGTCATCCATGACGAGGACGTGCGTGTACTCCCCCGGGGTCTCCGTCGCGGCCATCATGCCGCGGGCGAAGCCGCCCGACCCGCCGACGTTGGGGTTGGGCAGCACGGTCACCAGGTCGTCGGCGAGCGCCTCGGCATCGAGCGTGCGGCCGTTGTCCACCACGAACATGTGGAAGCTCCCGAGGATGGGGGCGCCCTCGGCGCGGATGCCCTCCTGGACGAGGTCGATGTTCGCGGTGATGTAGGCCTCCTTCTTGAACGTGGTGGTGGCGAGCGCGAGCCGCACCGGGTTCACGCGGGCGGGATCGACCTCGGCGTACCAATATGCCCGGAGAACCGTCAGGCGCTCCCCCGCCGCGGGGGCGAGCGAGAAGCCGATCAGGTCCTCGGGGGCGCAGGGGACCTCGATATCCAGGACGGCAGGGTCGGCGAACGGAGCGGAGACGGCATGCGACGAGATCGTGCGGCGGTCCTGCGCGCCGGACGCGACGCCCTCGACGAGCAGGTCTCCGGAGCCCGCGACCTCGATATGCAGGCGCACCGCCTCGATGCCGGCGTACCGGTGCCATTTGCACGCGGGCAGCGCGTTCAGGTAGGTGAGGAAGTCGACCGGGCAGGTGCAGACGAGCGCGGCGGACGCGGCATCGAAGGTCGCGGCATCGCGCCCGGCGCGGAAGTAGAGCTCCGGATGCCGCGCGGCGTGATCGTCCACGCGCAGAAGGACGTTGGCGAGTTTGAAAGGCACAGCCATGCGGGTCATCTCCATGATCCGGTCGGGTTCGTATTCGTACCAGTCTACTTGAAGGTGCGGACAGGCGGGCGGATTCGATGTGTTTTATTGTGGTGCGCACCCGTATCGGGCACTCGCTCCGCTGCTTATTGAATGTCCGTCCCATGCGGGATAGCATTTCTCAGTGGAAGAAACCGGACGTGAATGGCCCGGGTCGGCTGTACGATGTCGGTCTATCGGGATCGGAATCGGGATACGGGGTTTCAGTGGGAGAGGCTTCTTTGAACAACGATATGTCGGGACAGGGCTCCTCCCTCGGAGAACATCGGGCCGCCGCCCTCATTCGACGCACATGGGGGACGTTCGACGCGCTGTCATGCGTCCTGAGCATTGTCATCTCCCTGCTGAGCAATGCGGGTACGCGGTTCGTCCGGTACCAGTCCCTCCATATCGCAGGCCCTGCGGATGCGGCGGTCTTCGTCATCAAGATCATCCTGTACGCGGCAGCGCTGTATCTGGTCATCAGGGCGGTGGTATCGTTCTGGGACAGGCCGGCGCATGACCGCACCGGCAGCGCGAGCGCTCCGGCCAGGTCGCCCATCCTATCGATCCGCCTCAGCGACCGCAGCCTGTACCTCGCATGCTTCCTCATCATGATGGCAGCTTGGCTGCTCTGGGTGATCCCGCATCTTCCCGGGACCATGCGCGACGATTCGATCCCCCAGTATCTGCAGTATTTCGGCTATGTCGACTATTACACCCAGCATCCCATCTTCGACACGCTCTGCTTCGGCATCTTCTGGGACATGGGGGCGGCCCTCGGGTCCCCGCTCATCGGGTTGAGCATTTACATCATCGTCCAATGCGCTCTCACCGCAGCGTGCTTCTCCCTGCTGCTCGTGTACCTCAGGCGCCGCGGGGTTCCCGATACAGCCCTCGTCATCTTCCTCGTCTTCTACTCGTTCGCACAGGTCATCTACCAACCGGTCGATGCGATGTCGAAGGACTCGTGGAACGGCTGTTCGTTCGTCCTCTCGATGATCTGCGTGGTCGAGATCGCCCGCACGCGCGGCGCGTGCCTGCAGCGCAGGCTGTATCTGATCGGGACGATCGTCTCGATCTTCATCTGCATCGCATCGAAGCGAACCATGCTGTATGTGCTGACCCCGACGCTGGTTCTTTTCGCCCTCACCCAGATTCGCGGCAAGAGGTCGTGGGCTGCGCGCACCTTCGCCGCAGGAACGGTTCCGGCGTTGGCCTCCTGCTTATCTGGAACCCCCTGAGCGTTGCGATGTTCGGGGCGACGCAGAACACCACGTACGAGATGGTCTCGGTGCCCGTCCAGCAGGTCGTCTACACCGTCAGGGAGAACTCCTCCGCCTTAAGCGACGGCGAACGGCGAGAGCTCTTCGAATACATCCAGATCGACCGTGCCGTGCAGGTCTACAACCCCTGGCGCTCCGACGAGGCGACAGGATGCATCAACCCGGGTAGCGACGTGAGGACGCTCGTCAAGTACTGGATCGAGCTGGGACTCGAGCATCCGGAGGACTATCTGACATCCTTCATGAACATCGCCGGTCAATGGTTCTCGCTGGACATCCCGATCAACTACGGTCATGACTTGGAAGACGAGCTGCTCACCGACGCGCGGATGGAGGGGTGGGCGTCGTTTTTCCCCGAGGGCGGGAAACGGGAGGCGGAGTCCGTTCTGCAGATCTTGAGGTCGGAGCGCCCCGAACCGCTGCAGGGGCCGTACGAGGCGCTCGAGCGCATCGACTCGATTCAGGCTTTCCACCTTCCCGTTCTCTCGAGTTACGGTCTGTATGCGTTCGCCATCCCGATCACCGTCGCCGCCTGGTCGATCGCCCGCCGAAACCTCGTATCGCTGGGGATGACGCTGGTTCCGCTGCTCCTTCTGTGCACGTTCCTCATCGGACCCATCGCGCTCTATTGGTATACGGTCCCGATCGTCTACATCGCTCCCCTGATGCTCTCGTTCCCGCTGCTGAGCGGCAGGGGGAATTGAGGATACAGCTGGAAGTGAGCTAAGATCATCTGAGCGCAGCCGCAACGCGAAGCGGCGTTAGGGACATCGCCTCGGCGCTCACCCAGTCATAAACGCCGGCGAACAGCCGCAGCTCCCCTACGATTCGAACAAGGGGCACCATTCCTGCTATATTGGCAAAGTCCCCGTACACCCACCGGATCCATGCCAATACCGCCAACTTCGGAGGTCACCTGTGAACGTTGCCATCATCATCGCCGGAGGCATTGGCTCGCGCATGGGCCAAGATGTTCCGAAGCAGTTCATCGACATTTTCGGTAAACCGGTCATCATTTATACGCTTGAAACCTTTGAACACCACCCCCTTATCGATGCAATCGCCGTAGTCTGCCTCGATGGTTGGCAAGAGATACTCAGAAGCTATTCCGAGCAATACGGGATCTCGAAACTTCGCTGGATTGTCAAAGGGGGATCAACTGGGCAGGAATCGATTCGCAACGGCGTCTATGCTCTTGAAAAGGAGCTGAGCGACGATGACACTGTCATCATTCACGACGGCGTTCGCCCCATGCTTGATGTAGAGGTCCTCACCGACGTCATCCGCGTCTGCGATAGATATGGGAACGCCGTTTCGAGCATGCCGTATAACGAGCAAATCTTCATCATCGATGACGACAACCCCCAAACCACAACCCGCTATATCCCGCGGGAGACCCTGAGGCGTGTATCCACCCCCCAGGCGTATCGCTACGCTAAACTGTTGCACTCATATCGCAAGGCGTTCTCTCTGGGTATAGGCATATCGGGATCAAGCTACACCAACACCATGATGGTCGAACTTGGAGAAACCCTTCATTTCGCTTCTGGTTCCGATAAGAACCTGAAACTCACAACACCGGAGAATCTCGAAACGTTCAAAGCGTATCTCACGATAGAAGGAAAGGGACGACAACGATGAATCGATTACGCATTCCCGCATACACGCGCGACATAGAGCGCATCGTCGCATCGGATCTCCCATGGGCTGACCTCGCGAATACCAGCGTGCTCATTACCGGGGCGACGGGTATGATCGGAACGCTTCTCGTAGACGTGCTCATGCGAGCAAATGAACTCCATGGTCTACACTGCAGAGTTATCGCAATTAGCAGAGATGCGAGCAGGGCGCAGAAGCGCCTCCCATACCATGACGACAGACTCTTCTCGATTGAGGAGCTGGATATCGGCTCATTCGGTGCTCGTCCATCTGAACGCGCCGACTTCATTTTCCATCTTGCCAGTCCTACGCATCCGCGAGCCTATGCCTCGAATCCCATAGGGACTATCCAGGCAAACGTTATCGGACTGCAGAATCTGCTCGACTACGCTGCAGCAGAAAACTCTCGACGTATTCTGTTCGCTTCTTCAGTTGAGATTTACGGGGAGAATCGAGGAGATACCGAACGATTTGATGAGGGGTACTGCGGATACATTGACTGCAATACCGTTCGAGCGGGATACACCGAAGCAAAACGGCTCGGCGAAGCGATGTGCCAAGCCTATCGGGCGCAGCTCGGAATCGACGCTGTCATTGCACGCATCGCCCGAGCATATGGCCCCACCCTGTTACCGAGTGACTCAAAAGCCCTGTCGCAGTTCATCCATATCGCTCTAGCCGGCAGAGACGTTACGCTCAAAAGCACCGGCATGCAAAGGTTCTCTTACCTCCACGCATCCGATGTCGTAAGCGGCATCCTCTACCTGCTGTTCAAAGGATCCAGTGGCGAGGCGTATAACCTTGCAGATGAAGCGAACGACACCAAGCTTATCGACCTCGCACATATGGTTGCTGAAATCGGAGGCGTTTCCGTCGTACTCGACCTTCCGGACGCAGTAGAACAGGCGGGTTATTCAAAGGCAACATATGCACTCATGGATGGGACGAAAACACGAAATCTAGGCTGGGGCGCAGCGTACACCCTCCCCGCAGGTATCAAGCAGACATTGGGGGTTCTACGGGAAACCTCGATTCTTTGATTACCGTCCGAGACTCAGTTTGGGGCAGCGAATCCCTTCGATTCGCTGCCCCAAAATAACCGACGGAACCTATCCCGTGATTGCCGGACCATCAGTCCCAAGCATCTTCCTTAGCGCGGTCTCCGCCTCTCCCCCATCGAGTGCATCATGATCGACATGCTGGTAGTGCGAATTGATGTCTTTGGGAAGCGTTAGGTAATCACCGTAGCGGCTCCGGATAACGAGTTCGTAATCGTTTGGAACGTAGAGCTCGACGCCTTCGAAATCCATTCGCCTAAGGGGGAAGATCTCAGACCTTCCAAACATCATCCTTCGCTGCTTGCCGTCATCGAGGTTGTCGATGCTCCAGATGATTGCCTGAGCGGCCTCTTCGTCGCAAATCAAGCCTTGAGCGCGAACGTCATCAAGGCATTCGTCGTAATATGCCTGAATGAGCTCAGCCCCTTGCTCATTAGATGGATACCATGTGCGCTGGTTCCAGAAATCAAGTGAATCATCGCTGTTAATCTGCTCAATCATCTTTCGACGCGCCGCACGATGGCGTTCGCAATTATTGAAATCGAGCTTGGGGGCCCAATCGTATACGAAGAGATCGAGGAAACATGGTATCGATTCATCGCGATACGAGAATCGAATTTGCCTGCAAGGCCAATACTTGTCATGAACGACCGTTACCCGATGGCGGTCGTCGTGCTCGGTCAATGCGATCAGCGTATCGATGTCCTCGCGCATCATTCCCAAGTCAACATCATCGTCCCACGGAATAAATCCCCCATGACGAGCGGCGCCGAGCAAGGTCCCGAATGCAAGCCAGTATCGTAAACCGTTCTGTACACAGATTTGGTCAAACTCATGAAGTAGATGGACGCATCCAAGCTGCAAAAGGCGCATGCCGCCGCTTGCTTTAGGCAAGCTGCGGAAAAAGCGCTTCTTAGCATCGTCGAGCGATTCGCCATCTCGACGATACTGTTCCCATGCAAACATCTTCATATGAGCGTCGTGGGCATCGAGATCCTCAACCAATTGATGTATTACGGGAAGCGTACGCTCCTCAAATTTATAGTCGATATTTCCGTTGATCCCACGGTCAGCCACTTCAACTCGATCATATAATCTGTCGAGAGTCTTTATAATAGTTTCGTATTGATAACTATAATCCAATCTAAATGAATGGAAGTCGTCCTGTAAAGCATGAAACGAGCGTGAAGATATGGGGAGCAAGCCCTTTATTAACTTAACTAATGACATCAGCAACGCCCTCGACAACAGCTGATTTTAATTCCATATCCAGCATTTTCAATGCATTGCTGCGCATCCATGAGTCTTCCAATTCCCAAATCAAATCCTGGTTGGCCAATATATTTTCCTTAGCCGATAAAGGAAGGAGCATCTTTATCTTTAGTGAGATACGACCAATTGGGCCATTATTGACCAGTCGCCGCCAGATTGCGTGAAGAAATTCACAAGGATTAGTTTGTAACGTATACCTGTAAATCAGGTATTTACGTTTTCCACGGTAAGCGAAAGACGAGTCCTCTAATATAGCTTGGGCCATCTTGCCGTATAAAGAATCATTAAGTAAGGTTTCAAGTTGCTTTGGAGAAAAGAAGGTTTCTAGAATTGAACGAAGGAAGCGGATCAATTGGAGTCGGACAGGCGAAGGAGAAATAATTATATCTCTGAGAACGAATACTGCAATTTGGCGAAGTAGGTCCCGATAGTACAAATCAATAAATCCCTGCTGGGACCAATCGGCACAAACATGCTCTACGATTCGAAGATGGTCGTAGAGCTTCAAAAAAGTGTTATTCGACCTTGTTGCCATTAACGACTCAGATCTATTTATCCTATATATATATAGTTTAGTTGAAAGAAGTACAGTTTTTTTTGACCTGGGATAAAGTGCGTAATGAAAAAGCTCGTCCTCACCGAACCGGATGTCATCATCAAACAATAGCCCGGTCTCAAGGAGAAATGAACGACGGCAAGCTGTTCTCCAAGCGAAAGGATGACTTTTTTCGGAAAAAAGAAGGTCCGGAGAAAAGGTCTCATACACAGCATCACGAGGACTTAAGGTCTCGTCGAGCCAAGGTGTGGAGCGGTGAGCTGGGTAACAAGAAGCGCCAAAGGTGACTACATCGGCGTTATGCGTTTCAAACGCCTCCGCAATCGAAGCGCACGCATTCTTTTCAAGCATGTCATCAGAATCGACAAAGCATACAACATCCCCCGTCGCTGCCCTGATACCCGCATTTCGAGCAGACGATAGACCGCCATTCGCCTTAGTAATGACAACGAGACGCGGCTCAACGTGAGATAGTTGCATTAACAACTCCCCAGACCGATCGGTAGAGCCATCATCAACGCATATTATTTCCAACTCCTGAAAGGTCTGCTTGCGAATAGAATCAATGCAACTGAGAAGATATGCCTCGACGTTGAACACGGGCACAATGACGCTTATTTTCAAAACCAGACACCTCGCGATTACAAATGAGCTACAACAACACGAACAGCAACCCTGATACCGTATTTTCGAACCAAGTACGTAAATCTTGAAAGCAAGCTTGGTAACACAGAAGACTCATGATCCGCCGCATAAAGCGTAAAGCTTTGTAATAAAAGATCTCGTGAAGTTCTTTTGTTTGAATCAAAATCACGAAGATCAAGGTAACCACATCTCTCATCAGAGACAACCTCTTCCCTCATCCGAGGGAGAAACTTTTTCTTTAGCTCATCATTTAGGCGATCATAATTCCATTCATAGCTATCAAACTTCATGCGTGCGAGAATGGACCTAAGGTACTGTCTATCTTGCCAGTGATTGTCAAGGTAGCGATGCATTTCAGCGTACTCATCGCAAACGCAGAACACCTTACCAGGTGAGTTGACTGACGACGCTTCATTATCCTGCCTATAATGGAGAAAAGCCTTATTAATCAAAACAGCGTTATCGGCAGATGCCCAGACCTTAAAATTAAAACCTGCATCTTGATAAGAGGCTCCAGGCGTCTCCAGAAACCGAATATCATTGTCTCGCACAAAAGAACTCTTGTAAATCGCAGACCAGATTGAAGGTTTCCTATAAAAAACCTCTCTCTCAATTTGCGGATTAATATGCCCCTCGATAACTTCGTCGACCCATCCAAATTTGCGATTGATAACATTGGGGTCAGACCAATATAAATAAAAGTCAGACTTAACAACCTGGGCATCATATTTTTTTGCAGCAGAGTACATTACCTCAAATGCATCTGGCTCGATATAATCATCCGACTCAACAATACCGATATACTCTCCCACACACATTTCGAGGCCCATGTTCATCGATGCCCCATAGCCTGAGTTGGGCTTATCAATCACCTTGAATCTAGAATCTCTATCAAGATAGTCCTGAATTATCATCCGTGAAGAGTCTGTAGAGCCATCATTAATGCAGATGACCTCAATGTCCGGAAGCGTCTGATTTTCAAGCGAATCAAGGCATTCACGTAAGTAACGCTCCACATTATAGATTGGAACAAGTACTGAGACCAACGGTGAAGACATCCAACACTCCAAAACTATTATCTGCCACCCTGCCACGAGAAACGAATCTATTACACTTTAATCTAGCAAGCAGCGGCATTTTAAATCAACTTCAGAAACTATACACGTATACACCCTATGAGACCAGCCCCAGATCAGAGATTAGGCCAATCTGATGAATCGAAGCCTGTAGTGTGGAGAGGATGCCACTAAAGGTTTTTGAGCCCATTTGGTCGATAACGGTTTACTCTGAAAATGCAAGAGTCTGCTATAAACTTTGTCGCAGTATACTTAATGTGGTCTAATATGCAGGCTTGGGAGATGGGAGGGTGTTTCATAAAAGTAAGCCATAAGCGTCATCGCTGTGAAATACCCTCCTTTTTTTATCCACCGCTTACCCAGAGTGACCATCATTAATTCGATGGAATACTTAACTTGATATCTTTTGTATCGGAGTGACTATGACTGCAACCAAACAACGCATCGAATGGCTTGATATTGCAAAAGGCATTGCCTGTCTAACGGTCATCGTCGGACATACTATTTCCTATGATTCCCCCTTTAGACAACTTATTTTTTCTTTCCATATGCCATTATTCTTTATCTTAAGCGGCTACACATTTCGAATTAAGCCTTGGCGCGAGCTTTTGCATTCATCCGTTAGACGTTTAGTAATTCCATATCTATGCATTTATTTTATTTATCATATAACCATGTCGCTGGTTACATGTGATCGTATCTCCTTGTCGTGGGCATACCAGAATATAATGACATTCCTATTCGCATCTGGCACAACTGTCCTGCCGTTTGGGTTCGCTGCGGTCGGAATGCCGTGGTTCCTCGTATCGCTCTTTTTTTGTAGACTGATTTTTAATGCAGTACTAAGATTTGGTGAGTCCCATAGCGACAACCGAATAAGCACCGGTCTAATTTCGACAATTCTTGCGTTATCTGGCTATATAGTAGGAGGTGTATTACATTTCTATTTACCATTCAGCTTAGATATTAGTTTTGTCGCAGTTCTTTTCATGTGGTTTGGTTATATCGCAAGCACTGAGGGTTTATTATCTGTTGACCAAAGCCCTCGCAGATACTGGCTCGCTTTCCTTGTCGTTATTTCAATTTGGCTCGTGTCCGCGCGCTTTAGTTATCTTGAACTTGCAGCACGAAGGTATGACTCAGTACTGCTAACATTGATTGCAGCTCTTTCTGGAACGCTAATGGTCTGCATGTTCTCATCGATTGTTTCAAAGATTAAGCAATCGTCGATTCTAGGTATATTTCGGGTATTCCTAAACTTTGTAGGAAGAAACAGCATGTCAATTTTCTGCACTCACTCAATGGATTATGTAATTCCATGGGCATCGTTGGCGGCTGTCCGATCATTGCCCTTTCCAAACGGAATAACATCTTGCGTACGGATACTATATAACACAGTGTTTGCTAAGCTAATCCTTGCATTGAAGTAAACTAGGCTGAAAAGGTAGTATGCTGTGAAGAGTCTGTCTCGCTCCCTGTTTACCCGTTATATTTTGAATCTAGTAAAGGCAGTAACGGCAATTCTGCTTATCGAAATACTGGTTTTTAATTGGAAGTTTTGGATCTCTTTAGCAGCTGATTACTCATCCCCATCAGACGCTGTGTTGTTATCAATTTCTAAAGTTCGAATTGTTTTGATGCTTGTTATTTATTTGCTCTATGTCATCTTTCGCCCCTCCTCTCATATTTGGGACATCAAGATGAACTCAATGTCCCGAAAGTCTAAAGTGGCACTTTCGAGCTTTGTTATTCTGATTAGCTTATTATCCGCCGGATTCACTCGTATAACAAATCAGGGAGAGTGGCTTGATGCCGGCGCTCAATATAATACTGGAATAGAAGCAGTACAAGATGGAAATCAATATAATCATCTAACGGACGCCCTGCTCAACGGGAAAGTTGAACTAGATTTACCTGTTTCGGATATTTTGCTCGAAATGGACAATCCATATGATCCCACTGAAAGAGCGGCGCTCAATTCGCAAGTTCATGATTCAATTTATTGGGATTATGCCTTTTATGATGGAAACTATTACTGCTATTTCGGAATTATTCCATGTCTGCTTACTTTTTTGCCGTTCAAAATTATCACAGGAGTTGATCTTCGCACAGATATTGTGGTAGCAGCCTTTGCAATTACAACTGTTCTTTCTTCAGCATACTTGTTAATTCAGGTCGGCAAAACTTATTTTTCCAACTTAACTGTTGGAAATTATCTAGTTGGTTTCCTTTTATTAGCATTTGGTTGCGGTGTTTTCGAACAAGCATTTCTACCAAGAATTTACCCGATACCTATTTTATCGGCTTTAACCTTTTCATTCCTTGGCATAGCTTTCTGGCTGAAAGCAAAAAGACACTTTACAGAATCGAGAGATCGATACAAATATCTATTGATTGGATCATTTTCTTTAGCTTTTACACTTGGATGCCGACCTCAGTATGTACTTGCATGCCTTCTCGCTTTCCCCATTTTTAAGGATGAGATCGGTAAGCGTCTATTTTTCTCTTACAAAGGCCTATCGAATACTTTGGCAGTAATTGCACCATTTCTCATTATTTTTCTTCCTATTGGCTTTTATAACTATATTAGATTCGATTCAATTACTAATTTCGGCGCAGCGTATAACCTCACTGGCGGGGATATGACATCGTATCGATTTATCCCATTTAAAATACTTGTACAGTTCGTAGAATATCTCTTTTTGCCTTTTCAATTTACTTCTTCATTTCCATTCATCACTGTAATTAACAATTCCCCTCTCTCATCCAATATCGAATCGCTGAAAACGGCGGAGCCGTTCTATGCGGGCTTTATGTTTTTGACTCCTATCACCTTCTCCCTCTTTGCCCTAGTAAGGAAAGCTGCACGAACCGCTTTGAAGGACAGCGGGTGTTCTCCCCTCCTTATTACATCTCTTGCTATTGCCGCATTTAATATTGTTGTCGCTAGCTATGTTTCTGGAACGAACATGCGGTATTTTGCAGACTTCGCTTGGTTAATTATTCTCTCCGCAATACTAGTATTATGGAGCTCAGGTTTTTCCCGCTCGAGTGGAGGTCGAGTATTCATTTCAATTCTTTTATTCGCTGGCTTAGCGCTCTATGGCTGGACATTCCTCGGAGTTGAGAGGTTTGGAGCACTTATCCAGTCCTGTCCTGAAATCTATTCCGCGGTGCAAAACGCGATTTTCTCAGCATTACCCTAAATATAGCATTCATGCTACTGAGTACTGCACTTAGTTAGTACCGGCGTTCTACAAAAGCGGTACCGTCCTTCCACGATACGGGTACCGTCGTCAGTCCCAGTAACCCCTATCTGCCTCCGCCTTGAGGCTTGCAGTGTATTCGCGCATATTCGGCCCCTTGATGTCGATGACCCTCGCGTGCTCGACGGCGCGGCTCAGTATCGAGTCGGCGCACAGCTCGGAGTTGATCCTCAGGTACCATTGGTCGGGTTCGAGCTGGGAGGCGAACATCGTCGAGCCGCGCCCCTCCCGGGCCTCCAGTATCTCGAACAGGTCGACCGCGTTGAGCGGGTTCTCGATCGGCGTCGTGAAGAAGTCGTCCAGGATGAGCAGATCGGGCTTCGCGAAGCGGTCGAGCGCGTCGCAGGCGCGCCCCTCGCTGCGCGCCACGTTCAGCTCGCTGAACATGTCGTTGAGCCTCGCGTAGCGCACGGACATCGGCTTCCGGCAGGCCGCGACGCCGAGGGCCTGCGCGATGTAGCTCTTGCCGCCGCCGCTCTCCGAAATGATGACGAAGTTCTCGCGCGCCCCGATCCACGCGCACGTCGCGAGCCTCGCTATCCGGTCGCGCGTCACGCTGCGGTCGGGGAGGTAGTAGATGTCCTCGACGCACGCGCCCTTGAGCTTGAAGCGCGCCGTCCTCACCGCCTTGTCGATCTTCCTGCTGTCGCGCGCCTCGACCTCGGCGTCGATGCACATCCCGATCTTGTCCTCGAAGGTCATGTCGTCGTACGCCTCGTCGTCGCAGATCTCGCGCAGCTTCCTGCCGAAGGCGCCCACGCGCCACCTCGTGAACAGGGCGAAGTCCTCCTCACCGAGCATCGGAGCCCCCCCTCCTTCGGTAGTAGTCTGCGCCTCGGACCCTGCCGGCGTGCGCCGCGCGGTCGGCGGGCGCGGACGGCGGCGCCGCGGCCGGGGCCTCCGCCCTCAGCGCAGCCATCGTGTTCTTCACGCGCGTGTAGGTCACCGCGCCCCCGGCTGCGTTTGCCCGCGCGCACGCGGCCTCGAGCTCCGCCGCGCGCCCGCGCTTCGAGAGCGACAGGATGTTGGAGCAGGGGACGTAGCCCTGCTCCTCGATGGGGTGCGCGCCGAGGACGGACCCCATCAACCTCTTCGCCTCGGGCCCGATTTCCCCGGCGCGCCGTTCGAACCAGGCGCGCGTCCACTGGGACTGCGCCTGCACGTGCTCGGGCGGCATGTGCGCAGGGTCGGTCGAGCACTGGCCCCTGCGGCCGCGCAGGGGCCAGTGCTCGGCTACGGTCTCGCCGCCGACGAGCACCGTCACGATCGAGGCGCCGAGGCGCACGTCGACGGTCCTGCCGACCAGGCGGTGCGGCACCGAGTAGCGCATGTGGTCGCACTGCACGTGGTAGTCCGGCGACACCTTGCACCGCCGCCACTCGCACCACTCGAAGGGCGTGTCCGGCAGCGGGTTCAGGGCGGCCCGCTCCTCGCCGAAGAAGGCGTCGTCGCGGCAGCCCTCGCGCCTGGAGAACGGGCGGGCGTTGAGGGCGTCGACGAGGCGCCCCACCTCCGCGTTCAGCTCCTCGAGGGACGTGAACCGCTCGTCGGCGAGCGGGGCGAGCACCCACGTCTCGCACAGGTCGACCGCCTTCTCCGCGGACGCCTTGCCCCTCGGCCTCCGCACGCGCGCCGGGACCACGGCGCAGCCGTAGTGCTCGGCCATCTCGAGGTAGCTGCCGTTGACCTTCACCGGTTCCGACTTGCGCCTGCGGTCCGTCGCGGTGGCGCAGTTGTCGGGCACGAGGATGTCCGGAACGCCCCCGGCGGCCTGCAGCGCATGGACGTGCGCCGCGATCCAGGAGCGCGTCCGCATGTCGGGGAAGCGCTCGGCGCACACCCACGACGACCAGGGGAACGACGCGACGAACAGGTACGCGGGCGACCTCCGGCCGGTCACCGGGTCGAAGACAGACGCGGTGAGCCCCGCCCAGTCGACGAGCATCGTCCTGCCGGGCTCGTGCGCGATGCGCGCGACGAGGTCGTGCGCGCGGGCGTACTCCCCGACCTTCCTGCAGAAGCCCGAGTAGCCGTAGAGCCTCTTGCCGCCCGGTTACAATCGGTGTAGCGCGCCCACTGCAGCGCGAGCGTCATCTTCGGCACCCTCGCGAGCTGGTCGCAGACGCGCGCGTAGTCGGGCTCGAGGTACTCTTCGCCGCGCTTCCCACGGCCGTCGGCGAAGAGGCACGAGACCTCCGCGCCGGTCATCGCCTCGAGCCCGGAGGAGTCGATCCCCTCCTCCTCCATCTTCGCGGCGCACTTCGCGACCGTCGCCTTGCTGCACCGGAGGGCGCGGGCGGTGTCGTTCCGGCTCACCCCCTTCAGCAACTGGAGCATAATCTCTTTCTTAGTGGCCATGTCGGCCTCCTTCCAACGGGCTGGGCCGCCCTGTTGGCGGCCCTCCTACTGAAAGGCTATTGGATTCTGGGGCCGGTACCGCCTGCATGGAACGACGGTACCGTTTTATAGAACGCCGGTACAAACTAGGTGCAGTACTCAGCCTCCGCTATCGAGCCGACCATTCCGGCGGCCTTGTCGCCGGCGAACATGCGCACCCCGTGCAGCCCGCGCGACTTGAGCTGCGAGAGGAACCCCCGCCGGCACCCCGAGGACTCCGTGAACCCCTCGGCCGCCCCTATGACCTCGCGGCAGCCGTCGTCGTCGGCGCCTATCGCCACCATCACGGCGACGTTCTCGTAGCTGCCGCCCCAGCTGCGCTTCAGGTATATCCCGTCGACGCAGGCATAGGGGTAGGCGCGCTCGAGCGGGCGGTTGCGCCGCGCCTCGACGGCCTCGAAGGCCCTCTCGTTCAGGTTCGAGACGGTGGCGGCCGAGACGCTGGGGCCCCAGAGGACCTCGCTCACGTCCTCGATGCGCCTGGTGGAGACGCCCGCCAGGTGCATCTCGATCATGGCCTCCCCGGCGCTGGTCTCCCTGCGCCTGCAGCGCTCTATGATCGCGGTCGTGAAGCGCATCCCCTTGAGCTTGGGCATATGGATCGTGACCTCGCCGGACGACGTGGTCGGGCTTCTGTCGCAGTGGCCGGCGCGGTACGCCTCGCGCCCGGCGGTCCGCTCGTAGCGCTCGGTGCCGACGAGGTCGTCGGCCCCCTCCTCGAGAAGGCCGTTCAGGGTGTCCTCGACGGCCCTCCTGACGAGCTCGCGAAGGTCGGACTTCAGGGTCTCCTCGTTGAGTGTTACGATGGGCTCGGGCATGGACTGCCTCCAACATGCTCCTTGTCTCGACAACTCGAATCATACCGGGGCGGGCCGTGCCCTCCTTCCTATCTGGACGCTATTCCGCTGTCAAAGTGCGCAAGAAATTGTACGTTACCCGGCAGGAGCCCTCCTCCCAGTCCGGGCAGCCGCCCTCCCGGCAAGCCCTGCCGCACGAGGAGCACTTCCTCGGGCACTCCGGGTCGCATATGCGCCTCCTGGAGCAGGACTTCCTGCGGGCGCACCGGTTCCGCAGCGACGGGTGCGCGCTGAAGCCGTCGCTGCGCCTGTTCCTCTTGAGCTCCCGGGAGACGCTCGTGGCGTCGACGCCGAGCTCCCGGGACATGTGGGCGAGCGTCCTCCCCTCTATCACGTAGTTCTCGATCGCCACGCGCATCTCGAAGGTGATGTGCGCGTAGTGCCTTCCGGTGGGCATCTCTCACCGCCTTCCCGGCGGCGCGGGGGCTGGTGAAGATGATAGGCGAGGGGCGCAGCCGGACTTAGCGCAGGCAAGTCTGCGCTAAGCTTGGCAATCAAGGGTCCGGAAACAGATTCTCTTAATTTGCATCACGTAAATGATGCAGAGTTGTTCTGGTCGTACTATTGCGCATAATGAAACCTCTGATGTAAAGAATACCTTGTGCGGCTATTGGCAATGCTGTTAGGAAATAAGTAAACGTGTAACATGATTTTGCCTCCCACAGCACATGAAAGATAATGCCGCCAAATAAGGCAATTGCAAAAATAGCACTATGCAACTCGGTAGGCCGTCTCAGCATGAATACTAATCCGGCAACAATCATTATATAGACGATAGACTGAAATGTATCGCAATATACCACATATCCTTTATGAAGCATCCCGTCGAGCAGACTGCTCTGCAACAGCGAATCCCCATCAAATGAAGCATTAACACCTGCTAGTTTTCCGTCCTGGGATACTGTGCCTGTACCAGTAAAGCTGCACCATAGTGATTGAAAAGTTGGTTCAGACCACTGCGTCAACACTTTTTCCGAGAAGAAGTCAACTGCATACAAAGGATTGCTACAGAACTCATTTATTCGTTCAGATAAATCGGCCTCAATCTGTTTATTGGCGTTTTGATAAGCATCGTAAGAGCCATCTATAGCAGCCCCCCAGTACTGTGTTACATATTCGTTATACCAGCCAGCAGCACGATCAGATTCCTGTAGCCCCATAACGATCCACGCCGTTTTCGGAACGCCCGAGCCGACCTCTATGCCGGTACGATTCTCAACAATATAATTAGGGATGAAACTTGAGGAGAAGTAGACGGCTATATTCAGCATGCATATTATTAACAGCCCTCCACTCTTTCGCAAGATAGCGGTAAAGAACCACACAGCCTCTGCTGCAATAAGAAATATCAGGCTGTTCAATTTAAAAAAGAGAGCAATGAAAAACATAACACATGAAATGATACCTAGACGTAGGCATTTACCAGCGTCATTGGCTTGAATGCGAATCGCCCGAATTTGAAACCAAAACGCTATCAGGCTAGCCGCTAATGAAGGCAGGGTTCCGTAAATGAAGGACGCATAACACGAGAGCGGCAGAAAAACTGTAGACAGAATCGCACAAACCGAACCAACTTTCGAATTATCAAAAACGAGCTCTGCTGTCCGAGAGAGAAAAAGCACGATGATTGGTACGGAGATGCATCCTAACAAACGAAAAGCAGTCCAATTCGAAAAGCCGAATAAAGAACCTACTAGTTCATTCCATAAAACTAGGCCTGTTTGGAAAGGATAAACCTGAAGCAATCCGCTTTGATTCAGCAAGTCAACCTCATTATTATGCAGCATCTGAGCGCAGTTGACAGCTATCCATTGGTCCGCATTAGGAGGATAGGACGAAAAGATGGAAACCCAAATTATAGAAAACAAAAACGAGATACTCGCACAAACCGCTATCACTCGGCTGGATTGAACTCGATTGAAATAGCTAAACTTTGTAATAAAATAAAGTGCCCCTCCAATTAGGGGAAGAGAAACCAAAACATAACTGAAAGAATTAAAGGGCGTCTCGAAATTGGTGTACGGGAAGATATAGGTGGTGACCAAAGAAGCAAGCGCCAATATCGCAACGATAATAAGAAGGATCGTCAAACCAATGCGGGTCAATCCTAGATTTATTGCCTCCGCAATCGTCCTTTCAACATGGCCCTGATGCTTGGCACGATATTGCTTCACGTCATTTCCTCCACAAATCAAGCCTGCTGCCTTATAGTAATTCAAACGATAGACGCTGGGTACGCGAGCGAGGAAGTTTCTGCATCCACGTTTCAATACACATGCGCGGAACTGCCCACTCGCTGCCCGAGAGTAATATTATGAAAGGCTGTTTCTGATGTCAGTGGTTCGCCCTGTTTTGTATATCGTTGTCCCATGCTATAACGAGGAAGACGTCCTGCCTGTAACAAGCTCGCTCTTTCTCGAAAAGCTCCTCTCCCTCATTAAATCCAATCGCATCTCAAACGCAAGCAGGATCTGCTTCATAAACGACGGGAGCTCCGATTCAACTTGGAACATTATTGCCGAGCTTGCCAAAGCCGACAGTCATTATTGCGGCATATCTCTTTCCCGCAATAGGGGACATCAAAACGCTCTACTTGCAGGACTCCTGGAAACGCGATCTTTTTTTGACATCTCGATTAGCATCGACTGTGACGGTCAGGACGATATCGATGCGATGGACCAAATGCTTGAACAATACGAAGCTGGTTTTGAAATCGTTTACGGAGTACGTTCGAATCGCGAAACTGACACCTTCTTCAAGCGAACCACTGCTCAGATGTTCTACTCCCTACTCACCAAAATGGGAGTTGAAACTGTCTTCAATCATGCAGACTACCGTCTCATGAGCGCAAAAGCCGTCGAAGCTCTATCCACTTTCAATGAGGTCAATCTATTCCTCCGCGGAATGGTGCCACTTATCGGATTCAAATCAACGAACGTCTATTATGCCCGCCATGAGCGCATTGCCGGTAAGAGCCATTATCCATTAAGCAAGATGCTCAAACTCGCAACCGATGGAATCACAAGTCTTTCTGTAAAGCCAATCCGCCTCATTACCCTCTTCGGGCTGATTGTGTCCGTTGTTAGCTTTATTGGAGTGATTTGGGCCGTCGTGATGTCACTCTCCGGTAATACCATTACAGGCTGGGCGAGCACTACCTCCATCATCTGCTTCCTCAGCGGTGTCCAGCTTCTCAGCATCGGTGTAATCGGAGAGTACATCGGGAAAATCTATCTCGAAAGCAAGCATAGGCCACGCTACATCGTTGAGAAGACAACGTGGAGCGAACCCTCTAATGATTAAGGCTGCAGAGTAAAACCGCTTGTTCGCGAAACCCGATGAGTGTCGAGCTCCTATCGGGTCTCGCGATGAAGAAATACATTGCTAAACGAATGAACGGAGAACGCCTTTAATACCAGAACTGCTGTACACACTTGCAATCCTGACAACACCTGCCGGACTCGAAGCCTCAATTATCTGATCATTTCCTAAATAGATTGCAATGTGACCTGAATAACATACAAGATCGCCGCGTTGCCTCTCAGAGAAACTCAGATGCCTGAACTTTGAATCATTCCACATGTCATTAGCATAGTGATCATGTCCGGGAGTGAAATAATGGTCCCAGGGGTTATACGGCGACATCGACATTCCGGTAGCATATAGAGACTGCATAACAAGACCCGAGCAATCGACTCCAACCCCTGGAGCGCAAGAATAATCCCAGCGATATGGAGTACCCAGATAGTCCATGGCTCGAGTAATCATAGCGTTGATGCAATCGTTTCGAGTAGCATCAACTGCGATGCGCGAAGGAGTGATATAAGCGAAAATGCCTCCACTCGCATACGATGGCAAAGAAACATTCTGAGTGCTCACCTGATAGTACTGAATAGGGTTTTGATATCCGATTTTATCTGCAGCACCGGTGACTGGATCGAAATACCGCCGAATGCCGTCTATGACGTGAGCACCGTAGCGCATGCGCCCGTCACCCATGTATTCACCGTAATAGACCCATTTATTTCCAGAAGAAAGGTAATACCAGCCGTATGTAACTGCTCCGCTAACCGGATTCAAATAATACCAACCGTCGTTGATTTTCTGCTCACCATACAGCATATAGCCATCTTGGCAGTAATACACCCATTTCATTCCACCTTGAGAAGCAGAGTCTTCCAGAAGAACAAAACCAGTAGACATTACGCAGTCGGCGTTGAAAAAGTACCATTTCCCTTCAATTTGATACTCACCATTGGCCATGACTCCATCTGAAGAAATCACATAGAATCTAATCTCATCGAACTCATACCAACCCGGCTTGCAAGGTTTTCCAAAGGAGTCTAGAAGAATCCTTTCACCGCTATCGTCTACAAAAGATGTGGCCAGAATGACACCGTTTGAATCAGCGTAGTAATCATACTCGCCGTCCTCGACCCAGCCGCTGCGGACGAGGGCGCCGGTCACCTCGTCGAAGAAGTAGACCTCTCCCCCGATCTCCTGGCGGCCGTAGAGCATGGCGCCGTCCTCGCCGTAGTAGACGGTCTTCGACCCCAGGTCGGTGAAGCCGACGGACATGGCCCCGGTGACCGCGTCGAAGTGGTACCAGAGCCCGTCGATCTTCTGCTCCCCGTAGAGCATGGCCCCGTCGGCGCCGTAGTAGACCGTCTTGCCGGCGGGCAGGTCGACGAAGCCGGTCGCCATGGCCCCGCCCCGCTCGGGGTCGAGCCAGTACCAGCTCCCGCCGACCTTCAGCTCGCCGGTCGCCGGAGACCCGGAGGCCCCGATGTAGTAGCGCTCCCCGCCGTCCTCGACCCAGCCGCTGCGGACGAGGGCGCCGGTCACCTCGTCGAAGAA
>DHCMC07803__coassemble_491_pt1 | contig 127858 bp, 108 predicted proteins | sample DHCMC07803__metabat2_low_PE_003 | metagenome-assembled genome bin DHCMC07803
GCACCACATGACCAACGCCATCGACTCCCAGATGGTGAGCATCTACGAGTACACCACGCTGTGGCCCATGATTGCGCTGTCCAACATCGCGCAGGGCTCCGCCGTGCTCGCCATGACGGTGCTGCAGAAGAGGAACGAGCGCGCCCAGCAGGTGAACATCCCCGCGTGCATCTCCTGCTACCTGGGCGTCACCGAGCCCGCGCTGTTCGGCGTGAACCTCAAGTACAAGTTCCCGCTCATCTGCGGCATGATCGGCTCGGCCTGCGCCGCCATGGTCTGCACGGGCTTCGGCGTGAAGGCGCTCTCCATCGGCGTGGGCGGCCTTCCGGGCATCCTGTCCATCATGTTCGACTACTGGGGCATCTTCGCGCTGTGCATGCTCATTGCCGTCGCGGTCCCCTTCGCGCTCACCCTGTTCGTCGGCATGAGGATGCTCGCCCCCGAGGAGCGCGGCATCGTCGCCGCGGCCCCCGCGGCCGCCAAGCCGGCGCCCGCCCCGGCGGCTCCCGCCGAGTCCGAGCCCGCGGCTGACTCCGAGCCCGCGGCCGCGGCCGCCGAGCCCGTCGAGTGGGTCCTGACCGCGCCGCTCGCCGGCCGCGTCATGCCCATCGACCAGATGCCCGACCCGATGTTCGCGAGCAAGGTCATGGGCGACGGCGTGTGCATCGAGCCCTCCGGCGACACCGTCGTGGCCCCCGCCGACTGCACGGTGACGGTGACCATGCCCGCCTCCAACCACGCCGTGGGCCTCACCCTGGACAACGGCGTCGAGCTGCTGATCCACGTGGGCATCGACACCGTGGACATGGGCGGCGACGGCTTCGCCTGCTACGTGAGCCAGGGCGACAGGGTCAAGGCCGGCACCAGGCTGCTCACCTTCGACACCGCCAAGATCGCCGCGGCGGGCCACCCGGCGACCACGGCCTTCATCGTGGCCTCCACGGCCGACGCGGCGGATTTCGAGTTCCTCGCCGGCATGGATGCGGCCGAGGGCGAGACGCCGGTCATCACCTTCCGCGGATAGCCGCACCGCCGGGTGCCCGGGCCGCGCGCCGCGGGGCACCCGGCGGACGGGCCGCGCCCGCTGCAGGGGGCGGGCGCGGCGCCGGGCGGGGCCGCGGGAAGGTCGGGCCCGTCCGGCCCCGCATGGGGCGCCGGGTGCGCGCAGGGGCGCCTTCGGCATCGGATCTTAGGGAAAGGGGTGCGCAGCATGGCTGCCATCGAGAGGGATTTCAAGCGAAGCGTCATCTACCAGGTCTACGTCAAGAGCTTCTGCGACAGCGACGGGGACGGCGTGGGCGACCTTCCGGGCGTCACGTCCAAGCTCGATTACCTCGCCGCGCTCGGCGTGGACTACGTGTGGCTCACGCCGTTCTACCCGTCGCCCCAGCGCGACGGCGGCTACGATGTGTCCGACTACCGCGCCGTGGACCCGCTGTTCGGCACCATGGGGGATTTCGACGAGCTCGTCGCCCAGGCGCATCGGCACGGCATCGGCGTCATGCTCGACATGGTGCTGTGCCACACCTCCGACCGGCACGAGTGGTTCCAGCGGGCGCTGGCGGGCGAGGAGCGCTTCCGCCGCTTCTACATCCTGCGCGACGGCCGCGGGTCGAGCGGCCCGGGCGACCCCGGCGAGCCGCCCACCAACTGGCAGTGCGCCTTCGGCGGGCCGGCGTGGGAGTGGGAGCCGCGCCTGGGGAAGTGGTACCTGCACATGCACGACGTGAGCCAGCCCGACCTCGACTGGACGAACCCCGAGGTGCGCCGCGCCTGCGCCGACGTGGTGCGCTTCTGGAAGGAGCGCGGGGTGGACGGCTTCCGCTTCGATGTGGTGAGCCTCATCTCCAAGCCCGAGGTGTTCGAGGACACGCCGGACGGCTCGTGCCGCCGCCTCGTGGCCGACGGCCCGCACGTTCACGAGTACCTGCGGGAGCTGGTGGAGCAGGCCGGCATCGACGGCATGCTCACCGTGGGCGAGATGGCCGCGACCACGCTCGGGAACTGCATCCGCTACACGCGCCCGGAGGACCATGAGCTGAGCATGGCGTTCAGCTTCCACCACCTCAAGGTCGATTACGCGGACGGCGACAAGTGGGCGCTGAAGGAGCCGGATATCGCGGAGCTGCGGAGGCTCTTCAGGGACTGGCAGGAGGGCATGCAGGCCGGCGGCGGCTGGAACGCGCTGTTCTGGGACAACCACGACCAGCCCCGCGCCGTGACGCGCTTCGGCGGGCGCGAGGGCGCGGGCGAGCGCGGCTCCTCCTGGGATCGCGTGGGCAAGATGCTCGCCGTGCTGAGCTTCACCATGCAGGGCACGCCCTATATCTACCAGGGCGACGAGCTGGGCATGGCCAACGCCGGCTACGCGTCCATCGACGCGTACGCCGACGTCGAGAGCGTGAACGCCTACCGCCTGCTCGTCGAGGGCGGAGCGTCAGCTGACGAGGCGCTGCGCATCGTGGGGGAGCGCTCGCGCGACAACGGCCGCACGCCCATGCAGTGGACCGGCGGCCATGCGGCGGGATTCACCGACGGCAAGCCCTGGCTGGCGGTGCCCGCGACCGCCGGGAAGGTGAACGCCGAGGCCGAGGAGGGCGTCGAGGGCTCCATGCTCGAGTTCTACCGCGACCTCGTGCGCCTGCGCCACGAGCTGCCCGTGCTCGCCGAGGGGCGCGTGCGCTTCCTGGACGCCGGCGCGGGCGCGCCGAAGGTCATCGCGTTCGAGCGGACCTTGGGGGATGTGCGCCTCGTGAGCGTCTGCTCCTTCGATGCGAGGGCCTGCACGGTCGACGGCGGCGATCTGGCGCTCGGCGACGGGTACCGCCGCCTGGCGGGCAACTATGACGACGAACCCCCGCGCGCGGACGACGGCTCGCTTGCCCTGCGCCCGCAGGAGGCGGTCGTCTACCTGCAATAGCGCCAGTTGGGTGGACGGGGCGAGGCGATGCCGAAACGGGACGGCCGCCTCACCCCGCCGGATTCTCTTCCGAACGGTATGGGTTCGTTGGGGACGGGTTCGCTCCAACCCATCGCGACCGCGCAGGCCATCGCGATGGGCTGGAACGAACCCGTCCCCAACGCACGTGCTATACTTCGACCGACATAAGGGGAGCTGGAGGACTCCGGCTGAGAGGAAGCCCGCGCGGACGCTCCGCGCACCGCTTCGACCCGAAACCTGATCCGGGTAATGCCGGCGTAGGGACATGCGACCATGTGTGAAGCCCCTACGATGAGAGGGGCTTTTCCATGCCCCGGGAGGGAGGAGCCATGGAGGCCAGCGTCGCCATCCAGGTGCTGCCGCAAAACGTCGGGACCGACGAGGAGGTCTGCCGCATCGTCGACGAGGCGATCGCCTACATCCGCTCGAAGTTCCCCGATGCCTACGTGGGCCCGTTCGAGACCGCCATCGAGGGCGACTACGACCTGTGCATGGAGGTGCTCGCCAAGGTGAACCGCATCGTCATCAAGGCGGGGGCCGACAAGGTCGCGACCTACGCGAAGATCTTCTTCGCCCCCGAGCGCGGCCTGCTCACCACCGAGCAGAAGGTCGGCAAGTACCATGGGCGCGAGGCCTAAGGAGGTCGACGGCGCCCGCGGGCGGGCCTCCGCGCGCTCGGCGCTCGCCGGGCTCGCCGCCCCGCTCACCGTGGCGGCGCTCGTGGCGCTGTGGCAGCTCGTGTGCTCCGTCGGGCTCGTCCCGTCCTTCCTGCTCCCGAGCCCCGTGGCCGTGGTCCAGGCGCTCGTGGCCGATTGGCCGCTGCTCGCCGGGCACGCCGCGACCTCTCTGGCGGAGGCCGCCTTGGGGCTCGGCGCGGGCATCGCGCTCGGCTTCGGGGCCGCGGTGCTCATGGACCGCTTCGAGCTCGTGTACCGCGCGTTCTACCCGCTCGTCGTCCTCACGCAGACCGTCCCCACCGTGGCCATCGCGCCGCTTCTGGTGCTGTGGTTCGGCTACGGGATCCTGCCCAAGGTGGTGCTCATCGTGGTGACGACGTTCTTCCCCATCACGGTGGGGCTGCTCGACGGGTTCCGCTCGGTGGACCCCGACGCCATCGACCTCATGCGCTCCATGGGCGCCGGGCGCGCGCAGATCATGCGCCACGCCAAGCTCCCGGCCTCGCTGCCGCACTTCTTCTCGGGGCTCAAGATCTCGGCGACCTACGCCATCGTCGGCGCGGTCATCGCCGAGTGGCTCGGCGGCTTCTCGGGGCTCGGCGTGTACATGACGCGCGTGCGCAGCGCCTACGCGTTCGACAAGATGTTCGCGGTCATCCTGCTCATCTCCGCCATGTCGCTCGCGCTGATGTGGGCGGTGGGGATGATCCGCCGCGCCGTCATGCCCTGGGAGCGCGCCGCCGGCCGCGACGAGCGCTGAGGCGCACCCGGGCGGCGCCGCATGCGCCTGCGGGCCGTGTCGGTCCGCGTCCGCCGCGCCGTACCGGGCGCGCTGTGCGCGACGCTTGGCACCGCATGCGCCGCGCCCCTCTTCCACCCATCCCTTCCTCGATCCGTAAGGAGAACGCCATGAACCGTATCGAAAGCATCCTCGCCGCGCGCGTGGCGTCCCGTCCCCTGACGCGCCGCTCGCTGCTGCGCGCCGGCCTGGCGGGCGCCGGCATGGTCGGCGCCGCCGCGCTCGCCGGCTGCGCGGGCGGGGGCACGCAGGCCGCCGGCTCGGGGGCCGCGTCCGGCTCCGGCCTGACCAAGGTGACCTTCGCCCTGGACTGGACGCCGAACACCAACCACACCGGCGTGTACGTGGCCGCGGCGCGCGGCTACTACGAGGACGCCGGCCTCGAGGTGGAGATCGTCCAGGCGCCCGAGAACGGCGCCGACGCCCTCGTCGCCACGGGCGACGCGCAGTTCGGCGTGTCGTTCCAGGACACGATGGCCACCTACGTATCGAGCGACAGCCCGCTGCCGGTGAGCGCAGTGGCCGCCATCATCCAGCACAACACCTCCGGCATCATCAGCCGCGCGGAGAAGGGCATCACGAGCCCGGCGGGAATGATGGACCATACCTACGCCACCTGGGAGATGCCCATCGAGCAGGGCGTCATCCAGCGCTGCGTGGAGGCCGACGGGGGCGACTTCTCGCGCGTGCAGATGGTCCCCTCCACGGTGACCGACGAGGTCACGGCGCTCCAGACCGACCAGGTCGACAGCATCTGGATCTACTGGGCGTGGGCGGGCGTGAAGTGCGAGCTCGCGGGGCTCGACACCAACTACTTCGCCTTCGCCGACATCGACCCGGTGTTCGACTTCTACACCCCGGTGATCATCGCCAACGACGACCTCATCTCCTCGGACCCCGACACCGTGCAGGCCTTCATGGACGCCACGCGCCGCGGGTACGAGGACTGCATCTCCGACCCCGACGGCGCCGCCGACGCCCTGCTCGAGGCCGCGCCCGAGCTGGACGGCGAGCTCGTGCGCGCGAGCCAGGAGTACCTGGCCGACCAGTACCAGGCCGATGCCTCGCAGTGGGGCGAGATCGACCAGGACCGCTGGGACGCGTTCTTCGGCTGGGTGGGGGAGCAGGGCTTCGCGCCCGCCATCGAGCCGGGCGCGGGCTTGGACACGCAGTTCATCCAGTAACGTGGGAAAAAGGTGACAGGCACTTTTTTCCCAGAGGGAGGCATTGTGGCGCAGCTAGAGGTTCGGGGGGTCACCGTCGCCTTCGGCGGCATGACGGTGCTCGACGATGTCAGCGTGACGGTCGAAGCGGGGCGCATCGCCTGCCTGCTCGGTCCTTCGGGCTGCGGGAAGACGACGCTGTTCCACGTGGTGGCGGGGCTCTCGGTCCCCGATGCGGGGCAGGTGCTGCTCGACGGGCGCGATATCACGGGGGAGCCCGGGCAGCTCGCCTACATGCTGCAGAAGGACCTCCTGCTGCCGGAGAAGACCATCGTCGACAACGTGAGCCTCCCGCTCGTCCTGCGCGGCGTCCCCCGCGCGCAGGCCCGCGAGCGGGCGCTCGAGCTCTTCGGCACCTTCGGGCTGGAGGGCACGGCGGAGCGCTGGCCCGCCGAGCTCTCGGGCGGCATGCGGCAGCGCGCCGCCCTGCTGCGCAGTTACCTGTTCTCGCAGGAGTTCATGCTGCTGGACGAGCCGTTCTCCGCGCTCGACGCGTTCACCAAGGCGGATATGCACACCTGGTTCCTCGACGTCGCCGAGCGCTTCGGGACCACGGCGCTCGTGGTGACCCATGACATCGACGAGGCCCTCGAGCTCGCCGACGAGATCCACGTGATGCGCGGGGCGCCGCAGGCGGGCCGCCCCACGCGCATCGTGGGCACCGAGCGCATCGACTGCCCCCGCGCCGAGCGCGCGGGGTTCCCGCTCACACCTGAGTTCCTCGTCCACAAACGCCGCGTCCTGGAGCTTCTGGGCTGACGGCCGCGGCGGGCGGGATGCCCCCATGACGCGGGGCGACGCGGGGGACCGTCAGGTTGGCCGCAGCCTCGGCCACCTTGTCGTAAGGCGCCTCTATAACACGGGGAACCGTCCTATCTGTCATACGCGGCGGGCGGGGCGTCTTCGCGATGCAGGGCGACGCGGGGCCGCCCTGCCTGCTGTACAACCTGCCAACACGGCGGCTTCGCCCCGCCCGTGCTGAAAACAGGGCGCGCGGGCCGCGGGGGGACCGTCCTGCCCGCCGCGATCCGCGGTTCGGTAAGTGATACCCAGTTGGTAGCATATGTAAGCCGTAGGTAACTTTTTTGCTTCGATCGCCCGCATTCCCTTCACAAAGAGTTAGCCGTGTGTTAGTTTACCAACGGAAACATAGACGGGGTTAACTTCGACCGGTCATACCGCCTGTGCTTCCGGTATCGATTCGGATGACGAAAGGGGACGACGCGATATGGCTTGTGGACCGCAGGCTCCGGCTATGCCGCTTTCCATGCGCAAGGCGGGGGAGACGGTGACGGTCAAGCGCGTGCGGGGCGACGAGAGCCTGAAGCACCATCTGTCGAACATCGGGTTCGTCGACGGCTCCGAGGTGCATGTCGTATCCGCGAGCGGCTCCAACATCATCGTGACGGTAAAGGGCGCGCGCTTCGGCCTCGACGCCAAGGTGGCCCAGCGCGTCATGACGGTCTGACCCGTTCAGGGCGGCCCGCGCGCTCGGCGCCCGCACGCCGCCCGACGGTCGGCGGGGCCGTCCGCGCGCGGGGGACCGCGGTCTGCCCGCGGTGTCCGCCGGAACCGTCGGAACCGCCCGGCCCGTCATCGAGCGCAAGAAAGGGGGAACGCATGAAGACTCTGGGAGACGTCAAGGTGGGCGACACCGCGACCATCGTCAAGCTGCATGGCGAGGGCGCTCTGCGCCGCCACCTCATGGACCTCGGCCTCATCAAGGGCACGCAGTTCAAGGTCGTGAAGGTCGCGCCGCTGGGCGATCCGGTCCAGATCACCGTCCGCGGTTACGAGCTGTCCATCCGCAAGGAGGAGGCGGCCATCGTCGAGGTGCGATGACGACGCCTTCGGCGCCCGACTGCACAGGTAGAGTTAGCCATTCCTAACAGTAGAGGGCCGCGGGGGGGCGGGCGTCGAGGCGCCCCGAACGCCCTGCGCGGCGGCTGGCTCAGCAGCTTGACATGAGTTTCAAAGCCTAGGGAAGAAGGATCACATGGCAGCTTCACAGCTCCATGTCGCGTTGGCGGGCAACCCCAACTGCGGCAAGACCACGCTGTTCAACCTCATCACGGGGCAGAACGGCTACGTGGGCAACTGGCCCGGCGTGACGGTCGAGAAGAAGGAGGCCAAGCTCACCTCCGACAAATCCGTCACGGTCACGGACCTGCCCGGCATCTACTCGCTGTCCCCCTACAGCCCCGAGGAGCGCGTCTCCCGCGACTACCTCATGGGCGGCGAGCCCGACGTCGTCATCCAGGTGATCGACGCCACCAACCTCGAGCGCAACCTGTACCTGGCGCTCCAGGTGGTGGAGACCGGCCTGCCCGTGGTGGCGGCCCTGAACATGGCCGACCTCGTGGAGAAGAGCGGGGACAAGATCGACGTCCGCGCGCTCTCCCGAAGCCTCGGCTGCCCGGTCGTGATGATCTCGGCGCTGCGCAACACCGGCATCGACGAGCTGATCGCCGAGGCGAAGCGCGCGGCGACGACCGAGGGCGGCGCGACGGAGCACCGCTTCGACTCCGCCATCGAGGGCGTGCTCGACCAGATCGAGGGGTGCCTGCCGGGCTCGGTCCCGGCGAGCAGGCGCCGCTACTGGTCCGTCAAGCTCTTCGAGCGCGACGCGGACGCCGTGCGCGCCCTCAAGCTCACCGACGCGAACGCGCGGAAGGTCGAGCAGCTCGTCGCGCAGTGCGAGAAGGACTGCGACGACGACGCGGAGTCCATCATCACCGGCGAGCGCTACGCGGTCATCGCACACATCATCGACGGCTGCCTCAAGAAGGCGCCCGCCCGCATGAGCACCTCCGAGAAGATCGACCGCATCGTCACCAACCGCATCCTGGGCCTCCCGCTGTTCATCCTCATCATGTGGGCGGTCTACAGCATCGCGACCGGGGCGGACGCGTTCGGCACCGCCGGCACCGACTGGGTGAACGACAACCTCTTCGGCGAGGGCTTCGAGCTGTTCGGCCAGGCCTTCCCGTCCATCCCCGGCGCCATCGAGGGGCTGCTGGTCTCCGCCGGCGCCAGCCCGCTCGTCCAGAGCCTGGTGCTCGACGGCATCGTGGCCGGCGTGGGCGCGGTCCTCGGCTTCATCCCGCAGATGTTCGTGCTGTTCGTGCTGCTCTCCTTCCTCGAGGACTGCGGCTACATGGCGCGCGTCGCCTTCGTGATGGACCGCGTGTTCCGCCGCTTCGGCCTGTCCGGCAAGAGCTTCATCCCCATGCTCGTCTCCACGGGCTGCGGCGTGCCCGGCGTGCTCGCCACCAAGACCATCGAGAACGAGAAGGACCGCCGCATGACGGTCATGACCACGACGTTCATCCCCTGCGGCGCGAAGCTCCCCATCATCGCGCTGCTCATGGGCGCCATGGTGGGCGATGCCGAGGCAAGCTGGATCAGCCCGCTGTTCTACTTCCTGGGCGTCATCGCGGTCATCGCCTCGGGCATCATGCTCAAGAAGACGAAGCTGTTCGCCGGCCGGCCGACCCCGTTCGTGATGGAGCTGCCGAGCTACCACTTCCCGTCGATCCGCTCCTGGTGGCTGCATGTCTGGGAGCGCGTGTCCGCCTACATCAAGAAGGCCTTCACGATCATCTTCGCCTCCACGGTCGTCGTGTGGTTCCTCTCGAACTTCGGCGTGTACGAGGGCGCGTTCGGCTTCCTGCCCGCCATGGAGGGCATCCCCGAGGAGTTCACCGACTACTCCGTGCTCGCCATGCTGGGCGGCGCCATCGCCTTCATCTTCGCCCCGCTGGGCTTCGACACCTGGCAGGCGACGGCCATGTCCATCACGGGCCTCGTGGCCAAGGAGAACGTCGTGGCCACCGCGAGCTCGCTTCTGCACATCGCCGACGGCACCGAGACCGACCCCAACCTGTGGACCGCGTTCGCCGGCATGTTCCCCACGATGGGCGCCATCGCCGCCTTCGGTGCGTTCAACCTGCTGTGCGCCCCGTGCTTCGCGGCCATGGGCACCATCCGCGCCCAGATGAACTCGGGCAAGTGGACCGCGATCGCCATCGGGTACGAGTGCGCGTTCGCGTGGGTCGTGGGCCTGATCATCAACCAGATGTACAACCTGATCGCGCTCGGTCAGTTCGGCATCTGGACGGCGGTGGCGTTCGCGTTCATCGCGTTGATCGCCTTCCAGCTGTTCCGTCCCATGCCCAAGTGGGCCTGGGATGACGACCGGCAGGTCGCTCCCGCCGGAGCCGCCGCGTAGGCAGGGTCCGATGGCCGCAGGGGGTGTCGGGTTCCCGGCGCCCCCTGCGGCGTTTCCATGCGCGCGCGACGCGGGCCGCGACGGGGCGGTGCGGGCGCTGCAAGCGGCGGTCGCCGTACGGTGGACGGCGGTGACGAGGACCGGTCGCCCGCGCCCCATCGTCGTCATGACGTGGACAAACGGTGACGCGGCGACGACGGGGGACAGCGCGCTCGGATTGAGGTAAAGTTATCTAAAGCAAACTAAGGAGGACCCCATGGCTCCCATCGATATCGCGATCCTGCTGATCGTCGCCGTCGCCTTCATCGCCGTCTGCGTGCGCATCAAGCGCCGCGGCACCTGCGCGGATTGCGCCGAGGGCGCTGCATGCTCGGGCCACTGCTCGGCATCGTGCGGGGACTCCTGCCCGGCCTGCAAAGGCGTGGACGAGGTCGCCGAGCGCCTCGGCCGCGGCGTGAGGTAACGCCGCACCGGCCCCGCCGCCCCGCGGCGCCCGCGCGCCCCATGGCGGGAAATCGCGCGGAAACAATCCTGTGGGAGAATGGCCCATCGATGGTTCACGCGTCCGCGCAGGTCGCACCGATCGGGAAGGGGCCCACATGGATCAGCAGCAGAACATCGACTTCGTGCTCCGCACCGTCGAGGAGCGCGACATCCGCTTCGTCCGCCTGTGGTTCGTCGATGTGCTCGGACGCCTGAAGAGCCTCGCCATCAGCCCCGAGGACCTCGAGGTCGCCTTCGAGGAGGGCATCGGCTTCGACGGCTCCTCGATCGAGGGCTTCACCACCCCCGAGGAGGCCGACATGCTGGCCTTCCCCGATCCCTCCACCTTCCAGGTGCTGCCCTGGCGCCCCGCGAACGACGGCGTCGCCCGCATCTTCTGCGACGTCTGCACCCCGGACCGCAAGCCCTTCGAGGGCGACCCGCGCGCCTGCCTGCGCCGCATGTTCCGACGCGCCGAGGAGCGCGGCTACATCATGAACGTCGGCACGGAGCTGGAGTTCTACTACTTCCCGGACGAGCGCACGCCCGAGCCCCTCGACGACGTGGGCTACTTCGACCTGCTGCCCTCGGACTCCGCGCGCGACATCCGCCGCAACACCGTGCTCACCCTCGAGAAGATGAGCGTGCCGGTGGAGTACACCTTCCACTCGTCGGGCCCCTCGCAGCACGGCATCTCCCTGCGCCACGCCGAGGCGCTCAGCATGTCCGACGCCATCATGACCGCCAAGCACATCATCCGCCTGGAGGCCTACGAGGCGGGCATCCATGCGAGCTTCATGCCCAAGCCCATCGCGGGGAAGCCCTCGTCGGCCATGTTCCTCCACGAGTCGCTGTTCGACCGGGAGGGCAACAACGTGTTCTACGATGCCGACGACCCGGTCTACCACCTGTCGCCGACCGCCAAGAGCTTCATGGCGGGCATCCTCATGCACGCGGGCGAGATCTCGGCCATCACGAACCCCACGGTGAACTCGTACAAGCGCCTGAACACGGGCAAGAGCAGCTCGCCGACGCCCACGCACGCGACCTGGGGCCTGCGCAACCGCGCCGCCATGATCCGCATCCCCATCTACAAGCCGGGAAAGCAGCTCTCCACGCGCATCGAGCTGCGCAGTCCCGACCCCATGGCCAACCCCTACCTGGTCTGCGCCGTCACCCTGGCGGCCGGCCTTGACGGCATCGAGCGCGGCCTGCGCCTGCCTGCCGAGACCGAGCTCACCGACGCCGGGCTGTCCGATCGCGAGCTCCGCGAGCTCGGATGCGCCCCGCTGCCGCGCAACCTGCAGGAGGCCCTCGACCTCTTCGAGAACTCGCCGCTGATGCGCGACGCCCTGGGCGAGCACATCCACAGCTTCTTCCTGCGCAAGAAGCGCGCCGAATGGGAGAAGTACACCTCGATCGTCACCGAGTGGGAGGTCCAGCAGTACCTCGCGAGCTCCTGATCGCGCCCGTCGGCCCGCTTTGCGCGCGTCACGGTCCGTCCGACCTGTGCCGCTTTAGTAGGGCGACGTGCTCCCTGCTCAGATATCGGTGATTCGCCTGCTATCATTACCACAGCGAGAGGGTGGTGGTATGTCCGAGAAGAACGTCCTGTATATGGCCAGAACGACTCGATACTACGAGTTCGCCCAATCGCTGTGTGCATCGATGGGCCTCGAGGTGAGCGCCGCCACCCCCGATTCGCCGACGGCCACGCGCGATTTCGACCTGTTGATCCTCGATGCCGACGGGATCCGCAACGACCGCATCGAGCAGATCGCCAAGTGGCTCGACGAGCGGGGCAACATCCCCATGCTCGTGATCGTGGACGACGACAGCCTGCAGAGCCTCCACATGCCGTCGCGTTCGCGCTCGGACTTCATCTGCTCGGGTGCGAGCGAGACCGAGCTCGAGGTCCGCACCCGCCGCCTGCTCGGCGAGGAGGAGAGCTTCTCGGTCGACGACGTGCTGCGCGTGGACAACATGACCATCAATCTCGCCACCTACCAGGTGTATCTGGACGACAAGCCCGTCGACCTCACCCTCATGGAGTACTCCCTGCTCTCGTTTTTGGCGATGCACCCCAACCGCGCCTACAGCCGCGAGGTGCTGCTGCATCGCGTGTGGGGCTTCGAGTACTGCGGCGGCACGCGTACGGTCGACGTGCACATCCGCCGCATCCGCTCCAAGGTCGGCCCGCAGATCGCGGCGCACATCACCACCGTCCGCGGCGTCGGCTACCTGTTCAAGGGCTGACGCCCGCGATCCGAGGGCGCCGGGCGCCCGGTGTCGGCGCGCTCCCGGAGCGCCGGCCCGCGCCCTCCCGACGGCCCCGATTCGGCCCCGCATCATGCCGGTACCGGTCGGCATGCGCACCCCAGGCGGTCCCTGCGCGTCTCCCGTCCGTCATCCGGTCGGGGGTCGGTCACGCGCCCGCCGACCAAGTCTTACATTTCGCTTAACGTGGCGGGAACGCTTTGCGCCGGCGGCTTCTGTTGGGGTACAACGTGTTCGACAACGATGACACGAGTCTTTCCAGACGAAAGGAACGAGACGATGAGTGAGAACACGCCTCAGCGCCCTGACGGGCTGAACGACGCCGCGGGCGCCCAGCAGCCGCGCGTGCAGGTCGAGCCGACCCCCGCGCAGCCCGCCCCCGCGCAGAACCCGGGCTACACCGCGCCCGGACGGACCTATGTCAACCAAGCGCCCGCCGGGCGGGCCTACGCGGGCCAGACCTCCGCGGGCCCGGTCCCGCCGACCGGCGCCGCCGTGCCGGGCGCGGCCGCCGCGACTGAGACCCGCACCGTGGTGAAGACCCGCACCAAGAAGTTCCCGGTCTTCCTGAGCTCGCTGGCCGGCCTCGCCGTCGGCGCGGTGCTCGTGATCGCGCTCGTGATGACGGGCGCGCTCGACATCGACCGGGGCGGCAGCGTGACGGCGACCAACCCCGACTCCACCTCCCAGACCATCGACATCAACCCCGAGGACACCACGCTGTCCGAGGTCGTGGCGCAGAAGGCGCTGCCCTCGGTGGTGTCCATCTCGACCGAGATCGACACGACCTCGAGCCTCGCCGGCGACTCCGGTGCGAGCTCGGGCAACATCGGCTCGGGCGTGATCTTGGACACCGACGGCAACATCCTCACCAACTACCATGTGATCCAGAACGCCTCCGCCATCGCGGTCACCCTGGATGACGGGACGAGCTACGAGGCCGAGCTCGTGGGCACCGACGAGTCGAGCGACCTGGCGGTCATCCGCCTCGTGAACGCCGATTCCAGCGCCCTCACCCCGATCGAGGTCGGCGACTCGGACAACCTGAGCGTGGGCGAGTGGGTCATGGCCATCGGCAGCCCCTTCGGCAACGAGCAGTCCGTGTCCACCGGCATCGTGAGCGCGCTGTACCGCTCCACGGCGCTGCAGAGCACGAGCGGCACCTCCATCTACGCCAACATGATCCAGACCGACGCGGCCATCAACCCGGGTAACTCCGGCGGCGCGCTCGTGAACGACCAGGGCCAGCTCATCGGCATCAACTCGGTGATCGAGTCCTACTCCGGCTCGAGCTCGGGCGTGGGCTTCGCCATCCCGGTGAACTACGCCAAGAACATCGCCGACCAGATCATCGCCGGCAAGACCCCCGTCCACCCCTACCTGGGCCTCACCCTCACGAGCGTGAACGCCCTGAACGCCCGCCAGAACAACCTGGCGGTCGACTCGGGCGCCTACGTGAACGAGGTCACCGCCGGCGGCCCCTCCGAGCAGGCCGGCATCCAGCAGGGCGACATCATCACCGCCCTCGACGGCGAGCAGATCACCTCCGCCGACGGCCTGATCATCGCCGTGCGCGAGCACGAGGTGGGCGACGAGGTCACGCTGACCGTGGTGCGCGACGGCTCTGAGCAGGAGATCAAGGTCACCCTCGGCTCCGATGAGGCGCTCCAGGCCGAGCAGCAGGACGCCACCCAGGGCGACAGCTCGGGCAGCGGCCTCAGCGAGGAGGACTTCATGCGCTACCTCCAGGAGCTCATGGGCCAGGGCGGCAGCGGCGCGTAACCGCGCGGCCCCCGACGGCGGCGCGCGGCCGCCTGCTTCCCCGGTGCCGACGCGTGCGGCACCTCGGACCCCGATTCGCATGCACATGCGGGTCGGGGTCTTTTTCATGCGGGCATCCCGCGCTCCGGATGGGTCGCGGCGGTGGAATATCCGGTACCGGCGTGTACGGACAGGTCGAAACGGGCTAAACTTGTGACGCTATCGTGTAATCAGGATATCTTTATTCTGATTACAGAATAAAGGGGAGAGATGTGAGAAGGGGGAGACCATGTTCTCTCTGCATCGGACACGGGGCGGCGTCCACCCGCCCCAGTGCAAGGACCTGCGGGATTACGCCTGCACGTCCGTAGCGCCGCCCGAGCGGGTCCGCATCCCGCTCAACATGCACATCGGCGGTCCGTGCGCACCCGTGGTGAAGCCGGGGGACCACGTGTACGTGGGCACGCTGATCGGCGACGGGTCGGGCCTGTACGCGCCCGTCCACGCCAGCATCTCGGGCACCGTCGTATCGACCGATACCGAGCAGCTGCCCACCGGCGCCACCGCGCCCGTCGTCGAGATCGAGTCGGACGGCAAGATGGAGAGCGACCCGTCGCTCTCGGTGCCGAGCTACGGCACCAAGGAGGAGTTCCTCGACTGCGTGCGCGCCTCGGGCGCCGTCGGCCTGGGCGGCGCCGCCTTCCCGACATGGTTCAAGATGCGCGCCCCCGAGGGGAAGAGCTTCGAGTACCTGGTCGTCAACGGCATGGAGTGCGAGCCGTTCATCACGAGCGACTACCGCCAGATGATGGAGCACCCCGGCCGCGTGGTGGACGGCGTCCACCGCATCGCGATCGCGCTGGGGATCCCGGCGGCGGTCATCGGCATCGAGGACAACAAGCCCGAGGCGGTGGCCAAGCTCACCGAGACGGTGGCGGAGAGGGGCTGGGGCGACCTCATCGAGGTCATGTCCATCCCCACGAAGTACCCCGCGGGCGGCGAGAAGGTCCTCATCAGCGCCACCACCGGGCGCGACGTGCCCGCCGGCGGCCTGCCCGTGGACGTCGGCTGCCTGGTGGTCAACGTCACCACCGCCTCGCGCATCGAGCAGTACTTCCGCTACGGGATGCCGCTCGTGGCCAAGACGCTCACGCTGGCGGGCGACTGCGTGGCGAACCCCGGCAACTACCGCGTGCCCATCGGCATGAACGTGCGCGACGTCATCGAGGCCACGGGCGGGCTCACCAAGGAGCCCCGCAAGGTCATCATGGGCGGCCCCATGATGGGCCGCACGCTCACGAGCATCGACTGCCCCATCATCAAGGCCAACAACGCCATCCTGTGCCTCGACGACACGGCGGTCCTGCCCGAGGAGACGCCCTGCATCCGCTGCGGGCGCTGCGTGCGCGTGTGCCCGCTCGGCCTCATGCCCTATGCGCTGGACGGCGCGTCGCGCAGCCGCGACGTGGTCGCGCTCGACGAGCTCGCCGTCATGAACTGCATGGAGTGCGGCTCGTGCGCCTACACCTGCCCGGCCCATCGCCGCATCACCGCATCGATCCGCGAGGGCAAGGCCTTCTACCGCAGCGAGGTCAAGCGCCTCACCGAACCCGTGAAGGGGGCGTAGAACCGTGAATCTCATCAACGAGGCGTCGCCGCACTTCCACGACAAGGCCTCGACCACCAAGATCATGGGGCTCGTGTGCCTGGCGCTCGTGCCCACCCTGCTCGCCGCGACCTGGCTGTACGGCCTGGGCGCGCCGCTGCTCGTGCTCGTGTGCATCTCCACCGCGCTCGTCTGCGAGCACCTGTGCTGCATCGCCATGCACCGCCAGTCCACCGCCGGCGACCTGTCGTGCGTGGTCACCGCGATGCTGTTCGCCTTCACCCTGCCGGCCGACTGCCCGTTCTGGGTGGCGGTGCTGGGCACGGCGTTCGCGATCGTCATCGTGAAGATGCTGTTCGGCGGCATCGGCTGCAACGTCTTCAACCCGGCCGTCGCGGCCCGCGTGTTCGTGATGGTCGCGCTGCCGAGCGCCCTGTCCGCCTACCCCGACGTGCTGGGCAAGCCGCTCGACGCCGTCACGGGTGCGACGCCGCTCGCCATGGCGTCGGCGGGCGACATGCCGTACAGCTACCTGGACCTGCTGCTGGGCAACCACGCCGGCGCGCTCGGCGAGACCTGCGTGCTCACGCTGCTGATCGGCTACATCTTCCTGCTCGCCGTGCGGGTGGTCGACGCATGGGCCACGCTGCCGTTCATCGGCATGGTGGCGGTCGTGTCCGCCTTCGCGGGGCAGGACGTGGTCTACCAGCTGCTCTCCGGCGGCCTGGCCATGGGAGCCTTCTTCATGGCCACCGACTACACCACCACGCCCATGAACCCGCTCGGCAAGGTGGTGTTCGGCCTGTGCTGCGGGCTCATCACCGGGCTCGTCCGCTTCTTCGCCTCGTCCCCCGAGGGCGTGGCCTTCTCCATCCTGTTCATGAACATGTTCGTGCCGCTGATCGACCGCGCCACGCGTCCCGTCCCGGCTGGAGGTGTCAAGAATGCCCTCGTCTAAGTCTTGGATCGCGCGCCATCGGGAGGGCGGCATCTACTCGTTCGTCATCCTGCTCGTCGCCGCCCTCGTGTGCGGCGGGGTCGTCGCCGGCGCGAACTTAGCCGGGCGCGACGCCTTCGCTGCGGCCGACGCCCGCCTGGACGAGGCGAAGGGCGGCGCCCAGCGCGCGCTGCTGTTCCCCGACGCCACGTTCGAGCAGGTGAGCGCGCCGGCGATCGAGGGCCTCAACTCCGTCTACCGCACCGACGGGGGCGCCTGGGTCTTCGATGTGAGCGCCACCGGCTATCACGGCGACGTCGAGCTCATGGTCGGCATCGCCGCCGACGGCACGGTCGCCGGCATCCAGATCGTCGCCGAGGACGAGACCGACGGCATCGGCACGAACGCGCTGACCGAGGAGTACTTCGGCACCTTCGCCGGAATGCCCGCCGCCGGCGCGCTCACGCTCGAGGACGCCGGGAGCGACCAGACGCACGTCGACGGCGTCTCGGGCGCGACGTTCACGAGCAACGCCGTGGTCGGGTGCCTGAACATCGCCTTCGAGGCCTATGCGCAGTTGGGAGGCAACTAGCATGGCGGCAAACGAACTCATCCGCCGCGCGCAGGCGGAGCGCATGCGCGCGCTCGTCCACACGCCCACCTTCCTGGTGGTCGCGGGATCGCTCCCGGGCCTGCACGCCGCCACCTCGGCGGTCGACGGGCTGGCCATCGGCATCGTCTCGGCCGTGAGCATCCTCGCCATGGCCGCCCTGGCGCGCCCGCTGCGCGCCGTGACCGGGCGGTTCACCTACATCCCCGTGACGCTCATGGTGAGCGCGACGGTCGCGGTGCTCATGGGCTTCGCCGTGCGCGTCGTCGACCCGGTGGTCCATGAGGACCTCGGCATCTACATCCCCCTCGCCGCGGCGAACGCCATGGCGATGACCTTCGTCGCCGTCGACGGGTTCTCCGCCGCCCCGGCGAAGGGCTCTCGGGCGGGCACCGCGTGCTTCGCCGCCGCGTGCTCCTGCGCCGCGCTGGCCCTTATCGGCTTTCTGAACGGCATGCTCGCCACCGGTCAGGTCTTCGGCCTCACCATGGGCGAGCTCGCCGCGACGCCCATCGCCATCTTCGGCACCCCCGCGGGGTCGCTGCTGATCCTGGCGCTCGTGGCGACCTTCGTCCAGTCCGTCGAGCACGCTGCCGCCGTGTCCCGCGCCGAGCGCGACGGGTCCGCGCAGGCGGCCACCGAAGGGGGTGAGCGGTGATGGAGTTCCTGAGCGCCCTGTTCACCGCCGCATTCGACAGCAATATCGTCTTCGCCCAGCTCGTGGGTATGGTCGCCGTCCTTCTGGCGGCGTACCGCCCGCAGGACGCGGTTCGCTTTGGCGCGCTGCTGTGGGCCGCCGTGTCCGTGGCCGGGCTCATCGGCTGGCCGGTCTACGCCGGCTTCTTCGCCCCCTGGGGCGTGGGCTACCTCGCCCCGGTCGCGTACGCCGCCGTGAGCTCGATCGTCATCTTCGTCGCCGGCGCCGTCGCCTGCTCGGGCAAGGATGCGGCCGAGCGCGAGCGCATCCTCGTGCTGTGCACGCTGCTCGCGGTGAACGCCGCGGTGCTGGGCGTGCCGCTCGGCAACGCCGCCGCTGCCGAGACCGCCACGCTCGCCTCGGCGGTCGGCACCTCGGTCGGTGCGGGCCTGGGCGCCTTCATCGCCGTGGTCCTGTTCGCCACCGTCCGCCAGCGCATCGACGAGCGGCTCGTCCCGCCCGCGCTGCGCGGCCTGCCCATCTCGCTGGTGACCGCCTCGCTCATGTGCATGGCGTTCACCTGCGTGGCCGGCATCGCCGGCGGCCTGTTCGCGTAAGGGGGTATGGATCGTGGATCCCATCATCTTCATCGGCGTCCCGCCGTTCATGCTCGCGTTCACCGTGCTCCTGTTCGCCTTCGCGCTCGCCGTCGCCGTGGGGCTGCTGAACTACCACGACCGCTGCGACGCCGAGGACGCGGCCGCCGCGGAGGCTGAGGCCGCCGCCGGGCCGTCCGACGGCGCCGACGCATAGGCTGCGCGCTGAAACCGCGGCATCGCTCACGAGGCGGTGCGTCCCGAGGCTGCGGGGCGCACCGCCTTCTCCTATGCGCGACGCATCCCGGCGCCGTCGATGCGCCGCCCCTCGGGTCATACCTCGGTAGCTCCGGCGAGCAGGCGCGCCCGCCAGTCGGAAGACATGTGGAAAAGGCGCAGGAGCGTCACCTCGCGTACCGTCTCGTCAACGTCGTAGACGGCGACGTATCGCTCGAGCGCCCTCCAGCGGTAGGGGGTGCCCTCCACGCTCCCTGCCATGAGCGGGAACTCGCCGACGACGGAGACGAACGCGTCGTAGGCGTCGAGAAGCCGGGCGGCGCTCGACGGCCCCGCGTTGGCGAGCCTCCACGAGACGGCGGCGTCAAGGTCGCCGTCGAACCGCCCCGTGGACCCGACGGAGAACCTAGGCAAGGTCGTACCTCGCCCTCAGCTCAGCGGACACCGCCCGGGCGTCCCTTACGCGGCCTGCGGCGGCGTCGTCCTTCGCCTCGGCGAGACGAATGCGGAAGTCCTCTTCGCCCGTGACCTCGAGCGGGTCTGTCGGTGTGGCGGACACCCAGGCGCGCCGGCCGTCGAACGACCAGTACACGCGCGCGCCGTCCGCGATGCCGAGCGCCGTCCGCACCTCCTTGGGAACGGTCGTCTGCCCGCCCTTCGTGAGCTTCGTGCTCATCATCGTGACCATGTGGCGCCTCCATAATCATTGATTCCAATGCTTTCAATGATTTTAGCGCACCGCGGGCGCGGGCGGGCAGACCCGGCGGAAAAGCGGAGGTGAGTCCGCGCAGGGGCTCCCTCCGCTCGGCCTGTATGTCTTGGCAGGCCGCTACGCGTCCTTCCGGACCACGACGTAGACGGCCTCGATGCAGGTGGAGGGCGTGTCAAAGATATTGGACATGCCGTTGGCGGCAGCGTGCGCATGGACGGGGGCCCTCGCGGCGATACTGTGCTTGAATGGGCGGCACGCGATGGCGGGGCGGCGGATGCGCGATGCGGAAGGGCGGTGCGCCATGGTCGAACGTGAACTCGGGATGCGGATCCGTGCGCTTCGCGAGGAACGCGGTGTCACGCAGGCGGATTTCGCCCGTGATGTCCTCGTCGCGCGGCAGACGGTGAGCAACTGGGAATGCGGCAGGACCCTGCCCGATGTCGAGAGTCTGAAGCTCATCGCGGGCTACTTCGGCATCACGGTCGACGAGCTGCTCGATGCCGATGCGCAGCGGATCATCGATGAGACGGCCGACGCGCGCCATACGCTCATCATGTGGATCGTCGCCGGCGTCGTCTACGCCCTTGAGTTTATATTCGAGGCGGTGATCGATTCGCTGGTTTCGACGGCGCTCTCGTTTACCGACCGACAGGGCGTGCGGCTCGTGTTGCTCGTCTGTCGGCTGCTCGCCATGACGTGGTATTTCGTGTGGTCCTTCCGTGCGAGGAAGGTCCGGCGCGACCGCGACTTGACGTGCGCCCTGGAGGTCGTCGCGTTCATCGAGGGCAGGCGCCCCGGCGCCTCGCTGCCCGATACCGTGTTCTACCGGTGGATCCTGCCGTACTTCCCGTTCTGGTGGACGACGTTTCTGGTTATCGTCTGCGTGTCGCTGATCGCGCTGTTCGCGTGGACCCGCGCCGTCTGACGGAGGTTTCAGGCAGGCGGGCCGGGGGGAGGGGCGCGTCGCCGCGGGATGGTACCCTATACTCCGATTGAAACCGATCGGGAGGGGAGCCATGGCGGAGCAGCAGAGCCTATTCGGGGACGGCGCGCCGGACGCGTCCGAGGCAAGCGGCCAGGCGGCGCCGTCGGGCGGGAGGCGCGAGGCGGCCGAGCGCGCCGCGGAGCTCCGGCACCTGCTCGACTACCACGCGTACCGCTACTACGCGCTCGACGCGCCCGAGATCACCGACGCCGCCTTCGACAAGCTGCTCGTCGAGCTCCAGCGGATCGAGGCCGCCTATCCGGACCTGGTGACGCCGGATTCCTACACCCAGCGCGTGGGCGGGTACGTGTCCGAGCAGTTCGCCCCCGTCACGCACATGGCCCGCATGTACTCCATGGACGACGCCATGGACCTCGGGGAGCTCGACGAGTGGCTCCAGCGCACCGAGGACGCCCTCGGGGCCGGCAACGTCGCCTATACCTGCGAGCTCAAGATCGACGGCCTGGGCGTGGCGCTCACCTACCGCAACGGCGCCTTCGTGCGCGCCGCCACCCGCGGGGACGGGACGACGGGCGAGGACGTGAGCCTGAACGTGCGCACCATCCGGGACGTCCCCATGCACCTGTCCGAGACGGGCCTGGCCCGCATGGGGGCGGACCGCGCGGCGGCCATCGAGGTCCGCGGCGAGGTCTACATGCCCAAGGGCAGCTTCGTCCGCCTGAACGAGGAGGCCGACGCCGAGGGGCGCGCCCCCTTCGCCAACCCGCGCAACGCCGCGGCGGGCAGCCTGCGTCAGAAGGACCCCAAGGTCACCGCCCGGCGCGACCTCTCCACCTTCCTGTACGCCGTGGCCGACACCGCGCCTTTGCACGTGGACTCCCAGCACGCCTTCCTGGACTGGCTGCGCGAGGCGGGCTTCCATGTGAACCCCAACGTGGCGCGCTGCGAGACCCCCGCCGAGGTGCACGCCTTCTGCGCCGACGCGCTCGCGCACCGCGGCGACCTCGATTACGACATCGACGGCGTGGTGGTGAAGGTCGACAGCTTCGCCCAGCAGGACGAGCTCGGGTTCACGGCCCGTGCGCCGCGCTGGGCCATCGCCTTCAAGTTCCCGCCGGAGGAGAAGACCACCGTCCTGCGCGAGATCCGCATCCAGGTGGGCCGCACCGGCGTGCTCACCCCGGTGGCGGAGTTCGACCCGGTTACGGTGGCGGGCTCCACCATCGCCCGCGCGACCCTGCACAACGAGGACGAGGTGCATCGCAAGGACGTGCGCGTGGGGGACACCATCGTCGTGCACAAGGCGGGCGACGTCATCCCCGAGGTCGTGGGGCCGGTGCTGGACCGCCGGCCCGAGGGGGCGGAGCCCTGGCGCATGCCCGCGGCCTGCCCCGCCTGCGGCGCGCCCGTGGTGCACGAGGACGGCGAGGTGGCCTACCGCTGCGTGTCCATCGACTGCCCGGCGCAGCTCAAGGAGCGCCTGCTCCATTGGGTGAGCCGCGGCTGCATGGACGTGGACGGCGTGGGCGAGGAGCTCGTCGACAAGATGATCGAGGCGGGCCTGCTGCACGACGTCGCCGACTTCTACAGCCTGACGGTCGATCAGATCGCCGGGCTGGACACCGGGCGCACCTACCTGAAGGACGACAAGCGCCGCGGCGTGAAGGCGGGCGACCCCATCCCGGTGGGCGCCACCATCGCCGCGAAGGTCGTCGACGAGCTGGCGCGCTCCAAGTCCCAGCCCCTCGGGCGCGTGCTGTTCGCCCTGGGCATCAGGCACGTGGGCAAGAGCGTGGGCGAGCTCATCGCGGGCAGGTTCCCGACCGTCGACGCGCTGGTGACCGCGAGCGAGGAGGACATCGCCGCCATCGACGGCATCGGGCCCAAGATCGCCGAGAGCGTGAGGCAGTTCCTGTCGGTGCCCGAGAACCTGGCGGTGCTCGACCGCCTGCGCGCCGCGGGCCTCGCGCTCGCGGAGGACCGCGCCGGGGCCGCCGACCGCGCCGCCGAGCTGACCGGCGTCGACGCCGGCCTGGTCGAGGCGCAGCCGCTCGCGGGCCTGACCTTCGTGCTCACCGGCACGCTCGAGCGCCGCACGCGCGACGAGGCGGGGGCGGCCCTGAAGGCCCTCGGCGCGAAGGTGACCGGCTCGGTGTCCAAGAAGACCAGCTACGTGGTGGCGGGCCCCAAGGCGGGCTCCAAGCTCGCGAAGGCGGAGAGCCTGGGCGTGCCGGTGCTGGACGAGGAGGCGCTCGAGCGCATCCTCTCCACCGGTGAGGTGCCCGAGGCCGTGTAGCGGCCCGCCGCCCGGTGCACGAGGCGCCCGCGCCGCCGCCCGCCGGACCGCGCGGCGCCCGAGATGCCGCCGGGCGGCCGCCGCGCGGCGCCCCGCACCCGACGCTCCGCTTACCGTGCGCTTACGCAAGCTTTGCACGGCGCTTGCCCGATAAGGAAACCCCCTCGGATAGCCTGAGATGCACATGCGGGAGATCCACGGGGAAACGCGCGCGCCCGACCCCGGAACGCGGGGAGGTGCGCGCGCATCCTATAGCCGAGGGGGAGAGCCATGGGTGGACGCGACGACATAGCGCTGCGCGTGCGCGATGCGCGCGGCGTGCGCGCCGCGCGGACGAGCTGGTCAGGGACTACCTGCCGTTCATCAAGGCGGAGACGGCGCGGTTCCTCGCCCGCCCGCCGATCGAGGGCGCCGACGACGAGCTGGGGATCGCCATGTTCGCCTTCCATGAGGCGGTGCTCGCGTACGACCGCTCCCGCGGCGCGTTCCTGCCCCTCGCCGCGCGCGTGATCCGCAACCGGCTCGTGGACTTCCGGCGCAGGGAGGCGCGCCACGCGCAGGTGGAATCGCTCGACCGCCCGGCCTGCGGGGACGAGCCGGATGACGCGCGCACGCTCCTCGACGGCCTCGACAGCGGCCGCGACGAGATCGGCGAGCGCCATGCGCGCGCGGCGAGCCGGCAGGAGATCGCCGAGTTCGCGCGGGTGCTCGAGGGCTTCGGGATCACCCTCGCCGACGTGGCGGACAACTGCCCGCGGCAGGAGCGCACCGTCGCCGCCTGCCGGAGGGCCCTGGCGTTCGCGCGCGGCGACCGGGCGCTGCTCGACCGGCTCGAGAAGACCGGGCGCCTCCCGATGGCGGCGCTCGCCGAGGGGGCGGGCGTCGAGCGCAAGACGCTCGAGCGGCATCGCAGGTACCTGGTCGCGCTGCTGCTCGCCTACACGAACGGCTACGAGGTCATCCGCGGGCATCTGTACCGCTTCGAGGCGCAGGATGGGGGTTCCGCGCGATGAGATACCTGGTCATGGAGTGCGCGCCGAGCTACGCGGTCGTGCTCGACGAGGCGGGGGCCTGGCACAAGGTCCCGAACCTGGGCTACGAGGTGGGGCAGACCCTGGAGCATGCGCTGGTGGACGAGGGGGCCGCGGTGCGCGCCGACCTCGTGCGGGCGGAGGACGAGCTCGCCGCCGAGGACGGCGCCGACGGGGATGCGGGGAGCGCGGACCCGGCGGCGGGCGCCTCGGGCGCGGACGCCCGTGCCGACGGCGCCGGGGATGCCGGCCCCGACCCCGCCGCCGGGAAGACCGCCGCGCTCGAGCTCGTCGAGGGCGGCGTGCAGCCGACGGCCGCCATGCCCCGTGTCGCGTCGCAGCCCGCGGCGGGGGGCGCGCCCGCGTCCGGCCGGCGGGGTCCGCGCCGCGTCGCGCGCTGGATCGCCGTCGCGGCGTGCCTGTGCGCCGTCCTGCTGGGCGGGTTCGCGTTCTGGCAGACCCCGCTCGGCACGGTGCATCTGCAGATCAACCCCGAGGTGGACGTGGCGGTGAACCGCTTCGACCGCGTGGTGGGCCTCACCGGGGTCAACGATGACGGCGAGGCGCTCGTCGAGGGGTACCGGTTCTACGGCAAGGACGCCGCCGCGGTCGCGGAGGAGCTCGCCGACCGCGCGACGGAGATGGGCTTCCTCCTCGAGGGGGGCACGGTCGCGGTCGATGTGACCTCGGACGACGAGGGCTGGCGCACGGCGCTCGAGGACCGGGTCATCGCCGATCTGGCCGGGCACCTGGGGTCCGCGGCGACCGTGGGCCGCGCGGCCGACCTGGCGGCGCAGCGGGCCGCCGAGGCGAACGAGGTGGTCATCGAGCTCACGCCCGTCGAGCCGGAGGCGCCCGCCGAGCCCGCGGCGCCGGTCGAGCAGGCCCCCGTGCAGTCGGCGCCCTCCCCGGCGCCCTCGTACGACGATGACGGGGACGACGATGCGGGCGGCAGGTCGGATGCCGACGACGGGGACAGCGGATACGACGACGGCGGCGACGCGGACAGCGGGTACGGCGACGTCGACGATGACGGGAACGACTGACCCGCCCGCTCCCGCCGGTCACCGGCCCGCGCGTTTCCGCTGACAGCCGGCCCGCCCCCTCCGGCGGCCCATCCGCTCCCTCGGGCGGGTGGGCCGCCTCCCTTTGACGACCGGCCCGCCCGCTTCCGAATCGCGTATTTCGAAAAAATATCCGTCCCACCCCGGTTTCACCCGCCGCTCCTCCGCATCCTACCGATGCCAAGGTAAAGAGGCCGGGGAACCGGCAACCGAAGGAGGACGACGATGAAGCGCGAGAAGAAGTCCACGATGTTCGCGGGCCTGGGGCTGTGCGCGGTGCTGGCCGCCGCCCTGAGCGGCTGCGGGTCCCTGCCGCAGGCCGGTGCGGGGCAGCAGGGCGCCGGCTCGACCGCCGCGGTCGGCAGCATCCTGCTGAGCGTGAACCCCGAGATCGAGGTCGCCTACGACGCCCGGGGCAAGGTCGTCGAGGTCGAGGGCGTGAACGATGACGGCCGCAGCGTGGTGGGCGGTTACGACGGCTACGAGGGCCGTGACACCGGTGCCGTCATGGGCGAGCTGGTGCACGAGATCAGCGACGACGGCTACTTCGACGGCGGCATCAACGGCCGCGAGCGCAACATCGTGCTCAAGATGGCCGACGGTTCGAGCGCCCCCTCCGACGACTTCATGGAGCAGGTCGCCGACAGCGTGCGCACGGCGGCGAGCGGGTGCGGGCTGACGTCGAGCGCGTACGCGCTGGACCGGGACGACCTGGATGACAGCGGCCTGATCGGCATCGAGGCGGCCAAGGAGATCGTCTTGGGCCAGCTGGGCATCGACCCCGCGTCCGCCTCCTTCCGCGACCACGAGTACGAGCTGGACGACGGCGTGTACGAGCTCGAGTTCGTGTACGAGGGCGTCGAGTACGACTACGAGGTCGACGCGCGCACCGGCAAGGTGCTCGAGGCGGACCTCGAGGGCAACGACGACTGGGACGACCGCGACCTGTGGGACGATGACGACGCCGACGACGTCTGGGACGACGATGCCGGCGACGCATGGGACGACGATGACGACCGCTCCGCCCACGTGATCGCCCCTGCCGCCTCCGCGCCGCAGCACGCCTACGACGACGATGCGGACGACTGGGACGACGACGGCTGGGATGACGACGGCTGGGACGACGACTGGGACGACGATGGCGATGACGGCTGGGACGACGATGACGACGACTGGGACGATGACGACGATGACGACGACTGGGACGATGACGACGATGACGACTGGGATGACGACGGGGACGATGACGACGAATGACGCGGGTCGCCCAGCCTGATGCCCCGACGGGCCGCCCATCCGGGGCGGCCCGTCATCTCGCTTGACACCTGCGTGCGGTGGTCGATACTTGACGTGTCAACCGTTGACGTGTCAAGGAGATGACCGTGGAACAGAAGCGAACGGAGCCGGCCGAGCCGCGGCTCGGCACCTCCCTGGACGACCTCCACATGCGGGTGAGCTTCGCCTACCGCCTCATGCGCAACTGCACGAACGCCACCGCGCGCGAACTCGGCCTCGGCCCCGGCCAGCCGCGCGTGCTGTCCTACATCGCCGCCCACGGCGGCAGCACCCAGCGCGAGATCGCGACGTTCTTCTGCATCGACCCCTCGGCGGTGTCGCGCATGCTCGACAGCCTCGAGCGCGGCGGGTTCATCGCGTGCGTCCCCGGGCGCGACCGCAGGAGCAAGATCGCCGACCTGACCGAGCGCGGGCGCGCCGCCATCGCCGCCTGGGACCGCGAGTGCGCCGAGGTCGAGCGCGTCATGGTGACCGGGTTCTCCGACGCCGAGCGCGACACGCTGTTCGGCCTGCTCGAGCGCGTCGAGGGGAACCTGCGCTCCGAGCTCGCCGCTCGCGGGCGCAGCGCCTCGCTGCCGGGCGAGGAGTACCGCCGCCCCGAGGGTGAGGAGGGACGCCGTGCATGAGTTGAGGCGCATGCTCGCCTACCTCGGCCCCTATCGGCGCGACGCGCTGCTCGGGGCGCTCGCCGTGGCGCTCGAGACCTCCATCGAGCTGGTCATCCCCCTGCTCATGGCCAACATCATCGACCGGGGCATCGTCGAGCGCGACATCCCGGCGATCTTCACCCAGGGGGCGCTCATGCTCGCCTGCGCGCTCGTCGCGCTCGCGCTCGGGCTCGCCTACGCGCGCTTCGCCTCGCGCGTCGCCACGGGCATCGGCGCCAACCTGCGCCGTGCGGAGTACGAGAAGATCCAGACCTTCGCCTTCGGCAACCTGGACCGCTTCCAGACGGCCTCGCTCGTCACCCGCCTCACCACGGACATCACCGTCATCCAGAACGCCTTCGCCAACGGGTTCCGCCCGCTGGTGCGCAGCCCGTTCATCCTCATCATGGGCCTTCTGTACGCCAGTATGCTGAACCTCGAGCTCGCGGGGGTGTTCTTCGTGGTGCTCCCGCTGCTCGGCCTCGCGCTCGGCGTCATCACCTTCCGCGTGCTGCCGCTCTACCGGACGCTCCAGACGGCGATGGACCGTCTGAACGGCGCGGTCCAGGAGGACCTCACCGCCATGCGCGCCGTCAAGGCCTACGTGCGCGAGGACCACGAGCGCGCGGTGTTCGCCGAGGCCAACCGCAACCTCGCCGAGCGCTCGACCACCACCTTCTCCAACGCCGTGCTGAACCTGCCGGTGCATCAGCTGTCGATGTACGTGACGGCCACGGCGGTGCTGTGGATCGGCGGCAACATGATCGTCGCGGGGCGGCTCACCGTGGGCGAGCTCACGAGCTTCATGAGCTACGTCCTCCAGATCATGAACTCCCTCATGATGATCTCCAACGTGTTCCTGCTGCTCACGCGCGCGCTGACGAGCATGCGCCGCGTGACCGAGGTGCTCGACGAGAAGCCCCAGCTCGCGCTGCCCGATCCCGGCGAGGCGGTCCGCGAGGTCGCGGACGGGTCGGTCGAGTTCCGGGGCGTGGACTTCAAGTACCGCGCGGACGCGGAGCACGACGTGCTCGAGGGCATCGACCTCTCCATCCCGAGCGGCGCCACCGTGGGCGTGCTCGGCGGCACGGGCTCGGGCAAGAGCTCGCTCGTGCAGCTCATCTGCCGCCTGTACGACCCGAGCGCCGGCGCGGTGCTCGTGGGCGGGCGCGACGTGCGCTGCTACGACCTGCCCGCGCTGCGCGACGCCGTGGGCATCGTCCTGCAGGCCAACGTGCTGTTCTCGGGGACCATCCGGGACAACCTGCGCTGGGGCGACCCCGAGGCGACGGACGAGGAGCTGCTGCGCGCCTGCGAGCTCGCCTGCGCGGACGAGTTCCTCGACCGCATCGGCGGGCTCGACGGCGAGCTCGGCCAGGGCGGTGCCGGGGTGTCCGGCGGTCAGAAGCAGCGCCTGTGCATCGCGCGCACGCTGCTCAAGCGGCCGCGCGTGCTGATCTTCGACGACTCGACGAGCGCGGTCGACATGGCCACCGAGGCCAAGATCCGGTCGAACCTGGCGCAGATACCGGGGGTCACGGTCATCACCATCGCCCAGCGCATCACCTCCGTGATGGACGCCGACGAGATCTTCGTGATGGACGACGGGCGCATCCACGCGCGCGGCACCCATGCGGAGCTGCTCGCGAACGATACGATCTACCAGGAGATCTACGCGTCCCAGATGGAGCATGCCTCGGACGGGGCGGGTTCGGGGGAGGGCCCCGCGCCCGCCGCGGCCGAGGGCGCCGCCTCGGACGAGCCCCACGGGCCCGCTCCCGCTTCGGCGCGCGGGCTCGAAGCCCCCGCCGCATCGCCCGCACCCGGCTCGCCCGCGGAAGGGGGTGAGCGCGATGGCAGGTAAGATGACCGCCCGCGCCCGCCCGCAGCACCTCGGGCACACCCTGCGCCGGCTGATCGCCTACATGGGCCATGCGCGCCTGTCGCTGCTCGCGGTGGCGGTGCTCGTCTCCATCTCGGCCATCGCCAACCTCGTGGGCACCTACATGGTGCGCCCCGTGGTCAACGCGCTCGAATCGGGCCATGCCGAGCAGCTCCCGGGACTCGTGGCCTTCACCGCCGCGGTCTACGCCGTGGGGGTGCTCTCGGCGTTCGGCTACACGCAGACGATGGTGCGCGCCGCCCAGAAGGTGGTCTACGACATCCGCCGCGACCTGTTCTCCCACATCCAGAAGCTGCCGCTGTCCTACTTCGACCGCATGCGCTCCGGCGACGTCATGAGCTTCTTCACCAACGACGTCGACACCATCGCGGAGGCGCTCAACAACAGCTTCGCCAACCTCGTGCAGGCGACGATCCAGATGGTCGGCACGATGGTCGTGCTGTTCGTGCTCAACTGGCAGCTCACGCTCATCACCGTCGCGTGCGATATCGTCCTGGCGCTGTACGTGCGCTATTCCGGCAGCAGGTCGGGGAGGTTCTTCGCGGCGCAGCAGGCCGCGCTCGGGTCGCTCGACGGCTACGTCGAGGAGATGGTCTCGGGCCAGAAGGTCGTCAAGGTGTTCAACCACGAGGCCGCGAACATGCGGGCGTTCGACACCCGCAACGAGGACCTGCGGCGGTCGGGGGCCTTCGCCCAGCAGTACGCGGCGACCATGGTCCCCGCGACGGTGTGCATCGGCTACGCCAACTACGCGATCGTCGCCGTGGCGGGAGCACTGCTGGCGGTCAACGGCCTGGCGGACGTGGGCGCGCTCGCGAGCTACGTGGTCTTCGTGCGCCAGGCGGCCATGCCCATCAACCAGTTCACCTCGCTCGGGAACTTCCTGCTGAACGCGCTGGCGGGCGCGGAGCGCCTGTTCGCCGCCATGGAGCTCGAGCCCGAGGTGGACGAGGGGCGCGTGACCCTCGAGCGCACCGGAGGGGACTCGTGGGCGTGGCGCGTGCCGGACGGCATGGGCGTCGGCGCGTACGGCAAGCTCGTGCCCGTCGCGGCGGGTGCGTCCTGCGGCGTCGGCGACGCGGGCGGCCGCACGGATGCCGAGCGGTCCGGTGCCGTCGCGCTCAGCACGGCGCCGGCGGAAGACGGGACCCTGCTCGCGGTCGGGTCCATCCCGCTGCGCGGCGACGTGCGCTTCCACGAGGTGGACTTCGGGTACGTGCCCGACCGGCTCGTGCTGAAGGGCCTGAACCTGTTCGCCAAGCCCGGTCAGAAGATCGCCTTCGTGGGGTCGACGGGCGCGGGGAAGACGACGATCACGAACCTCATCAACCGGTTCTACGAGATCGACGCGGGCGAGATCACCTTCGACGGGATCGACGTGCGCCATATCGCCAAGGCGGACCTCCGGCGGAGCCTGGGCATCGTCTTGCAGGACACGCACCTGTTCACGGGCACGATCGCGGAGAACATCCGGTTCGGCAAGCTGGACGCCACCGACGAGGAGGTGCGCGCCGCCGCCGAGGCCGCGTGCGCGGACTCGTTCATCCGCCGCCTGCCCGCGGGGTACGACACCATGGTCACCGCCGACGGCGCGAACCTCTCGCAGGGGCAGCGGCAGCTGCTCGCCATCGCGCGGGTGGCCGTAGCCGACCCTCCCGTGCTCATCCTCGACGAGGCGACCTCGAGCATCGACACGCGAACCGAGAAGCTGATCGAGCGCGGCATGGACCGCATCATGCAGGGGAGGACGACCTTCATGATCGCCCACCGGCTGTCCACGGTGCGCAACGCCGATGCGATCATCGTGCTCGAGCACGGGCGCATCGTCGAGCGCGGCACGCACGAGCAGCTGCTGGAGCAGCACGGCGAGTACTGGGAGCTCTACCAGGGGCTGAAGGAGCTGGATTAGGCCGGTGCCGACGGCCGGTTCGGGGCGAATCGGCCGTCACGTCGAAAGGGTCCGCCCGGACGCGAGCCGGGCGGACCCTGTGTCCGCTTCTGCCGGAAATACCATGCGGGATGCGCGCCGGCCTATGCGGGAAGCCCGTCGGTGTCCGCGGCGCCCGCCCCGTCCTCGGCGGATTCCGCGTCCTCCGGCTCCAGGCAGGCGGCCTCGATCCGGCGCTTGAGCTCGTCGATGCCGAACCCGGTCTGCGAGGAGGTCACGATGATGTCCTCCGCCGGCACCGAGAGCTGCTTGCGGATCGTGGCGAGCTGCCGCCCCTGCTGGCTGCGCGAGAGCTTGTCGGCCTTCGTGAGCGCCACGACGAACGGGTAGCCGCCCTCCTGCAGGAACTCGATCATCTGATGGTCGAGCTTGCTCGGGTCGTGGCGGATGTCCACCAGGGAGACGACCAGGTTGAAGCTGCGCTCCATGTCGAGGAAGTCGAAGATGAGGTCCGCCCAGCGCTCGCGCTCCGCCTTGGAGCGCTGCGCGAACCCGTAGCCGGGGAGGTCGACGAAGTGCACGTCGTCCGCCTCGAAGAAGTTGACGTTGCTCGTCTTGCCCGGCGTGCTCGAGACCTTGACGAGGTTCTTGCGGCCGAACAGCTTGTTCATGATCGAGGACTTGCCGACGTTCGAACGGCCCACGAAGCACACCTCGGGGCAGGTCGACGGCGGGATCTGCGACGTCTTGCCGTAGCTGGCGACGAAGCGGGCCTTCTGGTAGTTGATGGCGTCTGCCATGGGTAACCTCCGGTTCGGTCAGTCGGCGTAGGGGCTGTGCTCGACGAGGCCGAGCTTGGCGGAGAGGCGGCGCACGATGGCGAGGGTGAGGCCGCTCGCGCTGCGGGCGTACTCGTCGAGGTCGAAGGTGCGCTCGCAGAACGCGTCGTAGGCCTCGTCGCAGTTGTCGGAGATGGCGCGCAGCACCAGGCAGTCGATCCCGTTCTTGGCGGCGACGTGGGCGACGGCGGCGCCCTCCATCTCGGCGCAGTCGGCCTGGGTCGCGGCCGTCACCTCGTCGCGCAGCTCGCGCCCGGTGATGAAGCGGTCGCCCGTGGCGATGACGCCGCGCAGGTAGCGGCGGGGCTCGGCGTCCGGGTCGTTGCGGCGGAAGGGGGAGGAGTCGGCGACGGCGCGGGCGGCGGAGCCCTTCGCCGTGCCCGCGTCCCCGAGCCGCGCGTCGACGTACCCGTGCGCGACCAGGGTCTTCTCCGCGAGGTCGACCAGGAAGTCCGTGGAGGCGAACTCCTCGAGATGCGGGGTCGACTCGGCGATGAGCGCGGTGTCGGTATCGATGTAGCGCAGGGTCTCGCCGATCACGACGTCCCCGATGTGCAGCGCGGGGTTGAGCCCGCCCGCGATGCCGGAGAAGATCAGCGCGTTCGCGCCGTAGCGGCTCACGAGGTGCTGCGCCGCCGCGGCCGCGTTGACGGTGCCCATGCCGGCGACGGTGGCCACCAGGTTGAAGCCGTGGTACTCGCCTCCCACGACCTTAAGCCCGGCCTCCTCGGCGACGGTGCCGTGGTCGACCTCGGCGTAGATCTGGCGCACTTCCTTCTCGAGCGCGCCGATGATGGCGATGGTGGGGGTCATGCTCTCTCCCGTCTTCGTGTCGTCTCGCCCCTATGGTAGCAGGCGCCGGCCGTCAGCCGGCGCGATTCGGGACGCGTCCGTTTCCACACATCCCGCCCGACCCGGAGGGGCCGCGCCCGGCGGCTACAGCCAGCGGCGCAGCAGCACGAAGACGAAGGCCATGGCGACGGCGGCGATGACCGCCTGGCAGACCTGGACCGCCGTGCCGCTCAGCACGAAGGCGCACAGGACGCCCATGACCACGCCCGCGAGCGCGAGCACGGCGCCGGAGATGCGGTGCGCGCGGTACTGCTCGCCGAGCAGGGGGTCGTCCTCGGGCATACCGGAGCTGCGCAGGGTGAGCAGGGCGCCGGCCGCCGTGCAGACGAGCGGCACGCCGAGCACCTGCCAGTTGAGGGCCGCGGGCTCCCCGCCGGCCGCCGCGGGGTCGCCCGCCGCGAGGATCCAGCCGACGGTCCCGGCGAGGAGCACGAGGTCGACGGCGCATCCGCTGACGGCCACGACCGCGCGCTCGTTCAGCTCGAGGGAGAGCAGGGACACGGGGTGTTCGGGGTCCGCCAGGCGCGTCCCCGCCAGGAAGACGGCGCCGAGCACGAGCGCTGCGGCCGGGACGGCGAGCATCTCGAGCTTCGAGCCCCAGCGGTCGACGCCCGCGGCGCCCCAGTGCGCCGGGACGGTGTCGGGCAGCTGGCTCCATGCGACGGCCAGCGCCACGGCGGGCGCGAGCGCGAGGAGGACCTGCGCGACGGTCAGGGCGCGGCTGACGGGGCGGGTGGACGGTGCTCTCATGGCGAAGCCTCGATTCGACGGAAGCGGCTGCGGGAACCTCCCCATGATAGCGCGCCCGCGGGCGAGGCCGCTGTGCGCGCTGTGCCGCCGTCCCGCCGGCCCCCCTGCCCGGTCCGCGCCCCCCGTCTGGGCGGTGCGCCGACCGGGCGCGGCGTCCGGCTCCGCGTCCCGTCTCGCCCGTGGGCGGGCAGGGGGGCGCCCTGCCCCGGATGCCGTTACAGGTACTCGATCTGCGCGCCCTCGGTGTCGCAGGTGAGGATCAGGGTCTCGCAGGCCCCGAATCGCTCCTGCAGACGGACCTGGAGGAACTTGGCGACGATCGTGTCGTCGGTCACGGCCATGAGCGTGGAGCCCGAGCCCGAGATCCACATCGTGGCGGCGCCCCCCGCCAGGCACTCGCGGCGGATGTCGTCGTAGTCGGGGATGAGCGCACGGCGGTAGGGCTCCTGAAGGCGGTCGTCGCAGGCGTCGGCGATGAGGCGCGCGTCACCCGTCTCGAGCCCGCGCGTCATGCCGGCGATGCGCCCCATCTGCCAGACCGCCGTCGACAGCGGCACCTGCTGCGGAACGACCTTGCGCGCGTCGCTCGTGTGGACCTCGTAGGGCGGGATGACGGTGAGGAACCGCAGGCGGTCGGAGACCTCGTAGCGCAGGCAGCGCGGGAGCCCGCCCTCGGGCGTGAACGAGCAGACGGCGCCGCCGAGGATCGCCGGGGCGACGTTGTCCGGATGCCCCTCGACCTCGGTGGCGATGCGGACGAGCTCGGCGCGGTCCACGGTGTGGCCGGTGAGCGCCGCCGCGGCCATGATGCCGGCGACCACGCAGGTCGAGCTCGACCCCAGGCCGCGTGCGACCGGCACCTCGGTTGAGATGTCGATGGCGACGGGGAAGGGCTCCTCGCCCCAGGCGCGCAGGGCGTCGACGAACGAGACGTAGACGAGGTTGTCCTCGTTGCGGAACTCCTCCGGGCAGCCGGTGATGGCGAGCTCGTCGGCGCGCTCGAAGGTGAAGTGCGCGTACAGGCTCACGGCCATGCCGAGCGTGTCGTAGCCGATGCCGAGGTTCGCGCTGGTGGCGGGGACGGTGACGCGGATCATGGTTCCTCCTCAGATGGTCGTATGCCTGCGGGCCGGGGCGCCGCGCGGTCGCCTGCGCGGAGCCGGCCCCGGCCGTGCGGCGCCCCGAGCCCGGGCGGGTGCGGGGCCGGGACGGCGGACGTCCCGGCCCCGGGTGCGGCGCGGCGACGGCCGCCGGGTGCGGCGATGCCCTACAGCCTCGACGCGGCCGCCTCGACGTAGGCGGCCATGCCGTCCACGTCGACCGCGTCCCCATGGAGGACGGGGCGCCCCTCCAGGGTGGCGAGCTGCTTGGGCGCGCGCGTGCCCGTCGCCTTCTCGAGCACCTTCATGGCCGCGAAGTCGTCCGGCGGGCAGAACAGGCCGAGCGCGCCCGCCACGGCGCGCGGGAACTTGTAGGGGCTCGCGGTGGACAGCAGGACGCGCGCCGCCGTGCCGGGGGCGGGTGCGAGCTCGCCCAGCACGTGGTAGCCGCAGGCGGTGTGCGGGTCGATCACGTAGCGGTTGTCGTCCCAGCAGCGGCGGATCGCCGCGGCGACCTGGTCCTCGTCCGCCCAGCCGCAGCCGAAGTCCTCGCGGATGCGCGCGAGCAGCTCCGTCGGCGCCTCGTAGGCGCCCTCGTCCGCCAGGTGCGCCATGAGGTCGGCCACCAGGTCGCAGTCGCCGTCCGACGCGTAGTAGAGCATGCGCTCGAGGTTGGACGAGACGAGGATGTCCATCGAGGGGGAGGAGGTGGTGTAGAAGGGGCGGTTGCGGTCGTAGGTGCCGCCGTCCAGGAAGTCGCACAGCACGTTGTTGCGGTCGCTCGCCACGATGAGACGGGAGACGGGCAGGCCCATGCGCTTCGCGTAGTACCCGGCGAGGATGTCGCCGAAGTTGCCCGTGGGCACGCAGAACTCCACCTCGTCGCCCGGCTCGACGGCGCCGGCGCGCAGCAGCTGCGCGTAGGCGGCGAAGTAGTAGACGACCTGCGGCACGAGGCGGCCGACGTTGATGGAGTTGGCGCTCGAGAGCACGACGCCCTGCGCGCGCAGGCGCTCGGCGAGGCCCTCGTCGGCGAAGATGCGCTTGACGGCGCTCTGGGCGTCGTCGAAGTTGCCGCGCACGCCGCACACGGCGACGTTGGACCCCTCCTGCGTGGTCATCTGCAGCTCCTGCACGCGGCTGACCTTGCCCTCGGGGTAGAAGACGGTGATGCCGCACCCCGGGGCCCCGGCGAAGCCGGCGAGCGCCGCCTTGCCGGTGTCGCCCGAGGTCGCGGTGACGATCATGATGCGCTCGCCGGAGCCCCCGTCGGCGCCGGTGCGCGCCATGAGGCGGGGCAGCATCTGGAGCGCGACGTCCTTGAAGGCGCTCGTGGGGCCGCCGAACAGCTCGAGCACGTAGGCGGGTGTCCCGTGGGCGCCCGGGGACCGGGTGAGGGGGACGAGCGGGGTGACCTCATCGGACGCGAAGGTCCCGCCGTAGGCCTCCTCCACGCAGGCGGCGAGCTCGTCGGCCGTGAAATCGGGCAGCAGGATGCCCATGACCTCGCGCGCCAGCTCGAGGTACCCCTTGCCGGGAAGCGTCGGGATGTCGATGCGCCGCGCGCCGAGCTCGTCGGAGACGAACAGGCCGCCGTCGGCGGCGATGCCGCGGCGGATCGCCTCCTTGCTCGAAAGGGTCGGGGCGGACGAGCGCGTGCTGTGGAAGAGGCCCATCGTACACTCCTTTGCGCGAGGGTTTCGGTTCGGTGATGCCCATGGTAGCAGAGCGGATTTGCTCCCGCGCGCACCGCGCCCGCGGCCCGCCGCGCTCCAGCGCCGCGACACAGGGCGTTTTTCGTTTGGAAACAAACGGGGACGATTTGAGGTATCGTTTCCGTCGTGTATAAAGCTCCTGTACACTTGCATACACTCGAACGCACTAAAGTGGCTCCTGCCGACTTTCGATGCGGGGCCGGCCGCGACCCGTCGCCGCGGCCGGCCCCGTCGCGCAGGGTGCCGTCAAGGGGAAGGTATGGCGCGCATATGATCAAGGTGGCTAAGTTCGGCGGATCGTCCGTGGCGGATGCCGAGCACTTCAGGAAGATCCGCGGCATCGTGGAGGCGGACCCGGCGCGCCGCTTCGTGGTGGTGTCGGCCTGCGGGCGGCGCCGCGACGGCGACGCGAAGGTGACCGACCTGCTCTACCTCGTGAACGCGCACGTCAAGTACCGCGTCTCCTGCGACGACCTGCTCGACGACATCGCCCAGCGCTACTTCGACATCGCCGACGAGCTGGGGCTGTCCTATCCCATCCGCGACGAGATCGCCGCCTTCGCCGAGCGCGCGCGGTCGGGCGGCTACAGCACCGAGGAGCTCGTCTCCCGCGGCGAGTACTTCACCGCCCGCCTCATGGCGGAGTACCTGGGCCTGCCGTTCCTCGACGCGGCCGATGTCGTGGCCTTCCACCACGACGGCACCCTGTCGATGACGCGCACCGCCCAGCTGCTCGAAGAGCGCGCCCCGCGCGGCGGCTTCGTCATGCCGGGCTTCTACGGCGCCACGCGCGAGGGGCGCATCTGCCTGCTCGACCGCGGTGGCGGCGACATCTCCGGCTCGATCCTCGCCAAGTGCCTGGGCGCCGACCTGTACGAGAACTGGACGGACGTCTCGGGCTTCTACTCCGCCGACCCGCGCATCGTGCCCGACGCGCAGCCCATCGAGCGCATCACCTACGAGGAGCTGCGCGAGCTGTCCTACATGGGCGCGAGCGTCCTGCACGAGGAGGCCATCTTCCCGGTGCGCGAGGCGGGCATCCCGCTCGTCATCAAGAACACCAACGCGCCGGCGGACCCCGGCACGATCATCTCCGAGCACCCCAAGAAGGGCGAGAGCGAGCCGATCATCACCGGCGTGTCCGGCAAGCGCGGGTTCCTCGCGATCAACGTCGCGCGCGACCGCACCACGAGCCGCATCGGCTTCATGCGCCGCGCCCTGTCGGTGTTCGAGCGCTACAACGTCAGCGTCGAGCACATGCCCACCGGCGTCGACCAGTTCGCCGCCGTCGTGCAGGCCGAGGACGTGCACGACTCGCTCTACTCGCTCATCTCCGACATCCAGGACGAGGTCGAGCCGCTGGAGATCGAGGTCGTGGAGGACCTGGCGCTCATCGCCACGGTGGGCCGCAACCTGCACGGGCGCGCCGGCGTGGCGGGCCACCTGTTCGGCATGCTCGGCCAGGCGGGCGTGAGCGTGCGCATGATCACGCAGGGCTGCGACGAGATCAACATCATCGTGGGCGTGGAGGAGAAGGACTTCGAGCTGGCCATCCGCACCATCTACAAGGCCTTCTCGGACGAGAACGGCATCGTGGAGACCTCTGAGCTCGAGCCGACCCCGCAGCCGTTCTAGACGATGCGGCAAAGGCGGCACGCAGCTGCCCCTGTTCGAACATCACTTCATTTCACCTACGGAAGGAGACCGCAATGAAGCAGTACACCGTCGCCATCCTGGGAGCTACCGGTGCTGTGGGCACCCAGATGATCCAGTGCCTGGCCGAGCAGGACTTCCCCGTGGGCGAGCTTCGCCTGCTGGCCAGCGCGCGCTCCGCGGGCAAGCAGGTCGAGACTCCCTTCGGCACCGTGACGATCGCCGAGGCGGGCCCCGACGCCTTCGCCGGTTGCGACATCGTGCTGGGCGCCGTCGAGGATGACCTGGCGCGCGAGCTGCTTCCGCACGCTGTCGAGGCGGGCGCCGTCGTGGTGGACAACAGCCACGCCTTCCGTCTGGACCCGGATGTGCCCCTGGTCGTGCCCGAGATCAACGCCGAGGACGTCGCCTGGCACCACGGCATCATCTCCAACCCCAACTGCGCGACGATCATCGGCCTGGTGCCTACGTGGCCGCTGCACAAGATCGCCGGCGTGACGCGCATGATCGTGTCGACCTATCAGGCTGCGAGCGGCGCCGGTGCGCCGGGCATGGCCGAGCTCGAGGCGCAGATCGGCGCCATGGGCCGCGGCGAGGAGCTTCCCGAGCCCAAGACGTTTGCCGCCCCGCTCGTGAGCAACCTCATCCCACAGATCGGCGGCTTCAAGTACGAGGGCTACACCTCCGAGGAGATGAAGCTGCAAAACGAGGGCCGCAAGATCATGCACCTACCCGAGCTGCGCGTGAACTGCACCTGCGTGCGCGTGCCCGTGCTGCGCTCGCACTCCGAGAGCATCACGCTCGAGTTCGAGCGCGACATCACACTCGACGAGGCGCGCGAGGCGCTGGCCGCCGCGCCGGGCGTCAAGCTTGTGGACGACCGCGAGGCCGCAAGCGCCCACGACCGCTTCCCCATGCCGATCGACACCTCCGACCAGGACCTCATCTGGGTCGGACGTCTGCGTCGCGACATCTCCAACCCCGAGGCGGCGCGCGGCATCACCTTCTGGTGCTGCGGGGACCAGATCCGCAAGGGCGCCGCGACCAACGCGGTCCAGATCGCCAAGCTGCTCACCGAGTAGGCGCCCCGCCGCCGTCGGAGCGCTATGCTTGATGCTCCGGTGTCCGGCGGAGGGAAGGGGGACCGATGACGGTCGAGGCGACGATGCCGGTCATGCTCACGCAGGTGCTCGCCATGTTCGCGATGATGCTGATCGGTGCGGCGCTGCGGCGCGGCGGCCTGGTGGACGAGGCGGGGACGGCGCAGCTCTCGCGCGTGGCGCTCTACGTCGCGACCCCCGCGGTGATCCTGCAGTCGCTCGCCGGCCCCTTCGACGCGGGCAGGCTCGCGGCCGGCATCGCGTGCGCCGCCCTGTCCTTCGGGTTCACCGCGCTGTCCGCCGCGGTGGGCCGTCTGGCGTTTCGCGACCGCTGCCGCGAGGCGCAGCTCGGGATCATGGTCTCGAACATGGGGTTCATGGGCATACCGCTGGTGCAGAGCGTCCTCGGGGCGGACAGCGTGTTCTACATCTCCGCCTGCATCGCCGCGCAGGTGCCCCTCATGTGGACCTACGGGGTGCGGCTCGTGTCGAGCGACCCCGCCGACGTGTCGGCGCGCGCCATCGCGACCAACCCGTCGGTCGTCGCCGTCGCCGTGGGCGTCGTGCTGTTCCTGTGCTCGATCGACCTCGCCGGCGTGTTCCAGGTGACGGCGGCCGACCTCGGGAACCTCAACACCGGGCTCGCGATGCTCGTCATGGGGGCCTATCTCGCCCAGGCCGACCTGCGCGCGCTCGCGCGCGACCCGGTCCTGTACCTGGCGAGCGCCCTGCGGCTGCTCGTCGTCCCCGCGGTGATGCTCGCGCTGCTCGCCGTGCTGCCGCTGCCCGTCGAGGTGAAGCTCGTGGTCGTCATCGCCTCCTCGGCGCCGTGCGGCACCGTGTCGGCGATGTTCCCGCAGATGTTCGGCGGCGACTACCGCCTGGGCGCCGGCCTCGTGTCGGTCTCGACCCTGCTCTCGCTCGCCGTGATGCCGCTCATGCTCGCCGCGGGCCTCGCGCTGTTCTGAGGCGGGCGACCGCGGGCTGCCCGGGACTCGCCCGGGGCCGGCGGCCGCCCGCGCGGGCGGGCCGCCCGTGCGCGTGCGGGCGCCCCGCCCCGCTCGCTGCGCCCCTACGCGCTGCCTGCCCCTGCGCGGCCCCGCCGTCCGGCTCCCGCGCTACTCCACGCTCTTGAGCGCCTCGATCATGTCGATCCGGTTGAGCGCGCGGTTCGTGATGAGGTTCACCGCGAGCGCGAACGCGAGCGGCAGCACCGCGGCGAGCACGTAGCTCACCGGTTCCACGACGGTCATGAAGCTGATCTGCGGCATGCGCAGCACGTGGAGCAGGGCGTCGCCCAGCACGTACCCGAAGGGCAGCCCGCATACGATGCCGATGAGCGTGAGGATGATCGTCTCCTTGTTCACGTAATGGTGCACCTCGCGCGGACGGAATCCGAGCACCTTGATGGTGGCGAGCTCGCGCTCGCGCTCGGAGATGTTGGTGGTCGAGAGCGTGAACAGCACGGCGAACGCGAGGGCCGCGGCCATGCCGAGCACGATGGCGACCACCGCGTTGATGAGCATGAACGATTGCGAGAAGTCCTCGGCGAGCTGCTCGGTGCTCGTGACGGAGAGGAAGCGCGCGTCCGCGTCGAGCTCGTCCGCGAGCGAGGCGGCCTTCCCTTCCGCGCAGCGGACGAGCACGCCGTTGGGGGCGAACGCGCCCGTGTCCGCGTCCATGCCCGGTGCGCCCGCACCGAAGGCCGCCTCGTATGCCGAGGCGCTCATGTACACGTAGTTGCCCAGGTAGTTCCCGGTGACGGCGGTCACCTCGACCTCGGCCTGGTTGAGTTGGGAGTCCTGGACCTCGACGTCGTCGACGGCGGAGAAGCCCATGACCTCGGCGGCGTTCTGCGTCACCACGGCCCCCTCGTCGGGCAGGGCGATGTCCCCGCCGCCGGAGATGTCCGAAAGCCCGATGTAGGCTGAGAGGTCCGCCCCGTCGGGCACGACGATGAGCTGCACGGACTCCTCGGCGCCGTCGAGCTTCAGGGTGGCGGTGTCGATGTAGATGCGCAGCAGCCCCTCCACGCGCCCGTCCGCCGCGAGCTCGTCGGCCGCGGCGTCGTGCTCACCGGACTGCGTGACGGCCATGATGTCGTAGCGCGAGATGCGGTCGTACTGCTCGGGCACGAGCGCGGCGACGGAGTCCTTGATGGCGAAGCCGCATACGATGAGCGCCGTGCAGCCCAGGATGCCCGCGACCGTCATGAGGAAGCGGCGCTTGTAGCGGAAGATGTTGCGCGCCGTGACCTTGTTCAGGAACGAGAGGCGGCGCCAGATGGCCGGGATGCGCTCGAGCAGGATGCGCGAGCCGGAGCGCGGGGCCTTGGGCCGCATGAGGGCGGCCGGGGTGCGGCGGACCTCGGAGCGGCAGGCGAGGTAGGCGGTGCCGCCGATGGCGACGATGAAGATGGCGCAGCCGCCGAGGCCGAAGGCCGCGTCGAAGGCGAAGCCGTAGCCCGGCAGCAGGTACATGATGCCGAAGATGACGAACATGAACGCGGGCAGCGCGATGAAGCCCAGGAACAGGCCCACGACGCAGCCGGTGAGCGAGGCGGCGACCGCGTAGACGAGGTACTTGGCGTAGATCTCGCGGTTGCGGTACCCGAGCGCCTTGTAGGTGCCGATGAGCCCGCGCTCCTCCTCGACCAGGCGGGTGATGGTGGTGAGCGAGACGAGGACCGCGACCACGAGGAACACGAGCGGGAACAGGGTGCCGATGGCCTCGATGGAGTCCGCGTCGCTCGAGATGGACGAGTAGCTGGACAGTGAGGTGCGCGTCTGCACGTACCAGGAGGCGGGCTCGATGGCGTCGACCTCGTCCTGCGCGTCGGCGAGCTGGGCCTCGGCGTCGGCGAACCGCGCGTCGGCCTCGTCGCGGCCCTCCTGCCAGGAGGCCAGGCCGTCGCGGTACTCCGCCATGCCCTTCTCGTACTCGGCGCGGCCGCGGTCGAGCTCGGCCTGGGCGTCAACCAGGGCCTGACGGGCGGCGGGCAGCCCGGCTGCCCCGGCGTCGAGCTCGGCGCGGCCGGCGTCGATCTCGTCCTGCGCGGAGGCGAGCGCGGCGCGCACCTGCGTACGGGTCGCGTCGAGGGAGGCCTGGCCCGATTCGAGGGCGGCGTAGCCCTCGTCGAGTTGGGCCTGCGAGGCGTCGAGCGCGGCGCGCCCCTCGGTGAGCTGCGCCTTGCCGTCCACGAGCCGCGTCAGCTCCGCGACCGCGCGGTCGAGGTCGTCCACGGTGATGCCGAACACGCCCATGACCTGCTCGATGAGGGACAGGTTCGCCTGGGCCTCGGTGAGCGCGCCCTCGGCGTCGGCGAGGGCGCGCTCGCATGCGGCGAGCCGGCCCTGCGCGGACTCCAGGTCCGTCCGGACGCCGGCGAGCTCGGTCTGCGCGGCCTCGAGCTCGGCCTGCGCCGCCTCGAGGTCGGAGACGACCTGGCGGTAGGTCTCGTCATCGGGCGCCGCCTCGCCGAGCTCGGCCTCGAGCTCGGCCTTGCGGGCGGCGAGCTCGTCCACCCGCGTCTGGAGGGCGGGCACGGTCGCCTGCTCGAGCTCCCCCGCGCGCTCCTCGAGCCCGTCGGCCTCCGCCTTCGCGGCGTCGCGCTCTCGGGCGGCGTCGTCGCGCGCGGCCTGTGCGGTGTCCACGGCGTCGCGCGCGTCGAAGACGGGGGAGGCGAGCTGTTGCACGGTCGCGAGGGCCCCTTCGGCGTCGGAGACCTCCGAGCCCGCGCCCGGGACGCGGGAGAGCAGGGCGTTCACCTCGTCGACGGCCTGCTTTTCGCCCGCTTGGAGCTCCGCCTCGGCGGCGTCCAGCTCGGCGCGGCCGTCGTCGACCTGCCGCTGCGCGGCGTCGAGCGTCGCGCGGTTGGCGTCGATCTGGGCCTGGGCGTCCGTGAAGCCGGCCTCGGCCTCGGAGCGCTGGGCGTCGAGCTGCGCCTGGCCGGCGTCGAGCTCCGCGTAGCCGTCGGCGATCTGCCGGGCCCCGTCCTCGTAGGACTCCCAGCCCGCGTCCAGCTCGGCCTGCCCATCGACGAGCTGCCGCTCCGCGTCGGCCAGCTGGGCCGCGGCGTCGTCGAGCTCCGCGCGGCCGTCGGCGAGCTCTGCCTCGGCGTCGGCGCGCTCGGCCTCGTACTCCGCCCGGGCCTCGTCCACCGCGTCCTGGGCCTCGCCGACCACGGTGTCGGTGCGCGCCTGCTCGCGGTCGTCGCGGATCTGTCCCTCGATGCGGTCCGTGACCGCACGGACGCGCTCGGTGTAGGCGTCCGAGTAGCAGGGCAGCTCCGCGCAGCCCTCGACGGTGAGGTAGGCGACCGTGTAGGTGCCCGTGTCGGCCACCGCGCCCTCGGTCACGATGAAGGTGTAGTCGGAGCTCGAGCTCGAGCGGAAGGAGAGCTCGGGGTTGGTGACGTCGGTCGCGTCGACGACGATGCCGCAGATGGTGTAGGGCTGCCGTTCGAACAGGGCCTCATCGGGGTCGTCCGCCTCGTCGATCCGGACCTCGTCGCCGATCGAGAACCCGCTCGCGTCGATGAACTTCTGCGTGACGGCGACCTCGTCCGAGTTCTCGGGCAGCCGGCCCTCCACGACGTAGGGCTCGTTCATGCCCGACGCGGACAGGGCTTTGACCTCCACGGAGGCTCGCGCTCCGTCCACGTCGGTGTAGGTGGACTCGCTCCATCCGCCTTCGGCGGCGTCCACGCCCTCCACCGCGGCGAGCGCCTCGATGTCGGCATCGTCGAGGCCGAGGGTCGAGAGCACCTGGATGTCGAACAGGCCGCGCGCGTCGAAGTAGGCGTCGGCGGCGTCGCGCAGGTCCGTGCAGGACGCGCGCAGGCCGCAGAACATGGCGACGCCGAGGGCGCAGATCACGGCGATGGAGACGAAGCGCTTGAGGTTGCCGCGTACGGTGCGGGCTATGTCCTTGCGATATGCGGGCGTCATGGGCTTCCGCCTACCATTCGATCCGGGCGATGGGCGTGGGGTGCGCGTTGAGCGACATCTCGGTCACCTGCCCGCTCTTGAAGCGGATGAGGCGGTCGGCCATGGGCGCGAGCGCCGAGTTGTGGGTAATGATGATGCCCGTGATGCCGTCGCGGCGGCAGGTGTCCTGCAGCAGCTGGAGGATCTGCTTGCCCGTCTGGTAGTCGAGGGCGCCGGTGGGCTCGTCGCACAGCAGCAGCTTGGGATTCTTGGCGAGCGCGCGGGCGATGGCGACGCGCTGCTGCTCGCCGCCGGAGAGCTGGGCGGGGAAGTTGTCCATGCGCGCCTCGAGGCCGACCTTGGCGAGCGTTTCCGCGGCGTCGAGGGAGTCGGGGCAGATCTGGGCCGCCAGCTCGACGTTCTCGAGCGCGGTGAGGTTGGGGACGAGGTTGTAGAACTGGAAGACGAAGCCCACGTCGGCGCGGCGGTACTCCACGAGCTGGGCGTCGCTCGCGCCCGAGATGTCGCGGCCGTCCACGCGCACTGTGCCCGAGGTGGCCGTGTCCATGCCGCCGAGGATGTTCAGGGCCGTGGTCTTGCCCGCGCCCGATGCGCCCAGGATCACCGCGAGCTCGCCGCGCTCGACGGCGAAGGTCGCGCCGTCCAGTGCGTGGATCTCGGCCTCGCCCTGACCGTAGACCTTGAGGACATCCGTGAACTCGATATATGCCATGAGGGTCGACGCTCCCCACATTACTCGACATCGTGTTGTCTAATTGGCAGTATAGTGAAAGCGGACAGAGCCGACGAGGTCCGCTCGACATCGGCGCCGGAATTGTCGAGTGACGGCGCGGGCGGGCGGCGGGCGGCGCGGGCGGTCCTGTCGCGCCGTGGCATGGAAGGGGCAGCCGATGAAGAAGCAGCCGCAGATCACCGAGCAGACGCGCGCCAACCTGACCCAGGCGTTTTGGGAGCTGTACCTGGATCGTCCCATCGAGAAGATCACCGTGCGCGAGATAACCGAGCGCGCCGGCTACAACCGCGCGACCTTCTACCTGTACTTCCGCGACGTGTACGACCTGTTCGAGCAGCTCGAGGGCGAAATCTTGTCGCAGGTCCGCGCGCTGGTCGACAACCGCCTGCTTGCCGGCGACACGCTCGACTTCACCAACCACATGGGGTTCATCGTGGGGCTGGCGCAGCGCTTCGACGGCTACATGCCGCGCCTCATCGCCGGCGACCCGTCGTTCGGCGACCGCCTGAAGGAGATCATCGCCCCCTTGCTCGACCGCTTCATCATCCGCGACGCCGGGCTTTCGGAGACCGAGCAGGCGGTCGTGCGCGAGTTCTACCTGTCGGGCCTGCTCGGCGCGATCACCACCTGGATGGCGTCGTCGGACGGCATGCCCATCAGCCGCCTCATCGAGCTCATCGTGGAGGTTGTCTCCTAGTCCGGGGTCCGGTCGCCGTACCTCGGGCCCCCGAAGCTCGCGAAGCGAGCGCTTGGATCCAGGGCCGCTTTGCATATCGCGCCGGCGGCAATTGTCGCCGGCGCGGGTCCGTGCGCGGGGTGCGCGCTCCCGCCCGGAGATGCGCGTCGGGCCGCCCGCTTCGGGGCCGCGAGGGCGAGGCGGCCCGCCGGCTATCTCCTGCCAGCGCGGCGGGGCCAGCGCGCGGGGTCGGACGCCGGTGCCCCGCCGAACAGCGCCCCCGGGTTCCAGGAGGCTGCGTCGGCGCCCGAGGCGGCGAGCAGCCACGTGCCGTCGGACAGGTTGTCGAGCACGGCGAGCTTGAGGTAGAGGGGTCCGCTCGAATCGGTCCGGTACGTGAGCGCGGTCGTCGTCTGGGGGCGAGTCAGATCGCGCTTGAGATCCATCACGGGGCTTACCGACGACGCGGACAGGATGCTGGACTGCAGGCCGAAATCGATCGGAATCGCCTGGGACGCGGCGGTCGCGCGCGGAGCGAGCGCGCAGGCGACCAGGGAGATGGCGAGGCAGGCGAGCAGCGTCGGCATGCGGAGGGCGAGCGCGCGGACGGCGCGGCGCATGCCATCGCGCTACGCCAAGATGGACTCGCTGGCCTGGCGCGCCCCGCCCCCATCGCGTCATTCCGGACGATAGCGGCATACATGGAGCGTACCCCCTCGTGCGCGTCCCTAAACAGCCGCCGATAGCCGAGGTGTCCCCGCCTACAGCCGCGTCATGCGGTAGCCCACGCCCACATGCGTCTGGATGAGGACGGGGTGCGTCGGGTCGGGTTCGATCTTCTTGCGCAGCGTGGCCATGAACACGCGCAGGCTCGCGATCTCGGAGTCCCAGGAGGTGCCCCAGATCTCGTGCGTGATGAACGTGTGCGTGAGCACCTTGCCGGCGTTTTTCGCGAGCAGTGCGAGCAGTTTGTACTCGATGGGCGTCAGGTGCAGCTCGGCGCCGTTCACCGAGGCGGAGCCGGCGGCGAAGTCCACGCGCAGCGGGCCGTTCTCGAACACCGTCTGCTGCGTCTCGCCGCCGCCCATCCGCGCCCGGCGCGCCCAGGCGCGCACGCGGGCCAAAAGCTCGTCGACGGAGAACGGCTTGGTCAGATAGTCGTCGGCTCCGGCGTCGAGCGCGGCGATCTTGTCGGCGTCCTCCGTGCGCGCCGAGATCACGATGATCGGCACGGTCGACCAGGAGCGAATCTTCTCGATCACCTCGATGCCGTCCATATCGGGCAGTCCCAGGTCGAGCATGATGAGATCGGGATTGTGCGACGCCGCGTTCATGACGGCCGTCTTTCCCGAATCGACCGCCTCAAAGCGGTAGTCGTGCATCTCGAGGGCCGTGGTGATGAGCCCGCGCACCGGCCGGTCGTCCTCGACCACCAGGATGAGCTGCGAATCGATGTGCTTATTCATGGATGGCGACCTCCTCGGCGGGCAGGGTGAAGGAGAACACCGCGCCGTGGGGCGCGTTGTCGTGCAGCTCGATCGTACCCCCATGCGCCTCGGCGATGGACTTGCAAAGAGCCAATCCCAGGCCGAAGCTGCGATGCGAGTCGGCCGGGCGGTCGGCGGACGCGCCCCGGTAGAACCGATCGAAGATATGCGGCTTGTCGGCATCGGGGACGCCCGGGCCGTCATCGGCCACCGATACGCGCACCGACGGCCCCTCCCTGCGCGCGCTCACGCGGATGGTGGAGCCCGCGGGCGTGTACTTGATGGCGTTTCCGATGAGGTTGACGAGCAGCTGCACCACGAGGTTCACGTCCATGCGGGCGAGCACGAAGTCCTCGGTGGGCTCCACGACGATGCGATGCCGCTCCCCTTGGCGCGCCAGGTGCGAGACCGCCTCGGGCATCACGTCGTCGAGCAGCTCGGAGGTGAGGTTCAGCTTGATGGTCCCCTCGTCGAAATGGGTGACGGTGAGCAGGTTCTCGATCATGTCGATGAGCCAGAGCGAGTCGCTGTAGATGTTGTCGACAAGCTCGGAGCGACGCTTCGGCGACAGGCGGCCGCCCTCGTCGCGCAGGATGCCCGCCGACCCCGAGATGGCGGTGAGCGGCGTGCGCAGATCGTGGCCGATGGCGCGCAGCAGGTTGGCGCGAAGCTGCTCGTTTTTGGCGAGCACGGCGGCCTCCTGCCGCTCGCGCGCCTCCTGGTCGCGCGCAAGGGCCAAGGCGCACTCGCCGATAATCGACAGCATGATGGAGTTCTCGAAGGAGTCGAACGCCGCACCGCGCACGGCGATGCCGACGACGCCGAACACCTTGTCGCCGGTCCGCACCGCCAGGTACAGGCAATGCGCGTTGGCGAGCGTGTCGGTGGTTGCGCCGGCGTGCTTGTTGTTGGTATAGGCCCAGGTCGCGACGGCGCGCTCATCCTCGGTCAGGATGTCGTCGTGCGGGTGCGGCTCGCCCGCCTCGCGATACAGGGGCTCTCCCAGGCGCCCGCTCTCCACCGGGTAGAACACTACGTCGCGCGCGAGGAGCTTGACGAGCTGGCTCATGGCGATTCGCGCCGTCTCCTCGAAGCCGTGAGCCTGCTGGAGCAGCTGGTTGGTCTCGAACAGCACGCGGGTGCGGTAGGCTGTCTTGGCGGACTGGCGCGCGTTCTGGGTGATGTGGTTGGTGAGCTCGGAGGAGACGATCGCCGTCACGAACATGATCGAGAAGGTTACGAGATAGCTGCTGTCAATGGTGTCGAAGGAATAGATCGGCACCACGAAGCAGAAGTTGTAGAGCGCTACCGAGAGCACCGAGGATAAGATCGTGCAGACGCGCCCCGTCGTGGTGACGGCGGTGAGCAGGGTGGCCAGGATGTAGAGCGAGATGATGCTCGAGTCCGCGAAGCCCAGGGCGCGAAAGCCCATGCCGATGGCGGTCGAGAGCGCCACGAGGGCGCAGGTCACGGCCAGATGGCGCGGGGTCACGCGCGAGTTACGGCCCCTCGATTCCGAATCGCCCGCCCGCTTCCTGTGGATGCGCAGGTTCGTCTCGCGATCGGGGATGATGTGGATATCGAGGTTCGGGGCGAGCGCGATGAGGCGCTCGGTCAGGCTCCTGCCGCCCAAGAGCGTTGCGCGGCGCGCGTCGGCGCTGCGGCCCATGACGATTTCGGACACGCCGGAGAGGCGCGCGAACTCGGCGATCTGGAAGGCGACGTCGTCGCCGTACACGGTCTCCAGGTGGGCGCCGAGCCGCTCGGCGAGGTTCATGTTGGAGCGCAGGCGCTCTCGGTCCTCGTCGGACATGCTCTGGGTTCGGGGATTTTCCACGAACAGCGCGGTGAAGGACCCGTTGAAAGCGCTGGCCATACGGGATGCCGTGCGGATGATCCGTGCGCTGGTGGGGGAGGGCGACACGCACACGAGGATGTGCTCGCTCGTGTGATAGTCGCGGTTGTTGAGGACGCGGGCCGCGCTCGCCAGGCGCGCGGTCCGATCGGCGCAGCGACGCAGGGCGATCTCGCGCAGGGCGGTCAGGTTCTCGACGGTGAAGAAGTTCTCGACGGCGCGCTCGGCCTGATCACCACGATAGACGCGCCCCGAGCGCAGGCGCTCGAGCAGGTCGTCGGGTTCGATGTCCACAAGCTCGACCTGGTCGGCGTCGTCGAAGACGCGATCGGGAATGCGCTCGCGCACGATGACGTTCGTGATGCTTGCCACCATGTCGTTCAGGCTCTCGATATGCTGGACGTTGACGGTGGTATAGACATTGATGCCCGCGCGCAGCAGCTCGTCCACGTCCTGGTAGCGCTTGACGTGGCGACTGCCGGGGGCGTTGGTGTGGGCGAGCTCGTCGACCAAGATCAGCTCGGGGGCGCGTTCGAGCGCGGCGTCGATGTCGAACTCGGCGAGCTCGATACCGCCGTGCCGCACCGTGCGGGTGGGGATCCGCTCGAGTCCCGCGAGCAGCGCCGAGGTCTCGGGTCGCGCGTGCGGCTCGACGTACCCGGCGACCACGTCCACGCCGCGCCGCCGCGCCGCCTGGGCCGCGGTGAGCATGGCGTAGGTCTTGCCCACGCCCGCGGAATAGCCGAAGAAGATCTTGAGGTGCCCGCGTCGATCGTGTCGGTGCTCGTCGCTTGCCTCGATCGCCTTGAGGAGCCGATCGGGGTCACGGCGGCCGTCGTTGTCCTCGCGCGCCATGCTGCCTCCCGCACTCGAGCGCGGCCGCGCTCGGCCGCGATGGATGTCCCGTGCAAGTATATATGCTGGCCACCTTCGAAAGCCCCGTCGAATCACTACGCGCATCTTCGTCAACAGGGGTATGTACCTGCTTCTTTATGCCATCTTAATGCGAGGCCGGCCAAGCTTAATGCCGGCTTTATCGCCGCTGGCGTTTACTGTCTGACAAGGCGGGGCGCCCCTGTCCGCGAGCGGGTCGAACATCTCCTCCGGTCGCGCTCCCGTCGCTGCAGGCATACGTTTTTCGGGAAGGAAGGGCACCGACGTGGACGTCATAATTCCATTCATCGGCATCGTCTGCATCGTTTTATTAGCGTATGACATCTACATTCTCATGAGGAGTGATGACTAGATGAGTACGGCCATTCAGTGCGCGCTGTACCTCGCCATCCTGGTCGCGGTCGGCATTCCGCTGGGCGCGCTCATGGCGCGCGTGATGGACGGCAAGAGGTGTTTCCTCACGCCCGTCATGCAGCCTCTCGAGCACGGCATCTACCGTCTTCTTCGCATCGACGAGCATGAGCAGATGGGCTGGAAGCGCTACCTGGTAAGCGTGCTCGCGTTCTCGGGCATCGGGCTGGTGTTCCTGATCGCCCTCCAGATGGTCCAGGCCATCTTGCCCCTCAACCCGCAGGGCCTCTCCGGCGTGTCGTGGGACCTGGCCTTCAACACGGCCGCCTCGTTTGTGACCAACACCAACTGGCAGGCCTATTCGGGCGAGACGACCCTGTCCTATCTGTCCCAGTTCCTGGGTCTGACCGTTCAGAACTACGTGTCCGCGGCCACCGGCATCGCGGTCATGTTCGCACTCATCCGCGGCTTCCGCCAGGTCAAGACGGACGGTCTGGGTTCCTTCTGGGTCGATATGGTGCGCGTGGTCCTCTACGTGCTCATTCCTTTGAACCTTGCCGTCTCCCTGTGTCTTGCCGGCGGCGGCGTGATCCAGAACCTCAAGCCCGCCGAGTACACCGATCTGCTCGAGCCCGTCGCGGTCGTCGAGGACGGCGAGGGCGGCTACACGGTTCTCGATGACGCCGAGATCGATGGCGACACCGTGACCGTCGACGGCGAGGTCGTTGCCGACGCGCAGGTCGTCACCAAGCAGTTCCTGCCGCAGGGTCCGGCTGCGAGCCAGGTCGCCATCAAGCAGACCGGGACCAACGGCGGCGGCTTCTTCGGCGTGAACTCCGCTCATCCCTTTGAGAACCCCTCTTCGTTCACCAACATCATCGAGATGATCGGCCTGCTCGCCATTCCGGTCGGCTGCTGCTTCACCTTCGGTATCGGCGTGGGCGACCGCAAGCAGGGCCGCGCGATCTTCGCTGCCATGTTCATCCTGCTTGTCGTCTTCGTCGCCATCATCGCCTTCAACGAGCAGGTGGGTACCCCGCAGCTCGACGCCGCCGGAGCCGACATCGCGCTCACCGAGACGCAGCCTGGCGGAAACATGGAGGGCAAGGAGGCGCGCTTCGGCATCGCCACGTCGAGCACCTGGGCCGGCTTCACCACCGCCGCATCCAACGGCGCCGTGAACTCCATGCACGACTCCTACACGCCGCTCGGCGGTATGATCGCCATCCTTCAGATGGCGCTCGGCGAGGTCGTCTTCGGCGGTGTGGGCTGCGGTCTGTACGGCATGATCGGCTTCGCCATCCTCACGGTGTTCATCGCCGGCCTCATGGTCGGCCGCACGCCGGAGTTTTTGGGCAAGAAGATCGAACCCACCGAGATGCGCTGGGCCGTCGTCGCCTGCTTGGCCACGCCGTTTGCGATCCTGGTCGGCTCCGCCATCGCCGCCATGGCGCCCGGCATCATGGACTCCCTGAGCAACGCTGGTGCCCACGGCTTCTCCGAGCTGCTCTACACCTACGTCTCGTGCGGCGGCAACAACGGCTCCGCCTTCGCGGGATTCAACGCCGACACGCCGTTTTTGAACGTCTCCCTCGGCATCGTGATGCTGTTCGTGCGCTTCGTGCCCATCGTCGCCATCCTGCGCATCGCCGGCTCGCTGTCGTCCAAGAAGTCGGTCGCCGCATCCGCCGGCACCCTGTCGACGACCAACGGGATGTTCGTGTTCCTGCTCATCTTCATCGTGCTGCTGATCGGCGCGCTGAGCTTCTTCCCCGCTCTGGCGCTCGGCCCCATCGCCGAGTTCTTCCAGATGCTCGCCTAGAGGAGGTTTGGGTCACATGTCCACCACCGCTCCCAAGAGCGCTTTGGCCGACAAGGCCATGGTCACCCGGGCCATCAAGGATTCCTTTGCCAAGCTGGACCCGCGGGTCCAGATCGAGAATCCGGTCATGTTCCTCGTGTGGGTCTCGGCCATCTTGACCACGATGCTCGCCATCGTTTCGTTTGCCGGCATCCAGGACGCCGGCGTGTCGAGCGGCTACATCACCGCCATCGCCGTGATCCTGTGGTTCACGGTGCTGTTCGCCAACTTCGCCGAGGCCATCGCCGAGGGCCGTGGCAAGGCCCAGGCGGATTCGCTGCGCGCCGCGAAGAAAGACGTCGAGGCGCACAAGATCGATTCCATCGAGAGCCGCGACCACTTCACGGTCGTTCCGGGCACGTCGCTGACGCGCGGCGATCTTGTGATCGTCCGCGCCGGCGAGCAGATTCCCGGCGACGGCGACGTCGTCGAGGGCGCCGCTTCGGTGGACGAGTCCGCCATAACCGGCGAGTCGGCTCCCGTGGTGCGCGAGGCCGGCGGCGACCGCTCGGCCGTGACCGGCGGCACCACCGTGCTGTCCGACTGGATCGTCGTGCAGATCTCCTCTGAGCCCGGCGAGAGCTTCCTCGACAAGATGATCGCCATGGTCGAGGGCGCCGCGCGCAAGAAGACCCCCAACGAGATCGCGCTCGAGATCTTCCTGGTCGCCCTGACCATCATCTTCATCCTCGTCACCATGTCGCTGTACTGCTATTCGGTGTTCAGCTCCGAGCTCTGCGGCATCGCCAACCCCACGAGCATCACGACGCTCGTCGCCCTGCTCGTCTGCCTCGCCCCCACCACCATCGGTGCGCTGCTCTCGGCCATCGGCATCGCCGGCATGAGCCGCCTGAACCAGGCCAACGTGCTCGCCATGTCCGGCCGCGCCATCGAGGCCGCCGGCGACGTGGACATCCTCATGCTCGACAAGACCGGCACCATCACGCTCGGCAACCGCCAGGCGAGCGAGTTCATCCCGGTCGACGGCACGACCCCCGAGGAGCTTGCCGACGCCGCCCAGCTCTCCAGCCTGGCCGATGAGACGCCCGAGGGCCGCTCCATCGTCGTGCTCGCCAAGGAGCAGTTCGGCCTGCGCGGCCGCACGCTCGAGGACAAGCACATGACCTTCGTCCCCTTCACCGCGTCCACCCGTATGTCCGGTGTCGACTACGACGGCGTCGAGATTCGCAAGGGCGCTGCCGATTCCGTGCGCGCCTGGGTGGAGTCGGCGGGCGGCGTCTACTCCGACGCGTGCTCCGTCGTCGTGGACAATATCGCCAAGCGGGGCGGCACGCCGCTCGTCGTGGCCAAGAACCATAAGGTCCTGGGTGTCATCTACCTCAAGGACATCATCAAGCAGGGCGTGAAGGAGAAGTTCGCCGACCTGCGCCGCATGGGCATCAAGACCATCATGGTCACGGGCGACAACCCGCTGACGGCCGCGGCCATCGCCGCTGAGGCGGGCGTGGACGACTTCCTCGCCGAGGCGACCCCCGAGGGCAAGCTCGCCAAGATTCGCCAGTTCCAGGCCGAGGGCCATCTCGTCGCCATGACCGGCGACGGCACCAACGATGCCCCGGCGCTCGCGCAGGCCGACGTGGCCGTGGCCATGAACACCGGCACGCAGGCCGCCAAGGAGGCCGGCAACATGGTCGACCTCGACTCGAGCCCCACAAAGCTCATCGAGGTGGTGCGCATTGGCAAGCAGCTGCTCATGACCCGCGGTTCGCTCACGACCTTCTCCGTGGCCAACGATGTGGCAAAGTACTTCGCCATCATCCCCGCCCTGTTCGCCCCGATCTACCCGGGTCTGGCCGCCCTGAACATCCTGGGCCTTGCCACCCCGCAGTCTGCGGTGCTCTCGGCCATCATCTACAACGCCCTGGTCATCGTCGCGCTGATCCCCGCCGCCCTCAAGGGCGTCAAGTACCGCGAGGTCTCCTCCGGTCAGCTTTTGACCCACAACCTGCTGGTTTGGGGCCTCGGCGGCCTCGTCGCCCCGTTCGTGTTCATCAAGCTCATCGACCTGCTGCTGGTCATGGTCGGTCTTGCGTAGATTTGTGAAGGATGGACGATATGTTGAAAGGAATCGCTGTACGCGCCCTTGCCGTCTTCGCGTTCTTCTCCGTCATCTGCGGTGTCGTGTACACGCTGGTGATCACCGGCATCGCGCAGGCTGTGTTCCCCTATCAGGCCAATGGCTCGATCATCGAGGTCGACGGCAAGCAGTACGGCTCCGAGCTCATCGGGCAGCAGTTCAACGACATGGATCACATGTGGGGACGCATCCAGAACCTTTCGGTCGTGGAGAGCCCCGACGGAGAGCTGGCCGTCTACTCAGGCGCCTCCAACAAGACGCCCGCATCCGACTACACAGATGAGGAGACCGTCGAGGCCTTCGGCGAGTCCTTCGAGGACGCGGTCGCGGCGCGTGTCGAGATGATCAAGGAGGCGAACCCCGACGCCGATATGGACAAGGTCCCTGTGGACCTGGTGACCAGCTCCGGCTCCGGCCTCGATCCGCACATCTCCCTGGCGGCGGCCGAGTATCAGATCCCGCGCTTGGCGGAGACCACCGGCAAGAGCGAGGACGAGATTCGCACGATCATCGAGGCGGCGACCACGCACAAGCTGCTCGGCGTCTTCGGTGAGGACGTGGTGAACGTTCTCGAGGTGAACCTCATGCTCGAGGGCATCCTGGACTGCTAAGTGCAGCGGCCCCGCCCTGCGGCGGGGCCACCTGTCAATGCGGCGGCGCGGGGACGCGGCAGGCGACCCGAAACCCCCTTCCTGCGGGCTCCGCGGACCCTCCGGGGCCCGCGCGGACGGCTTCCGCGCCTGCGGGCCGTCCCCCAAACGGCGATTCTCTGCCATGGCGAGGGAATCGAACGGAGGAGCTCGCCTCCTCGCCGGCGACCTTATGCAAAACATCGGCGAAACGCAGGAACAATATGCATTCCGGTCCTGCGCGCCATGCGGGCCGCACGCCCCGGGCCCGCGGCCGTGTCCGGAGCCGGCCCGCGCGCCTCGCGAGATCCGGCCCGGCAGGCCTCCCGCCGCTACTTCTGCATGCTCTTCTCGGCCTCGACGATGAGGTCCTCGTAGTGGGCGATCTTGTAGTCCAGGCGGTCGAGCCCCGCCTGCATCTCGGCGATGCGCTCGCGCACGAGGTCGCGCTGCTCCTCGAGGATGGCCTTGCGCGCGGCGAGCGTGGCGTCGCCCTCCGCGAACAGCTGCATGTACTCGATGAGCGCCTCGATGGAGACGTTCGCGCCGCGCATGCACTTGATGAACTTCACGCGCGCGAGGTCGGTCTCGTCGTAGTCGCGCACGCCGCTCGCGTTGCGATGCACGCGCGGCAGCAGGCCGATGCGCTCGTAGTACCGCAGCGTGTCGGCGGATATGTCGTACTGTTTCGATACCTCGGCGATCCTCATGGCGAAACCCTTTCTGTCGATGAGCAGTATATACCGCTTCGAGTCGGCTCCAAGTCAAGCGCCCCGCCCGCGGGCGCCCGCAAGCGATCGAGCCGCGCGTTCCGTATGGTGCCTGTGTGCCGCCCCGTCCCGCGCGCCGTCCGCGCCGGGGCGGGGCGCTAGACTGGGCCTGCACATAAGACGACGAAAGGCCGGTGCCCCCATGGCAGACCAGCAGATGACCGGACGGCGCGAGGACGATCTCGCCGCCGCGCGCGGACTTGTCGATTTCATCAGTTCGAGCCCCAGCATGTTCCACACGGCGGCGACCGTCTGCCGCCGCCTCGAGGAGGCGGGCTTCACCTACCTGCCCGAGGGCGCGGCATGGACCGTTCAGCCGGGCGGCAGCTACTACACGCAGCGCAACGGCTCGAGCGTCATCGCGTGGCGTGTGGGGACCGAGCTGCCCGAGGACGCCTACCACTTCCAGATCGCCGCGTCGCACGCCGACTCGCCGACCTTCAAGGTGAAGGCGGTCGCCGAGCTCGAGGGTCCGGGCGAGTACCTGCGCCTGGACATCGAGCCTTACGGGGGCACCATCGACTACAGCTGGTTCGACCGCCCGCTGTCGCTCGCCGGCCGCGTGCTGACGCGCGACGGATCGCAGGTGACGAGCCATCTGCTGTCCGTCGACCGCGACGTGGCGCTCATCCCCAGCCTCGCCATCCACCTCGACCGCGGCGTCAACGCGGCGTTCTCGCCGGACCGCGCGGTCGACCTCTACCCGCTGTTCTCCGCCGGCGCCCTGAAGCGCGGCTCGTTCGACGCGTTCGTGGCGCGCGACCTGGGCGTCGACCCCTCCCAGCTGCTCGCGCGCGACCTGTTCCTCGTCAACCGGGAGCCGCCGCGCATCTGGGGCGCGGCGGACGAGTTCATCTCGTCCCCCAAGCTCGACGACCTCATGTGCGCGTACTGCTCGCTCGAGGCCTTCCTCGCCTCGTCGAACGAGCGCGACATCTCCGTGTACGCGTGCTTCGACAACGAGGAGGTCGGCTCGCACACCAAGCAGGGCGCGGCCTCGACGCTGCTGCGCGACACGCTCGAGCGCATCAACGCGCGCATCGGCCGCTCGCCCGAGAGCCTCGTGCGCGCCCTGGCTTCCTCCATGCTGGTGAGCTGCGATAACGCGCACGCCGTGCACCCCAACCATCCCGAGAAGGCCGACGAGGCCAACGACCCGCGCCTGAACCGCGGCATCGTCATCAAGGAGGCCGCCAACCAGCATTACTGCACCGACGCGTTCAGCCGCGCGGTGTTCTCCGCCGTGCTCGACGACGCGGGGGTGCCCCATCAGACCTTCGCCAACCGCAGCGACATGGCCGGCGGCTCGACGCTCGGCAACATCTCCAACGCGCACGTCAGCATGCACGCCATCGACGTGGGATGTCCGCAGCTGGCCATGCATTCCAGCTACGAGACGGCCGGCGCGCACGACGTCCGCTTCGTCATCGACGCGCTCACCGCGTTCTTCGACGCGGACATCCGCATCGACGGGGCGATGGGAGCCCGAATCGGATAGGGCGCCGGATCGGATAGGGGCGCCGAACACAAAAGGGCGCCGCGGCCGGATCGCTTCCGGCCGCGGCGCCCTCGCGTCGCCGTTCGCCGCCGCGTTCCCGCGGGCTGTCGGCCCGGGGCTCCGCACGGGGCCCTCGACGGGACGGGGCCGGGTGCGGGACGCGGGGCGCCCCGCCCGACCGCGATGCCGCTACAGGGCGGCGTACTCCTCGTCGCCGACCGGCTCGAGCCACTCGTTGGAGGTGTCCGTGCCGGGGGCCTCGAAGGCGATGTGGCTGAACCAGCTGTCGGCCTTGGCGCCGTGCCAGTGCTTCACGCCGGCGGGGATCACCACGACGGTGCCGGGGACGAGGCTCTGAGCGGGCTTGCCCCACTCCTGGTACCATCCCTCGCCGGCGGTGCAGATGAGGATCTGCCCGCCGCCGGTGCTCGCGTGGTGGATGTGCCAGTTGTTGCGGCATCCCGGCTCGAACGTCACGTTGGCCAGGCCGATGCCCGCGGTGGCGGCGTCGGTCAGCGGGTTCAGGTACGACTGGCCGATGAAGTACTGCGCGAAGGCGTCGTTGGGCGCTCCCTCGCCGAATACGTTCATCTGGTCGAACGCGGTCTTGTCGGTGGTCTTCATCGCTGCTCCCTCGCTTTCGGGTTTCCGGACGCCTCCACGGTAGACCTTCGAGTGCGCTCCAGGTCAAACGCGGATCGCGAGACGGGCGGGGCCGCTCAGCGGATGAAGTTGGTCCGGGCGCCGGGCTCCTGCGCGGGAGGCTCGAGTCCCGCGGCGCGCCCGGCTTCGATGGATCTCAGCAGCCACGCCATGTTGCGGCCGAGCTGCCGCATGGTCCACAGGCCCTCGGCGTCCTGCTCGACCTCCCCGGGGGTGTTGCCGTGGACGTTGTTCCAGTACCGCGAGCTCACGATGGGCATCTGGGAGATGGTGAAGAACTTCTGGATGTCGTCGAGGGCGGCGGTGGTGCCGGCGCGGCGGGCGCTGGCGACGGCGGCCGCGGGCTTGTGCCGGAAGACGTCGGGCTGCCCGGCGCGCCCGTTGGAGTAGAACAGCCGGTCCATGAAGCCGACCAGCGACGCCCCGGCGTGCGCGTAATGGACGGGCGCACCGAAGACGAACCCGTCGGCTTCGGCCGCCTTGGCGCGGAACTCGTTCACCGCGTCGTCGAACACGCAGGCGCCCTTGCGGTCGCAGCCCCCGCAGGCGATGCAGCCGCCCACGGGCTTCGCTCCGATCCAGAAGATCTCCGCCTCGACGCCGTCCTCCTCGAGCGTGCGCGCGACCTCCTGCAGCGCGCGGTCGGTGCAGCCGTGCCTATGCGGGCTGCCGTTCACCAGCATGACCTTCATGATGGTCCCTCCCCAGATATCTGATGTCGGTTTTCCAGGCAGGTTCATTTCTACCCACCGATGCGCGCGAGCTATCCGCGCCCGCGCGGGGCAGGGTTCTCGTGGACCTGCAGCAGGTCGTTCAGGTAGGAGCTATCCGCGCCCGTGCGGGGCGGAGGCGGACACCTGCCTGAGATGATGAGGAACCGCCCCGCCCCTGCGCCCGCGCAGGGCTACAGCTCCACCAGGTTGCGCAGGGGCTCGCCGGCCTGCAGGCGGGCGAGGTTGTCGGCGGTGATGGCCGCGATGTTGGTGAGGACGGCCGGCAGGTGGAACTGGCCGGCCACATGCGGCGTGATGAAGATGTTGGGCGCGTCCCACAGCGGGTCGTCGGCGGGCAGGGGCTCGGGCGTCGTCACGTCGAGCGCGGCGCCGGCGATCTGCCCGGATTCCAGCGCGGCGATGAGGTCGGCCTGGACCACGAGGTCGCCGCGCCCGCCGTTGGCGAAGTACGAGCCGGGCTTGCACCGCGCGAAGAACGCGGCGTCGGCCAGGCCGCGCGTGGCCGGGGAGCTGGGCAGGAACGAGATCACCACATCCGCGGCGGGGAGCAGCTCGGGAAGGTCGTCCATGCTCCGGATGGCGTCGAAGCCCTCCGGGACCTCGCCCACGCGGCGGCGCACGCCGGTGACGTGCGCGCCGAAGGAGCCGGCGAGCTTGGCGAAATGCGTCCCGATGTCGCCGGCGCCCAGCACGAGCACCTGCGCGCCCGCGAACGTGGTGACCTGGCCGCGGTCGGTCCACAGGTGGCCGCGCCCGTCGTCGCGGTAACCGTCCAGGTGCTTCATCATGGCGAGGATCATCGCGAACATGTGCTCCGACACCGCCTGGCCGTACGCGCCCACCGCGCAGGTGAGGGCGGCGCCCTCCGGCACGGTGCCCGGCGCGCTGTACTTGTCGTAGCCCGCCGAGTTGAGCTGCAGCAGGCGCAGGCTGCGCGCCGCGGGAAGGCGGGCGGGGTCGAGGTTGCCCACGATGACCTCGGCGGCGGCGATCTGCTCGTCGGTCACGTCGAGCTTGGTGGCGTAGGTGTAGTCGGCGTCGGGCGCGCCGGATTCGAGCGTGGCGCGCTGCGCCTCGGTGAGGGGGAGAAGGACCAGGACGTTCATGGCGGCTCCATCTGTCTGGGGTGTCCGTGCGCGCTCGCGCACGGAGCCAGTATATCGCCGCGTCGGGGCGCCCGGAATGGTCCGGGTGCCAAAGCGCCCGGGGTGCCCGGAGCGGGCCCGGCGGCTCGGGGGACGGGGCGCCCGCTGCGGGACGGTGCGCCCCGGGGCGGGCGCTGCGGGACGGCGCGCCCCGGGGCGGGCGCCGCCGCCGGCAGGGGCCCGCGTCCCGCCGCCGGTGCCGTCCGGCTATCCCCGCGGCAGGGTGCCGGGGGCCGCGCGGCGGATGCGCGGGGTCCGGGCGCGGAACAGCCCGTGGCGGTTGCAGTGGACGAGGATCGTGCCGCTGCCGCGCATGGGGAAGCGCGTCTGGGCGTCCTGCTCGGGGTAGAGCTTCGTGACGGTCACCGTGTCCGAGGTGACGTAGGCCATGAAGCTCACGAAGTGCTCCTTGGTCATGGGGTGGTCGAGCGTCACGAGCCAGTCGTTCTCGACGCGCTCGACGCGAAACGCGTGCTCCCCGTCCTCGGAGGCCTCCTCGGCCTCGAGCGGGGGCAGCTGCACGCCGCAGCAGGAGAACGAGCCCTCGCCCAGAGCGTGCACGACGTTGCCGCAGATCGGGCAGACGTAGAGCTTCGAGCGCAGCATGTTGCCGGCGCGGTTGGCGTTCGTGCGCACGTCGCCGGTGAGCAGCTCGGCGACCGACACGCCTAGGGCGCGGGCGAGGTCCTCGATGAGCGAGATGTCGGGCAGGCCGCGGCCGCTCTCCCATTTGGAGACGGCCTTGTCGGTCACGCCGATGCGCTCGGCGAGCCCGCGCTGGGTGAGCCCGCGGCCCTCGCGCAGGGCGCGGATGGTGTCGGCGGTCAGGTAGGTGGACATCGCGGTCCTTTCGGTTCGGGGTCGTGAGGGGGCGCCCGATGGCCGTCCCGCGCATCATCGGGATGCGGGCGGGGGTGTCGAGGCGCGGGGCGCGGCCGGCGCGGCTGGCGCGCATCCCATTATGGGGACGGGCCGCGGTGCGCGCCACCTACGCTGCGTAGAGTGCGCCCGCCCGCATGCGGGCCCCAGCGTCCTCCCCGGGAAACGCGGACCGGTCCATGCGGTCCCGCGCGCCCCTGCGGAGGGCGCGCGGGCCCAAGCTGCGCCCGCTTCGTCACGGGGGGCGCAGCGCGAGAACGCGATCGGTGGGAGCCCTTCTAGCGCCCGAGCAGGCCGAGGACCTCGGATGCCATGGCGTCGACGGTCATGCCGTTCTCGGCGAGCAGCTCGTGGGGGTCGTAGCGGTCCGGGAAGCCGGCGTGCACGCCGTAGCAGCGCACGAGCACGTTGCGCGGGCCGAGGTAGCGGGCCACCCGCTCGCCCCAGCCGCCCTCCAGCACGCCGTCCTCCACCGTGACGACGAGGCGGTGCGTCGCGGCGAGCTCCTCCAGGCGGTCCCGGTCGAGCTCGGAGGCGAAGCGCGGGTCGATGAGCGTGGGCTCGACCCCGCGGCGCCGCAGCTCGTCGGCCAGGCGCTCGCCCAAGGGGAAGAAGCTGCCCAGTGCGAGGACGGCGACCTCGGAGCCCTCGCGCACGGTGAGGTAGCGGACCGCCTCGAAGCCCTCGCCGGGGGCAGGGGCGAGGTCGGGCCGCGCGTCCACCCCGCGGGCGGGCACGCGGATGGCGACGGGCGCCTCGCGCCGGTCGAGCGACCAGGCGAGCATCGCCTCGTACTCCTCGCGGCAGGCGGGGGCGAGCACGCGCAGGCCGGGCATGTCGCCCAGCATGGCGAGGTCGAAGAAGCCCAGGTGGGTCTGGTCGGTGGTGCCGAACACGGACGAGCCGAAGACGAGCAGCGTGGCGGGAGCGGAGTTCAGGCACAGGTCGTGCCACAGCTCGTCGTAGGCGCGCTGCAGGAAGGTCCCGTAGATCCCGAGCACGGGATGGGCCCCCGCGCGGGCGAGGGCGGTCACGAAGGTGACGGCGTGCTCCTCGGCGATGCCCACGTCCACGAACCGGGCCCCGACGGCGCGGCGCCGCTCGGGGGAGAACCCCATGATGTAGGGGGTCGCCGCGGAGACGACGACGAGCTGCGGGTCGCGGTCCATGCGCTCGGTGAGCAGACGGCCGGTGAGCTCGGCGTAGTCCACCGGGGCGGGGCGGGTCCCGTCGGCCGTGGCGCGCCGGGCGGGCGCGTCCGTGCCGGCGAGGTCGAAGGGCCCCACATGGTGCCACGTCTCCGGGTCGCGCTCGGCGGGCGCGTAGCCGCAGCCCTTGCGCGTGCGGACGTGCAGGACGACGGGGCGGTCGGTGCCGCGCAGCGAGGACAGGGCCTCCACCAGGGCGCCGACGTCGTTGCCCTCGTCCAGGTAGCGGTAGTCGAGCCCCAGCGCGCGGAAGACGTTGTCCGGCGCCTGCCCGCGGGTCGCGCGCAGCTCGGCGAGGTTGCGGTAGATGCCGCCGTGGTTCTCGGCGATCGAGCGGTCGTTGTCGTTGATGACGATGATCAGACCGCTTCCCAGCTCGGAGGCGTTGTCGAGCCCCTCGAACGCCAGCCCGCCGGAAAGGGCGCCGTCGCCGATCACCGCGACGACGTCGTAGGACCCGCCCGCGAGGTCGCGCGCCTTGGCGAGGCCGCAGGCGAGGCTCACCGAGGTCGAGGTGTGGCCCATCGCGAACAGGTCGTGCTCGCTCTCGAGCGGGTTGGAGAAGCCGGAGACGTCCTGGTAGTGGGCGGGGTCGGTGAAGGCCTGCGCGCGGCCGGTGAGGATCTTGTGGGTGTAGGTCTGATGCGAGACGTCGAAGACGATCCTGTCGCGGGGGGAGTCGAACACGCGGTGCAGGGCGACGGTGAGCTCCACGACGGCGAGGTTGGACCCGAGGTGGCCGCCCACCGCGGACGAGCAGTCGAGCAGCGCACGGCGGATCTCCGCGCACAGCGACGGCAGCTCGGACGCGTCGAGCGCCTTGACGTCGTCGGGCGATGAGATGTGCGGTAGAAGCATGCTCGGCGACTCTCCCTCTCTCGTGCGGTGCGTGTGCGGAGGCGCCGCGCTTCGTCGTTCCCAAACAGAGTATCAAGACTGTGGCACAAAGTCCCAGGCGATGTGTGACGGCCTTGTGCGGACCCGCCCGGCGGGTCGGCGGGCGGCGCGCCGGGACCTGCGGGGGCGCGGGCACGCGCCGCGGCCGGAACGCCTGGCGAGGCGGGGCCCCGCCCCGCGCCCCGTCGTGTGACAGGGGCGTTTCAAAGGTTTCGCGGGCGTTTCCGGACCGGGTCCGCGATGCTACGGGCGGTTTTCCATTCGTCGAACCTCCCCGCCGGCACCCTGCCCGCGCGCGGCGCCGTGCCAAGATGTGCGCGTCGGATTCCCGCCCCGCCTCCGTGCGGGCAATCGAGGCGAGGAGGCCCCATGTTCGACACCGGATCCACGGCGTTCATGCTCATCTGCACCATGCTCGTGTTCCTCATGACCCCCGGCCTGGCGTTCTTCTACGGCGGGCTGGCGCGGCGCAAGAACGTCGTCAACACCATGCTCATGTGCCTTGCGGTCGTCGGCGTCGTCGGCGTGCTATGGGTGGTCGCGGGCTGGTCGCTCGCCTACGGCGGGGACGGCTCGCTGTCCTTCATCGGCGGGCTCGACCAGCTGCTCGCCCTGCCGACCGTCTCCGACCTGCTCGCCGAGACGTCCACCCCGCCGGCGGACGCGACCTACCCCTCCGTGGTGGACATCGCCTTCCAGATGGCCTTCGCCATGATCACGGCGGCCATCGTGACCGGGTCGCTCGCCGGGCGCGTGCGCTTCGGGTTCGCCATGGCGTTTCTGGCCGTGTGGGTGCTCGCGGTCTACGCGCCGCTCGCGCACATGGTCTGGGGCGGGGAGGGGTCGCTGATCGGCGACGTCATCGGCGCGCTCGATTTCGCCGGGGGCGACGTGGTCCACATCTCGTCGGGCGTCACCGGCCTCATCCTGTGCCTGCTCGCCGGCGGCCGCCGCGGGTTCGGCCAGCTGAGCTACCGCCCGCACAACGTGCCGTTCGTCACGCCGGGGGCGGGGCTGCTGTGGTTCGGCTGGTTCGGATTCAACGGGGGCTCGGCCTTCGCCGCCGACGGGATCGCCGCGCTCGCGATCCTGAACACGGTGACCGCGAGCGCGGCGGGGCTCGCCTCCTGGATGGTCGTCGAGCGCGTCGCGACCGGCAAGCCCACCCTCGTGGGCGCGAGCACGGGTCTGGTTGCGGGGCTCGTGGTGGTCACGCCCGCCGCCGGCTTCGTGGAGCCGTGGGCGGCGCTCGTCATGGGCGCGGTCGTGTCCCCCGTGTGCTACCTCGCCATCTCGCATCTGAAGGCGCGCCTGGGCTACGACGACGCGCTCGACGCGTTCGGCTGCCACGGCGTCGGCGGCATCCTGGACGGCGTGCTCACGGGTCTGTTCTGCGTCCCCGAGCTCTCCTGGACCGAGCACGGCGGCCTGCTGTACACGGGCGACCCGTCGCTTCTGGTCGACCAGGTGCTCGGCATCGCGGTGACGCTCGTCGTGGTGGTCGTGCTCGACCTGGCGATTGCCTGCGCGATCCGCGCGCTGATGGGCGGGCGGGTCCGCGTGGACGAGGCGGACGAGGCGATCGGGCTGGACGTCGCCGAGCACGGCGAGAGCGCCTACCCCGCGTTCAGCGGTCTGGACTGAGGCGCGGCGGCCCCCGGGCGCCCCGTCGTGCCGCGGGGCGCTTCCCGGGGGCGGCCGTCCGGAGTCCTGCGGCGCGGGGCCGACGGGGCACTTCCCGAGGGGCCGGCGGTCGTCCGCGGTGTCGCGACGGTGCGCCGATGCGGGTCGGCGCCCTCGCCGAAGGAGGCCGGGCCGGGCATCCGGCCCGGGAGGATATGGGAGATCGGAGGAGACCATGATGGGTACGGCGATGAAGGGCGCGGCCTCGACGGCCGGTATCGGGACGGGGGCCGCGGTGCGCGGACGGGCGGCGTACGAGGTGCGCGCCGTGGAGGCGCCCCTGCGCGGCCAGGGTCCTGATGCGGCGGACGAGCCCGCTGAGCTCCTTACCTACCTGCGCTCGTCGATGCTGCTCGCGCGCTGCGGGCGGTCGGGCGCGGGCATGCGATGAGAGGCGCGGGACCGCGGCGCCCCGGACGATGAGGAGGACGACATGAAGCGGATCACGGCGATCGTGCGTGCCGAGAAGCTCGAGGCCCTCAAGGAGGCGCTGTTCGAGGCGCACGTGCGGGGCATGACCATCGTGCAGGTCCAGGGCTGCGGCAACAGCCACGGCTGGACGGAGTACGTGCGCGGCAGGCAGGTGCCGCTGAACACCATCCCCAAGGTCCAGTTCGACCTGGTGGTCGACGACTCGCAGGTCGACGACATCGTGGCGGTCATCTGCGCGGCGGCGCGCACCGGCGAGGTGGGGGACGGGAAGATCTTCGTCGCCCCGGTCGAGGAGGTCGTGCGCATCCGCACCGGCGAGCGCGGCTCCGCGGCGGTGTAGGCGGGAAAATAGGGACAGTCACTTTTTTCCCGCAGGATGCCGTGCAGGACGGGCTCGGCGGGTCAGCGGAGGTCGAGCCTCATCACCATGAGGTTCCGGCGCTCGCCGAGCAGGGGCACGTCGACGTCGCGGTCGCAGCGGACGAAGGACATGCCGCATTTCTCCATGACGCGCCGCGACTTCCCGTTGCCCGTGTAGTAGCCCGCCCAGATGGTGCGGGCGCCCAGCTCGTCCCGGGCGCGGGCGATGAGCGCGCGCAGGGCCTCCGGGCAGTAGCCGCGGCCCCAGAACGGCCGGCCGACCCAGTAGCCCGCCTCGTACTCGCCCGCTCCGCCCACGAGGTCGCTCGCCTGCGCGCCCATGAGCGATATCGCGCCCACGAGCGTCCCGGCGGGTTCGCGCGCCGCCACCGCCGCGTCCTGCGCGCCGCCGGCTTCCGCGGTCCCCGGTGAGCCCGCGCCGTCCCCGCCACCGGTGCCGCCGGTGCCGCGCAGGGTGATCGCGTAGCTCTCCGGCCCGCGCAGGACGTCGCGGATGACCTCCAGGCTCTGCTCCTCGCTCCCGTGCACGAACCAGCCGGCGGCGGGCCCCACCTCCGGGTCGCGCGCGAGGCGGTAGAGGGCGGGCGCGTCGGCATCCTCCCAGGGGCGCAGGATCAGGCGCTCGGTCACGATGGTGGTCATGGGTCCTCCCTCGTCATGCGGATCCCGGTGTCGCCGGTCGCCGGGCGGGAAAATAGTGCCTGTCACTTTTTTCCCATGCGGGCTCCGGCATCGCCGTTTGCCGGGCGGGTGGGAAAAAAGTGACAGGCACTATTTTCCCGCAGTGTGCCGTATGGGACGGGAAAATGGGGGCTGTCCCAATTATCCCACAGGGGGGTTGCCGGATCATTCTGTTGGTTAGCCATGGTTAACTGGGGTAGAATCCTCCGAAACGACCGCGCGGCGAGGGCGCCGCGCACGGATATCGGAGGTTCTCATGATTTCACCGGAACTCGTCCGGGCGCTGACCTGGGCCGCGCTGGGCTGCGGCTTCACCTGGCTCATGACCACCGCGGGATCTGCCGTGGTCTTCTTCTTCCGCAGCGAGCGCAAGCTCATGCACCATATCTTCCTGGGGTTCGCGGCGGGCGTCATGATCGCCGCGAGCGTCTGGTCGCTTCTGAACCCGGCCATCGAGCAGGCCGAGAAACTCGGGCAGATCGGCTGGGTCCCGGCGGCGGGCGGCTTCCTTCTGGGCGTCGCCTTCCTGGTGCTGCTCGACTCGCTGCTGCCCCACCTGCACGCCGAGGCGGACGAGCCCGAGGGCGTGAAGACCAGCTGGAAGCGCACGACCCTGCTGGTGTCGGCGGTGACGCTCCACAACATCCCCGAGGGCATGAGCGTCGGCCTGCTGTTCGCGATGGCAGCGCAGGCGGCCGGCGCGGCGGGCGAGGCCTACCTGGGCATGGCGTTCGCGCTGGCGGTCGGCATCGGCTTGCAGAACTTCCCGGAGGGCGCGGCTATCTCGTTGCCGCTCGCGCGCGAGGGCATGTCGCGCCGCCGGGCCTTCGCCATGGGGAGCCTGTCGGGCATCGTCGAGCCGGTCTTCGGCATCCTCGTGGTGCTCGCGAGCGGCTGGATCCAGCCGTTCATGCCCTGGCTGCTGTCGTTCGCCGCCGGCGCCATGGTGTACGTGGTGGTCGAGGAACTCATCCCCGAGGCCCATCTGGGCGAGCACTCCAACGTCGGCACCTTCGGGGTGATCGCGGGATTCGTCATCATGATGGTGCTCGACGTCGCCCTGGGCTGACGCAGGCGGTCGTGCCGGATGCACCGGCGCACCGGGCGCGCCCGCTCCCGGCGGCGGAGGCGTTCACGTCCCCGTAACCTGCCATGGGCCGCGGGGGTCCGTATCCCGGCGGTGGGGTACCATTTCGTGCGGAGGGCGAGTGACATGGGGGTGAGCGTATGATCAAGCTGTTCGCGAGCGATCTGGACGGGACGCTGCTGAACGCGTTCCACAACGTCGACCGCACGATCGCCCGTGCGATCCGCGAGGTCACGGACGCCGGGGCGCATGTGGTCATCGCCACGGGGCGCACGATGCTGTCCAACCGCGAGCACGGCTTCGACGGCCTCCCCGTCGAGATCTGCGGCTCCAACGGTGCGATCGTCGTGGGGCGCGAGGGGATCTTGAAGACGTTCCCGGTCAGCCCGGAGCTGCTCGAGCTGCTCGTCCCGGCGTTCCCGGGCATCTGCTTCGACTGCGTGCTGCTGGACGGCACCTACGCCACGGGCTCGCGGGAGCTCCGCGACAGGAGCTTCGACGCCGATCCCCCGCTGCGCCGGATCGCCCTGCGCGGGATGCGCGAGGCGATGGCGGCGACCATGCATTTCGACACGCCCCTGTCCTACCTGCTCGAGCACGAGGTCTACAAGGTCAACTGCCGGGTGCCGGACCGCGCGCTGGGCGAGGAGCTCGAGGCGTTCGTCGCCGAGCACGCCGACCTGGTGGTGAACGCCCCGTTCTCCCCGGTGATGTTCGAGCTCACGGACCCGGCGGTGAACAAGGGGGCGTCCGTGGCGTGGCTCGCGCGGCACTTCGGCTATACGGAGGACGAGGTCGCGGTCTACGGGGACGGCGGCAACGACATCGCCATGCTCGAGCGCTTCCGCCATGCGTACGCCACCGTCAACGGCAGCAGGGCCGCCAAGGCGGCCGCGGGCCATGTCATCGGGCACTGCGCCTTCCATGCGGTGCCGCGCCACATGGTCGCCACGGTGCGGGCGCAGCAGCTCGGCAGCGGCTACACGCGTATCGAATAGGCCCGGCTCCTTCTCCCGCCATGGGGGACGGGTACATGCGGCGGACGGTCTGGGGCGACGAGGGCGCGCCGATTATGAGAACGTGCGGTCGTCGATGAGCGGCGTGGTGTCGGCGATATACTGCACATTGCGCTGGTAGTCGAGCGTGAACACGCATCCGAAGAGCACGTCGAGGGCGTACTGAAGGGCTATGTGCGAAGCGAACTGCGAGATGCGTAGCTGGGGGTGCTCGCGGTCGCTGATCTGCAGATGGAGGTCGACGTCGGGGTGCGCGCGCCGCGCCTTGTCCGTCCCGACGAGGATGATGGGCACATGACGGCAGTGAAGGATGCGTAGGACGTTTTTCAGAAACGTCGCGCGCCCCGAGTACGAGATGACGATCGCCACCGAGTCGGGCTTTGAGGCGGCGGCAACGATGCGCTGCTCCTCTTCGGATCGGGCGACCACGACGGTTTTCCCGATGCCGCGTCGCAGGCGATCTTGGAACGATTCGGCGACGATCGCGTTATGCGAGTGCGTGTAGACATCCACCTGGCTCGCGGCATGTACAAGCCGAGCGGCCTTGAGGACCGTGGGGAAATCCAGGCAGTCGACCGTGTCGGAAAGCGTCAACTCGTAGAGCGCTTTCAGGCCGTAGGCGATGGTGCGCGGGGAGTCCCCTTCGCTAAAAGGGTAATCGATATCGACCGCACCGGATGCTGCGCGCTTAGCACCGCTGCGTGCAAGTTCCACCTTGAATTCGCGGTACCCCGACAGTCCGAGTTTCTTGCAAAACCTGCTGATGCTTGCCGACGAGGTGTGCGCCGCCGCCGCGAGGTCCTCGATCGTGTATCCGTCGATGCGGTCCTGCAGCGCGATGACGGTGCGGGCGAGGGCGTATTCCGCCGGCGTGAGATTATCACATGAGCTGATGCGGTGCGTGATATCCATGCTGCTCCTTCAGAAGACGGCGAGGCGGTGCGGGCGCGATCCGGTGGGACCGGGGCGTGGCCGAGTCGTGGCGAAACGGCGGCGGTACGTCGACGGTGCAGATCTGCGCCCCACGGTTCCGTTATGCACCCGATCCCCGCGTGCGAGCGAGCCGATTCGCCCGTTTTCCCGACCGCTTGATGCCGAACGGTCGGTTTCCGCGGGCAAACGGTTGCCGTTTTCAAAACATATCACGATGCCGCACGGACGCGCCGCTTTCTCTGAAAACGCGTTCCCATTTAGCCCGCAGTCCTCCTCGGTCCTCTCGCCCCCTCTCATACTGCCAGCTAGAAGCCTTGGGAAACACTGACCAATTCATTTAGCGCCGGGTGCCTCCGTGGCGGGCGCCCGGCGCGAAGGCAATTAATCGGTCGTTCCCTTGATGACATGGCGCGACAGAAAGGAGAGGCCATGGGAACATCGGACACGCGGGGCGTCAAGATCGTGACCATCGGGGGCGGCAGCAGCTACACCCCTGAGCTCATGGAGGGTTTCATCAAGCGCTACCACGAGTTGCCCATTCGTGAGATCTGGCTTGTGGATATCGAGGAGGGTCTCGAGAAGGTCGAGATCATCGGCGAGATGGCCCGTCGTCAGTGGAAGGCGGCCGGGCACGACGTCGAGATCCACGTAACCCTCGATCGTAGGGAGGCGCTGCCGGGAGCGGACTTCGTGACCACGCAGTTCCGCGTGGGGCTGCTGTACGCGCGCATCAAGGACGAGCGCATTCCGCTGGCGCACGGCATGCTCGGTCAGGAGACCAACGGGGCGGGCGGCATGTTCAAGGCGTTCCGCACCATCCCGGTCATCGGCCAGATTATCGCCGATATGCGCGAGTTGTGCCCCGATGCATGGCTTATCAACTTCACGAATCCCTCTGGCATGGTGACCGAGGCCGCCATCAAGCATTTCGGCTGGAAGCGCACGATCGGCCTGTGCAACATCCCGGTCATCTCGATGATGAAGGAGCCGGCGCTCATCGGTCGCGATGCCGACGAGCTTACGTTCCGGTTCGCGGGCCTGAACCACTTTCATTGGCACAAGGTGTACGACAGTGCTGGCCGAGACCTGACCGATGAGATGATCGAGCACGTCAACGATCCCGACGGCCCGTTCCCGGCGAATATCTTCGCCGCGGAGTTCCCGAGCGACCTGCTGCACGCCATGCACCTCATGCCCTGCGGCTACCACCGCTACTACTACATGGCAGACGAGATGCTCGGCCACTGCGTGGATGATTTTCAGGCCAACGACACGCGCGCCGAGCACGTGAAAGAGGTCGAGGACGAGCTGTTCGAGCTGTACCGCGACCCCAATCTCGACTACAAGCCGCCTCAGTTGGCGGAACGCGGCGGCGCGTACTACTCCGACGCGGCGTGCGAGTGCATCGCCGCCATCTATAACGACAAGCATGAGCACATGGTGGTCTCGACGCAGAATCGCGGAGCCCTGCCCGATCTCGACCCATCCTCGATCGTCGAGGTCTCGTGCCTCATCGGTGCCCAGGGTGCCGAACCCATCGCCTGGGGCCCCATGCCCAGCGCCGAGAAGGGCTGGCTGCAGGTCATGAAGGCGATGGAGGAGCTGACCATCCAAGCCGCGCTCACCGGCGATTACGGTGTGGCGCGCGAGGCCTTCACCATCAACCCCGTCGTTGCCAAGAACCCCGACGCGATCGCGGTCCTCAACGAGCTGCTGCTCGCCCACGAGCGGTATCTCCCGCAGTTTGCCGATGCCATCGCGCAGCTGAAAGACCAGGGCGCGACCGTGAGCGACCCTGTCGTGCAGGACCTGATGGCGCAGGGCAAGTAGGGCCCGAAGCCTGAGTTTCGTTTTTCGAGGTGCCGCGCGTCCGGCCTGGTTCCGGGCGCGGGGTGCCCGAGTCGGGAGATGCTCGACAAGAAAGGAAGGAACAATGGTGGGAATCGTTTTTGCCAGTCATGGAGGCTTGGCCGAGGGGGTGAGAGATTCGGTGACCATGGTCTTCGGCGAGCAGCGGGACCTGGCGTGCGTATCGCTCAAGCCGAGCATGGCCCCAGAGGAGTTCCGCGCGGAGCTCGAGGCGGCGGTGCGGGGGCTGTCCGATCCCGAAGATGTGCTCGTGCTCGTTGACCTGTGGGGCGGCACGCCGTTCAACCAGGTATCCGCCCTGCTTGACCAGCATGAGGGCTGGGCGCTGCTTACGGGCCTCAACCTGCCCATGGCCATCGAGGCGTGCGCGTCGCGCATGGCGGGGTCCAGCGCCCATGAGCTCGCCGGCCAGCTGCTCGTCGAGGGACGCCGCGGCGTGCGCGTGCTGCCTGAGGGCCTGGCGCCCAAGGCGTCGCGGTCGGCGGCGGCAGCTCCCGGCGCCGCGGGAACGGCGGCGCCCGCCGCGGGCGAGGGCGGCCTTCAGATCAAATGGGTGCGCATCGATTCGCGCCTGCTGCACGGTCAGGTCGCCATGGCCTGGTCCAAGGAGATTCGCCCCGACCGCATTATCGTGGTGTCGGACAACGTGGCCCACGACGAGCTGCGCAAGAATCTCATCACCCAGGCGGCGCCTCCGGGCATCAAAGCCAACGTGTGCCCGGTGTCCAAGCTCATCGAGATCGCTCGCGACCCGCGCTTCTCGCGCACGAGCGCGCTGCTGCTGTTCGAGTTCCCCCAGGACGTGGTCCGCGTGATTGAGGGCGGCGTGCCGCTTGAGCACATCAACGTGGGCTCCATGGCGCATTCCGCCGGCAAGATCGCCATCAACGGGACGGTGTCCATCGATGCCGATGACGCGCAGGCGTTCAAGTGGCTCCATGACCACGGCTGCAAGCTCGGTTGGCAGAAAGTTCCCGCCGACCGCGAGGAGCCCGTCTGGCCGCTCGTCGAGCAGAGCGGGCTTCTGTCCTGACAGGCAGTCGGCGCGCGCCGCGATGCGGTCCGGCGCGCGCCGGCCCTGCGCCCATACATTCAAGAAAGGAGTCATCCATGGAGGTAATCCTGGTACTGCTGGTGGCGCTGCTCGCCGGCTTCGAGGGCATTCTCGACTCGTTCCAGTTCCATCAGCCCATCATCGCCTGTACGCTCATCGGCGTCGTGACCGGGCATCCTGCCGAGGGCATCATGCTCGGCGGCTCGCTGCAGCTCGTGGCGCTCGGCTGGATGAACATCGGCCCGGCGGTTGCGCCCGACGCGGCGCTTTGCTCGGTGGCATCGGCCATTCTGGTGTGCATGAAGGGTGTCGACATGGGCGTCGGCATGTCCGCGGCGATGGCTCTCGCCGTCGCCGGCCTGGGCCTCACCATCATCGTCCGCACCATCGTCGTCGGCCTCATCCATATGGCCGATTCCGCTGCCGCGAAGGGCTCCACGTCCGGTGTCGAGCTCGCCCACCTCACGGCACTGCTCCTGCAGGGCCTTCGCGTGGTCATCCCCGCAGCGCTCATCATCGCGGTGCCCGTCGAGGTCGTGCAGGGCGCGCTCGATGCCATCCCGGCCTGGGTCACCACGGGTCTGTCCACCGCTGGCGGCTTCGTGGTCGCTGTGGGCTACGCGATGGTCATCAACATGATGGCCACGCCCAAGCTGTGGCCGTTCTTCTTCCTGGGCTTCGCCCTGGCGGCCATCTCGGCGCTGAATCTCATCGCCATGGGCATCATCGGCCTGGCCATCGCCTTCGTGTACCTGCAGCTCGCACCCGAGTTCAACTCCGCGTCCGGCCCTGTGGCCGCAACAGGTGCGGTGGGCGACGAACTCGACGCGATCATCAACGACTATGAATAGGGGGCAGACTGATATGGCAACCAACGAAGCGGCGGCCGCCAAGCCGGCGCACCAGCTCTCCATCACCAAGGCGGATCGCATCAACGTATGGCTTCGCAGCACGTTCATGCAGGCCTCCAACAACTACGAGCGTCTTATCACCATGGGCTTCACCTTCTCGATGGTGCCCATCGCCAAGCGCCTGTACCCCGACCAGGCCGATCGCGCGGCGTTTCTCAAGCGCCATCTGGAGTTCTTCAACTCGCATCCCTATCTCGCCTCGCCGATCCTTGGCGTGACGATGGCGCTCGAGGAGGAGCGCGCCAACGGGGCCGAGATCGACGATGCGGCCATCCAGGGCGTCAAGATCGGCATGATGGGTCCGCTTGCCGGCGTGGGCGATCCGGTGTTCTGGGGTACGCTGCGTCCCATTTTGGGAGCGTTCGCCGCATCCCTTGCGCTGACGGGCAACCCTCTGGGCGCCGTCGTGTTCTTCGTGGTGTGGAACGTCGTGCGCATGGCGTTCACCTGGTATACGCAGGAGCTCGGCTACCATCAGGGCCGCAACATCGTGTCCGACCTGTCCGGCGGCATCATGCAGAAGATCACCACCGGCGCGTCGATTCTGGGTATGTTCGTCATGGGCGTGCTGATTCCGCGTTGGACGAGCATCAATCTGTCGAGCGTCGTGCTCTCCAATTCCGACATGGGTGCTGTGGCCGAGAAGTTCCCCGGCATCACCACGCTGCTCGACCTTATCAGCGGCGGTGGGGAGATCACGGCCGAGGCGCTCACCAGCGGCTTCTCGGGGATTCAGGGCATGCTGTCGAGCGGATATTCTGCCATCACCAACGCCGCGGCCTATCCTGACGCGCCGGTGCGCCTCATGCAGACCACGACGCTTCAGAGCGTGTGCGACTCGCTGCTGCCCGGCCTCATGCCGCTCGCGCTCACCATGCTGTGCGTGTTTTTGCTCCGCAAGAAAGTGAACCCCATCCTCATCATCTTCGGCCTGTTCGCCGTGGGTGTGATCGGAGCGTTCTTCGGGATTTTCTAGGGCCTTTCCTTTTGCGTCGGCGGGGTCGTCGTCCACTTCGGACGGCGGCCCCGTCCAAGTAGGGACATGGGTGCCGGTCGCTGTTCGCAATGATGCGGGAGCAAGGTGCGAAAGGGGAGCAGATGGCTGCCAAGAGGGACGAGGGCATGCTGAATGCCAAGGTCGAGCTCGCCGTCCAGGCGAGCGTTTCTGCCGGTGTGCTGCTGCCCCGGCGCGGCCTGCTGCTTGCGGGGGAGCGCGGCGTCGAGTTCCGTGCGCGTGACGGCAGGGGCTATATCCAGATACCCTGGGAGCATGTCGGTTGCGTGCGGGTCGACCTCTACGGGCGCGCCGTTCGCGGGGTCGAGTTCGCGGTCGAGGACAACCGGCGTTTCATGTTTCTGGTATCTGATGGGGCCGAGCTCGTGCGCCTGCTGAACAGGCGGCTCGGCCGCGCCAAGCTGGTGCCGGCGCGCCATGCGCTTTCCGCCCTGCAGCGGAAATGATATCGCCGGACGGCTGCGAAGGGCTCGCGTCCCGGCCTGCGGAGGGGCGGACGGGCGCAGCGTTTGCGCCCATGCATCCCGTGCGAGGCCGTTACCCGTCGCTTCCCTATAGCTGCGCGGCGATGCGCTGCCGGTATCGGACGATGATGTCTTCCAGGGTGATGGAGGCCATGGTGCTCTCTGCCGCCTGCTGGATGTCATCGAAGCACTCGCCGATGACGAGCTGAACGTTGACGCCGACTCCGCAGGCGGGGTTCGTGTGCGTGTCGAGATGCAGCAACGGCTTGTCCCCCTCGACGGCGCGGTAGACGTCGAGCATGGTGATGTTTGCCGCTGGTCGGGCGAGCTCGGGCCGCGCATGCCCGGTCACGGAGGAAAGAAGCCCGGCGCGACGGAGCCTCCCCATCATCTGCCGCACCGTGCTGGCGTTTCCCGCAAGGCTTGTGGCGATAGCGTCGCTCGTGAGGTCGGAGCCCTGCTGCTCATGGACGAACACGAGCAGATGGAGCGCGTCGCTCAGCTTCGTTGAATAGGCCATCTGATCCTTTCTTTGTGGCTGTTGTGAACATTATAACAGCACTGGTCCCCCAAACCTCGCATGGGTACTATTGCTGTTGTAGTAAAAACAACAGCAATATCGGGAGGAGAGGAGCTATGTACCAGACGGAGATCGAGCGCCTCGCCGAGATGCTTGGACAGGCGGATGCCGTGGTGATCGCAGCGAGCAACGGGTTCGATATCGCCGACGGCTACAACCAGTTCGCATGCGACGAGGCGTTCCTGCGCACGTTCGGAGACTTGCACCGAGACTACGGCCTCATGAGCATCTTGCAGGGTCTTATGGCCCGCTGGCCGAGCGCTCGGGAGCGTTGGCGGTTCTTGGCGCGCCTGATCGAGTACGGATATCGCGCCTATGCGCCCTCGCCCGTCATGCGCGCGCTCGATGAGGCGACGCGGGATATGCCGCGGTTCGTGGTGACGTGCAACTGCAACAGCAGGTTTTTGAAGGCGGGCTTCTCTTCCGACGGCCTGCTCGAGACGGAAGGGTCGTTCGCGCGGCTGCACTGCACGGCCTCCTGCTCGCAGGAGACCTACGACGCGCTCCAGATGATCGACATCGCTGCGGGCGACCTCCCGCGCTGTCCGCGCTGCGGGGCGGTGCTCGACGCCGCCGTGGACGACACGGGTCGTATCGGCGCGCTCGAGCCGTTTGCGGCCCAGCGCGCCCGCATGCGCGCGTTTCTGGATGGGCATGCCTCCGACCGAACGCTCGTGCTCGAGCTCGGGGTGGGCCAGGGCAACCGTGCTATCAAAGCGCCGCTCATGGCATGGGCGGAGCGCGCGCCCGGGACGCGGTATGTCGTCGTGAACCGCGACGAGCCCGTGCTGCCGGCACTGCCCGAAAACCGGGCGGTCGGTATCCGGGGCGACCTTGCTCGCGTTCTCGCCGACTTGGGGATGGCGCAGAATCGATGAGCCGGCTCATGGGACTTTACGCCCAGCACTTGGGGGTCGAGCGGGCGTGTGGCAGCGGTGATGAGGCTGCCTACCGTGCCGCCATCGATCGCGCCCGCGAGCTCGTCAAGGATGCCGACGCCATTGTGGCGGGCGTCGGCTCTGGCATGTCGAGCGCATGCGGCTACGAGCACTACCACCGCACCGCCGCTTTTGACGGCGCGTTCGGTAGATTCGAGCGCGCTCATGGCTTCTCGACGTTCATGGACGGCTACTACCATCTGTATGCGACCAACGAGGAGCGTTGGGGGTTTCTTGCCGCGTATATCGACTACATGGAGTCCGCGCCGGTTGGGGAGCCGTATCGGCAGTTATGGAAGCTGATCGCAGACCGTCCGTACTTCGTGTTGACCACCAATATCGATGGCCAGGTGCGCCGTGCGTTCCCTCGTCGGCGCTCATGGCTGTTCCAGGGGGATTGTCGCTGGCTACAGTGCGCGCAGCCCTGTTGCGACGAGCTGTGGGATTCGGGTCCGGCCGTCCGGCGCATGCTCGACGCGATGGGTCCGGATGGCGTGCGTCCGCCGGCAGACGCGCTTCCGCGTTGCCCGCGTTGCGGTTGGCTTGCGGTCCCTTGGGTGCGCGATGAGGGTTTCCTTGAGGGCGAGGCATGGCATGAAGGCAAGCGGCGCTACGAGGCCTTCGTCTCTCACGTGCTCGACGCGTGCGGACGCGTGCTCTTCTTGGAGCTTGGAGTGGGCGGCATGACCCCCAGCGTTATCGAGATGCCGTTCTGGCGCATGGTGCGCTCCAATCCTAATGCCTTCTATCTGCGCATAAACCTTTCCAAGGCGGGTGAGCCGCTGCAGCTGGGCGGTCGCTCGCTCACCATCGGGGGCGACATCGCCCGCGTCTTTTTCGACTTGACGGAAAGCTGAGGTTTGAAGCATGAGTTTTTACGAGGATCTGGTCACGCAGACCCAGATGAACTACGAGCGCTACTATCCGGTATATGCGCGCGGCGAGGCTCCCTATGAGCTCGCGGAGCCTTCCCCGCTCTCCTACGAGGAACAGGTTGAGCACTTGGTTCACGAGATCCAAAAAGCGGACTGCGTGCTCGTGGGCGGTGCATCGGGTCTTTCGGCGGCGGGCGGCGGCGACTTCTACTACGGTGACACGCCGTCGTTTCGAGAGCACTTCGGTAAGTTCGCCGAGCGCTATGGCATCAAGGGGGCCTTCGACGGGAGCTTCCGCCGCTGGGAGACACCCGAGGAGAAGTGGGCCTATCTCTCCACGTTCCTTCATACCACGCAGAGCGCTCCGGTCCGTGCGCCCTATCTCGACCTGGACGCGCTGCTTGACGGCAAGGATTTCTTCGTGCTCACGACGAACCAGGATACGCAGTTCGTGAAGCTCTATCCCGAAGAGCAGGTGGCCGAGATCCAGGGGGACCATCGCTTTTTCCAATGCGCGCGGTGCTGCACCGATGATACGTGGGATGCCGTCGAGCCGGTTCGAAAGATGATCGAGGCGCAAGGGGACGACATGCGCATCCCTTCGGAGCTCATCCCGCGCTGTCCGCACTGCGGCGGCGAGGCGTTTCCATGGGTGCGCGGCTACGGAAACTTTTTACAGGGTGCCAAGTACCAGGACGAGTACGAAAAGGTCTCGCGCTGGCTTGGAGCGCATACAGATGAGCGCGTGTTGTTTCTAGAGCTTGGCGTGGGACGCATGACGCCGATGTTTATCCAAGAGCCGTTTTGGAACCTCACGCTTGCCTTGCCGAAGGCGCGCTACATCTCCATAAACGATCGCTATGATCTGCTGCCCGCTCAAATTGCCGACCGCGGTCTGGTTATCGTTGCGGACATCGCTCGCGTGCTTTCCGACGCGCGGGCGGATCTGGCGCGCGTGCGGGGGTAGCGGAGGCCGCGGGGCGCATGTCGGCGGCGCCTTCGCCCTGCTATACTTGACGATGACATACTTGTACGAACAAGATGGAGGCAGCATGATCCGCACAGACCGTGAGATCACCGACCGCGCCGAGCAGCTCGCCATCATCGACGCCTGCGACGTGTGCCGTGTGGCGCTCAACGGGGCCGACGGCTATCCGTACATCGTTCCGCTCAATTTCGGCGTCGATGTCGAGGACGATCAGGTATACCTGTATTTCCATAGTGCGAACCGAGGCCATAAGCTTGACCTTATGGCTCACGATGCACGTGCGACGTTCGAGATGGATTGCGACCACAATTTCATCTTCTACGATGAGCGCATGAGCTGCACCATGGGGTACCGCAGCGTCATCGGGCGGGGAACCGTGGAGATCCTGCCCGACGAGCGCAAGATCGACGGCCTCAAGATCCTCATGCGCCATTATCATGCGGAAGATTTCCCCTGGAGCACGAAGCTCGTGCCGGCTACGACCGTGTGGCGCCTCAAGGTCGAGTCCATGGTGGGTAAGTTCCGTGACAACGTGCATCCGGGCGAGAGCCGCTGGACGCCGCCGGCGGGTTGGAACGGTTTCGACAGGCTGTAGTCAACCGCGGGGATGCTGGCTGGGGAGGCCCCCGCCAATCCGCTCCGCATTGCCCGCTCGGGCTGCAACAGCGACGGTATCACCCGGCCGGAATGCACGGAATCATCGCGAATTCCGTGCATTCCGGCCGGGTGATACCGTCGCTGTTGCAGCGCGTCGTACGCGTCTAGCAGTTGCCGGTGTAGACGTGCTCGAGGTGCCGGCGCGCCACGTCGGCGAGGCGGTAGACCGCATCCACGGGCGTCGGCCCGCGATCGGTGAGGCGCCAGCGCGGGAAGAAGCGCGTGACATGGTAGGTGACGGTGTTACGCCCGCGTCCCTCGTCAAGCGATGCGAGCCAGCGGGCCATCGCGTCGATCTCCTCCTCGGTGTCGTTCATGCCGGGGACGACGAGCGTCGTGACCTCGAGATGACAGGCGGGATCAGCCGCGAGGCGCGCGATGGCGCCCTTTACGCGGGAGAGCGCGTGCGCGGACGCGCCACAGGCGTCGTAGAACCCGTCGGTAAACCCCTTGAGATCGATATTCGCCGCGTCGATGAGCCCCGCGAGCCCGTCGAGCACGCTCGGTTCGACGCATCCGTTCGACACCAAGACGTTCACAAGCCCCGCCTCGTGCGCCAGCCGCGCGCAGTCGCGCACGTACTCCCATCCGACGAGCGGCTCGTTGTAGGTGTAGGCGATTCCGATCACGCGGCCGTCGCGGTCGCGTGCGTCGCGGGTGATGGCGACGAGCTCGTCGGGGGCGATCTCGCGCCAGGGGACGCTCGCATCGTCTGCTTGCGAGATCTCCGCGTTTTGGCAAAACGGGCATCCCAGGTTGCAGCCAAAGCTTCCGGCCGACACCACGAAGGTGCCGGGTCTGTAGCGCGCAAGCGGCTTCTTCTCGATGGGGTCGAGCGCCAGCGAGGTGACGCGCCCGTAGTTTGCGGGCATCACCGCGCCGCCGACGTTGCGTCGGGCCCGGCACGCTCCAAGGCGCCCCGGCGCCAGGCGGCAGCGGTGCGGGCAGGTGCCGCAGGTTGCGTACGCGGCTGCTGCTTCCATGGTCCCCTCCTTCGACGGGCGCCTCGAGGCGCGCCCGCGGCTCCCTATACGTGGCGCGTGACAGTGAACCGCTCGAGCGTGATGCTCGGGTCGTCCGGGTCGATGCCGCCCTTGCGCGCGGCGATGCCGATCTGCTCCGCGACCGTGTCGATGCCGTCGAGGTCCGGCAGCAGCAGCCCGCGCCGCCCTCGGCTCGCGCTCACGATGACGCCGTAGCGGGCGGGATCGAGCTCGTCGGGCCCTGCGATCGCCTCGGGTTCCGACAGCACGTCAACATCGTAGACCAGCTCTGCGAGCTCGTCTTCTTCCACGGAGGAGAAGCGCGGGTCGCGGCATCCGGCCGAGATCGCGTTCGCGCAGATTTCCTCGGCAAGGCTGTCGCGCACGGGCAGGATGGTCCCGATGCAGCCGCGCAGCTGCCCGTTCATCTTGAGCGAGACGAAGGCGCCGGCGCGCGTCGAGAACAGCTCGTCGGGAAGCGCCTCGGCGAGATCTGCCGGCAGGTCCCGGTTGGGATCGATGCGCCGCCCGTCGCGGACGTAGGATTCGAGCGAGTAGCGCGCGAGCTGCACCCACGGGCTCTCGGCGTGGCGGCGCCTGGCCATGTCCGCCGCATGCCACACCTCGTACCGGTCGCCGATGGCGCGCGAGGCATCCGAGCCGTGCGCCCCGGTGGGGGTGAACGCGGCGATGCCGTATCCCACGCCGAAGGGCCCCTCATAGGAAAGCAGCTCGGATCTGATGGGCGTGCGGTCGAGCGCGCCCGCCATGATCTGGAACGAGCGTAGGCCGCATTCGGCGGCGCGCTCGCACATGCCGCGGTCCGCAGTCATCAGCGCCAGGAAGTCGCCCTCCTCGAGGGCATGGCACACGAGCTCGTCGAAGGCGGGGCCGTCGGGGGCGTATCCGTAGGGCCCGTCCTCGGCGAGCTTGTGCGACAGGTCGCCCGACGCGACGAAGACGCAGCGCCGCCCCAGCGTATCGGACACGCGCTGGACGAGCTGGCCCAAGCGGTAGTGGTCGCGCGGGGAGAGCCCGGACAGCCCGATGCGGACCAGCCGGTACGTCGGCAGGTCGTCGCCCGCATCGCGGCGGCGCGCGTATTCCTCTTGGATGAAGTGGAGCGGCACGAGCACGCCCCAGTCGAGCTCGGGGTCCCGCTCGCCGGCGGTGCCGGCGGCGAGGCCGCAGGCGTCTGCCGCCTCACACAGCGCGTCGACGAGTTCCCGGTCGTAGGCGACCCGGCTTCCGTCGGCGCGATCCCCGAACGGGGCGAACGTTCCGGCCGCACCGCTGCCGCCCGAGATGTGCAGGTAATCGAGGTACGACGTCGAGTGCGGGCTCGAGAGCACGATGGTGTCGGGCGCGATCTCGGCGACGCGCCGCGCCACCTCGCGATAGGCGTCGACGGTGGCCTGGATGCCCGCTTCGCGCCCATGCCCGACCCCGGGAACGATCAGCGGTGGATGCGGAACGGCGAATGCGGCGCATATCGGCATAAGACCATCTCCTCGGAAGGCTGCTTTTGGCTTAGTGTGCCCATTTTGGCCTGCGATATGGACGCGACGGCGGCTTAACGTCTACGCGCATCGCCCTTGACCCCGCCTTGACACTTGTGCAGAGACCGTGCGGCGCGGCGAGGCGGGTATATTCGTGCACACGCTGTGCAATAATGCACACGGAGTGAAATTGCAACCGAAAGGACTGCATGCCACAAACCGATTTCAAGTGCGACCGCCGGTCGCTGCGCTCGCAGCACGCGCTGCTCGGCGCGCTCGTCCGGCAGCTCAGCGCGGGCGAAGACCTGTCGCGCATCACGGTGGCGTCGCTCACCGAGTGCGCGGGCCTGACGCGGCGCACGTTCTACTCCCATTACAAGGACATTCCCGATTTCGTCGAGCAGGTGGAGTCCGTCCTGCTCGAAGACATCGGAGGGCTCGTGGCGCGCATCGGCGCCTCGACGCTGCCGGAGCTTTATCGCAACATCGATGAGCTGGCTCCTGCCCCCGGCTCCGTCGAGCTGCTCGACTACCTGCGCGAGCACTGCGAGCTCATCGGATCGCTTCTTGGCCCCGGCGGAGACCCGGCGTTCATCAAGAAGCTCATCGACCTGGCGCGCGCGGCGGTCGCCGACCGTATGCAGACCGGCATCTTCCCCGGTGCGCTGGGCGCCTTCTTCGACTACTACCTCAGCTATGTCGTCACCGCCGAGGTCGGCGTGATTCAGCGCTGGTTCGAGACCGGCCTCAAGGAGAGCCCCGAGACCATGGCGCGCATCATGACGGTCATCGCCTTCGTGCGCCCCGGCGACCTGTACGGCATGCCCATCGACATCAACGTGCCGGAATACGGCATGAAGCTTCTCAACCTGCAACTCGAGAACGAGGGGAACTAAATGAGCGACGAGATCAAGATCGGTGTTGTCCCCGAGGGCGCGATCTGGAACCCCGACGCGGCCTTCGGGACGCTGCACCTCGGCATCGACGTGGGCTCCACCACGGTGAAGCTCGCCGTGCTGAACGATGACGACGAGATCGTCTACGCCAAGTACCAGCGCCACCACACCGACGTGCGCGCCTGCGCGCGCGATCTGTTCGAGGGCGCCGCGGGCCTGCTCGGGGCGACACCCATGACCTGCGCGATCACCGGTTCGGGCGGCCTGCTTCTGTCCCAGTGGCTGGGCCTGGAGTTCGTCCAGGAGGTCATCGCCTCCAAGCGCGCCGTGGAGACCCTCATCCCGGCCACCGACGTCGCCATCGAGCTGGGCGGCGAGGACGCCAAGATCATCTACTTCGACCAGGGCATCGAGCAGCGCATGAACGGCACCTGCGCCGGCGGCACGGGCGCGTTCATCGACCAGATGGCCACGCTGCTGCACACCGACGCCTCCGGCCTGAACGAGCTCGCGAAGGGCGCGACGACCATCTACCCGATCGCCAGCCGCTGCGGCGTGTTCGCCAAGACCGACGTCCAGCCCCTGCTGAACGAGGGCGCCCGCCCCGAGGACGTGGCGGCGTCCATCTTCCAGGCCGTCGTGACCCAGACCATCTCGGGTCTCGCTTGCGGCCGCCCCATCCGCGGCAACGTCGCCTTTCTGGGCGGCCCGCTGCAGTACCTCTCCGAGCTGCGCCAGCGCTTCTACATCACGCTCGAGCTCGACGAGGCGCACCGCATCGTGCCGGACAACGCCCACCTGTTCGTGGCCTCCGGCGCGGCGATGGCGCACGAGTCCACCAAGCTCGCGACCTTCCCCGAGCTCATCCGCTCCATCGACGCGCTCGGCGACACCCAGGGCTCCGAGGTGGCGCGCCTCGACCCGCTGTTCGCCGACGAGACGTCCTACGCGGCCTTCAAGGAGCGCCACGACCGCGAGGTCGTGCCGCGCGGCGACCTGGCGACCTACGGCGGCAGCCGCGTGTTCATCGGCATCGACGCCGGCTCCACCACCATGAAGGCGGCCATGGTGGGCGAGGACGGCCAGCTGCTGCACACCTGGTACGGCAACAACAACGGCGACATCCTCGGCACGGCCAAGACCATCATGGCCGACTTCTACGCCCATATCCCCGCCGGCTGCACGATCGGCCACGTGACCACCACCGGGTACGGCGAGGCCCTGCTCATCGAGGCCCTGAAGGCCGACTCCGGCGAGATCGAGACCGTCGCCCACCTGCGCGGCGCCCGCGCCTTCCTGCCCGGCGTCCAGTTCATCCTGGATATCGGCGGCCAGGACATGAAGTGCCTGCGCGTTCGCGACGGCGTCATCGAGCACATCATGCTGAACGAGGCGTGCTCCTCGGGCTGCGGCTCCTTCATCGAGAGCTTCGCGGTGTCCATGGACATGGACGTGCGCGCCTTCGCCCAGGAGGCCATCGGCGCCCGGAACCCCGTCGACCTGGGCAGCCGCTGCACCGTGTTCATGAACTCCCGTGTGAAGCAGGCCCAGAAGGAGGGCGCCACCGTGGGCGACATCGCGGCGGGCCTGTCCTACTCCGTGATCAAGAACGCCCTGTTCAAGGTCATCAAGCTGCGCGACCCGTCCGAGATCGGCACCCAGGTCATCGTCCAGGGCGGCACCTTCATGTCCGACGCCACCCTGCGCGCGTTCGAGCTGCTGACCGGCCTGGACGCGGTGCGCCCCGACATCGCGGGCTGCATGGGCGCCTACGGCGCGGCCCTGCTCGCGCGCGACCGCGCCGGCGCCGACGGGGTCTCCGCCATCCTCACCGCCGAGGAGATCGCGGGCCTCACCGTCGTCCAGAAGCACGCGCGCTGCGGCCGCTGCTCCAACAACTGCCAGCTCACCATCAACGACTTCGGCGGGGGCCGCCGCTTCATCACCGGCAACCGCTGCGAGAAGGGCGCGGGCCACAAGAAGCGCAAAACCGAGGCGCCCAACCTCTTCAAGCGCAAGAACGAGCTGCTGTTCGACCGCCCGTGCCTGCCCGCCGACGAGGCCCCGCGCGGCACCGTGGGCATCCCGCGCGCGCTCAACCTGTACGAGGACTACCCGTTCTGGCACGCGTTCTTCACCAAGCTCGGCTTCTCGGTGGTCCTGTCGGACGACTCGACCAAGAAGACCTACGAGGCCGGCATCGAGTCCATGCCGTCCGAGTCGGTGTGCTACCCGGCCAAGCTGTCGCACGGCCACATCATGAACCTCATCGAGAAGGACCCGGACTTCATCTGGATGCCCTGCATCCGCAAGGAGCGCAAGGAGGACCCGGCGGCGGGCAACTGCTACAACTGCCCGATCGTCATGAGCTACCCCACGGCGCTGGGCCTGAACATCGACGAGCTCGCCGAGAAGAACATCGAGTTCATGTACCCCTTCGTCCCCTACAACGACCGGGTGGAGCTCAAGCGCCGGCTGTACGAGGTGCTCGCCCGGGACCGCGTGGCCGACGCCGAGGCGGGCCGCGGGCGCGTGCGCGGGCCGCGCCTGACCCGCTCCGAGATCGACGCCGCGGTGAACTACGCCTACGAGGTCGACGCCGAGTTCCACGAGCAGGTCCAGACGATGGGCGAGGAGGCCGTCCATTGGATCGAGGAGCACGGCGGCCACGGCATCGTGCTCGCCGGGCGCCCCTACCACAACGACCCGGAGATCAACCACTCCCTGCCCGAGCTCATCGCGAGCTTCGGGTTCGCGGTGCTCACCGAGGACTCGGTGGCGCACCTCGTGAAGCCCGACCGCCCCATCCGCGTCGTGGACCAGTGGATGTACCACAGCCGCCTGTACCGCGCGGCCAAGCTCGTCACCCTGCGCGACGACCTGGACCTCATCCAGCTGAACTCCTTCGGCTGCGGCCTGGACGCCCTCACCACCGACCAGGTGCAGGAGATCCTGGCGGGCTCCGGCAAGATCTACACCGTGCTCAAGATCGACGAGGTGTCCAACCTCGGCGCCGCGCGCATCCGCATCCGCTCGCTCATGGCCGCCCTGAAGGACCAGGAGGCCGAGCGCGCCGCCGCGGCCGCCGCGGCGGGCGAGGACTACGAGCCCGGTGACGCCGCGCCGGTGGCGCCCTCCGAGGAGGCCCCGGTCTTCGCCACCCACAAGTACGCGCTGTCGGCCCAGCGCCGCGCGCAGTCCGCCGCCTTCCCCAAGGTGAAGTTCACCGAGGAGATGCGCCGCGAGGGCTACACCATCCTGTGCCCGCAGATGGCGCCGATCCACTTCGACCTGGTCAAGGAGGTCTTCCGCAAGAACGGCTACAACCTGGAGCTTTTGCCCTCCACCGACCGCGGCGCCGTCGAGGCGGGCCTCAAGTACGTCAACAACGACATCTGCTACCCGTCGATCCTCGTGACGGGCCAGATCATGGAGGCGGTCGAGTCCGGGCGCTACGACCTGTCGAAGACCGCCGTCATCATCTCGCAGACCGGCGGCGGGTGCCGCGCCACCAACTACATCGCGCTCATCCGCAAGGCGCTCAAGGACGCCGGCCACCCCGAGATCCCGGTCATCTCCATCAGCGCGGTGAAGCTCGACGAGGACAACCCCGGCTTCAAGGTCACCCCGCAGATTCTGAAGGCGGCCGTGTACGCGGTGCTCTACGGCGACGTGATGATGCAGATGCTCTACCGCTGCCGCCCCTACGAGGCGGAGCCCGGCGCCGCGAACGCCCTGTACGAGAAGTTCATGGCCAAGGCGCGCGAGCTCGCGCCGACCTTCACGCGCCGCAGCTACACCAAGCTCGTGCGCGAGTCCGTGGCGGCCTTCGACTCCATGCCGCTCGTGGGCGAGGGCACCAAGCCGCGCGTCGGCGTGGTGGGCGAGATCCTCGTCAAGTTCCACCCGACGGCCAACAACCACGTGGTCGACGTCATCGAGCACGAGGGCTGCGAGGCCGTCGTGCCGGGCCTGCTCGACTTCTTCCTGTTCGCCATGAGCGGCGCGGAGAACGACCGCGGCGAGCTGGGGAGCTCCGGCGCCCAGCGCGCGGCCATGAGCGCCCTGATCAAGCTCATCGACTGGATGCGCGGGCCCGCCGACGAGATCCTCGCCAAGTCCCGCCGCTTCGAGCGCCCCGAGCCCATCTCGGCGCTCGCGCAGAAGGCGAGCCAGGTGCTCAGCCTGTGCAACACGATGGGTGAGGGCTGGCTGCTCACGGCCGAGATGCTCGACCTCATCGACCACGGCGCGCCCAACATCATCTGCACGCAGCCCTTCGCCTGCCTGCCCAACCACGTGGTGGGCAAGTCGGTCATCAAGGAGCTGCGCCGCCGCCACCCGGAGAGCAACATCGTGGCCGTGGACTACGACCCGGGCGCCTCCGAGGTGAACCAGCTGAACCGCATCAAGCTCATGATCTCGGTGGCGAAGGAGAACATGCGCGCCGGCAAGGGCTTCACGCTCGAGCGCATCAAGCCGCTCGAGATGGACGCGGTCGACTCCAAGTTCCGCCCGCACCACGCCGAGGACGCGGACGCGCGCAACCCGCTCGACGGGGCCGCCGGCTGCGGCTCGTGCGGCGCCGTGACCGACGACGCGGTCGCCGCCGTGGCCGAGCGCCTGGGCGAGGGCGTGGGGTCCGCCGCCGGCGGGCGCCGATAGGTTCCGGGCGGCGGCCGGCCCGGGTGCGGCATCTCGCGCCCGGGCCGGCCCGTCGTTCCTGCGACGATGGGGCGCTCGCGAGCGCAAGCCGGGCGCGGCGAGGGGTGTGAAGGCCGTCCGGCGCCCGTCGTTCCTGCGGCGATGAGGCGCTCGCGAACGCAAGCCGGGCTGCGGCGAGGCACGCGAAGGCCGTCCGGCGCCCGTCAGCCCTCGGCCTGGCGAAAGCATGTCGTATCTGACACCGCGCCTTCGGATAGGGGCGCCCGGTGTCAGATACGACATGCTTTCACGAAACGGCGTGGAGTCAGACCGATGCAGGATGCGGCGCGCCTTCCGCGGCGCGGCGCCAGCGGCGCGCTGGGCGGTTCTCCCTGCCGCGCCGCGCGGGGTCCTCACGCCTCGGATGCCCGCGCCCGCGGCAGCGCGACGCGGATCTCCAGGTCGCCTCCGACCTTGCGCGCGGAGATGCGCCCGCCGTGGCGCTCGGCGACCGAGCGGGCGATGGACAGGCCCATCACGGCGCCGGAGATGGCGGTGAGGTTGGAGATGGCGGCGAGCTCCCCGGTTCGGGCGAAGTCGAGCGCGGCGCGCCCGTCGTAGGCGACGTCGACGGTGTGGTGCTCGCGCTCCAGGATCGCCTGCAGCACCAGCGCCATGTCCTTCTCGTCGTCCGCGACCAGGATGCGCATGCCCGTCCTTTCTCTCGCCGGGCTGCCGCCTCGGATGCGGGGCCGGGTGCCGATGCGCGGCGCCGCGCCGAGCGCGTGTGAAGAAGATGCCGCGCGCAGGGGGATCGGACCTGCGCGCGGCGCGGTCCCGACGATGTGTGGGAAAGATGCGCCGTGTCGAGAAGATGGCTGAGGCGCCGGGACCCCTCCCGTCCCATCGCATGGGGGGATGCGGGAACCAGTGGGACGGGAACGGCTCCAGCTTACGGGCCGAGCCTTAAGCGAACCTCAAGGCCGCCTCAAGCCGACCGCGGGGGAGGGGCGCCGTCCTCCTCCGCGCCGCCGCGGCGGGGCCCGGCGCGGAAGCGGCCGGTCGGCAGCCCCCTAGGACCGCCGGTTCGCCCGCCACAGCAGGGCGAGGCCCCGCAGGGTGAGCGTCTCGTCCACCTCGACGCGGTGGGAGAGCAGCGCGGCGATGGCGGGCGCGTCCTCGCCGGTCATGACGACCGTCGCCGCCGCGTCCCCGTCCGGGTCGTAGGAGATGCCGACCTCGCGGGCCACGGCGTCGAGCAGCCCGTCGATGCGCGCGGCCTCGCCGAGGACCACGCCCGACTGCATGGCCGCCCTGGTGCTGCGCCCCACGACCCGCTCGGGCGCGCGCAGCTCGATCGCGGGCAGGCGCGCGGCGGCCTCCGACAGCGACCGGGCCCCGAGCGCGATGCCGGGGGCGATGATCCCGCCGGCGAAGGCGCCCTCCGCGTCGACGACCTCGAAGTTGGTGGTGGTCCCCAGGTCGACCACGACGGCGGGCGCGCCCCAGCGCGCCCGGGCCGCCACCACGTCGGCGATCCGGTCCGGTCCGACCTCCGAGGGGTCGTCGTAGCGCATGCGCACGCCGGTTCTGAGGCCGGGGCCGACCACGAGCGGCCGCGCGCCCCCGCACGACCTGAGGGCGCGGCGCCAGATGTCGGTGAGCGCGGGGACCACGCACGACAGGATGGTCCCGTCGACCTCGCACGGGGGCAGCAGGGTGCGCGCCTGGGCGGTCTGGATGCGCGCCTCGTCCGCCGTCGCGCGCTGCAGGGTCGACAGCTCGCAGGTCCCCAGCAGACGGGGCTCGCCGTCGGCGTCCATCTCGAACAGGCCGAACCGCGTGGCGGTGTTGCCCACGTCGACGGTCATCACGCAGCCGGTATCCGCTCTCGCCATGGGTGCCTCCCGCCCGCGCGGCCGCCCGCGCTCCGTCTTTCCGTCATGCCCGCGCCGGTCCGCGCACCGGGTGCCGGGGTTCTCGGCCGTCCTGCGCGCGGGGCGCTCCGCCTATTGTATAATCGACCGGTCCGATACGTAACCCGACTCCCCGATCGAGGGGGAGCGGATATACGAAGGAGAACATATGGGTTCCACCACCGTCCGCGCGGGCCTGCGCGGGCAGCTCTCTGCCGCCGGTATCCTCATCGGCTGCGTCGGCTGCGTCATCATCACGGCATCGTCGGTCTACACCGCCCTCAAGATGGGCTCGCTGCCGTGGCCGACCATCTTCACCTCCATCACCGCCCTCGTGCTGCTGCGCGCCGTGGGCAAGACGAGCCTCAACGAAGCGAATATCACCCAGGTCATCATGTCCGCCGGGTCCATGGTCGCCGGCGGCCTGGCCTTCACCGTGCCCGGCATCTGGATGCTCGGCCTCGCCGACGAGGTGAGCTGGGGGGAGATGCTCGCCGTGGCGCTCGCCGGCACGCTGCTCGGCCTCGTGTGCACGGCCCTCATCCAGCGCCATTTCGTCGAGGAGTCCGACCTCGAGTACCCCATCGGCACCGCGGCGGCGGAGACCCTGCTCGCCAGCCGGGCGGGCGGGTCGACGGGCAGGAAGCTGTTCGGCTCCATGGCGGCGGCGGGCCTGTGGTGCGTGGCGCGCGACGTGCTCGGGCTCATGCCCGCGCTCGTGGGCCAGCTGCCCGTCCCCGGCGTGAGCTTCGCCGTGCAGAACTCCCCCATGCGCTGGGCCGTCGGCTTCCTCGCCGGGCGGCGCTCGATCGCCTACTGGGCGCTGGGCGCCGCGGCGGGCTGGCTCGGCCTCGTGGCGGGCGGCGTCGCGCTCGGCGCCTGGGACGTCGCGGGCGCCCAGGGCGTCGCGAGCAGCCTCGGCATGGGCCTCATGATGGGGTCGGGCGCCGGCGTGGTGGCGCGCGACATCGCCTGGCCGCTCATCCGCCGCGCGCGTCTGCGCCGTGCGGGGGACCGGGCCCCCGGGGCGGACGCCGCGCCGCGCCCGCGCACCGGCTTCGTCTCCCGCCTCATCTCGCGCTACGACGCGGGGGTGCTCGCCCTCATGGCCGCCTCGGCGGCGCTCGTCGTCTGCTTCGCGCTGGGCCTCGGGCCCGTCGTCGCCGTGGCGGTCGTCCTGCTCGCGTTCGTCACGGCCGTGATGAGCGCCCAGTCGGTCGGCCAGTCGGGCATCGACCCCATGGAGATCTTCGGCCTCATCGTGCTGCTGTTCGTGGCGGCGTTCTCGTCGGCCACCCAGGTGCAGCTGTTCTTCGTCGCCGGCGTCATCGCGGTGGCGTGCGGCCTGGCGGGCGATGTGATGAGCGACTTCAAGACGGGGCAGATCATCGGCACGAGCCCGCGCTCGATGTGGTTCGGCCAGGCGATCGGCGCCGTGCTCGGAACCTTCGTCGCGGTCGCCGTCATGGTCGCCCTCGTGTCGGCCTACGGCCCCGACGCCTTCGGCGCGGACCGGATGTTCGTGTCGGCCCAGGCGAGCGTGGTGGCGACGATGGTCACGGGCGTGCCGAGCCTGCCCGCCTTCGTCGTCGGGCTCGTCGCCGGCGCGGTCCTCTACTGCGCGGGCATCCCCTCGATGATGCTCGGCCTGGGTGTCTACCTGCCGTTCTACATGTCGCTCACCACCGTGCTGGGCGCCGTGGTCCGCTGGGTGTACGACCGCGTGTGCGCCGCGCGCGGCCAGGATGCGGCGGAGGCCGACGAGGCCGGGGTCGTGGTCGCCTCCGGCGTGCTCGGCGGCGAGTCGATCGTCGGCGTGATCGTGGCGTTCGCGACGGTGGGGACGGGGCTTTTCGGCTAGGGAGGCGCCGGTCGATCCGGTTCGCGCCGCCCGGCTCGCGGAGGCCGGGGCCGCCTCGGGCCGGACGCCGCGCCGGGTTTTCCGCGCAGGGGTTGCGCGCGGCGGATTCGGGGTACCACCTTGTAGTACCATGCTGATACCCGCGAGCGCCCCGCGCGCCCGCGTCCTCCCACTACGAAAGGAGCCCTTGTGGCCGTCAACGAAGAACTGCTCAAGGCCGTCCTCGACGAGATCCGCCCCAACCTCCAGGCGGACGGCGGCGATATGGAGTACCACGGCGTCGATGAGGACGGCGTGGTGTCCCTGGAGCTCACCGGCCATTGCGCCGGCTGCCCGATGAGCCAGCTCACCCTGTCCATGGGCATCGAGCGCATCGTGAAGGAGCACGTGCCCGGCGTCACGCGCGTCGTCGCCGTGAACGACATGGGCGGCGGCATGGCCGACCTGTACGACGAGTACGCCCCGTTCTAACCGTCCCCTCCGCACGGGCCGCATCGCGGCCCGTGCCCGTCTCCAGGGAGGTCCCGCGCCATGGTCCTGTCCGACCACGACATCAAGATCGAGCTCGCATCCGGCCGCATCGTGCTCGAGCCCTTCGACGAGCACCTGATCCAGCCCGCGTCCATCGACGTGCGCCTGGGCCGCGACTTCCGCGTCTTCCGCAACTCGAGCCACGTCTTCATCGACCCGCAGACCCACCAGCCCGACCTCACCGAGCAGATCGTGGTGGGCGCCGACGACGCCTTCGTCCTGCATCCGGGCCAGTTCGCGCTCGGCACCACGCTCGAGCGCATCGCCGTCCCCGACGACGTGCTCGGCAAGCTGGAGGGCAAAAGCTCGCTCGGCCGCCTGGGCCTGATGATCCACTCCACCGCCGGCTACATCGACCCGGGCTGGGACGGCCAGATCACGCTGGAGCTCTCCAACGTGGCGAGCCTGCCGATCCTGCTGCGCCCCGGCATGCGGATCGGCCAGATCTCCTTCGAGCGCATGAGCTCGCCGGTCGACCTGCCCTACGGCAGCCCCGAGCTGGGAAGCCACTACCAGGGGCAGACCGGCGCCACCGCGGGCAGGCCGCTCGAGGCCCCGCGTCCCTAGGCGCGCCCCGCGCCCCGCGCGGCATCCCGCGGCCCCGGTTCCGTCCGCCGCCCGTCCGATCGAAGCGCACCCTGTCCCCGGCGGACGGGGTGCGCTTCTTGGAGAACGCAGGAGGTTCACGTGCTCAACGAGCTCTACCACAGCCTGGATCCCGTCGCCTTCTCGGCCGGTCCGATCACCGTCTACTGGTACGGCATCTCCTACATCGTGGGGGCCGTCCTCACGGGCGTCGTCATGTACCGGACGCAGCGGCGCTGGGGCCTCGGCATCTCCGTCGACGACCTCATGACCGTCGTCATCGGGGTGGTGTTCGGCCTGCTCATCGGCGGGCGCCTGTTCTACGTGCTGTTCTACGGCAACGGGTACTACTTCGAGCACCCGCTGGAGATCCTGGCGACCAACCACGGGGGGATGAGCTTCCACGGCGGCCTGGTGGGCGGCATCGTCGGCGGGGTCCTCGCCTGCCGGCTCTGCCGGCTCTCGGCTTGGACCGTCGCCGACCTCGCCGTCATCGGCGCACCCGTCGCGCTCGCGCTGGGCCGCTGCGCGAACTTCGTCAACGGCGAGCTGTGGGGCAAGCCCACCGACCTGCCCTGGGGCGTGGTGTTCGAGTCCGGCGGCGACGTGGCGCGCCATCCGTCCCAGCTCTACGAGGCCCTGCTCGAGGGCGTGCTGCTCTTCATCGTCATGCAGGCGCTCTCGCGCAGGAAGCCGCTGCTGCCGCAGGGGACCTTCATGGGCGTGTTCGTGGCCTGGTACGGCGTGGCGCGCATCCTGGTGGAGTTCGTGCGCGTGCCCGATGCGCAGCTCGGCTACCTGTTCGGCGGCGTCGTCACCATGGGGCAGCTGCTGAGCGCGCCGCTCGTCGTCGCGGGGGTCGCCCTCATCGTCTACGCCCTGCGCGCCAAGCGCCCGCAGCGCGACTACCTGGAAGGGTAGGGGACCCCGCACCCGCCCGCGCGGCGGCGCCTCGGGCGCGGCGCGCTGCCGTGCGGGGCATCCGTCACCCGGCCGCCCGCGCGGCGGCGCCCCGCTTTCACCCCCTCCACAGATTCGCCTGCTATAATCCCGCGCGACGATGCGCGCCGGGGGGCGCGAGGACGAGAGGACCGTATGGCATCGATCGAACGGGCGGGCGCCGCGCGGCGCGCCGCCGATCAGGCGGGCGCCCGGGGACCGGGCGGACCGTCCCCTGACAGGGCGCGCCGCCTGTGGTTCAAGCGCTACCCCGCCGCGCAGACCGCCGCGGCGTTCGCGCTCGCGCTGCTCGCCACCGCGGCGCTCTCCATCGACCCCTCCAACGCCACCTACGAGGCGATCCAGAAGATCGACCCCACCGCGACGGGGGCGCTCTACATCTGCTACGAGGTCCTGCTCTCCTTCGCCGGCCACGAGCAGGCCGTCATGCTGCTCGCCCTGGCCATCCTGCTCACGCTCCCCATCCGCTACGCGGTGTTCGGGCGGCGGGGGCTTTTCCGCCCCTCGGTCGTGCTGCCGGCCGCGGCCTTCGCGGCGTGCATGGTCTTCGGCAAGAGCTACGACCTCACCGACAGCGCCCAGCTGGCGATCGGGGGGATCAGCCGCTGCATCGAGTCCCTGATCGCGGGGGCGGGCTGGGCGGTCCTCGCCTCGACCGGCATCTTCCTGCTGTTCGAGTGCTTCGACTGGTTCGGCGCCCACCGCCTGCGCTTCAGCGAGTCCAGCCACGGGCGCCTCTGGCGCGCGGCCGACGCCCTGCTGAACCGCCATCCCTTCGCCGTGCCGCTCGCGGTCATCGCGCTCACCTGGGCGCCCACGCTCCTCGCCGCCGCGCCGGGCCTGTTCATGGGGGACACCGGCGCGCAGATCCGCCAGTGGTTCAACCTGCCGAACGGCACGAGCGACTACCTGAACCTCATCGATCCCGACGTGCTGCTGAACGGGCACCACCCGGTCGCGCACACGGCGCTCGTCGGCGGCTGCGTCCAGCTGGGCCTGGCGGTGTTCGGCGACGAGAACGCCGGCCTCATGATCTACACGCTCCTGCAGTTCGCGGTGACGGCATCGTGCACGGCTTATCTGGTGTCGACGCTGCGCCGGCTGGGAGCGGGCCTGGTGGCGCGCGCGGCGGTGCTCGCGTTCTTCGTCTTCGTGCCCATGTTCTCCAACTACGCGGTGCTCGTCACCAAGGACGTGCTGTTCGGGGACGCCGTGGTGCTGCTCGCGGTGCAGATGGCGAAGCTCCTGCTGCCGCCGGTCGATCCCGGCTGCGCGGCGGGGGAGGTCGCGCTGGACATCCAGACCTCGCCCGCGACGGGGCTTCGCATCGCGGCGGTCCCCGTGAGGCTGCCCTTCACCGCCCGCGACTGGGCCCTCACCGCGGCGGGCGCGCTCGGGGCGGCCTTCTTCCGCAACGGCGGCGTCGCCTTCCCGCTCGCCGCCTGCGTCCTGGCGGCCGCCTGGTGCCTGCTCGACGCGCGGCGGGGATCCCGCGACGCGCGCCGCGTCTGCCGCAGGGCCGCCGCGGGGGCGCTGGCCGTCGCCGTGGTGACGGTCGCCGCCTACCTTGCCTTCTCCAAGGTGCTCATGCCCGCCCTCGGCATCACCCCGGGCAGCCGCCGCGAGATGCTCTCGATCCCCTTCCAGCAGACGGCGCGCTACGCCCTGAAGCACGACGGCGCGCATGCCGGCGTGGACGGCGGCACCGACGACGGGACGGTGGGTGAGGAGGAGCGCGCGGCCATAGACCGGGTCCTCGGCTACGGGGACCTCGCGGAGCGCTACGACCCCGATAAGTCCGACGACGTGAAGAACGGGTTCGATGAGGACGCCTCGTCCGAGGACCTGGCGGCGTACTTCGGCGTGTGGCTCCGGCAGCTGCTGAGCGACCCGGCCTGCTACGTGTCGGCCGTGGCGAACAACTACTTCGGCTACTTCTACCCCAGCCGGCGCGACGTCTGGGTGTACGGCACGGCGTCGAGCGACGAGCTCATGGCGCGCGATGACAACCGCGCCTACTTCGACTTCCATCGCGCGGACGGCGCGCTCAACAGCCTGTGCGACCATGCGGTGAGCCTCTATCGCGTCGCCGTCCAGCGCATCCCGCTGCTCTCCCTCACCATGAGCTCGTCGGTGTACGTGTGGGCCCTGATCCTGGTGAGCGTCTACCTGCTGCGGGCGCGCCAATGGCGCGCGCTGTCGCTGCTCGTGCCGCTGTGGGGCGTGCTCGCGGTGTGCCTCATCGGCCCCTGCAACGGGTCGACGTACATGCGGTACCTGTACCCCATGATCTGCGCCCTGCCGTTCGCCGTCGTGGTGTGCCTCTCGTACCCGCGCCGCCTGTGGCGCGGGTGATGCGGGGCCGCCGGCGCCGCAGGCGGGGCGGGCTGCCGCGGCGCGGCCGACGGTGCGCCGGCCGCGCCCGAGCCGTGCCGTTACGCGAACAGCCTCCGGATGCCCTCGCGGCCCTCGCGGCTGCAGAACAGGACCGCCTCGTCGCCCGCGTTCAGGACGGTCCTGCCGTTGGGCACGGTGAGGCTTCCGGCGCGGTCGACCGCCACCACGATGGTGTTCTCGGGGAACCCGATGTCGGACAGGGCCATGCCCTCGACCCGTGAGCCCGTGTTCACCGTCGCCTGCACGATGCTGTGCTCGTCGCGCCCGAGCCTCATGAGGGTGAGCATGTCGCGCAGGTTCATGCCCTCCCGCGCGAACCGCGCGATGATATCGGCCTGGTTCACGCCCACGTCCACGCCGTTGGCGGGTGTGAACATCCAGGCGTTCGCGGGGTTGTTCACGCGCGCTATGACGCGCGGCACCGCGAACTCCATCTTGGCGAGCATGGCGATGACGAGGTTCACCTCGTCGGCGCCGGTGACCGCGGCGAGGGCGTCCGCCATGTGGACGCCGGCCCGCTCGAGCGAGCGGGGGTCCGAGGCGCTCGCCTCCACGACCGCGCAGTCCGGGCACGCGCGGCGCAGGCGCTCCACGGCCCGCGGGTCGCTCTCGATGACGGTGACCGACTCCCCGTCGGCGCACAGCTGGGATGCGAGATGGGCGCCGACCTTGCCGCCGCCCGCGATGATGATCTGCATGTCGACCCCTTACTCCCCGATGCCGAGCATCTGCTTGAACTTGCGGCTCGCCGAGGCGGCGACCGCCGCGTAGACGATGTCCCCGTCGGCCAGGACCGTCCCCTGCGTGGGGATGAAGGTCTCGTTGCCGCGGGAGACGCTCACGATCTGGACCTCGCCCAGCGCGGTGAGCTCGCGCACGGTCGAGCCCGCCAGGAGCGCCGGCACGTCGGCGCGCACGATGCGCACCTCGCCCGCGCCCACCTCGTACACGCCGTCGAGCTGCTGGAAGGTCAGCAGCTCGCAGACGCGCGAGATGCCCCAGGCGCTGGGGGAGATGGTCTGGATGTCGAGCCTGCGGTAGGTCTCGGCCAGCGACAGGTCGTGCAGGCGCGCGACGACGCGGGGCACGCGGAAGGTGCTGCGCGCCACGTGCGCGACCACGATGTTCGCCTCGTCGGAGCCCATGCAGGACACGAGGGCGCTCGCCCGATCGATCCCGGCCTCCTCCAAGACGTCCCGGTCGAACCCGACGCCGCAGACGCGCCTCCCGTCGAAACCGGCGCTGAGCGCGTCGAGCGCGGACCGGTCGCGGTCGACGGCGCAGACGTCGAAGCCCTGACGGGAGAGGCGCCGCACCAGCCCGGCGCCCATGAAACCGACTCCCACTACGATCACATTCATCGTCCATCATCCTTACGAATACCGGAACCGAAACCGACCGCCCGACGCCCGCGGACCGCGCCGCGCCGGGCCCTCCGCCCGCTCATCGGGCGCTCCCGCCGTCGCGCCGGCGCGCCGCGCGGCGCCTGAGCCACGCCTTGCGCGCCTCCTCGATCGCGACGACGACCGGCGGGATGCAGCAGAGGAACACGTAGTCCTGCCAGCCGAGCGGGGCGGTGTGGAACACGCCCTGGAGCGGCGGGAACACGGTGAGGAACACGATCAGCGCGACCTCGAACACGATGCCGACCACGATCTGGCGGTTGGAGAGCAGGCCGATCTTGAACACCGACGTCCTCTCGGTCCTGCAGTTCATGACCTGTCCGATCTGGGCGAACACGATGCCGGCGAGCGTCATGGTCGTGGCCTGGATGTAGACCGGGTCGCCCTCGCCGGCCAGCGGCACCGCGGGCCAGCCGTTCAGCAGGTTGACGAGGAAGTAGCCGACCATGGCCGCGGCGGAGCCCATGAGGCCGTACCACAGGAACGCCTTCACGAGCACGCGGCGGTTGAGCAGGCGCTCGTTCGGGTCGCGCGGGGGCTGGTCCATGACGGTGGCCTCGGGCGGCTCGGTGCCCAGCCCCAGCGCCGGCAGCATGTCGGTGCCCAGGTCGATGGTGAGGATCTGCATGGTGGTGAGCGGCAGCGGCACGGCGCCGCCGGAGAGCAGGTAGACGGCGTTGGGCACGGCCTCGGGCGCGTTGGAGTTCAGGATGTACAGGAGGAACTTGCGGATGTTGCTGTACACCGCGCGCCCCTCCTCGATGGCGGCCACGATCGAGGCGAAGTTGTCGTCGGTCAGGATCATGTCCGCGGCCTCCTTGGCCACATCCGTGCCGGCGACGCCCATCGCCACGCCGATGTCCGCCTTCTTGAGCGCCGGCGCGTCGTTCACGCCGTCGCCCGTCACCGCGACGATCTCGCCCATCTCCTGCAGGGCGCTCACCACGCGGAGCTTCTGCTCGGGGGCCATGCGGGCGAACACCACCTGGCCGGACAGCTTGGCCCTCAGCTCCTCGTCGCCCATCTTCGAGAGCTCGAAGCCCGAGATGACGGACAGGTCGTCGCCCTCGACGATGCCGATGCGCCGGGCGATGCTCGCGGCGGTGAGGCCGTAGTCGCCCGTGATCATGACGATGCGGATGCCGGCGCGGCGGCACTCCGCCACGGCGGCGGCGACCTCAGGACGCGGCGGGTCCATCATGGCCTCGAGGCCCACGAAGGTGAGGTGGCGCTCGATGACATCGGGGGTGTAGGCGCTCAGGGACGCCGGCACCCCCTCGCCGGCGGCGTCCGCGCCGAGGGCGCGGTAGGCCACGGCGAGCACGCGCAGGCCGTCGGCCGCGTAGGCGTCGTTGGCCGCCATGATGCGCTCGCGCATACCGTCGGTCATGGGCACGACGCGCCCGCCGACGCGGACCCTGTCCGCCAGGCGGACGACCTCGTTGGGGGCGCCCTTGGTGAAGGCGACGCGCATCGCCCCGTCGACGGGCTCCTCGAGGGCGTGGACGGTCGTCATGCGCTTGCGGCGGCTCTCGAAGGGCAGCTCCTTCACGCGCGGCATGCGGCGCTCGAGCTCGGCGGGGTCGATGCCGCCCTTCTGGGCGGACACGATGAGGCAGGCCTCGGTGGGGTCGCCGTAGACCTCGTAGCGCCGCCCCTCCTCCTCGGGGGCGCGCAGGCGCGCGTTACCGCACAGCAGCCCGCCTTCCAGCAGCAGCTCGAGGTCGGGGTCGTCCACGGCGCGGTACGCGGCGCCCTCGGACTCGATGCGGCCCTCGGGCGCGTAGCCCACGCCGGTGACCTCGTATTCGCACGACGCCGTCCACAGGTGGTTGACGGTCATCTCGTTCTGGGTGAGCGTGCCGGTCTTATCGGTGCAGATGACGCTCGTGGAGCCGAGGGCCTCCACGGAGTCCAGCTTCTTCACGAGGGCGTTGCGGCGGCTCATGCGCTGCACCGCCATGGCGAGCGACAGGGTGACCGTGGGCAGCAGGCCCTCGGGGATGAAGGCGACCACCATGCCCAGCGCGAAGATGAAGGACTGCGCGAAGGGCTCGTGCACCACGAACAGGCTGAGGGAGAAGAAGGCGAGCCCCATGCACATGGCGAAGACGGTGACCTGCTTGGTGAGGCGGTCGAGGTCGCGCTGGAGCGGGCTGCGGACCTCCTCCATGTTCTGCGTGAGGTTCGCGATCTTGCCGAACTCGGTGGCCATGCCGATGCGCAAGACGGCCGCGCGCCCGTTGCCCTCCGACACGCTCGTGCCCGCGAAGACCAGGTTGGGGATCTCGGCGGGGGTGAGCCCGTCCTCGGGGACGGCGTCGGAGGTCTTGCGCGAGGGGTTCGACTCGCCGTTCAGCGTGGATTGGTTCACCTGCAGGTCGGAGCTCGCGATGACGCGGGCGTCGGCCGAGATCCTGTCGCCCTCCGCGAGGAGCATGATGTCGCCCGGGACCAGGTCCTCGGCGAGCACCTTCTGCTCCCTTCCCCCGCGGATCACGTTGGCGTAGGCGGGCAGCATCTTCTTCAGGGCCTCCGTCGCCTGGCTGGCGCGGTGCTCCTGCCAGAAGCTGAAGACGCCGTTGATGATGTTGACGAGCCAGACGGCGCAGCCCAGCTCGGGCAGCCCCGCGACGAACGCGATGGCGCCCGCCACCCACAGCAGGATGGCCATGAGATGGGTGAAGTTGGACAGGAAGGCCAGCACGGGCGAGCGCTTCCGGGCGGATTCGATCAGGTTCTTCCCGTAGCGCCGCTGGCGCTCGGCGGCCTCCTCGTCGGTCAGGCCGCCCGGACCGGTCCCGAGCAGCGCGAGCGCCGCGTCCGCCGTGGTCCTGCGTATGTTGTCCGGAAGATCGCCGGATTCGCCCCCGGCCGGGCCCGAAGCGACCTGCCGTAAGTGCGGGTCCAGGCCGTCTGCTGCCGCTTCCTGCGGCGACGCGGTGTTCTGCGTTCCCATGATTCTCATCCTTCCCGTTGCCGGGGCGGCGCCCCGACGAGAACAACAAGCGAACTTGGGCCGCGGCGGTTCGCGCGCACCCCCGCGGATTAGCACGGCATCATAGTCATGCGCCCCGCGCAGCGCAAGACTTTTTTCGAAGAAGTTCGCAGCAGGCGGGAAGAGGGGGTCAGATGATAGGCTGTACCAGCGAATACCTGTGGAAAGACGGGTGCGCGGCGTCGGCTCGGGCCGGCGCCGCGCACCCGTTCGGATCGCGGTGGGAGGGCTGCTCGCCCCGTGCGGGCGGGCCGTGCGCCGCATCGGGCGGCGCGGGGCCGCCGGCGCGGGGCAGGGGGCTAGGCGTCCTTGGTGGAGACGAGCAGCAGGATGCCGCCGATCAGGTTGCAGAAGATGAGCGTGCACACGCCGAAGGCGACCGTGTTGTTCTTGCGGCCCTTGTAGATGCCCCAGGTGTGCACGGTCATGGGGATGAGCCAGGCGAGCGGGATGACGGCCCAGCAGAAGACCACGCACGAGACGATGCCGAGGATGAAGGCGATGAGACGCAGCGTCTGGTCGGTGGACGACATCGTCTGGACGCCTGCCGCCGGGTAGACGACGGGCGCGTTCTGGACGGGCTGCGCCTGGTAGGTGTAGGAGGGCGCGGGCGTCGGGGTCTGGGGCGCGGGGGCGGGCTGTGCCGCGGGCTGGGCCGTGGGCTGGGCCGGGGCGGCTTCGAGCGGCGAGCCGCATCCCGCGCAGAACTTGGCGCCTTCGGGGTTTTGCTTGCCGCAGACCGAGCAGAACATGGCAGCATCCTTTCACGAGGGGGTCCCGTCCGCGCGCATGCGGCGGGTCCGGGTCCTTACGCTTTCGTAAGGTTCCTACAAGCCTAGCACGCGCGGGCGCCCCCGTGTTCCTCGCAGCCGCTGTTGCGCAACCGCCCGCCTCGCCGCCCATCGCGACACGGGGCCGCCCTAGCCGTCGCGATGGCGGCGGTGACCGCCCTGCCCGCCGCCACCGCCCGCCGCCACCTGCCTTCATGCGGCGAATGTGCCGCCTCCCGCCGGTGCTGTACTTGACGGGCGGTTCGGTATATCATTCGTTACCGTATGTTTCTATAGGTCGGGGCGCGCCGCCGCCGCGCGGTCCGGCTCGCGCAATCGATAAGGAGTCTCGCATGTCCGGACACTCTAAGTGGGCCACAACCAAGCATCGCAAGGGCGCGCAGGACGCCAAGCGCTCCGCGCTGTTCTCCAAGCTGTCCCGCAACATCACCGTCGCCGCCCGCCTGGGCAACGACCCGAACCCGGACAACAACGCCAGCCTGGCCGCCGCCGTCGCCAAGGCCAAGGCGCAGTCCATGCCCAAGGACAAGATCAAGAGCGCCATCGACAAGGCCTTCGGCGCCGGTGCCGACGCCGCCGTCTACGAGAACATCGTCTACGAGGGCTACGGCCCCGCGGGCGTGGCGGTCTACGTCGAGTGCCTGACCGATAACCGCAACCGCACCGCCGCCGACGTCCGCTCCGCCTTCAGCCACGCGGGCGGCAACCTCGGCACCTCCGGCTCCGTCGCGTTCCAGTTCGAGCGCAAGGGCCAGGTCGTCGTCGCCAAGGAGATCGTGGACACCGAGTCCAAGAAGGAGGCCATGAAGGCCAACGGCGCCGCGGGCGACGAGGAGGAGTTCATGATGGCCGTCGCCGAGGCCGGCGGCGAGGACTACGAGGACGCCGGCGAGGAGTGGGTCGTGTGGACCAACCCCGGCGACCTCATGGCCGTCTCCAAGGGCCTCGAGGAGCAGGGCATCGAGGTCAAGGGCTCCGAGCTCACCATGGTGCCCACCACCCCGACCGACGTCGCCCCCGCGGACGCCAAGAAGGTCCAGCGCCTCATCGACCGTCTCGAGGAGCTCGACGACGTCCAGGACGTCTACCACACCATGAACATGACCGACGAGGTCATCGCCGCCCTCGAGGAGGAGTAGCGCAGGCGCGGTCCGAGGACCGTGTCCCGATGCCGTGTACGCCGGGTCCGCGAGCGCTCGCGGGCCCGGCTTTTCCCGTATGATAGGGGTTCGGACCGCAAGCCGGCGGCCCGCCGGGGTATACGTATCCCATGCGCCGGGCATCCGGCGGGTGCCGCGATGATGGGCGAAAGGAGTGCGCATGCGCGCGATCAGGAAAATCCTCGCCGCGCTGTTCCTGGTGGCGGGGGCGCTCGTCGCGCTGTACGCGTCCCTGCGCCTGGCGGGCGTCGACACCGCCCGCGCCGACGCGCTGCTCGAGACCGACGCCGGCCGCATCGCCGCCTGGGCCTGCCTGGGCGTCACCGCGCTCGGCGTGCTCGCCTGCTCGCTCTCCGCGCTGCTCGAGCGCCCCGAGCCGGCCGCCGTGCACCCCCAGGGGGACCCGGGCATCGAGGTCACCCTGAGCGCCGTCGTATCGTGCGCGCGGGCCGCCGCGGCCGATGCGGATGCGCTCGTCGAGCAGGTCGAGGGGCGCATCTGCGGGCGCGACCGCGACGAGGTGCGCCTCACGGTGGAGGCCATCGCCCTGGTGGGCGAGGGTCTCGACGAGATCGCCTCGCGCATGCGGCAGCGCGTGGAGGACGCCTGCAGCCGCATGCTGGGCATCCCGGGGGTCCGCGTGCGCATCCGCTTCCTTCCGAGCAAGACCGTGACCGTGACCAAGGAGGTCTAGCGTGAGCGATTCCGATTCCAGCGCCGCCCGCAGGCAGCAGGTCCCCAAGCTGTCCATCGAGCAGGGCCCCGCGCCCGAGGAGCACGCGGACGAGGTCCGGGAGGACCCCGCGCGCCCCGCGATCGGCGCGGAGGCCGTCGGCTTCATCAAGGGGCTCGGCTCCTCGGCGTGGGCCTACGCCCAGTCGCATCGCTACACGGTGCTCTACGGGTTCGTCGGCTTCGTGCTCGCCGCGCTCATCCTCGTCATCGGCCTGTGGGCGACGATCGTGATCGCCGTGTTCACGGGCGTGGGGGCGGTGCTGGGCCAGATCCGCGACGGGGACAACGGCATCGTCAACTTCTTCCGGAGGCTGTTCGGCGGCAAGCGCTGACGCGGCGCCCGGAGCGGGACGCAACGAGGACGCGCCGCCAGCCGGCGCGGTCGAGAAAGGGGTTTTCCATGACCGATGAGCTGAAGATCGAGGTCGCCGAGGACGAGGTCGCGCCCGTGACCGACGAGGCGGCGGATGCTCCGGAGCCCGCCGACGAGGGGCTGTCGGAGGACGTCGACGACGAGGCGGACGACGAGCTCGATTCCGAGGACTCGCTCACCTACTCCAACGGCGTGATCGAGAAGATCGTCGCCATCGCCACGCGCGAGGCCGCCCACGTGCTCGGCATGAAGGGCAACCTCATGCACTTCGTGCAGGAGACCCTCGGCGCGGAGAACCTCACGAAGGGCGTCTCCGTCGAGGTGACCGACGACAACCGCGTGATCGTGAACATCTCGGTCATCATCGAGTACGGCGCCTACGCCCCGGCGATCTTCGAGGACGTCAAGGGGCGCGTGACCGAGCGCCTGGAGTCGATGACCGGGCTCGAGGTCGCGGGCATCAACCTGCGCATCGAGGACGTCATGACGCGCGAGGAGTACGCGGCGAGCCACAAGCACGCCCAGGAGGCCGCCGAGTAGGCGCGCAGCTGGGAAAATGGGAAAATAGGGACAGGTGATTATTTCCCAGGCCTGGGAAATAATCACCTGTCCCTATTTTCCCATTTTCCCAGTCCGCGCGTTCCGGCGCGACGACGCCCGAAACGGCTCCGGTCATCAACTTGTAACAACTTGCGCGCGCCCCTGCTCCCTGCTAGGCTTGACCACATGTTTACGACTGCTGCACATATCACGATGATGATGGTCATGGAGATGCCCTCGCCCGGGCACTTTGCCATGCCGCTGGACTTCGGCGCGCATGGGGAGACCGGGCGCCTTCACTAGGACGTCCCCGGCGGGGGACGTCCCGCCTTCTTCCGACAACCACCGTCATCGAGTGGAGCTTTCCCTGTGATCAGCATCCAACACGTCTGCAAAACCTACGACGTCCCCAAGAAGGGGCCGCGCCGCACCCGCCGCGCCGTGCTCGACGCCGCGGCGCCGGCATCCGCGCAGAGCGCGAGCCCGGTCCCGGCGGCGGCAGCCGCCACCGCGGCGACCGCCGAGGCGATCGCCGCCGCAAGCGGTCCGGACGGCACGGTCCGGGCGCTGGACGACATCTGCCTCGAGATCGCCGACGGGGACATCTTCGGCATCATCGGCATGAGCGGCGCCGGCAAGTCGACGCTCGTGCGCACCATCAACCTGCTCGAGCGCCCCACATCCGGCTCCATCGTGGTCGACGGCGTCGACGTCACCGGCCTGACCGGCGCGCAGCTGCGCGAATACCGCCGCCGCGTGGCCATGATCTTCCAGAACTTCGGCCTGCTCGCCCAGAAGACGGTGCTCGACAACGTCTGCTTCCCGTTCCTCGCGGCCGCGGGGAAGGTCACCGACGCCGACCGCGAGCGGGCGCTGTCGCTGCTCGAGCGCGTGGGCTTGCGCGAGAAGGCATCCTCCTATCCCTCGCAGCTCTCCGGCGGCCAGCAGCAGCGCGTGGCCATCGCCTGCGCGCTCGCGTGCGACCCGGAGGTCATCCTGTGCGATGAGGCGACGAGCGCGCTCGACCCCAAGAGCACGAACACCATCCTGAAGCTGCTCCGGGACATCAACCGCGAGACGGGCGTCACGCTCGTGGTCATCACCCATTCCATGGATGTGGTCGAGAAGATCTGCAGGAACGTGGCCGTGCTCGAGGCGGGCCGCGTGGTCGAGCAGGGATCGGTCGAGCAGGTGTTCGCCGACCCGCGCGCCGATGCGACGCGCGTCCTGCTGGGAAAGGTGGAATGGGATGCTTAACGACTTCATCGCCGAGTACGGGCTGCTGCTCGCCCAGGGCACCCTCGACACCTTCCTCATGCTGCTCATCTCCTGCGCGATCGCCTACGTCATCGGCATCGCGCTCGGGGTGGTCCTGCACCTCACCGCCCCCGGCGGCCTGAGGCCCCGCCCCGTGCTCTCCGCCGTCCTCGGCTGGGTGGTGAACATCGGCCGCTCGCTGCCCTTCATCATCCTGCTCGTCCTGCTGATCCCCGTGACCCGCACGATCGCGGGGACCACCACGGGCGTGCGCGGCGTGATCGTGCCGCTCGTGATCTCGACGGCGCCCTTCGTCGCCCGCATGATCGAGCAGTCGCTCGCCGAGGTCCCGCGCGACGCCGTGGAGGCCGCCGAGGCGTGCGGCGCGAGCGTGCCGCGCATCGTGTTCTCCGCGCTGCTGCCCGAGGCCCTGCCCTCCATCGTGCGCGGCGTCGCGGTGACGCTGATCGCGGTGCTCGGCTACACGGCCATCGCCGGTGCAGTGGGCGCGGGCGGCCTGGGCGATATCGCCATCCGCTACGGGTACTACCGCTATGAGAGCGAGCTCATGATCGTCACGGTGATCCTGCTGGTCATCGTGGTCCAGTTGATCCAGAGCGTCTGCGACCTGATCGCCCGCAGGGTCGATCACCGCTGACGCGCCCCGGTGCCGCGCGCACCGGGTCCGGCCCGCCCCCGTCCGGGGGAGGGCATCCGCATCGCCCCGCCGCGGGGCGCATTCGATTACGAAACGAGGTCTTACCATGAACGACATCACCATCTCCCGCCGCACCGCCCTGAAGACCGCCTTCGCCGGCCTCGGAGCTGCCGCGCTCGGCGGCATCGCCGGCTGCGGTTCGGACGGCGCCTCCGGTTCGGACGGCTCCGCGTCCTCCACGCTCACCGTCGCCGCGTCCCCCTCGCCCCACGCTGAGATCCTGAACGACTTCGCCGCCCCGCGCCTGGCCGACCAGGGCATCGAGCTGGTGGTCAAGGAGTACACCGACTACATCATCCCCAACCAGGTGACCTCCTCCGGCGAGGTGGACGCCAACTACTTCCAGCACATCAACTACCTCAACAACTACAACGAGGAGAACGGCACCGACCTGGTGAACGCGGGTTCCATCCACTTCGAGCCCATGGGCGTGTTCGCCGGCAAGTCCGACGACATCGAGGCGGTGGCCGACGGCGCCAAGATCTCCGTGCCCAACGACCCCACCAACGAGGGCCGCGCCCTGCTGCTGCTACAGGACCTGGGCCTGATCACGCTGTCCGAGGACGCCGGCATCACGGCCACCAAGAACGACATCGTCGACAACCCCAAGAACCTCGACATCGTGGAGCAGGAGGCGGCGATGCTGCCGAGCACCCTGGCCGACTCCGATTTCGCCGTCATCAACGGCAACTACGCCATCGACGCCGGCCTGTCGCTGAAGGACGCCGTCGCCTCGGAGGACCCGCAGTCCGACGTCATCCAGCAGGAGTACGCCAACATCATCTGCACCTCCGCCGACAAGGCCGATGACGAGCGCATCGCCGCCCTCGTCGATGTGCTCACCACCGACGAGTTCCGCACCTACCTGGACGAGACCTTCGACGGCTCGGTCCTCCCGGCGTTCTAAGGCGCACCGGCGCACGGGGTCGCGCCCGCGCCGCGGGCTTCCCCGGCCCGCGGCCCATCAGATACCCGACCGCTCGCGGCCCGTCCCCATCGGGGCGGGCCGCGGCCGTCTGCGGGGCGGGCTCCCGCCGGGGGAGCGGAGCGTCCGCGAGATCGCGGGCATGCGGGGGAAGCGCCGCCCCGTCCCGGGTCGGCGCCGCCCTTCCCGCGTCCTGCCGGCGCGGGGTTGCGCAACGCCCGCGATGCGGAAATCCGGTATGGTGTATGCGGTGCCGCGAGCATGACCGTTGCGTTTCCGGACCTTGCGACGCCGGACGCGCCGGGACGGCGCGGCTACAATATCGGAACGGATCTTGCGGGGGCGCATCCCCGCATGGAAGATGGGAGAGCGCATGTTCTGCAACAAATGCGGCGCGCAGATGGGCGATGCCGACCGGTTCTGCCCCGCCTGCGGCGCACCGAACCCCAAGATGGCCCAGGCGCAGCCGGGGCCCGCGGTCCCGCCTGCCCAGGCGACGTCCGTCCCGGGTCCCCAGCAGGTCCTGGGTCCCCAGCAGGCCCCGGGTGCGGCTTGGAACCCCGGCCCCGCGCCTCAGCCGCCCGTGATCCCCGGGTACTACCCCAAGGGATGCCTGTCCCAGGCGTTCGAGGACATCACCAAGGTCCCCGGCGTCATGAAGCGCATCGTGCAGATCGCCCTTCTGCCCGCGGCCATCGCGTTCGTCTCCCTGCTGGCGCTCGTGATCCCGGTGATCGGCTGGATCGCCTGCCCGATCGGCCTGCTGCTCTCGTGGTGCGCGGGCATCTGCTGCAACGGGTACGCCATCGAGTGGGGGCGCGAGCTGTCGCGCGGACGCGGCTTCGATGCGAGCGGCTCCATCCTGCGCTCCTCGCTGTTCTCGCTCGGCTTCTTCAGCAGCTCGCTGTCGAGCCTGCTGAGCCTCCTCGCGTTCGTCCCCATGATCGTCGGCTGGTTCATCCTCGTGTTCGGCAGCATCGGCATCGCCGCGGCCAGGTACTCCATCGGGATGTCCGGCCTCGAGGGGCTGCTCGTGCTTCTGGTGATGGGCCTGTACGCGGTGTCCGGCGTGGCGAGCATCTTCCTCTCCATGTTCTCCGACGCCTCCGTCATGCACCTCGCCGTGACCGGGCGCGTGGAGAGCGGCTTCGCGCTCGGACGGGTGTGGAAGACCTTCAAGAGCCAGCTCGGCAAGCTGTTCTGCGCCTCGGTGCTCCCCGGTCTGATCGCCGGCGCGGTGCTGGCCGTCGCGATCATGGTGCTCGTGTTCATCCTGCTCGCGGTCATCGCCTCGTCGGTGAGCAGCATGGGCTACGGGTACTCCTACTCCTACTCGTACAACCCGATCCAGGCGATTGTGTCCGGCGGGTTCGTCACCCTGCTGATCATCGGCCTGATCGCCTTCGCCGCGTCGTTCGTCGGCGCGTTCGTGAGCGTGCTCAAGTACCGCGCGGTGGGCTACTGGGCGCAGCGCTACGCGCCTGAGTGGACCCACGAGGGGGATGCCGACTACACCTTCCGGCTGCCCGTCGGCCACGGTCCCGCGTCCGCGTCGGGCTCCGTCCCGGGCGGTCCGGTCCAGTAAGGATGCACCCGGCGCCCGCCCGCCGCGCCCTCGCGCGCCGCGGGCGGGCGCCCTCGTCTGAGGAGGACGCCATGTTCTGTCCCTCGTGCGGATCCCAGCTTGCCGACGGGTCCGCGTTCTGCCCGTCCTGCGGCACGCCCCTGCCCGGCTCGGCCCCCGCTTCGACGCAGCCCGGTTCCGCCCCCGTGCCGCCCGCCGGCGCGTACGCGCAGCAGCCCGGGTCCGGTGGCTACCAGCAGCCGGGAGCCTACCAGCAGCCCGGTGCCTACCAGCAGCCGGCTGCGTACGGTCAGACGGTCGTGAACGTGGCGGCGCCGCAGTCCAACGGGATGGGCACCGCGGGGTTCGTCCTCGCGCTCATCGGCCTGTTCTTCAGCTGGGTCCCCCTGGTGGGTCAGGCGGTGTGGCTCGTCGGCCTGATCCTGTCGCTGGTGGGCCTGGGCCGCGAGCCGCGCGGGCTCGCCATCGCCGGGACCATCATCTCCCTCATCGGCCTCATCCTCTTCATCGGGCTGATGGGCTGCGTGGGCATCGCCGCGCTCGGCACCCTGTAGGGACCGCCCCCGTCAGGGGCGTCGCCGTGCCCGGCCCCGCCGGGGGAGGGCTTTCCCGGCGAGCCGCCTGCGAGGGCCGCCCGCGCCCGCAGGCGGCCCCGTCCGATCGATCGAGCCTGCCGGCCTATTCCGCGAGGAAATCCGCCGCGTACTGGGCGGCGAGCATGCTCCCCTTGACGAGGACGGACTCGTCGATGCGGTAGTAGCAGGAGTGCTGGGCCCAGGTCGCGCCGATCTCGGGGTTGCGCGTGCCCAGGAAGACGAGCGCGCCCGGCACCGCGCGCAGGATCTCCGAGAAATCCTCGCCCGACATGGTCCCGCGATAGCTCCCCTGCGCCTCGGGGCCGAGCACGCGCTCCACGGCGCGGCGTGCCCGCTCGCTCGCGCGCGGGTCGTTCACCACCGCGTGGTGGGCGACGGTGTACTCGGTGAGGCGCGCCTCGGCGCCCAGGGCCTCCGCGGTGCGCGTGCAGATGCGCTCGATGAGGGCGGGCATGCGGTCGTGCACCGCCTCGCTGTAGGTGCGCACCGTCCCGGTCAGGTAGGCGCTCCCGGCGATGACGTTGCGCGCGGTCCCCCCGTGCAGCTCCCCGACGGTCACCACGGCCGGCTCGAACGGGTCGAGGTCGCGCGAGACCACGGTCTGCAGCGCGTTGACGATCTCCGCCGCGGCGATGATGGCGTCCGCGCCGCGCTGGGGCATGGCGCCGTGGCAGGAGGTGCCCTCGACGTCGATGCGGAACCAATCCGTGCTCGCCATGCGCGGCCCGGGCTCGCACGAGACGGTCCCGGCGTCGACCTCGCTCCAGATGTGCATGGCGAACGCGCCGTCGACCCCCTCGGTCACCCCGGCGTCGATCGCCATCCACGCGCCGCGGCCGTTCTCCTCCGATGCCTGGAACAGCGCGCGGACCTCGCCGTGCAGCTCGTCGGTCATGCCCGCGAGGATCCGCAGGGCTCCGAGGAGCATGGCGATGTGGCAGTCGTGGCCGCACGCGTGCATGCGGCCCTCCTCTTCGCTCGCGTAGGGCTCCCCGGTGCGCTCGGTGACGGGCAGGCCGTCGATGTCGGCGCGCAGCAGGATGCGCCGCCGCGGGGTCCCGTCGGGCGCGTAGGCGTCGGGTGCGGTGCCGGCGAGCGTGGCGACGAGCCCGGTGGGGAGGGGCCGCTCGTAGGGGATGCCGAGCGCGTCGAGCTCGGCGGCGATGTCGGCGGTGGTGCGGACCTCCTCGAGGCTCAGCTCGGGATGGCGGTGGAAATGCCGCCGCCGGTCGATGACCCAGGGCTCGATGCGCGCCCCCTCCTCGCGGATGGCGCGGGCGATCTCCTCGGGCGTACGGGCGGCCTGTGGCTCCATGGGACCCCTCCTTCTTCGATCGTGGCGCTTCCAGTATAGAGCGGGGATGCCGATGGGGGCGGAAGCGCCATCGGGGCCGGGGCGTCGGCGGGCGTGCTCGCGCCCCATCCTTCGCGAGCACTGAAGAAATCTAAGTGCCGGGAATTGAGATTTTTTGACTTCGCGTTGTATAAGTCGGGTCAGGTGGGTATTATTCTTGCCGTACGTAATGGTAAGGCCGGCCGGGGCAGCGCGTTCCGCCGGCGCAAAAGGAGGAATCCAGCATGAGTCTCAAGCCGCTTGGAGATCGCGTCCTGATCAAGCCCGATGCAGCCGAGCAGAAGACCGCCTCTGGCCTGTACATCGCCAGCAACGCCCAGGAGAAGCCGCAGCGCGGCGAGGTCGTCGCCGTGGGCGCCGGCAAGCTGAACGACAAGGGCGAGCGCATCGCCATCGACGTCAAGGTCGGCGACCACGTCATCTACGGCAAGTTCGGCGGCAACGAGGTCAAGGTCGACGGCGAGGACTACCTGCTCATGCGCGCCGACGACATCTACGCCATCGTCGAGTAGCTTCCCACTGCAGCACACTTCGTCGAATCATCGCTTTGGAGGAATAGAACATGGCCAAGAACATCACGTTCGATACCGACGCGCGCGCCAAGCTCGCGAAGGGCGTCAACACCCTGGCTGACGCCGTCACCGTCACCATGGGCCCCAAGGGCCGCTACGTGGCCCTGCAGCGCTCCTACGGCGCCCCCACGATCACCAACGACGGCGTCTCCGTCGCCAAGGAGATCGAGCTCGAGGACAACATCGAGAACATGGGCGCCCAGCTGGTGAAGGAGGTCGCCACCAAGACCAACGACACCGTGGGTGACGGCACCACCACCGCGACCCTGCTCGCCCAGGCCATCGTGAACGACGGTCTGCGCAACGTGGCCGCCGGCGCCAACCCGCTGGCCATCCGCCGCGGCATCGACAAGGCCGTCAACGCCGTCGTCGCCGAGATGAAGAACCAGGCCCAGCCCGTCGAGACCAAGGAGCAGATCGCCTCGGTCGGCACCATCTCCGCCGGCGACCCCGAGGTCGGCGCCAAGATCGCCGACGCCATGGACGTCGTGGGCAAGGACGGCGTCATCACCGTCGAGGACGGCCAGACCTTCGACATCACCATCGACACCGTCGAGGGCATGCAGTTCGACAAGGGCTACGTCTCCGCGTACTTCGTGACCGACAACGACCGCATGGAGTGCACGCTCAAGGACCCCTACATCCTCATCACCGATCAGAAGATCTCCAACGTCCAGGACATCATGCCCGTGCTCGAGGCCGTGTCCCGCGCCGGCAAGAGCCTGCTGATCATCGCCGAGGACATCGACGGCGAGGCCCTGCCGACCCTCGTGCTCAACAAGATCCGCGGCGCCCTCAACGTCTGCGCCGTCAAGGCCCCGGGCTACGGCGACCGCCGCAAGCGCATGCTCGAGGACATCGCCTGCCTGACCGGCGGCCAGGCCGCGCTCGATGAGCTCGGCATCAAGATCGCCGACATCACCGCCGACATGCTTGGCACCGCCAAGACCGTCACCGTGTCCAAGGACAACACCACCATCGTGGGCGGCGCCGGCACCAAGGAGGCCATCGCCAACCGCGTGGCGCAGATCAAGGGCGAGCTGGAGCACACCGACTCCGACTTCGACCGCGAGAAGCTCCAGGAGCGCCTGGCCAAGCTCTCCGGCGGCGTGGCGGTCATCAAGGTGGGCGCTGCCACCGAGACCGAGCTCAAGGAGATCAAGCACCGCGTCGAGGACGCCCTGCAGGCGACCCGCGCGGCCGTCGAGGAGGGCATCGTCGCCGGCGGCGGCGTGGCCTTCATGGACGCCTCCTCCGCGCTCGACTCCATCGAGCTCGACGACCCCGAGGAGAAGATCGGCGTCGACATCATCAAGAAGGCGCTGACCGCCCCGGTGGCCACCATCGCCAAGAACGCCGGCTTCGAGGGCGCCGTCGTGGTCGACAAGGTCGCGGCCATGCCCGCCGGCGAGGGTCTGAACTCCGCCACCGGCGAGTGGGGCAACATGATCGCCATGGGCGTGCTCGACCCGGTCAAGGTCACCCGCACCACCCTGCAGAACGCCGCCTCCGTGGCGAGCCTGATCCTCATCACCGAGGCCACCGTCACCGACGTGCCGAAGAACACGCAGCTCGAGGACGCCATCGCGGCCGCGACCGCCGGCGCTCAGGGCGGCGGCATGTACTAAGCCGTATCGGCTCGGCTGCTTTCGCCGCAAGGCCCCGGGGTTTCCCCGGGGCCTTTTTTCGTACCGAGCGCCCGCGACCGGCGCGGGGGCGATCCGCCGGGCACGGGAACGTAAAGGTCCCGCCCGCTCGCGCGTTTTGTCGGCGGGCGCGTCCGCAGGCGGTGTTACCATGCCCCTTGCGCATCGCTGGCAGCGGAAGGAAAGGCATTCGGAGATGGCCGAGGATCGCGACAAGTCCAAGGACGAGGGCACCTACGTACGGGACGCCCAGGCGCGAGCCCAGATGAAGGAGCGGCTGCGCGAGCGGGAGCGCGAGCGCGCCCGCGAGCACGCCGACGAGCGCGGGCACCGCCGCATCGGCAGCGCGCCGGTCGCGGCCGTCGACGTCCAGACCGAGCTCGAGCGCCTGAAAAACCTCAAGCGCCGCGCGATCGTCCGGCGCGTCATCACCCTGTGCTTCGTGGTGGCCTCGGCGTTCCTGCAGGCGTTCGCCATCCAGGTGTTCGTGCAGCCCGCGGGCCTGCTCTCGAGCGGGTTCACCGGCCTCGCCATCCTCATCGACCGCGTCACCTCGCTGTTCGGCTTCAGCTTCCCCACCTTCGTGGGCATGGTGGTGCTGAACGTCCCGGTCGCCATCATCTGCTGGAACAGCATCTCCAAGCGCTTCGTGGTCTTCTCGATGATCCAGGTGTTCCTCTCCTCGTTCTTCCTGAGCCAGATGCGCTTCGCGCCGATGCTGCGCGAGCCGGTGCTCCTCGTGGTGTTCGGCGGGTTCATCTACGGTCTCGCGATCGCCATCGCCCTGCGCGGCGGGGCGTCAACGGCGGGCACCGACTTCATCTCGCTCATGGTGTCCAACAAGACCGGCAAATCCATCTGGGGCCTCATCTTCGCGGGGAACTGCGTGGTGCTCGTGATCTTCGGCGCCCTGTTCGGGTGGACGGCGGCGGCGTTCTCCATCATCTTCCAGTTCATCTCCACCAAGACCATCGAGACCTTCTACCACCGCTACGACCGCATGACCATGGTGATCACCACCAAGAAGCCCGATGAGGTGCTCGAGGCCTATCACGACGCCTTCAAGCACGGCTCGTCGTGCTACGAGGCGATCGGCGGGTACAGCCGCAAGACCTACTGGCGGATCGAGACGGTCGTGTCGTCCTACGAGGTGGGCGATATCGTGGCGCTCGTCCGCGCCCACGACGACCACGCGGTCATCAACGTCTTCCGCTCCGAGGGCTTCTTCGGCCGCTTCTACCGCGGGCCGGTGGATTAGGCTCCGCCGGCCCCTGCCCACGTCTCGACGAGCGGGGGGCGTCCGACGGCGCATGGGCGTGGCGGAGGCACCGGAGCGAAAACGGCGGAAGCGTCGGGGGCGTCTGACGGCGCATGGGGCGCGGGCCGCGGCGTCTTGCCGCGGGCGCCTTCCGCCTCGGTGCCGCCCCGCCCCTCGGCCTGTCGCCGCGTGTGCGCATAGGCGGGTTTCGCGCCCCGTCGCCCGACGGCGGGCGGGGTCACGCTACAATGATGCAGTTGCACGTCCGGGCCTCCGGGCCCGTGCCGTATGGAGGGGTGTTCGCATGGCGCAGCAGCACGATCTGTTCGATGACATCATCGACATCAGCAAGGGCCTGGGCGCCCTGAAGGATCCGTTCTCCGGCGTGACCGACGCGCTGCTCGGCACGGAGGGGGAGGGCGTCCCGCAGTGGAACCCGGCCGACTACAAGGAGAAGCCGCGCGCCAACTCCATCCCGTGCCTCGTGTGCAACTTCGAGAAGAGCTCCTGCACCGCCTGCCGCGACGCCTGCCCGGTGAACGCCATCGACATCGAGGAGTACGCCATCGAGATCGGCGACGTGTGCCGCAAGTGCGGCCTGTGCGTGGCCGCGTGCCCCACCGAGGCGCTCGTCTCCCCGCGCATCGCCCCCAAGAAGCTCTACGACGCGATCGCCGGCGCCGCCGCCGCGTACGAGACGGCGTACGTCACCTGCACGCGCGCCCTGCGCCGCATCCCCCGCGAGAACGAGGTCGTCGTTGCCTGCATCGGCGACGTCACGCCCGAGGTGTGGTTCTCCGTCATGGCCGATTACCCCAACGTGAGCGTCTACCTGCCGCTCGATATCTGCGAGAACTGCAAGAACACCACCGGCGAGGAGGCGCTCGGCAACGCGATCGCCACCGCCGAGGAGTGGGTCGGGACCGGCATGGGTCTCGAGGTCGAGGCGCGCAACCTCACCTGCGTGAAGCGCCGCGAGTACGAGCGCAAGGAGTTCATGGACAACATCATGAAGACCACCGGCCTCGCGGTGAGCAAGCTCAACCCCGCCACGGCCGCGGTCGCATCCGTTACCCAGCGCCTGCGCGACCACTCCAAGAAGATCTCCGCGCTCGAGAAGACGCTCAAGGCGGCGTGCGGAACCACGACGAGCAAGCGCCGGCGCATCCTCACGCAGGGGCGCCAGCTCATGCTCTCCACGCTCCAGAGCTACCCCGACCTCGCCGAGAACATCCGGGTGAGCACCCCCGAGTGCGATTTCTCCAAGTGCACGGCCTGCGGCGACTGCGTGCGCCTGTGCCCCACCCATGCCACCGATCTCAAGGGGGCGGGGCGCTTCAGCGTCGAACCCGCCTACTGCGTGGGCTGCGGCCTGTGCGTCGAGGCGTGCGAGGAGCATGCGCTCACCATGGTCGAGCATGACGCGCGCGACCTCGTGGTGCCCGATGAGGACGCCGAGCGCCGCGCCGCGGATGCCGCGAAAGCGAAGCTCGACATGGAGAAGACCAAGGCGGAGGCGAAGAAGACCCTGAACAAGGTCCTCGACGGCGTGGAGAAGCTGGCGGAGTAGGGGCGTCTCGCCCGGGCGCCGGGCCGGGTTCCGGCGGGTGCCGCATCCGATCGGCCTGCAGGGGCCGCCGCGTCCACCGGGGCGGCCCGGCTGCGTATCCTGCGCCGTACGGCGGCGGTCCATTCCAAGGTCGTTCGATCCCGTTCACGTCATCCGTCTGAAACAGGAACCATAAATGGTCAACTATATCATCAGAAAGATGTACTGCGGCCTCCATATGCGGTTTTCCGCAATGTGAAAATCGATAGAAGCGCTTTCCAGCGCATCTTAGTCTGTGGTTATCGGCTCTCCTACGATGAAAGAAGAGGGGTAATCATGGAAAAGAAAGCCGTTGTGATCGCAGGTGCCGGGAGTACGCACACTCCCGGCATCATCCAGAGCCTGCTGCAGAAGAAGCAGGAGCTCCCGCTGCGGAAGCTCGCGCTCTACGACATCGATGAGCAGCGCATGAACCTCGTGTACGACATCATGCGCCAGTTCATCGAGCAGGAGGCGCCCGACCTGGACGTCGTCGTGACGACCGATCCGGAGACGGCGTTCACCGACGTGGACTTCGTGTTCGCGCAGATTCGCCAGGGCGGTCTGGCGATGCGCTCGAGCGATGAGAAGATCCCGCTGAAGTACGGCTGCGTCGGTCAGGAGACCTGCGGCGCCGGCGGCTCCATCTCCTACGGCATCCGCTCGATCCCCGGCGTGTTCGGCATCGTCGAGGCTGCGAAGAAGTACTCGCCGAACTGCTGGATCCTGAACTACTCCAACCCTGCCGCCGTGGTCGCGGAGGCGACGCGCCGCGAGTTCGGCAACGAGCGCATCCTGAACATCTGCGACATGCCGACCGCGATCCTGCTGTCGTACTCCAAGATGCTCAACCTGCCCAGCTGGCGCGACCTCGACCCGTGCTACTTCGGTCTCAACCATTTCGGCTGGTTCACCGAGGTCTATGACAAGCAGGGCGTCGACCGCCTGCCCGAGCTGCGCGAGATGATCCTCAACCGGGGCATGGCCGTCAGCGACAGGCACCACAAGGACCCGGATTGGATGCACACCTGGGCGCAGTACGTCGAGATCGTCAAGGACTATCCCGAGTACCTGCCCAACAGCTACCTGCAGTACTACCTGTACTCGCAGGATATGGCAGCCGGTATGGACCCCGAGCACACCCGCGCCGACTCGGTCATCAACGGACGCGAGAAGGAGATGTTCGCCGAGCACCAGGCCTACCTCGCCGACCCCGCGAACTACAAGAGCCCGGTCCAGAGCTTCACGGTCTTCGGGGACTTCATCGTCGACGCCGCCGCCTCGATCGCCTACAACAAGGCGGAGCGCTACCTGGTCATCGTCGAGAACAACGGGGCCATCCCCAACCTGCCTGATGACGCCATGGTCGAGGTCCCCGCCTACGTGCGCTCCTGGGGCCCCGAGCCGGTGCGCCGCGCTCCGATCTCCACGTTCTACAAGGGCCTGATCGAGGAGCAGCTCGCGAGCGAGAAGCTCGCGGTCGACGCGTACTTCGAGCGTTCCTACCAGAAGGCGCTCGAGGCGATCGCCGTCAACAAGACGATCCCGTCCACGACCGTGGCCCGCAAGATCCTCGACGACCTGATCGCCGCCAACGGCGATTACTGGCCCGAGCTTCACTAGAGAGGAGCTGCTACCCATGGGAAGCAAACTCTACAACGGTTTCCAGAAACTCGGTAAGGTCCTGATGGCGCCGGTGCTCCTGCTGCCCATCTCCGGCATCCTGGTGGGTCTGGGTTCCGCGCTGTCCAACGCGAACCTCATGGAGCTCGCGCCCTTCCTGGCCTCCGAGCCCATGGTCATCTTCAGTACGCTGATCAAGGCGGCGGGCAACGTCGTCAACAACCACATCTCCGTGCTGTTCGCCATCTGCGTCGCATACGGCTACGCCCGCGCCGAGAAGGCGACGGCGGCCCTGTCGGGCTTCCTCGGCTACATGACCATGAACACCATCATGGGCCAGCTGCTGATCCTGCTCGGCGTGATCGACCCGGAGAACCTGCTGACCGGCCAGAGCTCGATCCTGGGCGTGGTGACGCTCGATACGGGCGTGTTCGGCGGCATCGCCGTCGGCCTGATCGTGTCGTGGCTGCACAACCGCTACTACAAGATCCAGCTCCCGCCGGTGCTCGGCATCTTCAACGGCACGCGCTTCATCCCCGCGATCACGATCATCGTGGCGAGCCTGCTGGGCTGCGTGCTCTCCGTCCTGTGGCCGCCCGTGCAGAACGCCCTGTCCATGATGTCGACGTTCATCGACTCCACGGGCGTGTTCGGTGCGTTCATCTACGGCCTGTCCGAGCGCCTGCTGCTCCCGTTCGGCCTGCATCACTTCATCTACCTGCCGTTCTTCTTCACGTCACTCGGCGGTACGATGACCGTCGACGGCCAGACCGTCGAGGGCGCCGTCAACATCTACAACGCGATCCTCAACACCCCCGGCATGATGTACGACATCGATGTCAGCAAGTACGTTATGAACGGCAAGGTCCTGTTCGCGATGTTCGGCCTGACGGGCGCCGCCCTGGCCATCTGGCGCTCCTCGCTGCCCAAGAACCGCAAGAAGACCGCTTCCCTCATGATCGCCGCGGTCATCCCCGCCGCCTTCATGGGTATCACCGAGCCGCTCGAGTACTCGTTCCTGTTCGTGGCGCCGGTGCTCTTCGTCGTCCATGCGTTCCTGTGCGGACTGGCCTATGTGCTCACCTACCTCGTGCAGTTCAACGTACCCGGACCCTCCGCGTTCGGCGGCCCGTTCCTGTCATGGATCTTCAACGGGATCATGAACGCCGACAAGGGGTCCAACTGGTTCTGGCTCATCCCGCTCGGCGTCGCGTACTTCGGCCTGTACTACGCGCTGTTCCGCGCCTTCATCAAGAAGTTCGACTTCAAGACGCCCGGTCGCGAGGATGACGCCGGCGATGACGCCGCGGACTCCGCGTCCGCGGGCACCTCGCAGACCAACGAGCTCATCCCGCAGATCGTGGAGGCCGTGGGCGGCAAGGACAACATCAAGAGCGTCGACGCCTGCTTCACCCGCTTGCGTCTGAAGCTCAACGATGTGGGTCTCGTCAAGGAGGACCCGTACTTCAAGGAGTCGCTGGGCGCGAGCGCCATCGTGCACGTGGGCGACGGCGTCCAGATCGTCTACGGTAACAAGGCCTCGGTCTACAAGTCCGAGATGAGGGAATACCTCGGTATGGAGTAGGTTTCCGAGAACCGGTCGGGGGCGGCGCTCGCGCCGTCCCCGGCTTCATGCAAGAGGGGGGGGCCGCATGTCGATGTACGAGATCTATTCCAACCTGCGCACCTGCATCGAGGGCATCGGTCAAGCCGGGGGCATGGACTCCCACATCGCCCTGTACGTGCTCGAGCACCATGAGGAGGTCCCGCGGATGGCCATCGGGGACCTCGCGCGGGCATGCAACACCTCGATCGCGACGATATCGCGGTTCTGCCGCCGCGTGAACGGCTCGGATTGGCGTACCTTCAAGGACCAGATGGAGGAGTACGGGGCATGGCTGCGAAGCGACTCGGCCGTCTCGCGCTTCCATGACCGGATCGATATCCCCTGGTACTTCGATACGCTGGAGGCGAGCCTCTATCAGACGCGCCGGCTGCTGACCGACGGGGTCCTGGAGCAGGCGGTCGACTGGCTGTCCGAGGCCGCGAACATCTACATGTACGGCAGCTCGTTCTCCAACATCGCCGCTCGGGAGGCCTGCGAGAAGCTCAACCGGATCAACCGCCTGTGCTTCTCGTTCTCCACGGTGAAGGACCAGCTGGGGTCGCTCGTCCACCTCAAACCCGATGACCTGGTCGTCTTCATCTCCTTCTCGGGCACCACGGCGCATATCCGGAAGCTCTACCTGCGGGCCAAGATGGTCGGCTGCCGCATCATGTGGATCTCGGGCAACCAGGCGCTCGTGCGCGAGGGCTCGAGCCGCGAGATGCTCGTGGCGGTGAGCCCGCTCGCGCTGCACGAGTACCGCACCTCCCTCGTGGAGGGGATCAGCCTTCGCTGCGCCATCGACGCCCTCTACATCAGCTACACCAACCGCCTGCGCTCGGTCCGCCCCGAAACGGGCGACGCGCTGCCCGCGGGCGGCGGGGATGATGGGGGGCTTGGGTGATGCGGCCTCGCGCCGCACGGCTATGGGCTATGATGTTCCCGAAGGCTCTGGCGCCCCGTCGTGTCCGGCGAGGCGCTTTCGTATGAGAGAGGGTACATCGTGGCACTTTCAATCGGTATCGTCGGCCTGCCCAACGTGGGCAAATCGACGCTGTTCACCGCGCTCACCAAGAAGGGCGGCCTGGCCGCCAACTACCCGTTCGCCACGATCGATCCCAACGTGGGGATCGTCGACGTGCCCGACGACCGCCTCGGCAAGCTGGCCGAGATCGTCCATCCCGGGCGCATCGTGCCGGCCACCGTCGAGTTCGTGGACATCGCGGGCCTGGTGAAGGGCGCCAACGAGGGCGAGGGCCTGGGCAACCAGTTCCTCGCGAACATCCGCGAGACCGACGCCATCTGCGAGGTGGTCCGGTACTTCAAGGACCCCAACGTCATGCGCGAGGTCGGCCGCACCGGCGACTTCGTGGACCCGGCCGGTGACGCCGAGACCATCATGACCGAGCTCATCCTCGCCGACATCCAGACGCTCGAGAAGCAGCTCCCCAAGCTCGAGAAGGACGCCAAGCGCGACCATGAGCTCGCTCCGAAGCTCGAGGTCGCCCGCCGCCTGCTCGCCTGGCTGAACGAGGGCAACCGCGCGGCGTCGCTCGACATGACCGACGAGGAGCGCGCCGCCGCCCGCGGGCTCTTCCTGCTGACCATGAAGCCGATCCTGTACGTGGCGAACGTGGACGAGGACATGCTGGGCGAGGACCTCGCGCCCATCGACGGCGTCGCCCCCATCCCCATCTGCGCCAAGGTCGAGGCGGAGCTGTCCGAGCTCGACCCGGAGGAGGCCGCCGAGTACCTGGAGACCCTCGGGCTCGAGCGCCCCGGTCTGGAGGTGCTCGCCCAGGCCGCCTACCGGCTGCTGGGGCTGCAGTCGTTCTTCACCGCCGGCGAGATGGAGGTCAAGGCCTGGACCGTGCGCCAGGGCGCCACGGCCCCGCAGGCGGCGGGCGTGATCCACTCCGACTTCGAGCGCGGCTTCATCAAGGCCGAGGTCGTCGCGTACGACGACTACGTCGAGCTCGGCGGCGAGCAGGGCGCGAAGGCGGCGGGCAAGCTGCGCATGGAGGGCAAGGACTACGTCATGGCCGACGGCGACGTGGTGCACTTCAGGTTCAACGTGTAGACGGAGGCAGGCTCCCGCCGCGCGCGGCGGGACGGGATCGCGCCGGGGAGGCGTCATGTTCAAGAACTTCAGCATGTTCAAATACGGCAGGAAGGCCGGTTGGCTGGGCGTCGCGACCATCGTGCTCGCGCTCATCCCGGTGGTGGTCGCCGTCGTCGTGGTGCCGGGGCTGCCGGAGAGCATGCCCATGCGCTTCGACGCCGCGGGCGAGGTGACCCGCTGGGGGAGCCGCTACGAGCTGCTGGTGCCGCCGGTGATGTCGGTGGCGTTCGGCTTCGGCATCTACGTGCAGACGATGCGCAAGGCGGCGGACCACGCGCGCGACTCCCTGAGCATGGCCCAGGTGACCGCGGAGCGCTTCCTGCGCAGCGGCGTGATCACGACGGCCGTCATCAACGCGGCGAACATCTACATGCTGTACTCCACGATGACGGGGAGCAGCCCGCTGGTGTTCTAGGGAGGCGCCGGCAGCCCCCGGGGGCTCGGGCTGCTGCGGGGCCGTCGGGAGGACGGCTGCGCGCCGCCGCGCGGGCGCCCGGCAGGCCGTCGGGCGGGCGGCAGCGCGGCGCGGACCCCGCCGCCTCCGGCGCCCGGGCGTCAGGCGAGCGGCAGCCGGTCGAAGTTCACCGGACGGTAGAACAGCTCGCGGACCGTGTCGGGGTCGTCCGAGCAGCCGCGCGCCCACATGGTCTTGGCGACGAGGGCCTCGGTGGTCATGTCGTCGCCCTTCAGGATCCCCGTGTGCTCGGCGTAGGCGCGCCCGACCTCGTACACGCCCAGGTCGAGGCCCTCCTCGGGGACCTGCGTGGTGATGACGGCGGTCCGCCCGGAGTCGACCCAGTCGAACACCGCGCGCTTGAAGGAGGCGCCGGCGGAGCCGTCCCGCCCGTACTCGGGGATGCCCCCGATCCCGAAGGTCTCCATGATGACGGCGTCGTAGCGCGGGCGCAGCAGATCGAACACGGCCGGGTCGATGCCCGGGGTCAGCTTGAGGACGAAGACCCGTTCGTCGAGGGCGTCGTAGATGCGGGGGCCGTGCCCGGAGGACTCGTCGCGCACGACGCCCTGGGCGCGCGCCAGCGCGTCGCCGCTGCGGATGATGCGGTCGTTGCGGATGTAGGCGAGCGAGGGGTAGTTGACGCTCTTGAAGGCGTTGAAGCTCATGGTGCGCTGCTTGCGCCCGCGCGTGCCGGCGATCACGGCCCCGTTGAACACGATGACCACGTCGCGGCTGCGGTCGTCCGCCGCGTACAGGATGCTCTGGAACAGGTTCAGCTTGGCATCGGTGAAGGAGTCGCCCATGGGCTTCTGGGAGCCGGTGAGCACGATGGGCTTGGGGCTGTCCTGGATGAGGTAGGAGAGCGCGGCGGCCGTGTAGGCCATGGTGTCGGTGCCGTGGAGGACGACGAAGCCGTCGTAGTCGTCGTACGAGCCGGCGACGGCGCGGGCGATGCGCAGCCAGTCGCGCGGCCGCATGTCCGTGCTGTCGATGTTCATGAGCTGGGCGACGCCGATGTCGGCGAGCGCGGCGATCTCGGGGACGGCGCGGGCGAGCTCGGCGCCGGTGAGGGCGGGGGAGAGGCCGCGGCCGTCCTCGGCGGAGGCGATGGTGCCCCCGGTGGCGATCAGCGGGATCCGTTTCATGCGCTCCTCCTTACGGGGTCGGTGCACGGTGCGCCGCGCCGGCGGCTGGGCGCGCGGCACCGCGTCTCGGCGGGCCGGCGGCCATCCGGCCTTCAGCGCGGCACCGAGCCCTCGTCGGTCGGCGCTCACGGGGGCGGAGGCGCCCCTGCGCGCCGGCGGCCGGCATCCATTGTGGCACAGCGGCGGGCGCGCGGGCGGGACATGCGGTGCAGTTTTGGGGAGGGGCGCCGCGCCGTGCGGGCAACAGGTATCATAGGGTGGTTGGATAAGGGCGCTTCGCCCGTCTCTACCGGTACGTGCTGAAAGGGAGCTCATGACGCAGAACGGCTCAAACCAGACGGGGAGCAAGGTCCTCGTATTCGACTTCGGCGCGCAGTACGGGCAGCTGATCGCCCGCCGCGTGCGCGACCTGCATGTCTACTCCGAGATCGTGCCGTGCGACATCTCGGCCGACGAGGTGCGCGCGATGGAGCCCTCCGCGCTCATCCTGTCCGGCGGCCCGGCGTCCGTGTACGCCGAGGACGCGCCGACGGTCGACCCGGCGATCTTCGACCTGGGCCTGCCGGTGCTGGGGTTCTGCTACGGCCACCAGATCATGGCGGCGACGCTCGGCGGCGAGGTCTCGCACTTCGAGATCGGCGAGTACGGCCCGGCGACCATCGAGCGCGACCATGACAGCGCGCTGTTCAACGCCACGCCCATCGAGCAGACGGTGTGGATGAGCCATCGCGACGCGGTGAGCCGCGCGCCCGAGGGCTTCACGGTGACGTCCTCCACGCCCGTGTGCCCGGTGGCGTCCATGGAGTGCCCGGAGCGCAAGCTGTACGCGACCCAGTTCCATCCCGAGGTGAAGCACACTGAGTTCGGTCAGCAGATCCTTTCCAACTTCCTGTTTGACATCTGCGGGCTCGAGGCGACGTGGACGATGGACAACCTGGTCGAGAGCATGACCGCCGAGATCCGCGAGCAGGTGGGCGAGGGCCGCGTGATCCTGGCGCTTTCCGGCGGCGTGGACTCCTCCGTGGTGGCCGCGCTCGGCGCGCGCGCCATCGGCCGGCAGATGACCTGCGTGTTCATCAACCACGGCCTGCTGCGCCGCGGCGAGCCGGAGCAGGTGGAGGAGGTCTTCACCAAGCAGTTCGACGTCGATTTCATCCACGTGCACGCCGAGGAGCGCTACGCCGCGCTGCTCGACGGCGTGACCGAGCCGGAGGAGAAGCGCCGGATCATCGGAACGCAGTTCTGGAAGGAGTTCTTCGCCGTGGCCCAGCAGCTCGAGGGCGTGAAGTACCTGGCCCAGGGCACGATCTATCCCGACATCATCGAGAGCGGCGCGCGCAAGACCGGCGGCAAGGCCTCGACCATCAAGAGCCACCACAACCTGATCCCGTTCCCCGAGGGCGTGCACTTCGACCTCATCGAGCCGCTCGACCACTTCTTCAAGGACGAGGTGCGCGAGCTGGGTCTGGCGCTGGGGCTGCCCGAGCACATCGTGTACCGTCAGCCGTTCCCGGGCCCCGGCCTGGCGATCCGCATCATCGGCGCGGTGAGCCCCGAGAAGCTCGAGATCCTGAAGAACGCCGACGCGATCGTGCGCGAGGAGCTCGACGCCTACAACGCGCGCCTGTTCGAGCAGACCGGCGAGCGCAACAGCGAGCACAGCTGCTGGCAGTACTTCGCGGTGCTGCCGGACATCAAGAGCGTGGGCGTCATGGGCGACGAGCGCACCTACCAACGCCCCGTGATCCTGCGTGCGGTGGAGTCGAGCGACGCGATGACCGCGGACTGGGCGAAGCTGCCCTACGAGGTGCTCGCGCGCATCTCCGGTCGCATCGTGGCCGAGGTCCCCGGCGTGAACCGCGTGGCCTACGACATCACGAGCAAGCCCCCCGCGACGATCGAGTGGGAATAACCGAACAAATGTTCTATTTTCCCATATCATAGCATGAATTTAGAGCCGTAGCAATGCTGCGGCTCTTTGCTTTTCGGAACAATCTCAGTTTCGTCATCCGGGCATCGTCCTCAATACGACCGAAGCCGAAAAAACTAACCCATCACCTACTTCGTCGCATGCTTGAAAGATTCCGAAACCGCCCCTACAGGTCGTATACACGCTTGATCAGCTCAATTCCCTCCTCGAGCGTCATTGGAACCCCCATCTGCTTCAGAGGAACGCCCTCGGCACGGACCTTCTCGCAAAACTCAGTCATATCGTTGCGAATCGAATCGGGCAGTGCCGACGACGTTCTCGGGGAGAAGAGCTGAGCCAACCTGAAAACATCCTTTTTGTGCTTCTTGATGTCGCTCGAATCGACCCTCTCGCCAGCGGCCTTACGCTTCGATAGATCGAGATAGGCCTTGGCCTTGAAAGGGACAAGGTGCACCTCGTCCAGAACCATGATCCCGTCGACCTCCTTGCAACCGGACTTCATGTAGGCGTAGTAGTCGTCATCGAGAAGGATAGCCGAAAGGCTCGACGCCTCTTCGCCCGCTGGCAGCGGGACGATTGTCAGCCCTTCTGGTTCCTTGATGAACGAGGGGGCTTTGCTAAACAGCTCCACCATGCTCGGGAAGCCAGCAACGCTCGGCTTGGTGAATCGATAGAAATGAACTCCCCCGGAGCCCCTCCATCCGCAATCGTAGCCGCCGTCCTTCACCAGCTTCCATATTGCCGCCGCAACCTCGGAAAAGCGGTTCTCGGCAATCAGGATGACGTCGATGTCCTTGGTGACCCTGAAGTCGAGATCCGCGTTGCTCAGGATGATGTCGCACGCCGTGCCGCCAATGATCGCATAGCAGTCCTCGAGGCCCTCCATGTATTCCGAGAACCGGCGTAGCCCGTAAACTTCGCTCACTGCCATAATTCCTCCCCAAAAATCGCGTTCAACTGGCCGATGACGCGCTCGTCGCCCTCGCCGACGAGCGTCAACGCAAGCGACACGTCGTCAACCGCATCTCCTCCTGCCACGAGCGGGTCGTACGCCCATACCTGGACCTGAACCGTCTCCTCATCGTGAAGCTCGCCAAGTTGGACCTCCTCGAACTCAAGTTCTTTGAAGGCCCTCCTCGATACCGCGCGCTGCTCGATTCGGGGGGCTGCCAGCATACTGCGTTGCGAAAGCTCGCTCACCCCCGCAAGCGGAAGCTGCGCCGTTTGCTCGTCTCTTTTCGCATACACGGCCCGCGCGACAGGATTCCGCAGGCATCCGATTGCACTTTTGACGAGATCGTTCCTGCTCGTGCTGCGTTCGATGACCACTGCGCGGCCGTTTTTGGACTTGCTTACGAGCCCCCTGCGAGACAGATCGTCGAGGGCCCTCGAGATGCTCGACGACGGCATGCCCGTCGCCCTCATCAGCTCTTCGGACGTTCGCACCTCTGGGTTGGCCAGCAGCGTAACCAGCACAGCCTGAGTACCTGGCGCCAGCACCTCCGGAAGAGAACGCGGCTCCCGTTTCGCGCTCGCAACGAAACCCAGCATCGGAAGGAAAGCCTGCCTGCCGGGAACGACGAACGGGATGCCCTGTGAAACGAGGGCCTTTCGCTGGCGCGCGTCGATCTGGGCGACGAGCGCAACCTGCAGGCCCGCCCTCGCCGACACTTGAGAGACGATCCTCTTGAGGTTGGGAAGCGAGACCTCCCCCTCGACCTCTGCCATAATGAAATCGACCCCGTTGCAGGAACACAGCCGATAGGATGCCGCCTTAGCAAGATAAAGCGGGAGGTCAGACGCTCCAGACCATTCGAACTCGGTCACGAAGAGGCCCATCTCATCTTTCAGGTATTTTATGGTATCGTTCATTACCAGTCCCTTTTGCATATTCCCATTTGCCTTGGGATTATACAATTTTGATTGGGATATTGCGAGGTTTGCATTTCTTGCCTGTCGATTCCGTATCGTTCCGCAGTTTTCAGCGGCGTGCGCCGTGTACGCTTTCCTGCTTTCTACACGAAGGTCAGGAGGAGGGTTTCGCAGAGAGGGCGCTCTAGGTTCTGCAGGGTTCTGTTAGTCCCGTATTCAGAAAAGGGACATATTGAGGGCGCGGCGCCCGCTGGGACAAATTGTCCCAGCGGCATGGGCGCTTCCCCTGGACGATGATTGTCTGACGCGCCAGCATCGATGCTGAATGCGAGTCCGCGTCTGCCCCTAGGTCTTCCAGACGTGCATCGCATCACCACCTGTGCCGTGTTTCTGCTGCGTTTGTGAAGGCAGGCTTGGCCGATAGGCTCGCACGGTTTCGGCGAGCTTGGAAAATCGTATTACCAGCGAACGCCTCACAGTGTCCGTACTAACGGACACTGTGCTTGCATAAACCCAGTTAATATATGGAATGCGGTATTGGATCCATTTTCCGGAAAGCGCTCATGGACCCATATGATCGGAAAGAACGCGCTCGGCAGCGCAGAGAAGGGATCGATCGCTGGGACATTTTGTCCCAATTCCGAATAGCGAACCGCCTTGGGATCACAAGACAACCTCATCCATTACTTGAGTGGTATAGACGGCAAACGAGGCACGAGATGGGGGTACAAAAGGAATCGGAGGGTTGCTACAGATTTTTCGACACAAAACCCGGTCCATTGAGATTCGTCACCGACTGTCTGATTTCCTATGTTCATGTCGACAAATAGGACAACCTCTCCCTTCGGCTCTTCTATAAATCGGTGCTTGCCAAGAATGGCCTTCGGAGCACTTCCACCACGCTTTCTTGCCCGAACCGCAGACGATCTCATCTGGCTTGAGGTCTACGTTCTTTTCCCAATCCCACTCCGCCAACAGGTCGGGATATCGAGAAGCGAGATCGTTATACCCCTTCAAGCAACGTTTGTTTGAGCAGTACGGACATCCAACGCCTTGCTTAACTCGGCTTTTTATTTGCGCTTCCCACTCGTGTCCCTTTTCGCAGAGCCACCAGGCCTTTGCATGACTGCCAGCGACCACTTCATTGGGTTTCTTATGCCCATTTTTGGTCGGATGCCATTGGGATGCAATTTCAGGTGCAGCACTCGCCAAATCGTTGAACCCCTCAAGAACCTTTTTTCCTGCACAATAAGAGCAGCCTTTACCATAAACACGATTGGCTACAGTCGCCTGATAGTGATGCCCTCGATCGCAGATCCACCACACCTTAGTGTCGGCTCCATTCGTAACATCCGAAGGCAAAATAATTCCATTCCTCTCGAAATCCCACTCTTTGCAAAGTTCTGGATGAGTAACGTCGAGACTGTCATGGGTCAGCAGATGCGTAACGTGTTTTGCTTTCCCTCTCTTCACTTTTGAACAGATTGGACAACCTTTGCCAAGCGTGCGGTTGGATACTGTGGCTCGGTATTCATGACCATTAGGGCAGACCCACCAAGGCTTGCGTTTCGTGCTTCCTCTGGTTACATCCCTGGGTGTCAAAGGCGCATTTTTTGTGGGATGCCATTCAGCAGCAATTTCAGGATTCGTGGTGGCAAGGTCATTGAAACCGACGAGCAGCTTCACGCCCGCGCAATAGGGACAACCATTACCACGACTTCGATTGTCTACCGAACTCTGCCACTCGTGCCCCTTCTCGCAAAGCCACCAGACCTTCTTGCCGCTAGATCGGCTGATCATTTCAGGCGTAAGGATGCCGTTCTTCGTCGGATGCCATTCCCTAGCAAGATCAGGATTGGTTGCTGACAAGCTGTTGGCCTTTTGCCCAGAAACATATTGGCTGTATATGGCGATCCTGTCACGTTCTATGTCCACATCAGGAACTTCGGCTAAACCAAGAAGCCGGCTGATTCGAGCAATAACATTAGGAATTTGAGAACCATTGATCGAGCTTTGGCAATATAAGGTTGTTTCGAAATCCTCTAGCACATCCTCGGCTCTCTTCACTTCTTTAATGCGTATGAGCTTAATGTCACGCTCGATAAAAAATTGGTCTTTTTTCTTCTCGCGCTCCTTTACCGCAAGCGAAGCATGCCAAAAGGCTCCGTCGTATTCGATGCCCGCATTCAACTCCGGAAGCCAAACATCAACCTCATACTTTCCGTCATATTGATATCTGTTGAAAGCAGGAGTGATTTTAGAGAAGTAGAAATACAATGCCTGCTCCGGAAAGCTCGTCTTGCCTTCCTTGGCGCAAACAGGACACCCCGTCCCAATGCTGCGATTTGCCAGCGTAGCCTGATACTCATGCCCAAAAGGACAAAGCCACCAAACCTTCTTCCTCGAACTTCCAGCAGCAATATCGGTAGGCTTCAAATTTCCATTTTTTGCAGGATGCCACTCAGACGCAATAACAGGATTGGTTGTCGCCAAGTCGTTATAGCCAGGCCAAACCATTTGATTGGAGCAATAAGGGCATCCCGCACCAGAGGTTCTCTGGCTTACCTCAGCTAACCATGTATGACCCTTATCGCATTGCCACCAGACCTTCTTATTGCTCCCCACCGTTACATCGGAAGGCTTTAAGTTTCCGTTAAGACTAGAAGCCCATTCGAGTGCTATATCCGGCCGATTGAATTGAAGGTCGTTGAATCCAGGCTTGACGACTTTTCGTGCGCAAACTGGACACGTATGGTTTTCGGCAGTCCGTTTATATACAGAGGCAGTCCAGCGATGACCACAAACATGGCAAACCCAACGAGATCGCAGATTCGAGAGGCAGGATATTTCAGAAGGCTGAGCTTCGTTCAGCTCATAATCCCAATCCTGCAGAAGTTCAGGAAACTTCTCCGCAAGGGAGCCGTTCTTTCTAAGAGCTGCTTCGCTGCGACGTTTCCCTTTATTCAGAGAGGCGCAAGCGGGGCAACCGCGGCCCTTCGTGCGGTTAAATACCGAGGCTTCCCATTCATGTCCACGCTCGCAGATCCACCAAACCTTCTTATGGGAGCCCCGAGTAACCTGATCTGGAGTGAGATCGCCATTTTTCGCAGGATGCCAGGTAGCAGCAATATCAGGTTCAACAGTTGCAAGATCATTGAAGCCGACGAGCGCTCGTCTACCAGAGCAATAGGGGCAACCTTGCCCTTTGCTCCTGTTGTTGGGACTTGCCTCCCACTCATGACCACGAGCGCAACGCCACCAGACCTTCTTCACGCTGCCGAAGGAAATCGAACCCGGCGTAAGCTCGCCGTTCTTAGTAGGATGCCATTCATCAACCAATTCAGGTCGCTCTGTCGCAATACTTCTCACGAGAAACCTCCATCGTCAATGGTAAAGGGAAGGTTTAACACGACAAAGAAAATCCCTAAAAGGCGCGATATCGCAATCAAGCTGTATAACTACCACCTATTACCGTGTTTCTACTGCGTTTGTGAAGGCGAGCTTGACCAATAGGCTCGCACGATTTCGGCGAACTTGGAAAATCGTATCACCGGGAAAGAGCCCGCAGTGTCCGTGTTGACCGTTGTGTTAGACCGCTTTGGATACTGGGACTTTTCCTATAATCTTTCTTGCT